>Ga0075421_100001059_pt1 | contig 31321 bp, 24 predicted proteins | sample SoiMetdeltSBSDD5_FD_75292 | JGI IMG/M metagenome (GOLD analysis project Ga0075421, IMG submission 75292) | Bulk soil microbial communities from a Populus tree surrounding site in Tennessee, USA - Soil MetaG P. deltoides SBSDD5 | ecosystem: Environmental > Terrestrial > Soil > Tree plantation... | reverse complement strand
AATGAAACAAGGGAGGCAATACTAAATGAACAAAAGATTGCACAAATGGAATCTTTAAAATTCAATGAACAGCTACGGCAACAGGAATTAACCAGACAGCTTCAAAAGCAAATAAAAGAGAGAAAAAACAATCTTCGGTTGATAGGCATTGTTCTGTCTATAATAACATTTTTTGCCATTCTTATCATTTTCAGTCGCAGGAAAGCTCATCCAAAGGCATTGAAATATTTGGGAATGCTTGGTACATTATTTCTTTTTGAGTTTCTGGCGCTTTTTATTCATCCTTATATTGATAAACTTACAGGACATGATCCGGTTTATATGTTGATAATATTGGTTGGTGTGGCAGCTATTTTAGTTCCCCTACATCACAAGATGGAACATTGGGTGAAGGAAAAATTAGCGAAAGGAACTATTAAAGTGTCTCCCGGCACTCATACAAACGAACAGCTTCCCTTGCCCGCAATAGTTGAGCACAAAAAAGACAGCGAGCAGTCGAGACAAAACTAGTGTGCACTTTTTCGATAGACCTTAAACGATAAATGTTTGAGTGCCATAACAAGAAAAAGGCTGGTTAACTCACCAGCCTTTTTCTCCTATTGAACAATTAGTTTTTTAATGTATTTCAAGCCATTTCCGGATTTGATATTGAGTAAATAAAAGCCCTGCTTATTTGTTTCAAATTCGAATCTGCCGGGTTTCACATTTTCCCATCTGCGGATCAGCCTTCCGGTATAATCGGTTAACTGAATATCGTAAGTTCGGTCATCATCAGGTAGCAACAAGGTGGTACGTCCTCGTGATGGGTTTGGATATACGACAATCTTTTCATGCCGTTCATTTGGAATTTCGCCACTATTTAGTGTAGCCTTGTTACTTTTTGAAGTTGTTTCATCACCTACCGGAGCTCCTATCGGGTTCGTTGGTTTACCGCCGCCACCGGTATTGGGATAGCATTCTGTTTCAAGGAAAAACCTTGATAATGGTGCAAACTCTACAACCGCGCTTTTCACGGAGTAATTAGGAGGGAAGCTAATGACGAGTGAAAACGTTTTTGTTGATAGCGGGTCTATAACGAGATCACCAGGGCCAAAGAATCGAATAGGTTGATTGATAAATGTGCCGCTTAAATAACCATAAGGCAATCCACTTCTGGTTATAGAAAACTGATGTTCATCGATCGGGAGATTGTCATTTTGAACGATATCTTTAATAGCAATAAAATTTGCCACATTGACATCTATGGCGGCAGGCGTAAGATTTCTGAAGGTAACATCAATACGAAACGATAGCCCGGCCACAATTGTAGACACGGAAACATTTTCCACTTCAATATCGGGATCGCCGATGATATCAAGCCGGGCATCACATCCGCTTGCGTTGTCGGATGCGCGATCTGGATTATAAGATCCACCACCGCTTTGCAATGCAAGATGGTATGCAATGAGTTTGTATTCACTAATGAATCTCCATGGGATAGCTAATTCCACCCCATAGCCATTTTCTGTAACTGCGGCAGAAAATACTTCAAAAGGTAATAGTGTTGCATTATGCCAGTTTACTATTTCTTCGATAGTCCCCGGCAATGAAGTGCCATCGACCAGGCAAACATTTCCGCTGTCGATAGGTTCACCAATCGGATCTCCATTTGGGTTTACAGGGATATAATCGTAAATGGCCAGCTTAGTCACTCTCTGTGCATTGAAATAAATTCCTACAACCGGCTCACCGCTGTTTACAAGACCATCAATATTTGTATCAAAAAAATAGAAAGCTTTACTGGAGCCAGTACTATTAGTAAGCCTGCGGAAGTAAAAAAACAAATTATAATCGTCATGAATTGTTGACAGTACCCGAAGATCATTTTGCGGATCAGGATCGTCCGGATCAAATTGACCATAAGTGTCGTAAGATCCGTTTTGACCGATTGTAGCTCCAAAAGGAAAAATGGGGTCAGCAGAGTTTACGGGTCCAAGGATGGTTTCCCAATCTCGTATTTGCGCGTCTATAGCCCACAACGATGGAGCAACACCAGAAAATTTAAGTGGACTACAATTTGAAACCTGCGCATCTGATTGGGAAAATATAAAGGATGAGATGGCGACTAATATAAATCCTAAGATTTTTCTCATAATTCTTTTTTAAAAGCTATGCGAATAAAGATCAATAAGCGGTTTCAACAAGAATACAAGACTGTGTATCTGTAAAAGCGGTAGTTGACAGGATCAGAGGAGATGGCATCGATAGTGATATGAAAGTTACTTGAATTTTTAGAATATTAAAACAAAAAAATAGCTGCCTGATCGGGCAGCTATAATGAATTTAAGAATTGTCTGTGATCATTAATTCAGGTACTTCATCACCTCGGCGCTCATCGGGCTTACTTTATTATGAAATACTGCCACTAAATTGCCTTTTTCATCAATCAGGAATTTGGTAAAATTCCAGTTTACCGGGTCCTGCAAATATCTTTTCCAAACAAGATCTTTTGAATTATCCGATGGAACATTCTTTGCCAATTCTTTTGATTGATCAACCAACCATTTATATAACGGATGAGTGTCATCGCCTCTCACTGAAACTTTTTCGGCCATCGGAAACGTAACCCCATAATTTTTTTTACAGAATTCTTTTATTTCCGTGTTGCTGCCGGGTTCCTGTTCTCCAAAGTTGTTAGCGGGGAAACCGACAATGACCAACTTGTCTTTATATTTTTCGTATAATTTTTCCAACTCGGCATATTGCGGGGTGTTACCGCATTTAGAAGCTGTGTTCACAATCATTATTTTTTTGCCTTTGTAAGCAGAAAAATCAATTTCGCTACCGTCAAGTCCCGGCACTTTAAAATCGTAAATAGCAGGGCCTTCAAGTGCGACGGCAAGAATCAGCGCAAGAAAAAACGTTTTCATTTGTGATTTTTTTTATCGTTATAAATAGGTCAAATGCAACTCGCCATAAAAATTATAGCTCATTTCCTGATCTTTTCTTAGAGGATAACAAAGTTAAGAAGCTCTTTGCTCTCCCATCAATTAAATTTTAATGAGACTTATTGTCTTTCGTAACAACCAAGATCAGGGGCCATGCCCACCGGTCTCGGATTTCCATCTAAATCGATGGTTACGCCAAGATTGGTTGCTTTATTTAGTGCAGGAGAACCCTCTTTAAGGCGAAAACTGTAGAAGCGTTTATTGGTATTAACCGTGTCAAATAGAGGGTCTGCATTATTGGTAATGCCGGATGATGTGATATAAGCTGGAGTATCTACCACTTTCCATAAGTTGTCATTAAAGCTTACTCCAAAAAGTGTGGCGCCCTTTTTATCTACTATCACTTCATCCTCAACAGTACCATCCTGTCCCCAGAAAATACAATTACGGAATGAGGCGCTCAGATCTTTTGGATCAGGAACATTATTTATGGTGATATAATTGGTTACAACAAGGACGGGTTCACGATGAAGAATATAGCTGTTGGAAAAGCTTACGACAGTGCAATGCGTGAATTGATAAATACCGCCTCTCGCCAGAACAACATTTTTTCCGCAATTGCTCACTAAACAGTTTCTTGCGCTTATGCTGCTGTTGATAGCCACAATGCCGTAATCATAAGCATTGTCAATAATACACTCATTCAGTGTGAGCTTTGGATTTGTATTTGGTGGCAGATCCTGGAGAGCAATTGCCTGGTATGCATTTTTAATAACCGCATAATTAAAAACATTATCCTTACTCCCGCTTCTGAAAAAAATACCCGGCCATCCCGCTGGGAAATCATTGTAAGGTTCATCAAGCCGGTCGCCGCGGAAGTAAACCCTGTCAGCGGTATCTTTTGCTCCATTTATTTCTAAAGTGCCATCAACGAGTATCGGCGCATCCGCATGCACGTAAATGCGGCAACCTTTGTTGATGATAAGCTTTTTATTCGATTCAACTGTCAGTGATCCGAGAATAACATAAGGTAGATCATTATCCCAGGTTTCATCAACAGTAATTTTTTTATCACGGAAGAAATGAGCATTCTGCCCCCATGCTTCCAGGCTTATTTGTTTTATTGTGCCATTATAATTTATCTGGATACTATCCTGGACAATAAAAGGAAGGTTAGCCGTACTTGGATCGACCTTTACTGAGACAAATACATAAAGGCTGTCATTTGCCTCCATTTCAATATTAGTAACCTCCGGCCCGACAAAACCATCCGCGTTTATCTTAAAAAAAGAATTATTACCGCCCATTAATTTTATTGATGAAAGACGGAGTTTCTTATCGTTTTGGTTGATTATTTTAAAAAACTGTGTGATGGAACCAGTAGTTGTAAAAACTGTATCGAATTTTATTTCTTCAGCAGAAAGCGTCACGTCTGCATCAGGACTTGTAATAAAAGAATCCTTTTTGCAGGAATAACAGAGGATAAGAAGGGATATTGAAATAAGACAGAGGTTCTTCATTGACTTCAAAAATAAAACGAAGAGTTGATAAGAGGAAATGAATACCAAAGAGATTGAAAAGAGAAAATAATGCAAAAGAGGAGTTTAATTCAGGGATCCCCTGGTCTGGCCCTTATTGGGTTGACTATCGAGAGGCTAAACAAAGAGTGGTAACAGACAATTTTACTCCTTCGACCAGCAAAAGTTCGTTTCCGCATGCTTCCAAAGTGGCACCCGTGGTTACTACATCATCTACCAAAAGCAAATGTTTATTTTTGATGGCACCCGGATCCCTTAATAAGAACTTGCCTTCAATGTTTTTCCAACGCTCGATTCTACCTTTTTTCGTTTGCGTATCAGTATGCTGAGGTCTCAGGATCACTTTATTCAAAACCGGCAGGTTCAGGATCTCTGCCAGGCCATCGCACAGAACTGCAGCCTGGTTGTACCCACGTTTTTTTTCTTTTTTGGGAAATAACGGCAGTGGTATCAGGGCATCCACGTTTTTAAACCTGTTCGAAGATCTTAATGCTGCTCCCATAAGTCTTCCCAACTGTAAGCCAAGATCCTTATTGCCTTTGTATTTGAATTGATGCATCAGCCGCTGCATTAATGATTCCTTGGTAAAGTAAAAGCTTGCAGAGGCATTGATGATTTGCATTCGTCCCCAGAATAATTTTTCAACAGGATTATTGTCGTGTTTTTCAAAATTTGTTTCGGGTAAAGATGAAAGGCAACGGATACATAAACAACTTTCAACATTCAGCAGGTCACTGCCGCATCCATCGCATACATGAGGAAATACTACATGAAGTAAGGAATCTTTTATTTCTTTCAGGCGAAGCATTAAATGGCTTAATGGTTCAATTGATAAATTGTTATAGACGCTTCCACTATTAGCAGCCGTCTAACAATTCAACTGTTCGGCAATTTAATTAAAATAAATAACGATAAACTTCTTCCACCTGTCCCATTGTCACTACTTCGATATTGAATTTCTGCTTTGCTAATCCTTTTTGATTGTATTTAGAAACGATTATTTTTTCAAAACCGAGTTTTTCCGCTTCAGCAATTCGCTGATCGATCCTGTTAACCGCTCTTATTTCACCACTCAAACCAACTTCGCCTGCAAAACAGGTATGTTGTGGTAAAGGGGTGTCTTCATAAGAAGATAAAAGAGCACATAATACGGCAAGATCGATCGAGGGATCTTCGATCTTCAGGCCTCCCGCAATATTTATAAATACATCTTTTACTCCAAAATGAAATCCTCCTCGTTTTTCTAAAACAGCTAACAGTAGTTGAAGCCTTCGCAGATCAAAGCCACTAACGGTTCGTTGTGGTGTACCATATACAGATTGAGTAACTAATGCTTGTATCTCTATCAGTAATGGTCTTATCCCTTCCATAGAAGCGGCAATAGCGATCCCACTTAACTGATCTTCTTTTTGTGTAATTAATATTTCGCTTGGGTTAGTCACGGCTCTCATTCCCATATCTGTCATTTCATAGATGCCAAGCTCTGACGTGCTTCCGTATCTGTTTTTTAAAGTTCTCAGAATGCGATAAGCATAATGCCGATCGCCCTCAAATTGCAAAACGGTGTCAACCATATGTTCCAGTAATTTGGGACCAGCAATTGCGCCGTCTTTTGTGATATGACCAATTAAAAAAACAGGGGTATCGGTTTCTTTGGCAAATCGCTGGAACTCTGCTGCGCATTCCCGTATTTGTGATATGCTACCAGGTGATGAATCGATGTATGGCGTTTGTAATGTTTGAATAGAATCAATGATCACAAGAACCGGCTTTAGTTTTTTTATTTCCTGGAAGATTACCTGGGTTGAAGTTTCTGTAAGTAAATAGAAATTTTCATTCCTGATGTTCAAACGGTCTGCGCGCATCTTGATCTGTTGCTCACTCTCTTCACCACTTATATATAGAATTATTTTATTTGTAAGTTTTAAACCATTTTGTAAAAACAGCGTTGATTTACCAATACCTGGTTCGCCTGCAACAAGAATGATACTTCCCGGAACAATTCCACCACCTAATACCCGATCCAGTTCTTCATCGCCGGTAAGTAATCTTCTTTCTTCACTTGTTTTTATTTCATTCAGTTGAATTGTTCTGTTTGTCCTTGCTTCGGTATCATTGTAATGTTGCCATCCATTATTTTTTGTTGTTTCTTTTTGAATGATTTCTTCAACAAATGTGTTCCATTGGTTACATGACGGACATTGACCAAGCCATTTTACACTTTCATATCCGCAGTTTTGACAGAAATAGGCTTTTTTCACTTTACTCATGAAATAAAGTTAGGTTTTCAATACCAACTGAGTATTTAATAAAAAATGAAATGAAGAAATGATGAAAGAACATCCGTGTCAATAGAAGCTCATAACAAAAAAGAAAAAATAAAGACGAGTCGTCAATTATTAAAAGTAAAAAGGGCCAATCTTGTGATTGACCCTCTTACTTACTAACCCATTAAATTCTGGTACTAAGTTACAATTCTGACTCACATTTCAAAATAAATTTTTTTCGCTGTGTATAACTTTCCAATCTATTAAGTCAACGAACGAATATAATAACATCAAAACGAAAACCCGATGATATTATATTGAAAATCAAGTTTATATAAACGAATATTAGGTCACTGCCCATTGCAATCTTTTAGATTAAACTCGTATTACCAAAGCTCGGTTTTAATGCCAAAACGGCTGACGATTTAGCTAGTTGTTTGTCGTTTTAGCATTAACTAAAAATGGACTCAGCTTTGATGATATTAGTTCAAATTTTAAAAAACATGACGCCAGGAATTTTCTTTGTTTCACTAGTATTTGTGGGTATCAGTTTCATCGTTTCGATGATACTGAAGAGCAAATTTGCCAGGTACGCCAAGATCCCTTTATCCGCCGGATTCAGCGGAAAGCAGATCGCCGAAAAGATGCTCCGCGAGAATGGTATTTATGACGTTCAGGTTATCGCATCACAGGGCTTTCTATCCGATCATTATAACCCGATTAATAAGACAGTAAATCTTAGTCCGGATGTTTATAATGGTACCAATATTTCGGCCGCTGCCGTAGCAGCCCATGAATGTGGTCATGCCGTTCAGCATGCAACAGCCTACGCATGGTTAATGATGAGAAGCCGTCTCGTACCGATCGTGCAGGTTACTTCCAACCTGGTTAATATTATATTATTGATAGGGGTAGTGTTGGCGGTCTCGGGAAAACCAATGTTACTTCTGATTGGTATTGCACTGATGGCAGTTACCGTTTTGTTTACACTCATTACATTACCTGTTGAGTTTGATGCCAGCAAGCGTGCGCTTGCCTGGTTACAGCGGACCAATGTGACAAATAATATGGAGTACCCTAAGGCTAAAGATGCTTTAAAGTGGGCGGCTATGACATATGTTGTTGCAGCACTGGCGGCTGTGGTCACCCTCATTCAATATATAATGATATTCCTTGGAAGCCGGGATCGGAATTAATTGACGGGAGGCAATTTTTTAATTTTAAAGGCCATGCAGCATGATGCATGGCCTTTTTGTCACCAATCAATCAGGTCGTATACCTTTAAAGATTATATTTGACCTACTACATCACTTCACAAAACTACCAAACATGAGAAAATTAACTGGACTCTGTCTGGTCATGCTGCTTTGTTTTACAAGTACAGTACTGGCCCAGACCACAGAAGTTACAGGAAAGGTAACCGATGCAAATGGTTTACCGGTGCCTAATGCTTCTGTTCGCGAAAAAGGCACCCGAAATGGCACTACGGCCAATGCTTCCGGTGTTTTTAGTATCAAAGTAAAAAGCAATGCAACCTTACTCATCAGCGCCGTTGGTTTCGAAACACAGGAAGTAGCGGCAACAGGTAACGTCTCTGTTTCGTTAGTAACAGATGTCAAGGGAATGAGCGAGGTGGTGGTTACTGGTACGGGTGTTGCTACTGCGAAACGAAAATTGGCAATTGCTGTAGAAAGCATTTCTGCGGATAAATTGCCGGCCGCTCCAACCGCATCTATTGACCAGGCCCTTGTTGGAAAAATTGCGGGAGCACAGATCAGCTCTGTCAATGGCAATCCGGGTCAACCGACAAACATTCTTCTAAGAGGTATTAACACATTGAGAAGCGGAACCTTTCCAATGATCTTGCTCGATGGTATTGAAGTAAAAGCTACTGATTTCAATTCTTTAGATCTTAATTCGATTGAGAGAATTGAAGTAGTACAAGGCGCTGCGGCCGCAACCATGTATGGTGCCCAGGGAGCCAACGGCGTTATCCAGTTATTCAGTAAAAAAGGAAGGGGTGGAAAATTAAACATTGATATTTCGTCAAGCATATCACAAAATGAATTATTGAATGTTGGGGATGTGCATAAAGCCTACTATCATAGCCTTGCTACTGATGCTAATAATAATGTGGTAAATAGTTCGAACCAACCACTGGTTTTTGATCTCGACTACAGCCATTACGCCGATAATGTCGTATGGAATAGTCTGGACCCTGCCAACAGCAACGTAAAAGAATACAACAAGAACCTGCTTTGGTATGACCATAATAAAATGTTTTTTCACAAAGCCTATACGTATAACAATTCCATTTCAATAAACGGTTCGAGAGACCGGCTTGACTTTAATGTTACAGCTTCTGACAGTCGCCAGGAAAGTGTATTCATTGGAAATGGAAAATACAGCAGGAGCAATTTTGTTTCTAACATCGGGATCGAGCCGATAGCTAATCTTAAAATAAGGTCTGTTACTCAATTGGTGTATACAAAAAACACATTGCTCGATCAAACTGGCAGAACAATAATCTACGCTCTTAATAACTCAAGACCTTTTGCCAATTATGCTTATAAAAGCCCCGATGGCAATTATGGTGCTTATTTTGGAGATGCGGTTGGTGTTAATGGTTACAATCCTAATTACCAAAATCAATACGGTCACCCGGATGATCAAAAAATCGACATCATTCAAAATGTAAGTGCTAATTACAAGTTTTTGAAATTTTTTGAAGCGGATGTAAAATATGGGATAAACTACCAGAATAATGATATTACTTATAGAATCGATGCACAGGACGATAACCTTAATGCAGATTACTGGCAGTACTGGTTAGAGTATTATTCTCCGCGCTACAGTGCTGGCGCCCCAGCCTTAAGAACAGAAACAGGTGAAATCAACAGGCAAGTGTTTAAAACAACTTTCCAAAACTTTTTGCCTTCTCTTACCGTACGACTGGATGCGGAAAAAGATTTTGGAATTAAACTGCCAATCAAATCTTCCACTTACGGCGCTTTTGATTATCGTAAGAGAGAATCAACAGCATTTTTGGCCTATGGCGTGGATGCGCCTCAGTTTACTCCATTTACCATGTCAAACATGGCTACCTATAAAGTAGTAACCGATACAAGAACCCCATTTGTAACTTATGGATACGTCTTTGATCAGCATTTCGATTATGGAGATATTGGTGGTATTTCAGGCGGATTCAGGACAGATTATTCTTCAGCATTCGGAAGAGGGTCTGAACCATTTTGGTTTGGCCACTATGGTGCTTACCTGAGGCTATCGGGATTTAATTTTTGGAATAACCGGGGCATTGGAAGTATAATTCCTGAATTCAAATTAAGAGCAACCTCTGGAAAAGCTGGTATTCAACCCGGTGCATTTGATAGATATGTGACATTGAATACAAACAGTATGGGCGATAACGTTGCGTTTGTCTTTAAAACAACAAATCCTAATCCTGACCTTAGTGTGGAAGTTTCAAGAGAAACTGAGATCGGTGCCGATATTGCTATCAAAGGATTTAAAGGTGGTTGGTTCAACAATTTCAATCTGTCAGGAACCTATTGGGATAAACAAACCGATAATGCAATATGGCCTTCTGACGCGGCACCTTCTACAGGCACAGGTAGTATTATTGACAACTCTTTTGGATTAAGTGCAAACGGTCTTCAAATTTCCTTAAATACCCAGGCATATACTTCTAAAAACCTCAGATGGAATTTTACAGTAAACTTCAGCAGGCAAACTTCAGAGATATCCTTTGTAAAGGACAAACCTGTTGTTTTGATCTCTAATGCCGGTAGTTCAGGCTACGTATTGGAAGCAGGTAAAAAGATCGGACAGCTCTTCGGATACCTGATGTTACATGCTGTTGATGAGATCAATCCTGCAACGGGTGATTATTATATTCCAAAAGCACAACAAACAGATTTTGCAGTTGCCAGCAACGGTTGGGTTGTTTATTCAAATCCTGCAAAGCCAAATTACAAGCAGCCTTATGTTACTCCTGACCAATACAGCTTTGGTGATCCCAATCCCAAGTTCAATATGTCATTCATCAATGAAGTAAACATCAGCAATTGGATAGCTATAGGAATGCAATGGGATTGGGTTTACAGAAGTCATTTATACAATCAAACAAAGGAATGGATGTATCGTGACGGTATTCATGGTGACTATGATGATATAATTACGATTAATAATGAGTCAGGTGCATGGACCGCATTTTATCGTGGTGTGTATGCACAAGTATCCAGAAACGGTACAAAGAATTATTTCTATGAAAATGCAGGCTTCGGGCGTTTGAGAAATCTTTCTCTTGCAGTTGATCTTGGTAAGTTTATCAAAGTGAATGGAATTCGCAAAGTTCAACTGGTATTCACGGGAAGAAACATTGTAACGATAACCAAGTACACAGGCATGGATCCGGAGATCAGTTCAGGCACATACAATTCAGCGTGGGACAGAGGAGTTGATCACAATACCGTGCCTAACATCAAATCTTACCAGGTAGGTCTTAATCTTGGTTTTTAATAACAATTAAATTAAAGAGATCATGAAAAAAATATTTTTAATTTTTATCGCATCAGGAGTTGCGTTTACCTCTTGTAAAAAGCAGCTGGATGTAAAAAACCCCAATGAGCCTACACCGGATGCTTCCGCCAATGAGCAGGGAATTGTTTCGTTGGCCCAGGGAGGCATTTATGTGAATGGATTTAAAGATCTGAAATATGGTGATGGCGTTTTTGGATTATATTGGTCAGGGGCAATGGGGTTTCATGAAATGCTGGGAGATGTGATCGGAGCCGAAGCAGCCAACTCATTCGAAAATCAGATTGGTTGCCCCGACAAAGTAACACTCGACAACGGAACAGTGATACTAAATCCGAATAATCCCAACAAATGGTATACATTCCATCGTACCGTGAATAAGAATGATCAGCAAGGATCCAACTTCATATTTTATGAATGGGCTTATTCTTATAATACCATTGCTGCAGCAAATAAGGTGCTCGGTATTTTGCCTGAAGTATCTTTTTCCGGGAATGCGGCAACAAAAACCGCTACCATGAAAGCATGGTGTCATTTCTGGAAAGGCTATGCTTACGGAAGAATAGGTTCTATTTTTTATGCCGGTATCATCAATGATGATGCCGAAGGCGGCACAAATGGTAATTATGTAACCAAAGAAGCAATGATAGCAGAATCAAATAAACAATATGATCTGGCGATTGCTGATCTTGGCGCGGCTACCAGTACGCCTGATTATGATGCGATCATCGGAAAATTGATTCCATCATTTTGCCAGGTTGGAAAAGGACTGCCACCTACGACAGCAATGTGGATCAGGAACATTAATACATTAAAAGCAAGAAACCTGCTTGTAAATAAACCAGCAGCAAGTATGAGTGCTGGCGACTGGACCTCACTTCTTGCTTTAACAAACAATGGTTTGCTGTCCACTGATTATATTTTTACCGGGAGAACAACTTCAACAGGTGATTTTCTCCCTGCTTCAGGTGCCACTGTTGCATCAAGGGTACAAAGTTCCGCACCTGGTGGCGGTGGTTTTAAACTCAGTGAGCGTTGGGTCCAGGAGTTCGGTGCCGGTGACAAACGTTATACTCAAAATGTAAAATCTGGTTCTACATGGATAGGCAATAGTGACAGAGGAAATGCATTCAACACAAGATATACATTGTACAATGGCGGGAATGGTGTGTCTGGTACTTATATTTATGCAAACACTGCCCCCGGTGCTTTTGAACTGCCCCTGACAGGAACTTATGAAGAAAATGCTTTAATGAAGGCTGAAGCCATGATCAATTCTTCCCAGATCGATCAGGGCCTGGCTCAGATTGACGCCGTTCGTAATTATATGGGAGCAGGTTTAGCAGCTGTATCAGGTACCGGATTAAATTTAGCTCAGGCAAAAGAAGTGCTAAGAAAGGAAAGAAGAATTGCCCTTGCATTCCGCGGGTTATCATTCTATGATGCAAGAAGATTAGTGTTTCCTGGCAGAACTTTGCCTATAAGTGAACCTTATACTACTGGTGGTGGAAGAACTGGTACTATGCTTATTCCAACAAGCGGAGTATTAAATACAAATGTGACAATTGACTACGGGTATCTTGATTATTGGGATGTGCCGGATAATGAGTTGGCTTATAATCCTGCAGCAACGGGCAGCGCAGCCACAAAAAATCCAAAACAATAAACCTAATTTTGTTACGAAGCCCCTTTGAAAAAAGGGGTTTCGTTTTTCAATAAAATGAGATCATCACTTTTGATAAGCAGCCTTCTTTGCCTAAACACAATTATATCAGCCCAGGTAAAGACAAATATGGGAGAGGGAAAGCTTGGTAATACTAAAGTAAACTGGGATGATCAATTTATAATAGTTGATAAGAACGGGGCAAACTTTCAATCTTATTATGAGGGTGTTGACGGCCATCCTTTTTTTATCGAAGTCTTTAAATCATCAACCATCAAACTGGTGTCCGGTGAAGTATTTACCGATGTAAGATCCAGGCTGGATCTTTTCAAGCAAACGATCCAATTAAATTTAGCCGGCGACACATCAAAGACTGTCCTTCCCGGAAAAATCACTGATATAGTTTTTTACGATACTATCCGATCCAAACCTTATTCATACAAATTTCAATCGGGCTATCCTCCAATTGATGATCTGGACAGAAATAATTTTTACCAGGTTTTGTCAGATGGAAAAGTTGAATTGCTTAAATCGTCAGTAAAAAAAATAAATAAGCTTAAAAATGAGATGTCGGGAGAACTGAGAAGTCAATTTGATATCTATGAAAACTATTACCTGTATGTAAAATATGAAATGAAACGATTGAAAAAGGACAAGGAATATTTATTGAACCTGTTTGCTGATAAAAGAAATGAGTTGGAACAATACATTAAAGAACAAAAGATAAACTTCAAATCAATTGACTCAATAAAGGAATTCGTGGCGTATTATAATTCTCTGTGATTCTTCAATAAATAACCGGATCGGAAGCCTACGTAATGCCGGTAGAGCTAATTCATCCCATTTTTGACAAAATGCAGCAGGGTAGGGTTTTTTTTTGTCATAGCAAGGCCTCTTTTAAGGTCAGATTGTCGTTATATTTGATAACTTTTCTTTTCCAAAACTAAACAACATGAGAAAACTATTGCTCTTAGTAGTGGTCATTCTACTCTATGCGGGTAGTGCAATGGCCCAAAGGACCATTACCGGTAAGGTAACCGACGACAAGGGAATTGCAGTCCCGAATGCGACGGTAGTGGTAAAAGGAACTACAGTGGGTACTACTACAAAAATTGATGGTAGCTATTCTATCGTCGTACCAGCTTCAGGTAAAACCCTTGTCTTTTCATTGGTTGATATGGGCCAGGTAGAAGTTGAGATCGGTTCTCAAAACACCGTTAATGCGGTAATGAAACCGGAAGACAAAACATTGTCCGAAGTTGTTGTTACCGGTTATTCGCGTGAGAAAAAATCTCAGTTTGTGGGTGCGGCAACGGCACTAAGCTCAAAGGTGGTAGAGACAGTTCCGGTCGGATCGTTTGACCAGGCATTACAGGGCCGTGCACCTGGTTTACAGGTAACTTCAGGTTCCGGACAACCCGGTACCAGTCCGCAATTAACTATACGCGGTATAAAATCTGTACAGGCAGCGTTTGCTCAACCGCTTTTTATTGTGGATGGAGTACCGCTCCCAGCTAACGATTTCCAAACAATCAATCCTAACGATTTCGAATCAATAACTGTTTTAAAGGATGCGTCTGCAGCTGCATTATATGGCGCCCGTGGTGGTAATGGTGTAATCGTTATTACAACAAAAAAAGGTAAGACCGGTGCACCCCAGGTTACTTATCGTACACAGGTTGGTTTAACACAAAAGCCAAACTGGAATAAATTCGATATGATGAATAGCCAGGAGATCCTGCTTTATGAAGAAATACTCGGTGCTGCGGGATTCCCCACGAATACCCCGGGTTGGGTATATTCAAAAAAGAATCCAAGCTATAACACACTTCAGCCAAGTTTTGGTTTCCCAACTCTTGCCGCTCAACAAGCGGGCTTTGATAAACGTTTGGATAGCTTTAAAAATATCGATGTTTATTATCCTGATATCCTTTTCCGGCAGGGTATTTCGCAAACACATGAGATCAATGTCAGTGGTGGTGCGGAAAGAATGAGGTATTTTATTTCGGGAGGTTATTTCGATCAAAAAGGTATTGAGTTAGCATCTAGATTGCGTCGCTATACAACCCGTTTCAATTTTGATGTTACGGCCGGCAAACTAAACATAACATTCAATACAGCGATCGGTTATTCGATTACCCATTTATCAGAAGGTGAGTTTCTTGGAAACAGTGCAAGAAATTCTTTCCAGATGGCATGGCGTGCCAAGCCATATGAGAATCCATACAATGCCGATGGCTCTTTGATATTTGGCGCTAGTACTTCTTTGGTAAAGAAAGAAATCGGTAATGTGTTGGAAGGTATCGAGAATTCTCTGTGGAGACAAAACCAGATAAAGGTCAATTCAGGCCTCACGTTAGCTTATCGGATATTTTCCGGGCTCACGCTTAAGAACACTTTTGGTATTGATGTGGCAGATGACAGATGGCAACGCTGGATCAATGCAAATTCTTATGTTGGAAGTCTTCAGGCAAATGGGGGACGAGGTATCAATGCAGAAGCATATGAGATAAATGCCCTACTGATCAATACCACGGGTTTGGTCTATGCAAAGAGATTTAATAATAAGCATGATGTCGAAGCAGGTGGGTATTTCGAATTAGTTCGTAATCATAATAAGGGGTTAGGCTTTACGCTTTGGAATCTGGATCCGAGAATTGATCCAACTGGTCAGAACGCCGGATCCTTCCCGGTGGCGCAGACAGATCAATACGCCAGCAGCGCCAGTGGTGGATATGGTATACGTTCTTTCTTTGGAACAGTGCGTTATACTTTGAATAATAAGTATACCATTACCGCGAATGCAAGAGAAGATGGAACATCCCGAATTGTGAATGAGGACAACCGTGAGATATTTACCTGGTCTGCCGGAGCTATCTGGAATGCAATCTCTGAAGATTTTATGAGGGATATTAACTTCCTTTCAGATCTTAAATTAAGAGCTTCATATGGTGCTGTACCAAGTATTGGCAGTATTCAAACGTTCAATTATGCCGTTCGTGGGGGTGCAGCAGCAACCAATTTGGTTAGCGTAACAAATTACCAGGGCCCCCAGGTGCCGACATATACCACAGGTTCACAATATGCAAATTCAGGTATTACTGCCCAGGTGCCCGGTAATTCAGGTAATCCTAATCTGCAAATTGAAACGATCAGAAAACTCAATATAGGAGCTGATCTTGCTGTGTTGAAAAACAGGATCAGGTTTGGTGTCGATTATTATAACGAAAAAACTGAAGACCTATTTGTCAACTTACAAATCCCCGCAACATCGGGATTCGGAAGCGGGGCTACAATACCGATCAATGCAGGTATTATGCGCAATAAAGGTGTTGAGATGACATTAAGCGCTGATGTAATTAGCACCAAGGACATGACCTTGACATTGGGAATTAACCATGCGATAAACAATAATGAGATAGAAGACCTGGGACCTGTAAGTGAAATACCACAGGGAACATTTATTATTCGCGAAGGCCTGCCTTACGGTTCTCATTATACCACGCATTATCTTGGCGCTGATCCTGCAACCGGCCGCCCGAGATACGAAAAAGAAGATGGCTCTGTAACAACTAACCTGGCTGAAGCGTATCGTTTTGCAAAGTTTGGAACTTTTGTTCCAAAACATCTTGGAGGCTTTACACTGGACTTCACCTATAAGAGAATTACATTGAGTGCCTTATTCTCTTACCAGTTTGATGTTACAAGATATAATAACCAGGAGAATTGGGTTAGAAGAGGTATCATCGGGTATCATACTTCAGTTAATGCTTCAAGAACGCTGCTAACTGAACAATGGATGAAACCAGGAGATAACAAGTTTTATCAATCACCTGCTTATGACAGGGATTTCAACTCATCTGATATCCAGGATGCAAAATTCCTTCGTTTCAGAAATTTGGTTGTTTCTTACAATATTCCTGAATTGAATATCGGTAGTACAAGGATATTGAAGTCAGCAAGGTTTTATATACAAGGCCAGAATCTTGCAATATGGAGTCCATGGCGCGGTCCAGATCCGGAGGATAATAACAATATCAGTTTGAATGAATACCCAAATCCGAAAATGGTGGTTGTGGGTCTTGACATTAATTTCTAATAATAAATGAGATTTAAAATGAAATATTTAGTAAAAATATCCTTGGTGCTATTTCTGGCAGCGTTTGTTTCCTGCAGCAAGCTGCTTGACGTTAAAGAGACCGACCTGATCACCGAAGATGTGGCGCTGACCACGGTAGCATTTAATGAACAGGCTATCATCGGCGCTTACGGTGCTATGGGCGGGTTTGAAATGGGTGTATTACTCAATGGCGTTTTTTCGGATGAATTAAAGGTCGCTGAGTTTTATAATGCAGGTACGGTGCATGAGTGGCAATATAGCTCTACAGATGTAAGTATCCGTGACACATATACGGCAATGACTCCTTATTACAGAGTTATTGACCGTGTAAACAGAGTATTGCAAGCCGTCGATGCTGCCGATTCTACACGCACAGGAGACAACACCCTGCGTTTCAGATTAAAGGCTGAAGCATTATTTCTCAGAGCATTTTCCCATTTTGAACTATACAAATACTATTGTGCTAATTATAATCCGGATGGCCTTGCAATGCCTTACATGGAGATTCCTTCGATCAACCCTGTAACCAGAATTAAAATGGGTCCTTATTTTCAGAAGATGAAGGATGACCTGGCAGCTGCAAAACCTAATTTACCATCCAGCCTCTCAAATATTTCAAGGGCTACTCGCCTAGCCGTTACAGGATTGCAGGCACGCATTGCGCTTTATATGAGGGATTGGGCAACTGCAGAAGCGTCAGCAACAGAATATATCAACGGTCTTCCGCTTTCACCAATTGCAGATTTTTATAAGATCTGGAAAGATTCAAGCAATAATGAAGTTGCCTGGAGACTTGACAGAACTTCTGCTATCGGTGGAAGGATCGGAGGTTTGTGGCGTGCGGGTTTATCTGGAGGTACTCCTACGAATCCGCAAATAGGTACAGTAACATGGAGACCATCGGATAAATTATGGAACAGCTATGACCCCGTAAATGATGTTCGTTTTGGAGCATATCTAAAGGACGAGCCCAGGCTTGCAGCTGCTGGTAGAGGTTCGCGCCTCGTTGCAAAATATGCAGGTACTCCTTATGCAACGCCGGAAGAAAATGTTAACCATGGAAAAGTTTTCAGAACCGGTGAGATGTATTTGATCCGTGCGGAAGCGAGAGCTGAACAAAATAAATACACAGGGGCAAACAGTGCTGAGTCTGATATCAATGCCCTGCGTGCGGCTCGCATCACAGGCTATGTACCTGTTACTTTTGCTTCAAAGAATGAAGCGATCGATGCGATCATGCTGGAAAGATTCAAAGAACTTGCATTCGAAGGTCATCGTTTCTGGGATATTAAGAGAAGAGGTCTGGCCGTTACACGTTTAGCTTCAGATGCCCCTACATCATCAGCGGTAACATTACCTGCAGGAAATTTCCGTTTCTTGCTGCCAATTCCTAATGTGGAAATACAGGCAAGCGGCGGATTGCTTGAACAAAATCCTGGTTATAATTAATAGAAAGAACTAAGTACAAATAAAAAAAGGACTGCCTTGTGAAGCAGTCCTTTTTTTATAATGACATTCAATCAAAGTTTTATTTCATCATCATTCCTGTCAAAAAATTTGAACTCGATGAGATGATAGTTGGTATCAGCTTTTAAAGTGATCTTCTTTCTATATTTTCTTTTCCATTTCGAAAACTTGGACCATAACCATCCTTTTGTAAGATAGGCGTGAATGATCGGGTTCACCACGATGGTGAGATTGTTATGTTGATGCGTGAATAAGTAACTTAAATTCTTTTCTATTTCATCTTCAAGGATAAGCGTGGAAGAAATTTTCCCCGTTCCACTGCAACTTGGACAAACCTCCTGCGTATTGATATTCATCTCCGGTTTCATGCGCTGGCGGGTGATCTGCATTAAACCAAACTTGGAGATTGGAAGTACGGCATGTTTCGCTCTGTCTGGTTGCATAAACCTTTCCATCGCTTCCATCAGCTTCTTTTTGTTTTCCGGAAGCTTCATATCAATAAAGTCAACAACGATGATGCCGCCGATATCCCGTAAGCGAAGCTGTCTTGCAATTTCATCAGCGGCTTCCAGGTTTGTTTCCATTGCATTTTGTTCCTGGTTATTGCTTACGCTTTTATAACCACTGTTTACATCAATTACATGCAAAGCTTCGGTATGTTCAATGATCAGGTAAGCGCCGCTGTTGAGGTTTACTGTTTTTCCAAAAGATGCTTTTACCTGCTTGGTAATTCCAAAAGAATCAAAAATGGGAGAACCATTCTGATAAAAAGAAACTATATCTGATTTCTCGGGTGCAATTCTTTGAATATATGATTTTGCATCCTGGTAAATATTGCGATCATTGACAACGATGCGATTAAAATCCTCATTCAGCAGATCACGAAGGATACTCGTTGTTTTTGTTTGCTCGCTCAGAATCTTTGAAGGGGCTACAGCACCTCTAAGATTTGTTTGAATTGTTTTCCAGGTATCGACAAGCTCAGTCAGATCCTCATGAAGCTCAGCTGTCTTTTTTCCTTCTGCTGCGGTTCTCACGATGACACCAAAATTCTTTGGCTTAATTGCTTCAACAATTTTTTGCAGGCGCTTTCTTTCTTCAGAAGAATGGATCTTTCTTGACACAGCAACAATATTGTTGAACGGAGTAATAACTACAAAGCGACCGGGTAATGAAATTTCACAACTCAATCTTGGTCCCTTTGCCGCGATCGGTTCTTTTAAGATCTGTACAAGTATGTTTGGCTTACCACCAAGTACCTCATTGATCTTGCCTGTTTTTACGATCTCAGGCTCATTCTCAAAGAATCCAAAATCAGCAATGCCATCGCCTTTTTGGGTTATGGAGGATTGCGTGAATTTTAAAAGGGATCGTGCATAAGGACTAAGGTCGGTATAGTGCAGAAAAGCATCTTTTTCAAATCCTACATCCACAAAAGCGGCATTTAACCCTGGTATCAGCTTTTTTACTTTACCAAGATATAAGTCGCCGACAGCAAACCGTGCATCGCTCTTTTCATTATGAAGCTCTACCAGTTTCTTATCTTCCAGCAAGGCAATCTCTACACCCTGCGGGACAGCATTTATGATCAGTTCTTTGTTCAAAACTCTATGGCCTTTACTCTGCCATTTGCCGGTAAATTGTTACTGGTCGATGTAAAACCGTAGTCGATCTATTTAATGGTTGGATAGGTGATTGGAGCAAATTGATGGGGTAAATTGATCCGAAACGGCTGCAACCAGTTGACCAGGAAAGAATGGTTAATTAGTTTATTAGTTAATTAGGATTTGAGTTCAAAAGAATTTGAGTTCCAGGTATCCTATTCAACCAATAAACTAATTAACTACTTATTCTTTTTCTTATGTCGATTCTTCCTCAGTCTTTTTTTACGCTTATGCGTCGCCATTTTATGGCGTTTTCTTTTTTTACCAGAAGGCATACTTCAGAAATTTTTTTAAATTAATTTATTAATAAGGTTATTTTTTTAGTTCTTCAATTCGTTGAACCAAAATTGTTTTCAAATCGGTATTTGGAGCCAACGGCATCGCATGGGAATACCATTTTATGGCATTTGTTTTATCTCCTTTTCTCTCATACGCCTCAGCCAACATAAGTATGCCTTCGAGGTTTGATGGTTGCAGGGCCACGACTTTTCCAAAACGGTCAATGGCTCTATCGTATTGTCCAGAAATGATAGAACCATGACCCAAAACCAGTTGTCCGAAGATATTAGTGCTATCTCTCTCAACCACTTGCCTCACTTTCAGAATACCTTCCATTGGATTATCGCTGATACCACCAAAGATGTAACAGGCCCCTAACCCAACAATGCTTGAGTCATTCTTATCATTAATGTTCAAAGATCTTTCAAAAAGGTCCTTTGCCTGCAAAGCCTTCCATTTTTTCAGTTGATCACCCGGCGCATTACGCAGGTTCTCTAAGAACAAATGGGCAGCAAAGGTGAGTGATTTTTCCGAATTTTCCAATCTGGCAGCTTCTGCTTCATACCAGGCATAAGGTTCGAAGACCCTTGCCGAGTCTTTCCAAAAGTGCGCTAACTGATGATAAACTTCAAGCTTCTGTTTTTTTACGTCACCTCTAATTACAGATTGCTCAAGCGTATTCATCCATGTTATTTGCTCAGGCTTAAGTAGTTCCTTCGCGTGAATTAAAATGGAATCGGTACCCAATTCGGCATGGGCGGTTGGTTGTGCAGTCGATAATGCTTTTGACTTATATGCCGCGGTTCTGCCAAATAAAAATAAACCGGCAACAAATAATACTCCAATAAAAATCGTGATCCACTGTGCTTTGTTCACCCAATAAATTTAGCGCTGCAAGTTAACCGAACAGGATGAGATTGTAATTGACGAAATAGAATTTAGGCAATGTTTAATTCTCTGTCTCTTCTCCCGGTCCTTCATCTGGCTTAGGGGCAACGAGTTTTTTTACTTCTGCTACAAATTCTTTAGCTGGCTTAAATGCCGGGATATAATGTTCGGGAATGTGTACTGCTATGTTCTTTTTTATGTTCCTTCCTATCTTGGCAGCTCGTTTCTTCGTGATAAAACTGCCAAAGCCACGAACATAAATATTCTCCCCTCCGGCGAGTGTATCTTTCACCTCTTTGAACATAGTTTCCAGAGTCACAAGCACATCTACTTTAGGTATGCCTGTTTTTTCAGATATCTTGTTTACGAGGTCAGCTTTTCTCATTTATTAAAATTTTAGCAGTTAATTTGCTCTAATGTAGGACAAAATATGGTGATTGTCAAAGGGATAGGCAATTTTTTTTTAACCAATGAGATTTAATAAAGAACTTTTGTCAAAATTTCCGGTTTTATTGATGCGCTGGAACCGGTTTCAGAACACCCGGCAGATGCCATGGAAGGGAGAGAAAGACCCTTACAAAATATGGTTAAGCGAAATAATACTTCAGCAAACAAGAGTTGAACAAGGTTTGAAATATTATGAAAAATTTGTTTCCGCCTTTCCGGATATTCATAAACTGGCTGCTGCAAAAGATGATAAGATCTACAAACTATGGGAAGGACTTGGATATTACACCCGCTGCAGAAATCTGATTGACACCGCAAGATTTATTTCAACCAAACTCAATGGAAAGTTTCCATCAACCTTTGATGATATACTCGCTTTAAAAGGAGTGGGTCATTATACTTCATCTGCTATTGCTTCATTTGCTTATAATCTTCCCTACGCGGTTGTAGATGGTAATGTATTCAGGGTATTATCAAGAGTCTTTGGAATAAAAAAACCGATCGATTCGCCGGAAGGAAAAAAACTTTTTACACGGTTGGCGGTTGAGTTATTGGACAAAAAGAAACCGGGGATCTATAACCAGGCACTAATGGATTTTGGTGCAGTCGTTTGCAAACCGTTGGCACCACTTTGCAGTAACTGCATTTTAAATGATCATTGTTTTGCTTTTAAAAATAATCTGGTACATGAACTACCATTTAAAGACAAAAAGCTTAGAATCAAAAAACGGTGGTTCAACTATTTGATTATTGAATATCAAAATAAGATCTATATCCGCCAGCGGATTGACAATGATATCTGGCGAAGTCTTTACGAGTTTTGCATGATAGAAACATCCGCTGAAACTTCGGTTACGCAGATTTTAGGTAGAGCAGAGAAACTAAACTTGCTTAAGAAAAATTCATATAACGTGCTTTCAGTATCGCCTATCCTTTCGCAGCAGCTGTCACATCAAAAAATAATGGCGAGATTTATAAGAGTCGGTCTGACAAAGGAAACCTCAATTCCCGGTTACAAACCTGTTTCTTCAAACCGGTTATCCCAATATGCATTTCCTCGCATAATTAATGCCTGGCGTGAAGGAGTTATTCCCCTGCAAGACTCAAAAAATTTCATATTTACGGATAAAAAAAATTAATTTTAATGAGCATTGAACTCTAGAGAAGATTTTTAAACGAAAAAACTTATCACTATGAGAGGAGTAAACAGGGTCATGCTCATTGGCAATCTTGGTAAAGATCCCGACGTACAAGTATTGGAAGGCAATATCGCCGTAGCTAAATTTCCACTGGCAACTACTGAAACTTTTAAAGACCGCGGAGGAAAGTTGGTCTCACAAACTGAGTGGCACACCGTTGTTTTATGGAGAGGACTTGCCGAATTAGCGCAGAAATATCTTCATAAGGGAAGCCTCGTTTATATCGAAGGAAGACTTCGTACCCGCAATTGGGATGATAAAGAGGGGCATCGAAAATTTGCAACAGAGGTGGTTGGTGACAACCTCATTATGCTCGATAAGAGATCTGATGGCGGTACGCATAATGAAGCTCACAGTGACAATGTAAGCAGCCAGGAAGTGCCACCTGCTGATAGTGAGGCCTCGCAGGATTTGCCCTATTAAATAATCTAACTGAAAACTTTACTTTTGCAGCAATATCCGCAGGCAGGTAATACCTGCCTGTATGATTATGAATTGATCACTAAAACCACTTGCATTGGATTATCATTCGGTTAGTACGTTTTTTACTGATAATCTTCTTTATACCTTTCTTGCTGTTAAGGCCGATGGAACCATTATCCTTGGCGCTGTACTTTTTACATTAATGACTCTTTCTTTTTTTATCGCTGCCGGTGAGGTCGCATTGTTCTCTTTGCACAGCAAGGATATCAATATGCTGAAAACAAAACAGCATTCTTCGGCACGACGGATTGTTGACCTGCTTGAAGAACCAAAAGAAGTCTACACCTCGTTGCTTATTGCGGGAACATTTTTTAATATCTGTATTATCGTTCTCGCAAATTTCCTGATCAATGAATTACTCACACTTGAAAAGTCTCTGGTTAACCTGGGATCATTTGCATATATCGCAGAATTGCTGATCAAAGTTTTTATTATCGCTTTTATACTCATATTCTTTTGCCGTATACTTCCAAAGGTGTGGGCTACCCAAAATAATCTCCGGGTTGCTTATGATTGTTCTTATGTTATTGAAGGAATTCACCTGGTACTCGTAAGAATAAGTCGCCGAATGGTAGCCGTGGCCGATGTGATTGGATCAAGACTTGGAGCTACCCGCAGCAGGATTGCCAGCTTGCAGGAATTAGACCAGGCCATTGATGTAACGACTGATGAAGAAACATCTGTGGAAGAAAAGAATATTTTAAAAGGCATCGTAAAGTTTGGAAATATATCCGTTAAACAAATAATGAAGGCAAGACTTGATGTAAGCGGCATCGATTACAATGTTGCATTTCATGAATTACTGAAGAAGGTAGAAGAATTGCATTATTCGAGGCTTCCTGTGTATAAGATAAGTCTGGATGAAGTGGTTGGCGTTCTTAATACAAAAGACCTGCAGGCTCATCTGCAACAACCGGCAGATTTCGACTGGCATGTGTTACTGCGGCAACCATTTTTTGTACCTGAAACAAAGCTCATTGAAGACCTTTTAAAAGATTTCCAGTTAAAAAGAACTCATTTCGCTGTGGTGGTTGACGAATTTGGCGGCACCAGCGGTATAGTAACAATGGAAGATGTTCTCGAAGAAATTATCGGTGAAATAAAAGATGAGTTTGATGAAGAAGAGGGCAACATAAGAAAATTGGATGAATTCACTTTTGTATTTGAAGGCAAGACAACGTTAAATGATGCATGCAAAGCAATGAAGCTCCCTTCCAATACGTTTGATGGCGTACGCGGCGACAGTGAGTCAATGGCCGGCCTGGTGCTGGAATTGTCAGGAGAATTTCCTTCACCAAACACGATCGTTGCCACCGGCGATTTTGAGTTCACTGTCCTGGAGGCTTATAAAAACAGGATCATGGAAGTAAAGGTTACTATTAAACCCCATCTAGAATAATGAAATTCTCTTTGAAAACTTTCTTGTGGCTGCTACTGCCTTTCTCCTTGTACCTGCTTTCCTGCAACACTAATTACACTGTCGATAAAAAAAGAGGATACTTCAAAATAAGTTTTCCTGAAAAAAGATACAGGTTGTTTGATGAGCCTGGTTATCCATACTCATTTGAATATCCTGTTTATGCAAACGTAATAAAAGACAGCACCTTTTTTGAAACCAGGCCCGAGAATGAATGGTGGATCAATATCGACTTCCCTCAATTTAACGGAAAAGTATTTGTAAGCTATAAAGAGATCGGCAAGCACAAATTTGATTCACTTCTTAATGATGCTTACACATTAAGCTATGGACAACACGCAAAAAAAGCCTCAGCTATTGAGCCAAGACCTTTCCGGACACCAAATAATATTGACGGAGTCTATTTCACCCTTGAAGGCAATACGGCAACGGCCAACCAGTTTTTCCTCACCGATTCTGTAAAGCACTTTTTGCGTGGCGCCCTTTATTTTGACGCTGCACCGAATGAAGATTCACTTTCAATCGTCAATGATTTTTTAAAAAAGGATCTTGAATATATGATCAATACGCTCCGGTGGAGGTAAGGAGATTTATTCTATCTTGTATTGAAAATTTCCCGCGGCACTATTTCTAAATCCAAACTGATTGTTATGAGAAATCAAAAAGCAATTCTTTTTGTTTTCATTATCGGCATACCTTTCCATAATGCTCTTGCGCAACAAGCAGCTGCAGTTGATTCCGCGAAAGCTGAGTTAGCCAAAGCAAAAACTCCGGCAGAAAAAGTGATGCGCCTTGATGCCCTTTCCCGCACGTTGATGAATGTGAACCTGGCACAGGCGGATGAATATGGTAAACAACTAATTTCGGTAGCGGAAGAATCGAGAGACCGGGAGTTGATGGTAAAAGCATATATGTCAAATGGACTTCGTTGCAGTTATTTTGGAGGACAAAAAGATTATACCACCCGCTCTATTGAATATTACACTAAGGCATTAGAGATCGCCCGACATAATAAGATGGACGATTACACAGGAGCCATTCAACTAAGACTCGCTGCAGTTCATCTTGCCATTCCCGACAAGGAGAAGGCGCTGAATTACGTTTCGCAGGCATTCTCATTGATCTCAACTCTTAAAGGAGAAAAGGGCGATAGCCTCGAAGCTGAAGCAAATAATTCCTATGGTCTTGTTTTCCAGGCACGGAATGATAAAACGCAATCACTGCGCCATTTTCTGAACGCTTTGCAGATCGCAGAACAGATGGAAAAGCCAAGACCTGAATTAAAAAGAAATTGTTATGTATACCTGTCAAATTTTTATGCGCGAATAGACGATTATGATAAAGCGATAGACTATTTCATGAAGGCCAATAAAGAGCTGGACCATATTAAAGAGAAAAATGTGCCTTATCAACGTGCTGTGGATTTTAATTCACTTGGAAATTTGTTTGCTCAAAAAAAGAACTATGATATCGCCATCAATTATTTTGAAAGATCGATCGCTATGGCCGATTCATTGAAGTTTTCTACATTAAAGATCCCGGGATATATAAGTTTATTAAATCAATACCTGAGAATCGATCAGCCGCAAAATGCATTAGCGTATATTAATTCACCATCAGGCCAGAATTTAAAAAAATACTTATCCGATTTTGGAATGAGTGCTCAAATAGACCAGGCGTATGCATTTATTTATTATAAACTGAATCAATTCGATTCAGCCGGGTTTTATTTTAATAAGGCGCTTCCTTATTTTGAAACCAAAGCAAGTGAAATGAATCGTATCGGCTTCTATGCACAATTAGCCGGGTATTATAAAAAGACTGGGAATTATGATAAGTCGATCGAATACTATATGAAGGTGAAAGAAATGGGAGAGAGAAATGGCCAGCTGGAAAATATCCAGTTAGCCGTAAAAAATCTTGACACCATTTATGAATGGAAACAGGAGTTTAAAACAGCGAATCAATACAATGCTTTATATTATCAATATAAGGACAGCATCGATAAACTAAAAAAAGAAAACGAATTAACGCAGATTGCAGCTTCAGACGAACAGCAGCGTCGCGACCGGGAAGAGGCAGAAAAACTGGAAGCAAAGAGAAAAAGAAACAGGATTCAATACATGGGTATCATTATCGGGATTGCCATGTTGTTTGTGGCGCTGGTAATGATGGGTTGGTTTAAAGTATCGGCTTCTACGATAAGGGCGATCGGTTTCTTTTCATTCCTGATATTTTTTGAATTCATTTTCCTGGTATTCAAAAAAAATATCAATGGCATAACACAGGGAGTTCCTTTATATGATCTTGGTTTTATGATCGCCCTGGCGGCCATTCTGGTGCCGTTGCATCACTGGCTCGAGCACAGGGTCATTCATTTTCTTACCTCACATCATATGTTGAAGTTGCGCCGGGCATTCTCAAGAAAGACAGAAGAAAATTCTTAGATACATTTGCAAAAAAATTCGTGTGATAATAATTGATAACAAGCAGATCAGCGACGATGTAGCAGAGGCACAGTTTGTATGTGATCTTGCTATGTGTAAAGGAGGATGCTGTGAAGACGGCGATGCCGGCGCTCCCCTGGATAAGGATGAATTAAACATCATAAAAGAGGTGTACGAAAAGGTGAAGCCTTATCTTTCCAAAGCATCGCTGAAAGCAGTTGAAGAAAAAGGATACTTTGTTTATCATAAAGAATTTGGCTGGGTAACCCCAACACTTGAAAGCGATAAAGAGATCTGCGTATATGCGATAAGGGAAAAGAATGGCATGATCAAGTGTGCATTCGAACAGGCTTATTACGACGGTGTGATCAGTTGGAAAAAGCCGATCAGTTGTCATTTATACCCGATCACAATTAAGAAAGGAAAGTATGGCGACTATGAACGCGTGAATTACGAACCAAGGGAAAAATTATGCAGCCCTGCCTGTGCATTGGGAAAAAAATTAAAGGTGCGCACGTATGAATTTTTGAAAGAACCTTTGATAAGAAAATATGGCCAGGAATTTTATGATGCCCTTGACAAGGTGGCTAAAGAGCATTACCATGAAACTGCAAAATGATAGCTTTCAAAGAAATCAGGTCAATTTTAAATAAGCACAAGAGAAGAGACACCTGGTTTCTCGATGATTATTCCGTCAATCCATACGAGGGCTGTGGTTTCAATTGCACGTATTGTTATGTGCATGGCAGCAAATATGGAGAGAATCTTGCTGAAAAAATTGTGATCAAGAAAGATGCTGCCGCTATTCTTGATAAGCAACTTGCTAATCGTGCAAAGAAAAATGAACACGGTTTTATCGCAATAGGATCAGCTACGGACGCATACATGCAGGTAGAGGAAGAAATTGGCTTGACAAGAGAATTATTGCAAGTAATACGTAAGCATCGGTTTCCTGTATTCATTTCTACAAAATCCGAGCTTATACTAAGAGACATTGAGCTGTTGAAACAAATTGATCAGAACGCAATTTTACCGGAGGAGCTGGAGCAAAATCCGGGTCGCGGAGTGATCATCTCACTTTCTCTTTCTACACTTGATGAAAAACTCGCAAAGCAAATGGAACCAGGCGCTCCATCGCCGCAAAAGAGGTTAGAGACATTGAAAGCATGCAGCGATAATGGTTTTTTCTGTGGCGTAAATGCGATGCCCTTACTGCCTTTCATTACAGATACTGATGAAGAGCTGGAGAAGATAATATCCGCAGCAAAAGCACATAGTGCACACTATATTTTAATAGCCGGTCTGACTCTTTTTGGAAATGATGAAAGAGACAGTAAGCAGCTTGTTTTTAAATTTCTAAAGAACAATTATCCTGCGTTATTAGAAGCATATGAGAAAATGTATGGAAGTGTCCATTATCCCTCATGGCAATACCAGCAGCAATTAAAGAAAAGAGCTGAGGTACTCTGCAAAAAATATAAGATCAAAAACAGTATTCTCTGATGTCAGTTTTATTAAAACAGGTTCAGCAAGAATTAAAAGATAGCTCAACGCCAGAGGCAAAAACTGCGGCTTTGAAATTTGTTCCTAATGCAGAAAAAGTTTATGGAATAAGAACGCCGGTGTTAAATACGCTGGCGAAAAAATATAAAGAAAGCGGTTTCGGACTGGTAAAGGATTTATGGAAGTCAGGAGCGTTTGAAGAAAAACTGCTGGCTGCAAAATTGCTCAACATGATCTGTAAAAAAGACCCGTTACTTTCGTTAGAGCTGGTGAAAGGTTTTACGAAAGATATTTCTGATTGGGCCGTTTGTGATGCAGTGGGTATGCAAAGCCTGAAACCTGTTGCAAAGAAAATCCAAAAGGAAATATTTGATCTGTCGGCAAGGCTGATCAAATCAAAAAGTTTGTGGGAAAGAAGATTGTCGCTGGTGATCATCGAAGTTTTTACAAAAGACAAAACACTCCAACCTGAAATAATGCGCCGGGTAAAGATCCTGGAAAATGATGACGAATATTATGTCAGGAAAGCAGTTGAATGGATAAAAAGAAATTTTAAAAAGGGGAAATAGCGTTTATCGTTTATAGTTTATGGTTTATTGTTAATATGGATAGCTCAAATTCTTAAACAAAAAACGAAAGACGAAAAACGATAAACCATAAACTGAGGTTATATTTGTAAAACATGTCTGAACATTCACAATCATTTATTGAGAAAAGCACAATAAAAGCTACTGATCGGGAACATCGACGCAAGATCAATTTTAATATTGGTCGTTACAATGCCGTTGTTCCAAAAGGTAAGGAGCAGTTCAGTAATGTAAATCTCGCAAGGGAAAAAGCAAAGAATATAAAATGGAAAGCAATAGAGAATCTTGATAAGATGCTGGAGAGTTTTGAAGCAAAGATGATAAGACGGGGTGCAAAAGTTATCTGGGCCGAAGATGCACAACAGGCGTTGGATGAAATAGGAAGGATATGTGCAGAGAAGAATTGCAAAACATTGGTGAAGAGCAAAAGCATGGTGACCGAAGAAATTCATCTCAATAAATTTTTGAAAGAAAAAGGAATTGAAAGCATCGAGACAGATCTTGGGGAATACATACAGCAATTAGATGGAGAACCACCCTATCATATTGTAACTCCTGCCATGCATAAAAGCAAGGAGGACGTCGCCAGGCTTTTCTCAGAGAAATTAGGTACTGATCCAAAACTGACACCTGCACAGCTTACACAGGTTGCAAGACAAGTACTGCGCAAAAAATATACAGAGGCAGAAGTTGGGATTACAGGGGCTAATTTTTTAATAAGCGATATTGGAGCTATTGCCATTACAGAAAACGAGGGCAATGCAAGATTGAGTTGTTCCCTGCCCAAAACACATATCGTCGTTGCGGGGATAGAAAAAATTATTCCTTCGATCAATGATCTTTCATTGTTCTGGCCATTGCTGGCAACTTATGGTACCGGCCAGAGAATCACGGTGTACAATACCATTATAACTGGTCCAAGACAGGAAGGAGAGGTTGATGGGCCGGATGAGATGTACGTGATATTGCTCGATAACGGCAGAACAAATATTCTTGCCAATGAAAAAGCCCGTGAGAGTTTGTATTGTATTCGTTGCGGCGCCTGTTTGAATGCGTGTCCTGTTTATAAAAACATCGGGGGGCATAGCTATGAAACGACATATAGCGGCCCGATAGGCTCAGTGATCACTCCGCATTTAAAGCAGATGGGCGAATGGAAACATTTAAGCTATGCCTCGTCGCTTTGCGGTAATTGTACAGAAGTGTGCGCCGTCAAAATAAATCTGCACGAATTGTTGTTGGAGAATCGTCATGAGGCTGTTGATGATGGCAACAGCAGTTTTGCCGAACGTACCGGTTGGAAGCTTTGGAAAAAAGCCATGATGAACCGCAACCTGATGAACATGGGAAATGCTAAAATAAAGAACTGGGTGGTGAACAGCTTGCTGAAGGGCTGGAAGGAAAAAAGAAGTGAACTACGCTTTCCGAAAAAATCCTTCAACCAGCAATGGAAAGAAAAATTCGGAAACAGATAATTATCTTCAATGCGTGATTGTTTATGCAAACAAAATTACTCCGCGTCTCCAATATGTAGCCGATTTTATTGGCAGGCAAATTACAGGCCAGCCGTTTCAGCTTACTACGGATACGTTCTATTTCCATGATTATAATGGGCCGAAGATCAATTATGGCTATGAAGATGTTACCGATAATGAAATACTGATTGTCAATTATCCGCTGCTGTTTGAAGATTCGGTCAAAAAACAAAACATCCAATGCTTTGCACTCAATGATTTCAAGGCATTCTTCAAATCAGAGGGCGATTATCCGTTTGATATTTTCGCGGCCGTTTTTTACTTGCTCAGCCGCTACGAAGAATACCTTCCCCATGAAAAAGACGAGTATGGAAGATATGCTCACACGAACTC
>Ga0075421_100001058_pt1 | contig 31324 bp, 28 predicted proteins | sample SoiMetdeltSBSDD5_FD_75292 | JGI IMG/M metagenome (GOLD analysis project Ga0075421, IMG submission 75292) | Bulk soil microbial communities from a Populus tree surrounding site in Tennessee, USA - Soil MetaG P. deltoides SBSDD5 | ecosystem: Environmental > Terrestrial > Soil > Tree plantation... | reverse complement strand
TCGCTTGGAATCGTCGAAATCATCACGTGTCCGGCTACCCATGCGTTCATGCCTTTCGTGTCCCGAGCTGAGGCTCAGCGAGCCCAGCTCTCGGTGGCTCGCGAAGTTTGCCAGAACCATTTTGGAAAATGCCCGCGCGGGCTCTGGCTGGCGGAGTGTGGCTATGAGCCTGCGCTCGATTCCCTCATTCAAGCGGCCGGCTTCGAATACTTCATCCTCGATGCCCACGGTCTATTGTTCGGCAACCCGAGGCCAGCATCGGGCATATTTGCGCCGGTGAAGACACCCCATGGCCTGACGGTTTTTGGAAGGGACCTGGAATCCAGCCGGCAAGTCTGGAGTTCGCAAGGTGGCTATCCCGGAGATTCACATTACCGTGAGTTTTATCGAGACTTGGGTTTTGATGCTGAGTACAGTTATATCCGACCTTTCCTGCATCCGGATGGAATACGACGAAACCTCGGTATCAAGTACCATCGCATTACTGGACATGGAGATCTGAGCCAGCGCGAAATCTACATTCGAGAAAGGGCACTAGCCAAAGCTGAGGAGCACGCCGGGAATTTCATCTTCAATCGCTGTCAGCAGATTCAGTACCTCCACGAGACGCTCCCACATAAGCCGGTGGTGGTTTCTCCTTACGACGCTGAGCTTTTCGGGCATTGGTGGTTTGAAGGTGTCCAGTTTCTGGATCAGGTGATTCGGAAGGCTAGCGCACAGTCCTTGTTCGAACTCGTGACCCTGGGAGAAGCCGTCGAAAGGCATCACAACGCGATCACTCAGCAACCGAGCAGCTCATCTTGGGGAGCCAGTGGATATCAGCAGGTTTGGCTGAATGAAAGGACTCAATGGATGTACCGGCATCAGCATCACATCGAAGACGCGATGGTCGAGCTAACTAACCGATTCCCGGAAGCCCAGGGCGTGGTTCGGCGCGCCCTCAATCAGGCTGCGCGGGAACTCTTGTTGGCTCAGGCCAGCGATTGGGCCTTCCTTATCAGCCAAGGCTCCTCCGTGCCTTATGCCGTGCGGCGCTTCCGAAACCACATCCATCGATTCCAGGCCCTGTATCAACAAATTCTGCAGCGAGATGTTCAGCTCGACTCGCTAACGTCGATGGAACTGCAAGACAGTATCTTCCCACGAATCGACTACCGACTGTTTCGTTCCTCAGGAGCTTCAGGTTGCGAAATAGTCACCTGCTGACCTGGACAGAGCCCGCGCCAAAAGCAAGGCACAGAAGGATTGAGGAGCTGCCGAAGGCTCCCTCCAGGGTCTCATTAATCTCATTCCTAAAGGAATCTCTTTCCTAAAGCAGTAGGCAAGGCGGCCTTTGGCTTGTTGGGTTTGCTATAATTTTTTTCTGGAGATCTACGATACTTTAGATGAGAGTGTCGGGAGGTCGCATGGTCCAAGGAACAGAGATTCCTTCACATCATCCAGTCCGGGAGCTGTTTCGCACGCTAACCGAGAGAGGGTTGCAGCAATCAAATCTGCGGGACTCCGAAATCCATCACTATCTATCGGATCTTTTGGTGGAGTTTATTCATACGAAGAATCTGTACAAGCTTCGCGATGAGTCGGGCAGCCGGCTGGAGCACATTGTGGATATGCTCGAGAAGCTTGAGGTCTCCAGCCCTGTCGACAGGGGCGAGATCTATAAGCATGTAGGAGACTTCACGCTATTCATCCTGGGCCTGTTCCCGGAGAGCCTGAGCCGCAGCAGACGCTGCCTTAGCCTCAACTACTACGTGGACCAAGGGCGACGCTCCTACATGATTCTTTCCGAGTTGGACGAATTTCGTTCCAGAGTTGTCATCTTTCGAAAGCTGTCTGAGCAGTTTGAGAGTTGCGTCTACAGCCTCAACTGGGTCCGACAGTACATCAACGATCCCTTCTACCAATACCTTCTTCGCGAGTTCGACGTCACCTAAGGCTCCGTATTCAGAACTCGGAACCCGCTTGTAAACTTTCTGTAAAAAAGGCGTCCAGACGGTCTCCCTTGACCCATGCGCCGGTCTTTTGTTGTTGACAATCGGAAAAGCCAGTTTTTATGATTGTCTCCTCAAGTAACGGGAAGTTATTCTCTGCACACAAACGATCAAGTGATTACCTCATGAGACGGTCCGAGGTTCAATGGCATTGTTCCTCTCCTAACCAGAGGTCTCCCAAGATTCAGGCTGCTTCGCTAGCCTCATGGGTGTCATTTATTTAACTCAAGTCACTTGATATTCTTCGACTCACTGGAGGGCTGAATGCCAAAACGAGATCATCCTGAAAGACCGTCCAGCTTGGCCGTTTCTCGTCGCGGATTTCTGAAGGGGGCTGGCGCGGTTATCTCCTCAGGGATTGCGGCAGGCGCCGAGGTTCTGGAAGCTGCTGCCCCGCAAGCAGCTCAAGTGCACGGGCCAGGAAAGGTGCCGATCACACTTAAGATTAACGGAGCCAGCAAATCGCTCAGCCTTGAGCCTCGCGTCACTCTCCTCGATGCCTTGCGGAACGAGCTGGAACTGACTGGTGCGAAGCGTGTCTGCGATCGCAGCACTTGCGGTGCGTGCACAGTGATTGTCGGCGGCAAATCGGTCTACTCCTGTTCCGTGCTGGCTATTGAGGCGCAGGGCAAAGAGATCACCACAGTAGAAGGGCTGATGCCGGCTGGCAAGCTTCATGCGCTGCAACAGGCTTTCATCGACAACGACGGCCAGCAGTGTGGTTACTGTACCCCCGGCTTTGTAATGGCCTGTAAAGCCTTCCTGGATAAGAACCCCAACCCGACAATCGAGCAGGTACGGAAAGGCTTGGGAGGGAACCTCTGCCGCTGTGGCACCTATGTTGGCGTCACGCAAGCGGTATTGGAAACAGCCAGGAAGATGAAAGGAGGACGCGTCAATGTCTAAATACGATTGGCCCGAAAAATCCCGGCGCACATTACTTGGAAAACGGATCGCACGGCTTGATGGGCCTGATAAGGTCTCTGGCAAGGCCAAGTACGCGTCCGACTTGAAGCGGCCCGGTCAACTCTACGCCAAGTTCCTCCGTTGTCCTTACGCACACGCCAAGGTGGTCAGCATTGACGTCAGCGCCGCCGAGAAGCTGCCTGGCGTAAAAGCCGTCAAGATCTGCGAGAACAAGGGGCCAGGCAGTGAGATTCAATGGGCACTCGATGAGGTTGTGGGCGTGGTCGCCGTAGACGAGCAGACGGCCGAAGATGCTCTTAAGAAGATTGTTGTGAAGTACGAAAAACTGCCTCACCTGGTGAACGAACGCGATCTCAGCAAAGCTGGCGATCGCGCGAAGCCTGCAGCCGAGCAGAAGACAGGCGATCCGGACAAGGGGTTTCAGGAAGCTGAAGTAGTCATCGAGGGAGAATACGGAATCCCCATAATCACCCACTGCTGTCTCGAACCGCACGGACAGATTGTCGAATGGGAGAACGATCAACTGACTGTGCATCCCTCGACTCAGAACGTCACTGGTTTGATTGGACAGTTTGCTCAGCCCCTTCAGATTCCAGCCGCGAACGTGAAGATCCGGATGGATTACATTGGAGGCGGATTTGGCAGTAAATTCGGGGCGGATTCCTGGGGTCTCGAATCGGCTCATCTTTCTAAGCAGGCCGGCGGCAAGCCGGTCAAGACTTTTCTTGAGCGTGACGCCGAACTCTTTGTGGCGGGCGTGCGGCCCTCTCATTTTGCTCGCATCAAAGTCGGGGCCAAGAAGGATGGAACGCTGGTCGCCTGGGAATCGCAGTCATGGTCGACTGGCGGCCCAGGCGGCGGCGGCATGGCGCCAATTCCTTACGTGATCAACATCCCCAACCAGCGCAAGAAGCATTCCGCCATCGCGACCAATACCGGGCCTCAAAGAGCCTGGCGCGCTCCGAACCATCCTCAGGCCTGCTGGTTGACATTCGCAGCTCTGGATGATCTGGCCGCAAAGGTGAACATCGATTCGCTTGAGTTTTACATGAAGAACCTCAGCCTGGCAGGAGAGCGCGCGGACCTTTACCGGCGGGAACTACTCAAAGCGGCTGAGCTGATCGAGTGGAAAAAGAAGTGGCACCCTCGGGGAGATACTACGGCGGGTTATCTCAAGAGAGGTTTGGGATTGGGGTTCCACACCTGGGGCGGACGCGGTCATAACAGCGAAGCCCGGCTCACCATCGACCCCGACGGAAGCGTCAATGTGTTCCTAGGAAGCCAGGATCTTGGAACGGGCACACGCACGATAATCGCGATGGTGGCGGCGGAAACACTTGGCCTGCCGCTGGGGAGTGTCAAAGTGAACCTTGGAAGGGCCCCGGACTACCCGCCTTCGAATGCCTCGGGCGGCAGCACGACGGTGGGAGGTGTCAGCGCATCGACGCGCCGGGCGGCTGTGGACGCACTGGAGCAGTTGTTTGCGAAAGTGGCGCCCACCCTCGGGGTCGAGCCTTCACAACTGGAATCCACTGGCGGAAAAATTCAGGTGAAGGGTGCTGCGGCCAAGAACCTCTCCTGGCAACAAGCCACCGTAAAACTGGGAGTAACTCCGGTCAGCGCCACTGGGAAGAACGTTTCGCAAAGCAACAATCCCGCGGACGGGAAGCTGATTGACAGCGGCGTCGGCGGTGTTCAGATGGCCGACGTCACCGTGGACATTGAAACGGGGGTTACTAAGGTCAACAAATTTGTGGCCGTGCAGGATTGCGGTTTGGTTATCGACGAAAAACTAGCTGAAAGTCAGGTGCTGGGCGCCATGATCATGGGCGTTTGTTTCTCGTTGTTCGAAGAAAGGGTGATGGACGAAGTCACGGGCCGGCCGCTGAACGCTAACATGGAGTTCTACAAGCTCGCCGGCATTGGCGATATTGGTGATCTCGTAGTTCACATGTGGAAGGACGATCCCGAGCAGGATGCCCGCGGTGTGATTGGTTTGGGTGAACCCCCTGCGAACTCTCCCGCGGCGGCGATTGGCAATGCCATCGCCAACGCTATCGGCGTACGAGTACCCCAGGCACCATTTACTCCCAGGCGTGTCCTGGCTGCTCTGGAAAAGAAAGGAGGACTCACCTCATGAACGCTTTTGAATACGCTGCTCCCACCACCAAGGAACAAGCGGTGAGCCTCTTGGGCAACCAGTGGGGCGAAGCCGAAATTCTGGCCGGCGGAACGGATCTGCTCAGTCTGATGAAGGATCATCTGACCACACCGAAACGTGTTGTCAATATAAAGGAGATCAAGGAATTTCAGGGAATCCGTTACAGTGGATCAACGGGATTGCGCATCGGTTCGCTGGTCACACTGGACGAACTGATGAACAATGCCACGGTGAAGAAGGACTATCCGGCGCTGGTCCAAGCCGCGGACGGCGTGCGCAGCGCCCAGATCCGCAACGCTGGAACGGTGGGTGGCGACTTGTGCCAGCGGCCTCGTTGCTGGTACTTTCGGAGCGGACTGGGTTATTTTCCGAAAGACGAGAGTGGCAAGGACCTCGTGGTTGGCGGAGAGAATCAGTACCACGCCATTCTGGGAAATTCGGGGCCGGCTTATTTTGTGAATGCGTCGAGTCTGGCACCAGCGTTGATTGCCCTGGATGCCAAGATTCGGGTCTTTGGTCCCTCGGGTTGGCGGGATGTTTCAGCTGAGCAATTTTTCGTTACTCCGAAAGATGCAGGAGAGCGCGAGACAGTTCTCAAGCCGAACGAGATTGTAGGTGAAATCATCGTTCCTCCGGCCAAAGGCATTAGTAATGCAACGTACGAGGTCCGAGAGAAGGAAGCTTTGGATTGGCCTCTAGCCGCCGCAGCCGTCGCCTTGAAGATGGACGGCAAAACGGTTCAGAGCTCTCGCGTAGTGCTGGGACACGTGGCGCCGGTGCCTTGGCGGTCGCAGGACGCCGAGAAGGCACTGGCCGGCAAGGCTGTCGATGAAACGGCGGCCGCAGAGGCGGGTACCTCCGCCGTAAGTGGCGCCAAACCACTGAGTCAGAATGCCTACAAAGTTCAATTGGCTCGTGTCGCCACGAAGCGGGCTATTTTGAAAGCGGCTCAAGGAGGGGCTTAAACCATGTACCACCGATTGCAAAATCTGGGTCATGACGTTTGTAACTGTGTTCGCTGGAAGAGCCAGTTCTACGAGTCGCAGCGGGATCCCACAGTGCCCCCCTCTAATGATGACAGTTATTGGTGCGCCCTGACCCAACGGGTGCTTGGGCCCGACGGACGGGTGGTTGACCTCGAAAACTGCCAACCGGGCCGGGCCTGCTTTAAAGAGCCGTTTTAAACCTGCGCTCGACAGGTTATAATGAAAGGGCTTCAGAAGTGACGGAGCTTTTAATAGGCCTTAGACATTCCTTATGAGGAGGGTTTGACAATGAGAAGACTGACAATCTTGGCAGTCGTCGTTTCTCTGGCTCTGATGGGTGCCGGTTCTGTTCTGGCGGCGTCCATCGGCCAGATTCGTGGCGATTACCTGGAGACGCGCAGCGCCGATGTCTACACCGGAACCTGTGTGGCGAACAGCGAGGTCAATCTCGCGGGAGATCAGGCGATTCTCGCCTGGAAAATCAAGGAAGGAAGCTGGAATGGAGTTTCACTAGACGGCCTCAGCGTTGTGGCGGTGGCCAAAGCCAACGCAACGCTGGGCGACCCGTATAGTAATCCCTATCCAGCAAAGTCTGTTGTGATTGTTGATGAGCGAGCAACTTTAGAACAGCGATCAGCCCTGCAGGCGTTCGCCCAGGCAGCAGCCAAGGAGTTATTAGCGAATGTCGTCAAAGTCGAGACCGCACCCATCGAGATGGTACTAGGCGAAGGCGACCAGCATGGGCAGGCCTCCATGGCCGCGGGCTCGCTAGCCGGTATCCAAACACGATCGCTGCATGGCAAAGATCACCTGTGTGGGAACGAGGACGTCTATTATCAGCCACTCACAGAGCTGCAGCACGCCATGCCCGCTTACACCCTCAACGACGAGTTTCACGGTAAAGGGCTGGGTGTAAACTGGAAGCTCAGTGGCAAGCGGAGCGCGTTTTTGGGTCATTTTTCTTATTCAACTCCCGCTACGACGATATCGCTGAAGTAGATTTGAATCCGTTACATCTGACAATTTGAATAACCCAATCAACGGAAGCTTCGGCTTCCGTTTATTTTTGGTGTCCTTGTCTGTGTTGGCTATCTAGGAGCGCGGCCCCCATCCCACAGGCTGCGGCGCGGTGAGACTGACGACGCACCTTTAGGAGAAACTGATGAGACCTAAACCCATCGTAATGGTGTTTGCTCTAACCCTTTTGCTAGGGAGCCTGAAAGCCCGGGCAGATTCCTACAAGCTGGAACCTGTGGCGACTGCGCCTGACGGGGTCAGTGACACCCTTAAGGCTCTCGTTCAGCCACAGGGTTACAGGATCGTAAGCGATCAAGGTGTGGTTTGGTGTGAAGTGTGGATAAGAAAGGAAATCGCTAACCTCAACAAACCCGCGTCACCTGACGCCAAGTACCCGGCCTTGCACTTGGGAGAGTTGGTTGGTCTCATGAAGTTCAGCTCGCCGGGCTCCGATTACCGTGGGCAAGCGATCAAGCCGGGAACGTATACAATGCGTTACTGCACAATCTTGCAGGATGGCAACCATCTCGGAGCCGCTCCGATTCAAGACTTCGTGTTGCTTGTCCCAGCTTCAGAAGACACCAAGGAGCCTGATGCCGTCTTGACTACAGCCGAGGTGGTGGCCATGAGCCGCAAGGCTTCGGGAACCAATCATCCCGCCGTCATCAATATGGCTCTGCCCCAGCCCGCGTCGGGATCTGCAGCGCTGGAAAAAGATGACCTCGATCACTGGGTTCTGAAAGTGAAGACCCAGTCAAACCCTGCTGCCGACCTGCCGATTGGGATCGTTGTAGTTGGCCGCGCGGAAGGATGAGAGAGTTCTGGGTCACAAGAGAACCGGAGCCACGGAGACTGCGCTCGATCAAAAAGTGTACCCCATCATGATTTTGAGGTTTCCATAGGCTCCGGCCCTCAATTCCGCAAAAAGGCCCCTTCGTCTGGACATCCCCATGAAGAAGTTAAGCCCACCGCCGAACTCCCAGTCTCCGTAATCGACAACTGCTCGACTTTGGTCACACGAAACAGGTCTATACCTTGTTCGCGAACCATCCTTCCCGTCAACTTAACCTTATGCCCGGCCGAGTACTTCTCCAGATCGTCCGAACCTGTGACCGTAGTAGTAAGCCGGTTTCCTTCACAGCATTGATCGATCCGACTACGATTGTGACCTCCGTGTGCAGTTCGCGTTTCTGCTGGTACCTCCAACGCAATCTGCGTGCCCGGTCTTCCTCTGCTTATCCGTCGCACCCTGTGTCTTCGCCTCCCGTCACGCCTGAATTTGAAGTTGCAAATCCTATTTGTTCATAGCATGATTCACGGTTGTTTTGTGGTGACCCGCTCAGCGCCAGTCGCAGCAAGCGCCTAGGGCGGAGGTAGCCTTGTTGGAGTCCTTTTTACTTTGCCTCCCTCTCGCCCTGACGGGGCGAGGCGACCGGAAATTTGAGTTTGGTCGCCACCAGCGAATTAGTCCTTCTTCATCCATACTGGAGAAAACGTGATCAAGAAAGGTACGAAAATCACCCCTTCCAAAGGCAAACTAGGAGTGCTCATTCCCGGAATGGGAGCCGTTGCTACAACGTTCATTGCCGGAGTTGAAGCCATTCGAACGCAAGGAGCCAAGCCGTTCGGCTCCCTGACCCAAATGGCGACTATCCGCTTGGGGAAGCGCACCGAAAAGCGAGTGCCACTGATCAAAGACTTCGTTCCTCTGGCTGACGTTAGCAGTCTGGTCTTTGGTGGCTGGGACATTCATGGGGAAACGTGCTACGAAACGGCGCTGCGGTCGGGTGTTTTGGAACGGACGCTACTAGACTCGCTGAAAAAGCAATTAGATAACGTCCGGGCGTGGGACGCAGTCTTTGAAAACCGCTATGTGAAGCGGCTGGACGGCAAAAGAAAGAAGAAGGGCAAAACGAAGTATGACCACGCCCTCCAGGTCAAGGAGGACATTCAGAAATTCAAGAAGGACAATGGCCTGGAGCGTCTGGTCATGATCTGGTGCGGCAGCACGGAAATCTTTCTGAAGCCCGGGGAGGTCCACGCATCTCTCGAGAACTTTGAAAGGGGGTTGCGAAAGAACGACGCCAAGATTTCTCCGAGCATGATCTACACCTACGCAGCACTCTCCCTCGGAATCCCTTTCGCGAACGGCGCTCCGAATCTTTCCTGCGACATTCCAGCCATGGTGGAACTTGCGCACAAGAACAAAGTACCCATCTGCGGAAAAGACTTCAAGACCGGACAGACCCTGATGAAGACGATAATTGCACCCGGTTTGAAGTCGCGAATGATCGGGTTGAAAGGCTGGTTTTCCACCAACATCCTCGGAAACCGCGATGGTGAAGTGCTGGACGAACCACAGTCGTTCAAAACCAAGGAAGAGTCGAAACTCTCTGTGCTGGATCATATCCTTCAGCCTCAGCTTTACCCCGAGCTTTACGAAGGTTTCCACCATCAGGTCCGCATCAACTACTACCCGCCCAGCGGCGACAACAAGGAGGGTTGGGACAACATCGACATCTTCGGCTGGCTCGGCTATCCAATGCAAATCAAGGTCAACTTTCTCTGCCGTGACAGCATCCTGGCTGCCCCGCTCTGCCTGGATCTCGTGCTTTTCCTCGACCTTGCCCAACGAAGCAAGATGTACGGCATTCAGGAGTGGCTGTCGTTCTATTTCAAAAGCCCGCAGTGTGCGCCTCAGCTTTACCCGGAGCACGACCTCTTCATTCAACTCATGAAGCTCAAGAACACACTTCGCTACCTGCGCGGGGAGGACCTCATCACGCATCTGGGGTTGGAATACTATGACTGAATACGCAGGCCGCGGGGACAGTGGTCCTAGCTTTGACGCCTCCGTTCGGAGATTCACAATAACTTTTGGAGCACAGCAGATCCTAGCCCCGTCTCCTGTCCCATGAGAGCTGCTGGGATATGATGAGCTCGACCAGCGAGACTGAACGATAGAGGCGGCATGAATACGCTTTCCACTCTGTATGATTCTACCCTCGGCAAGAAGTACGTCATGGCTGTCACAGGCATGGGGCTATTTCTGTTTGTCGTCGCCCACATGCTCGGAAACCTCCAGCTGTTCTTGGGCGCAAACGCTGTAAACGCCTATGCCGTTTTCCTTAAGTCGAAGCCCGTGTTGTTGTGGGGCCTGCGTCTGGGACTGCTGCTTCTGGTTGTGCTGCACATAACTGCTGCCGTGCAACTGACGCTGCGCAACCGGGCTGCCCGAGAGGAGAATTATGCAAAGTCTAAAGCTTACAAAGCCACGTATGCCTCGCGAACTCTACTTCTGAGCGGATTGCTGATCCTGGCATTCATCATTTATCACCTCATGCATTTCACCGTAGGTCTGGTTGATCCGAGCTATTTGCGGCTCACAGATTCGCTCGGCCGCCATGACGTCTATCGAATGACGATTCTGGGTTTCTCACATCCCGGCATTTCGGCTTTCTACATTGCCGCGATGGCCTTGCTGTGCCTGCATCTTAGCCACGGAGTGGGCAGCTCCTTTCAGTCGCTAGGCCTCAAGAACAAGAAGACCGGCGTTGTGATTGATCGTATTTCGAAAGCAGCCGCGCTCATTGTCTTTCTGTGTAATTCGGCGATGCCGTTAGCCGTCTTGGCAGGAATCCTAAGATAGAATGAGTGTTCAGTCTCAGTGGCCAAGACTGTGAGTTTCGTTGCCTGCCAATGACCCAGAAGGTAGTTGGTGTGGCTGCGACGTGAAACTGACGGCTGATCGCTGGCGACCGATCGCTGACTGCCGATTGCTGAGCCTGAACGCTTACAACCTATGAAACTGGAATCAAAAATTCCCTCAGGGCCCCTGGACAGGAAATGGGACCGGTACCGCTTGGAAATGAAGCTGGTCAACCCGGCAAACAAGCGGAAGTTTGATGTTATCGTCGTCGGCTCCGGATTGGCAGGAGCTTCGGCGACGGCCTCGCTGGCCGAGCTTGGTTACAACGTGACCTGCTTCTGTTTCAACGACTCCCCGCGCCGGGCTCACAGCATTGCCGCCCAGGGAGGCATCAACGCCGCCAAAAATTACCAGAATGATGGCGACAGTGTTTACCGGCTTTTCTACGATACCATCAAGGGCGGTGATTTCCGCGCGCGTGAAGCCAATGTTTACCGGTTGGCGCAGGTGAGTGTCAACATCATCGACCAGTGTGTCGCGCAGGGGATCCCGTTCGCTCGCGAATATGGTGGACTTTTGGCCAATCGCTCATTCGGCGGAGCGCAGGTGGCTCGCACCTTCTATGCCCGGGGGCAGACAGGACAGCAGCTACTGCTCGGAGCTTATCAGGCTCTGGAGAGGCAAGTGGCGCTAGGCCGATGCCAGATGTTTCCCATGACCGAGATGCTGGACTTGGTTGTTGTCGACGGCGTTGCAAAGGGAATCGTTGTCCGCAATCTGGTCGACGGTGAAATCAGGTCGCATGCGGCCGACGCCGTTGTTCTGGCAACTGGTGGTTATGGTAACGTGTTCTTTCTTTCAACCAATGCGCGCGGATGCAACGTGACGGCCACGTTCCGTGCCTACAAGAGGGGTGCGGCCTTCGCCAATCCCTGCTACACCCAGATCCATCCCACTTGCATTCCCGTGAGCGGCGAGTATCAGTCAAAACTGACTTTGATGTCGGAGTCCCTCCGCAACGACGGTCGCGTCTGGGTGCCCAAACAGAAGGACAACACACGGCCGCCCAATCAAATCCCAGAAAGTGAGCGGGACTACTTTCTGGAACGCAAATATCCCAGCTACGGTAACCTTGCGCCTCGTGACATCGCCTCGCGTGCCGCCAAAGAGGTCTGCGACGAAGGTCGTGGTGTAGGGCCAGGGGGGTTGGGTGTCTACCTGGATTTTGCAGACGCCATTGGGCGGCTGGGAGAGAAGACAATCGCTGATCGCTATGGCAACCTGTTTGAAATGTACGAGCGGATCACGGGAGAAAACGCGTATGAGGCTCCGATGCGCATTTACCCGGCTGTCCACTACACCATGGGTGGCCTGTGGGTAGATTACGACCTGATGGCCACGATTCCCGGACTATTTGTGATTGGCGAGGCTAACTTTTCCGATCACGGGGCCAACCGGCTGGGAGCCAGCGCCCTGATGCAGGGACTCGCCGACGGCTACTTTATCCTCCCCTACACCATTGGAAACTATTTCGCCTCCACCAAGCAGGTCAAAGTTCCCACGAGTCACCCCGAATTCAAAAGGGGCGAAGAAGAATTGAAGACCCGCATCGGCAAACTTCTTTCAATCAATGGCAGGCGCAGCGTCACCTCGTTCCATCGCGAACTCGGTAGACTGCTCTGGGACAAATGTGGCATGGCCCGTAACGAGAAGGAATTGAAGGAAGCAGTGCAGCACATTCCCGCACTCCGCCAACAGTTCTGGGAAAACGTGAATGTGGTCGGGGAAGGCAAAGAACTCAATCAGTCTCTCGAGCATGCCGGCCGAGTCGCCGACTTTATGGAGTTCGCCGAGCTGCTTTGCCTCGATGCTCTGACTCGTCGCGAGTCCTGCGGTGGACACTTCCGCGAAGAATTCCAAACCGAGGAAGGCGAGGCGCTACGAGATGATGAGCACTTCTCCTTCGTGTCGGCCTGGGAATATCAAGGATCCGACAAGGCTCCGGTGTTGCACAAGGAACCGCTGGTCTACGAAGAATTGCGCATGACTCAACGGAGCTACAAGTAGGAATTTCACACGTATGAACCTCACTTTGAAGGTCTGGCGACAGAAGAATTCGAAGACGCCGGGCCGTTTCGTCCAATACCAAGCGAAAAACGTTAGTCCGGACATGTCGTTCCTGGAAATGCTGGACATAGTCAACGAAGATCTCATCGGCAGCGGCGAAGTGCCGATCGCGTTTGATTCCGACTGCCGCGAAGGAATCTGCGGGACTTGTGGGTTGGTTATCAACGGGATCCCACACGGTGGGCACGAAGGGACCGCGGTCTGCCAACTCCACATGCGTCACTTCCGGGACGGCGCTCGCATTGTCATCGAACCGTGGCGCTGCAGTGCCTTTCCTGTAATTAAGGACCTGATTGTGGATCGGTCCGCTTTCGATACTATCATTCAGGCGGGTGGGTTCATTTCGGTCTCGACGGGTCAGGCACCGGAGGCCAACTCGATATCGGTACCCAAGACCAATGCCGACCTGGCCATGGACGCAGCGGCCTGTATCGGTTGCGGCGCCTGCGTGGCGGCTTGCAAGAATGCTTCAGCTATGTTGTTCGTAGCCGCGAAGAATGCCCATCTGGGACTCCTGCCACAGGGTCAGGCCGAGCGGTACCGCCGCGCTTTCAATATGGTAAAAGCGATGGACGCAGCCGGCTTTGGAAGCTGTACCAACACGAATTCCTGCGAAGCCGTCTGCCCAAAAGAAATCAGCGTACAATTCATCGCGCGATTGAATCGCGACTACCTGGTTGCGGTCCTCAAGGGCGAGAAGTGAGCGTGTGGAAGATCGCGGGGAGACCGGCCGTTCCTTTTGGGAGCCAGTCTGACGATTGACATTTCCCTACTTCACTTCGATACAAAGGGACTATCCCTCACAAAGTATCTCCAAGGCTTCGACAGCCAGGGTTCAGGCGTCTGTCCGAGACCGATCCTTACAGACGTTGCAATCTGCTTCGCATTGAGGCGTTCGCCGAGCTCAATCCACAGTCCGGATTCCGGCTGGCACAAATCCAGGCCGTTCTCGCCCCTGGCGATGCCCATCGCCTGCGTCAGCCGAGCAGGGCCGTTGCAAAGCAGCCAGTCTGCCTTCCCACCCCTGAATCTCTGCATGACCTCAATCCCTTCCACAGGCTGAATAGCTCGAAGCAAAACCGCCGCAGGAAAGCCCTCTCGCTCGGTAACCACATTCAGCATCCAATGCATACCATAGGTGAAGTAGACGTAGGCTAACCCGGAGCGACCATACATCACCTCTGTTCGGGAAGTCTTCCCAGCCCTCGCGTGACAGGCCAGGTCCTCCTCACCGATGTATGCTTCCGCTTCGACGATCCTCCCCGAAAGACGAAGTCCGTCGAGTCGCCGAACAAGCAGGCAGCCTAGAAGGTCGCGGGCAACGGTTCGCGTTGGCCGGTCAAAAAAGGACAGGGGAAGAACTTGGCGCGAGGTCATAAAAGGCAGCCAGACTCGAAAGCGACAAAGGCGTCAGAAGCCGGACCGCGAGGGCTCCTAGCGGCGTATTGCCCGCCTTGCACACTGGGCTGCTGAACTACTCCATCCAATCAGCCACAAAGATGTTGGTTTCTCCAGGCTGCTTGGCATTCCGATTCGAAGCAAACACCAACTTCTTGCCATCTGGCGAGAACATTGGAAAGCCATCGAACGCTTCGTTAGAGGTGATCTGTTCCAGGCCACTTCCATCCAAACCAATTAAGTAGAGATCGAAATTACGCCCTTTTGGATCCGACAGATTCGAGGCGAAGATGACCTTCTTTCCACTGGGGTGAAAGAATGGACAGAAGTTGGCTGCCTGATTGTTCGTGACTTGAATCGGGTTCGAACCATCCGAGTTCATCACAAAAAGGTCCAGCTGCCGTGGTTCGACCAGATGTTCGGCCAGGAGAGCCTGATACCGCATCTTGGACTTTTCGTCGCGAGGATACGAAGCCCGGTAAACGATCTTTTGACTATCGGGAGAGAAAAAGGCGCCACCGTCGTAGCCAATCTGATGCGTGAGACGGCGAACATCGCTGCCATCAAGGTTCATGGTGTAGACCTCGAGGTCACCATCTCGAACCGAAGTGAAGACGATCTTCGTGCCATCCGGTGAAATTGTTGCTTCGGCATCGTAGCCCGGCGTTTCGGTCAATCGCTTAAGATTCCCCTCAGGGTCGGAAAGGAAGATGTCATAGTTCTTGTCGATGGCCCAAACATATCCTCGCGAATAGTCGGGTCTGGGAGGACAGGCACTGCCACCTAGATGAGTCGACGAGTAAATGAAGCGCTTGCCGTCGGGCAGGTAGTAAGCACAGGTTGTTCGTCCTTTGCCAGTGCTGAGGCGCTGCACCGCGCTGCCGTCCACCTTCATGCCGTAGATCTGATCGCATGGCCAATCCTCACGCGTCGACTGAAAGATCAACTTCTTTCCGTCGAGAGAGAAATAGGCCTCAGCGTTCTCGCCGCCAAAAGTCAGTTGGCGAACATTCTTGAGATGTTTCTCGAGAGGTGTTTGTTTCTGAGCTCCCAAGCAAACAAGGGAAGCAACTGCAACGAGGAGGACCGCGGCTGTGCGTAGCGACATCATTAGTGCCATCTGTGTGTTGCGGTTTGCGAGCTGCCCCTTCACTCCCAGCACTAACGCAGGGTTCGGGAAAGAGATGAAAGATTTCATGGGCGAGAGAACGCGCGGTTGCTTACTACGCGGTGGTCTATCTCATGGTGAACGGCTCCATCAACTCGCTGCGACTGCCATCGGGATCGTAAAGGTTGAGCTGCCAACGGTTGTTCCTTCCCACCTGAGGCTGGCGGACGTGAACCGGATCCCAGCCCAACGGGCGCTCCCGCAGCGTCTCAAGAGCCTTTTGCATATCGGGTACTTGCAGCGCCAGATGGTGCAGTGTTCCCAGTCTTTGCCGATCAACTTTACCCGTCACCAGCATGTACTCGACATAGTCGGTACTCTCGGGCAGTTTCATGTTGATCCAATGAGTCACGTTGTCGTTAGCACCGCCCCGCCAGATCTCGGAGAAGCCTAGAACATCTTTGTAAAACCGGTCGGCGGCGACCGCATCCGCCACGGTCACACCGACGTGCAGCATCCGGTCGGAAATTCTTTTCGAAGAAAGGTAGCTGCCCTTGGACTTCATGTGCAACGAATCTGGAACGTACTGCACAAACTCGACGTGATGTCCGTCTGGATCTTTCACGCTCATGTTCAGGTTCCCGTCCTCCCCTTTGTTTAGTTTGTCGGGGACTTGTACGCCTTTTTGGGATAAGTAAGTCCTTAAGCCCTCCAAGTTCGTCGTCTCGAGAGCAATGTGTGCGAGACGTTCGTCCTGACCAGGCGGCAGGCCAGGAAGAATTTCAATATACTGGCGGTCGTTGATCTTGAAGTAGACGAGCCGTGTACTGCCATCCTCTTGATACAGCCGGAAGGCGGGCTCGTACCCTAAGAGGTCACAATAGAACTGGTGCGTCTTGCCAAGGTCACCTACTTGGAAGGCAATGTGGGCGATGCCGACAATGGGGGGACGGTCGACCGCCAGGAACCGGAAGCAAAAACTGCCGGAGAGTAGGAGAATGCAAACATGGACTAGCGCTTTCCTCACGAAACGATTTGGGCCAGAGACGTTGAATGGCATAGAGGGTCCCGAGCCGATGTGCGCATGCGTCAGGGACGCTTCGCCATTATACACAGTAAGCAGACGCAGTACCCTAACCCGTTATGCGACCATCTTGTCATTCCAGCCAAAGTGGAATCAACGCGATTTGCTGCGTTGGCCGGAAAGGCGCCGGTCCTACCGCACCCGCAACCTTTGCCACCAACTGGGCTAAGATGCGTTCTCGGTAGCCGCCCGAATGCTCTCGTATGTCACATCAAGCAGAAACCTCAGTTCAGATCGTGAAATGCTGAGCGGGGGCATCAGCACGATCACGTTGCCAAGCGGCCGTAGAATCACACCACGCCGTCGTGCTTCCAGAATGACGGCGTGCCCAACGCGCTGGGACGCTGGGTACGGAGCCTTGGCAGATTTGTCTTTCACCAGCTCAATTCCTACCATGAAGCCTGCCTGGCGAATATCTCCTACGTGGCATAACCCCAAAAATTCGTTGAGCCGTTCACGCATGTAGCGAATCTTTGGTCGTAACTTTTGAAGCGTCTTCTCTGCCCTGAAGGTCTCCAGGTTCGCTAGCGCTGCGGCACAAGCTAAGGGATTTCCAGTATAGGTATGCCCGTGAAAGAAGGCCTTGAAATCCGTGTATTCTCCAAGGAATGCACTGAAGATTTCACCGGTTGTCAACGTCGCTGCCAAAGGCAACATTCCACCACTGAGCCCTTTGGCAAGTGCGAGGAAGTCAGGGCGCACCTGCTCCTGTTCGCAGGCCAGCATTGTCCCGGTGCGTCCGAAACCGGTTGCCACTTCGTCCAAGATCAGATGCACGTGATACTCGCGACAAAGTGTTTCGATACGTTTCAAGAACCCCGGTGGTGCAGTCAACATTCCGGCCGCTCCCTGAATCGCAGGCTCCACCACGACGGCACAGACCTCTTGATGATGTTTTCTCAGGGCGGTTTCGAACTCCTTCAAACAATAGATCTGGCAGCGGTCTGGATGCTTTCCAAAGGGACAACGGTAACAGTCTGGATAAAAGACCTTGATTGATTTGAAGAGCAGCGGTTTGAAAATCTTCTGGAAGAGATCGACGCCGCTGACACTGACTGATCCGATTGTGTCGCCATGATAAGCCTTCGTAAACGAAATGAACCTCCGTTTGCGTGAGAAGCCCCTGCCCTTCTGTCGCCAATACTGAAAGGACATCTTCAGCGCAATCTCAACAGCCGTGGACCCGTTGTCAGAATAGAAAACTCGCTTCAGGTTTGGCGGGGCAATCTCCAGAAGCCTTTCTGCGAGCGCGACTGCCGGGACGTTCGCCAGACCGAGAAAGGTGGAGTGGTCCAGTACGCTCAGCTGATCGCGGATGGCCTCTACTAATCTAGGGTGCAGGTGGCCGTGAATGTTGGCCCATAACGAGGAGACACCGTCCAAGTACTCTTTGCCCTGAATGTCGTAAAGATAGGTTCCTCTGCCTCGTTCAATAACCAGCTGAGGGGATTCCATCCACTCCTTCATCTGGGTGAAAGGATGCCAAAGAAGCTGCTTGTCGAGAGCCTCATAGTTTTTAAGTGGCTTTTTCGCGGAGGGCATCTTCCAGGGGGTACAGCGAGAACACGGTGCCTGCTAGTCCCAACGTTGCGGGACTATCAAAGATGACTCTTTGCTTGTTCCAGTCCTGGATTGGACCGAATGGACTCAGCTGGAGGAGTTGACCTCAGGGTTCTTAGAGCTGAGAAACCTTTCGTAGTAGTCAGCTATGTTCCCTTTAGAGTACTGAACGCCCAAAACCGAGAAGTCCTTCAACGCTGACTTGACAACGTACATCAGGCGATTGTTGCTATTCGGATCAGGCGGCTTCAGATAGAACCCATCCTCGGTCAGGAACTTCATTGAATTTGTAACAATTCCTTCGATCACTTCATCATCGAAAAAGACCACCCGGACCCAGAGGCCATCAATCTTGGGCTGACTCTCGAAAAACTTGATCTCGGCGTAGTCTTTGTCACCTGAAAACTTGCGCACGAAAAACAGAGCCTTGAGTTCGTGCTTAGGTACCTTGATGATCTCCTCGGTCAACGACGTCACTGTGACTTCGCCGTCTTCGGGCCTGACAGGCTCGGACCCCGGATTGACGTATCCCTTGATAATAATCCCGTCTACCTTTCTGACGATGACTTTGCGCTTATCCATCATGGTTCCCGTGGTTCCTGGCGTGACTCCTGAAATGACTACCTTCCCTGTCCTCTCCCATGGCTTCCAAGGCGGCTTAGACCTCGGCGCCGAACAAAGAGTCTTAGGCTGGCGGTTTCTCGATCAACCAGGCGCTGTCCAAGTGGTAGGCCGTCGTGCCGTCATGCAGACAGTATTTGGCGCCTTTGTAGATTGTGGCCGACGCAGACTCGCCCTTTTTGTTCAAGGCATAGAAGCTCAGATTCGGGGGCTTGCCGCCGTAGAGATCAACCACTCGCTTCAGCGCCTCCAGGCAAGCCTGCTCCGGACTCCTGCTTTGCCGCATGAGTTCCACTACGGTGTGTGCACCGACGACTCGTATGTTTGCTTCGCCGTTTCCGGTTGATCCGGCCGCGCCGACCGCGTTGTCCACATAGAGTCCTGCGCCAATAATCGGTGAGTCGCCGATCCGGCCAGGCATCTTGAAGGCCAAGCCGCTGGTGGTTGTTACTCCTGAGATGTCTCCGGCGCTGTCGATCGCCAGGCAGTTTATCGTACCTTGAGGTCTTTCAGCGCGCTCAAGGTCTTTGGGCTTTGGAGCTGCCATCCAGTCGTCGCTGGCGCTAAGCTCTTCTTTCCATTTCAGCCAGGCTAGGCGGGACTTTTCAGTCAGAAGATTCTCCTTTGGAAAGCCGTGAGCCAGCGCGAAACGCAAGGCCCCCTCGCCCACCAGAAAGACACGGTTCGTTCTCTCCATAACCAGGCGGGCCACTTTGGCAGGATTTCGAACAAACTTCAAAGCTCCAACCGCGCCAGCTCCGCCGCTCGGGCCATACATCACGGACGCGTCCAATTCCACGTCGCCTTCAGCATTTGGCAAGCCGCCATAGCCGACTCCCTGATCTTCAGGATCGTCTTCAACAATCGTGACTCCCTCGACGACCGCGTCCAGCGTACTGCCTCCAGACTTGAGGATAACCATCGCTTTTTCGACCGCACGGATCCCATTCCCGCTGGAGATCACGAGAGGCCGATGGGGCAACCGTTTCACCTGCCCTGACCGATCGACCTCTGGCGCTGCATCACTAATGTTCGCATTGCCTTCCGATAGATCCATCATCCAGCTTGCGATGGTCGCTGAAGCGAGAAAGGTTCGTCTTGATAGCATCGTTCACTCAGCAAATTCGTAGTGACTCGGGCGGGTGCATTATATTCGCGGGGACACTTCGTCACAACTAACTTGTTCAAGCTCCAGACCTCGTTATCGAGAAGATTCAAGCTCAACATTAGCTCAAGAGTCCAAAAGCCAAGCGAATCCGGGAAAGCGAGGTTCACTCCGTGGCGACCAATTCCAGAAATCGATCAAACTTCTGTTTTTCCTCGCCCCGCCCAGGGCTGAGAGACTGCCGTCCCTCGTTAGCTTGCGGTCGCTCGACCGCCCGCCAGGGAGATGGCGTGACGTGGCGGGCCGTATACCTCCGAACCCACCGGCGCGCCAGTTTGTTCCAAAATGGCCGAGCCTGTGTCCCGCGGCTGTCGCGCTCGTCAGCGAGGAGTTTGTGCCGGCGAAACCTAGCCGTCCCCTAATGCGTCTCCTCGCGTGCGCGGGAAAGGCAGCTGCTCTTCAGAAGGCTCCGCTTGCGATTTCGGCGTGGCTGGAAGGCCCTCTGAGTTATAATGAAGCGCTTATGAACACTGTGCCAGCGTCTTCTTCGCAGAAGTCTGTTTGTCAGGAGTTAGTCGCCATTGTTGGCGAAGAATGGGTATTACATACTCCCGATGAGCTGATCGTCTACGAGTGTGACGGCCTGACGCTGCACCCAAGTTTGCCGGATTTCGTGGTCTTCCCTGCCTGTACCGACGACGTCGTTAAGATCATCAGGCTCGCCCGACAACACAAGATCCCATTTCTGCCGCGTGGTGCCGGCACCTGCTTGAGTGGCGGTGCTATTGCCGTGGAGGGAGGAATCATTCTGGAGTTCTCCCGAATGAATAGGATCCTGCAACTGGACTGCGAAAACCGTCTGGCCGTCGTTGAGCCGGGTGTGGTGAATCTTCAACTGACTCAAGCGGCGAAGAAAGACAATTTCTACTATGCCCCAGATCCTTCCAGCCAGATGGTCTCGACGATCGGCGGCAATGTGGCTGAGAACTCCGGGGGGCCCCATACCTTGAAGTATGGGGTCACGACCAACCATGTTATGGCCCTCGAGGTAGTACTGCCAGACAGCGAGGTGTACGAGTTGGGAACTGCCGCAGGCGATTTTGTCGGCTACGATCTGGTGGGGCCTTTTGTCGGATCAGAAGGAACGTTTGGCATTGTAACCAACGCTGTCGTCCGCCTGCTTTACATGCCTCCCGCCGTGAAGACTTTGCTCGCGGTTTACGACTCGGTCGCCGATGCCACCAGGACGGTGTCGGGGATCATCGCTCGAGGGATTGTTCCGGCAGCTCTTGAAATGATCGATAGCAACACGATTCGCGCAATTGAAGCGGGTGTTTACGCAACCGGAATCCCAAAAGATGCAGAGGCTGTCCTGCTGATTGAGGTGGATGGGTTGGATGCCGGGATCGAACAGCAGATGGAGAGAGTGGTCGAAGTGATCCAGGCCAACAATGCCAGAGAAGTTCGAGTGGCCAAAGATGATGCCGAACGCAAGAAGCTTTGGGCAGCCAGGAAAAACGCGTTCGGTGCGTACGGAAGAATCAGCGCGAACTACTACACCATGGATGGTGTCATTCCCAGAAGCAAGTTGCCGCAGATCCTTCAGGAGATCGACGCGCTTGGGAAACAATACGGGTTGCGCATGGCTAACGTATTCCATGCCGGAGATGGGAACCTACATCCGATTATTCTTTACGACATCAGCCAGCCCGATGCGAAAGACAAGGTCCTGGCGCTAGCTGGGGACATTCTGCGACGTTGTGTCGAAGTCGGTGGTGCCCTGAGCGGGGAACACGGGATCGGTTTAGAGAAACAGGAATTCATGGCGCTGTTCTTCTCGGAAGCGGAACTGGGTGTGATGCAGCAATTGAAGGGGGTCTTCAATCCGGAGAATCTCGCGAATCCCAGCAAGATTTTTCCGATTCGACGTGGCTGCGGAGAAATGCCAAAAAACCTTCTCGAAGCAGCAGACCAGAAATACAAAGCCATTGATGAGATGGTGAGATTCTGAGCGGTAGTTTGAAAAGTAACCCAGGGAGCTAACTGTCAGCTCGGTTGACGCCACCAACAGAATCCAATTTCCGTGGAAGTAGAATCAACAAACAATTTGCACCCGGGCGTACCTCTGGCTTCACAAGCTGAGCGTTCCAGATTCGTGGTGGACGGCCTCGTTGCAGAACGAACCTATGCGCCTAAGACAGCCGGAGAGATTGGGATTATACTCGAACAAGCCAATGCCCACGGCTGGTCGGTGGTCCCTTTTGGAGCTGGTACCAAGCAACATCTCGGGAATCCTCTAATCAAGTTCGACGTCGCTTTGTCACTGGAAAACTTCAATCAAATTCCTGAGTACGAACCGCAAGATCTGGTCGTCAAAGTCGAGAGTGGTTGTTGTCTCGCCAATCTACAAGCAACCCTGGCTCAGGATCAGCTTTGCTTGCCCATTGACCCGCCGTCGTGCGAAACAGCGACCTTAGGCGGCATCGTTTCTTCCCACGACTCGGGGCCGCTACGATTTTCTCAAGGGACGATCCGCGATTACTTGATCGGAATCGGCCTCGTTCAACCCAATGGGGTCTGGACGAGGTTTGGATCCCGAGTTGTAAAGAACGTGACGGGATACGACATGTGCAAGCTGTATACCGGCGCCTTCGGTACCTTGGGAATTCTGGTTGATTTCTTCTTCAAACTGAAGCCTCTGCCTCCGTACGAGAAGACGGTTATCGTGACGCTAAAAGAGCTGGCAGCAACCGGAGCAGCGATTGCGAAGCTGATCCGGTCACCGATGATTCCCACTGCTGTCGAATTCTTGAATCCCGCCGCGCTCGAGTTCGTGAATCGGTCGCTTTCACTAACCAAGAATCAGAATCGCTATGCTCTAGTTCTTCGCTTTGGGGACGTCGAGAAGGCCGTCCAATGGCAGGTCGAACGGTTGGAGAAACTTTGGTGTGACCTGGTAGATCAAGGTATCGTTCTGAGCGACTCGACAGAGCAGGCTCTGCTTTGGCAACTATTGCGCGAGGACGGCCCGTGGCTCAAGCAGTCGCTGCCGCTGATGATCAAGCTGAAGGTCAATTGTCTCCCAAATCGGATGGTGGAGACAGTTGAAGTCCTGGAGTCACTTAAGACACGCATAAACGTCGCCGTCTGGATCAAAGCTCATGCCGGAAACGGCGTCATTCGAATTTATTTGGGTGGGGAGGACTCTGTTTCGCTGACCCAGCAGCTGATTGATCAGATTGGTCAACTCCGCCACACTCTGAGACAAACTCGAGGGACGGTCATCGTAGAGTCGGCTCCGGTTTCCCTCAAGAAAGCAATTGATGTTTGGGGATACGACTTTAAGGATAAAATCCTGATGAAGCAGATCCGCAACCGATTTGACCCGCAAGGCATCTTGAATCCAAAGAGATTCGTTGTTTGAGACTTTGGAAGAGAATAGCTTCAAAGAAGCGTGTAGCCAGCGGCATCCGTCAAGACCCCATGACCTCAGTCCACAAGAGCTTAACGGCTCCAATGCCTGGCCGAGCTGACCTGACGCCAGAGTGCATCCATTGCGGCCTGTGCCTTCAGGCCTGTCCAACCTACGTCGAGTTGGGCAAGGAAGCGGACTCGCCGCGCGGCAGGATTTATCTGATGAGAGCTCAGCAACGAGGCGTGATACCCGTTTCCCGGAGCTTCGTGCAACACATCTCCGCATGCCTGGATTGCCGTGGCTGTGAGTCAGCTTGCCCATCGGGCGTGCCTTACGGAGAGTTAGTCGAGAAGGCCCGAGAGGTTATCGAGCACAACGCTCGGCGACCGTTTCTAGTCCGAGTTTTCCGCAATTTCGTTTTTGGAAGAGTCTTCCCTTCGCACCGCCTGCTACGCTTGAGCTTTGACTTACTCCGGCTGTATCAGGCCAGCGGTCTGCAAATGCTGGTTCGAGCCTTGGGAATTCTGAAATTAATTCCTGGCCATCTCAGTGAACTGGAACAACTGTTGCCTGACATTCGTCAGAAAAGACACCATGTTGAGTTGGGGTCTGTTCATCCCGCCGAAGGAGAGAGAAAGCATCGCGTGGCCTTGCTCACTGGCTGTGTGATGAATGAGATCTTCGGTGACATCAACCAAGCCACTATTCGGGTTCTTCAACGGAATGGATGTGACGTGATCGTTCCCGCTGCTCAGGGCTGCTGCGCAGCTCTACATTGTCATGCCGGTATCATCGACACAGCCCGCGAAATGGCTCGAAAGAACATTCTGGCTTTAGAGGATGCTGAAGTGGAGGCCATTATCTCGAATGCTTCGGGATGTGGCGCAAAGCTGAGAGAGTATGGGACGCTGTTTGAGCACGACCCGCAATTCGCGGCCCGTGCGAAGGCGTTCAGCGCAAAGGTCAAAGACATCGCATCATTTCTAGACGAGCTTCCCCGCATTGCCAGGCCAGGCGAACTCAAGCTCCGGGTCGCTTACGATGACCCGTGCCATCTCCTGCATGCCATGAAGGTCAGCAAGTCTCCGCGCAACCTGCTGCGGAGCATCCCGGGTCTGGAATTAGTCGAACTGGCCACGCCCGAGCGATGCTGCGGGAGTGCGGGAATCTACAACATCACTCACTACGAGTTGTCCATGCGGATCTTGCAGCGGAAGATTGACGATATCAGGACCGCTAATGCCGATGTTTTAGCCACAGGAAACCCCGGTTGCATGATGCACATTGCCTATGGATTACGCCGCGAGGGACTGACCCACACGAGGGTCATGCACCCGGTGGAATTGCTCGATCAGGCGTATCGTTCAAGACTCTGAAGAGAGGGTTGAGGCAGGCTATACTGGCGATCGGTGAGTGCGCAGAATACGGGTGAAGCTGGCGAGTTTAGCGCAATCACCAGTTAGTCGTGCAAGATGTCAGGCCCCAATATCTAGAACGGTCGCCCATTTTGCACAACTATAGCTGCTCTCTCGGATAGCTCACGATGAAACACCGATCTGATCTCGCAGGGCCTGAACCGCTACGAGACCCGCTGGGGTGAACGTCTCTTTTTTTCGGATTTATTTCTCAATTCGGGCCCAAACTTGCCGATACATCAATTGGCTCGCTACCTTTGAAGCTCCAGCAACGCGAGCCATTCAAGCTCACGGAACCCTCTTGTTGTGCCGAGACCAGCGGGAACATTCTTAGCGCCCTCAATATTTCCTGTGCTAAGGTATTGCGCTGGCTTTTAGGGGGACCGCTTAGGCATCGATTGTCAATAGCAAAGAGAGCCATCTGGCTTCGGCGTTCAGGAGGCGTCCATGTGGAAGAACAAGAAACCCGAGGAGGACAGGGAAACCTACGCACCACGAAAGGAGGAGTTTCCAATGAATGTATTTGAGGAGAGAAAACCAATGGAAACACGGTTTGAAAACAAGCCCAATCCAAGCAAGGAGGAAGTCATCAACATCGGAAAATCAGTCTTCATCAAAGGAGAACTCACAGGCGATGAGGATCTCACAATTGAAGGGCGGGTCGAAGGAAGGATCGAACTGAAGGATCATAATCTGGTGATTGGCCCGAACGGCAAAATCAACGCCGAAATTAACGCCAAGAATGTAACGATTATCGGCAGCGTAGTGGGAAATATCGCGGCGACTGATATTATCGAAATCAAGTCCTCAGGTTCAGTTATGGGGGACATTAAGTCGCCTCGCGTCTGTATCGCTGACGGCGCCCACTTCAAGGGAAGTGTGGACATGCAGCGCACCCCGGACAAGAAGGCAGATTTGCCCCGAGTTGAACCTCGTGTGGAGCCTGCCAAAGTAAATATCGAACCTGTGCTTCTGCCAAAAGTTCATGCAAAGTAGCGAGCAACACTTCTGAAGTTGGAGACCTATTGTTGGTCGGGTCATAAAACAATTGGGCTAGCTGAGCTGGAGAGGCTCAGCCTAGCGTCCTACAGACATCGAGAGCCGGAACTCGCTCGGCCCAGTGGGGAAGGGGTGGGTGAACCCGGCTCCTGTCGTTTCTGGATCTCAACCTTGATGGTTTTGTCAGAACAAGACTTGGTGGTATGCTACAGCCTCAACCATTCGTCTGACGCGTCCTGCCGTGGTAAGCCGATCGCCGGAACTCTGTCATGAAGAACCCACTCGAACAGCTCAAGTTCTGGAAACGGCAGAACACAGCCGAGCCAGATCCCATCGCAGCGCAAGCGCTCTCCCCGTCCGCGGCTCCGCCTCATGCCTCTCATCCAACCATTATCCTGAAAGACTTTATCAGCGCGATGAATAAGAAGCACGACCCAGTGGTTCTAGACATTGGGCCGGTCGTCAGCTCTAACATTGACTTCTTTCTCAATTTGGGAATCAAGCTCTACATGGAAGAATTCCTGGCAGCCTATATGAACCCGAAGTACTCGGCGCCTGTAGAGAACAAGGAGAGCTTTGACGAGCAGAGGTTTTTTGCCGAGAACTTTCATTACGCAGATGAATTCTTCGATGGTCTCATCTGCTGGGACTTCCTCAGCTATCTCGAACCCAAATTTGCCAAGACCTTTGCCCAACGCATCTCAGCAAAGATGAAACCAGATAGTTTCGTGCTGGGATTCTTCCACACCCAGAAGGGCCAAAGTCCGATTTCTTTGCACAAGTTCCGCATTTTGAGTGAATCTCAGTTCGAATACATTCCCATGGTGCGGACGCTGGAGATCAAGAAGGGCTATCAAACCCGCGAAGTAACCCAGCTCTTCGCAGACTACGAGAGCCAGCGATTCTGCCTGTTGAAGCATAATATGTTGGAAGTTTTGTTGAGGAAGCGCGCCCCTTCCCAAAATCAGTAAAGGTTTTTTGAACCTTTTTTGGGGCCGTCTCGTTATGACGGACAGGACCGGGCAGACCCAGTCCGGTGGGAGGTGGGAGGATTCATGCAATGTGCGCAACATCCTGCGATTGCGGCAACAGCTTACTGTTCCAACTGCGGATTGGCTCTTTGTCCGGACTGTGTCGCTAACTTCGAATCGCGAGTGCTGTGCTCAAAGTGTCTCGAAGAATTCAGGATTGAACGCCAATCAACCGCAGAAGCAGCCAGCAGGCTACCTCAACCGGAAAGCTCGAAGCGGGATACGTCTCTGCCGCCAATTCCGTCAGGCGCAAGAGGGTATCCGTATTGTTCGCCCGCTGTGACCTTGTTGTTGGGCTTCATCCCCGGCGTTGGATCAATCTGTAATGGGGATTATTTCAAAGCGTTCTTGCAAGTGCTCATTTTCGGGAGTCTGGTGTCGCTGTCGGGCTCTCCCGAAGCAGGAGATCTCGGACCTGTTTTTGGGGTTCTGACCGCGGCGGTATACTTCTACATGCCGTTTGAAGCCTATCACATCGCCAAGAAGCGGACTTTAGCATTGCAGGGGATCACAGTGATCACGCCGTTTGAGAAGATCCGATTTCCAGAACTGTGGGTGGGGAGTCTGGCGATTCTGGCCGGGACTATCTTCTTGGTCAATCAGTTCGTGCCCGGCACCTTGCGTTTCGTGCTGCACGGGTGGCCGCTGATTTTGATCGGCGCTGGTGCTTACAATTTGGCGCGCTACTTCCGACCCCGGACATGAACCTGGCTGGACACGTCGGAACCAAAACGAGAACCATCACAAAACAGGACAGCTTTGGTTGGAAACCTGGACAAAAGCAAACCCGTGGAAACTAACGAAGCAACGCAAGCTCGGTATCGTGACTGCGGTTTCTATCGACTGATCAGTGGGCGCCCACCGTTGAATGTGTTGCCAGCTTCGCTACTGAGTCAGCCTTGTCGATTCTCTCCCAACTGAAGGCCCCATTGGTTGTGGACTGCCGCCCAAAGTGCCCGTAAGCCGCCGTGGCCTCATAAATCGGCTGCTTCAGGCCGAGCATCTCGATGATGCCTTTCGGCCTTAGATCGAAAACCTCGCGCACAATACGAACCAGCTCGGGGGAACTGAGTTTCCCGGTTCTGAAAGTATCTATCAGGACAGATACCGGTTCAGCGACTCCGATAGCATAGGCGAGTTGCACCTCGCACCGGCTGGCAAGCCCGGCCGCCACGATGTTCTTGGCAACATAACGGGCAGCGTAGGCCGCACTGCGATCGACCTTCGATGGATCTTTTCCAGAGAAAGCCCCTCCCCCGTGTCGTGCCCAGCCACCGTAGCTGTCCACAATAATCTTGCGACCGGTAAGACCGGTGTCACCGCTGGGCCCACCCAGAACAAACTTTCCGGTCGGATTCACGAAGAATTTCGTCTTCCCATCGAGCAAATCAGCCGGAATGACATGCTTGATCACCTTCTCGATCATGTCCCGTTCAATCTGCTCATGCGTTACTGATTCCTGATGTTGTGTGGAAATGACCACGGCGTCGATTCGGGAAGGCACTCCATTGGCGTATTCCACGGTCACTTGGCTTTTGCTGTCCGGGCGGACGTAACCAAGTGTCCCGTTCTTTCGCAGCTCTGCAAGGTGCTGTACCAGCTTGTGTGCCAAGATGATGGGTGTGGGCATTAGCTCCAGGGTCTCCTCGCAGGCATATCCAAACATCAGGCCCTGATCGCCAGCCCCCTGTTCCTTGAAGAGACCCTGGCCTTCGGTCACTCCTTGAGAAATATCGGGCGATTGAGGATGGATTCTCACATCGATGCGACAGCTCCTGTGGTCGAACCCGATTCCACTCTCGACGTACCCAATCCGTCTAATCGTGTTGCGAACCACGTCTTCGATATCGACTCTCGCTTTCGAGGTTACTTCTCCAGCAACCACACAGTAATCAGTGGTCACCAAGGTTTCACAGGCAACACGCGAATTGGGATCTCCAGCCAAATAGGCATCCAGGATAGCATCGGAGATCTGATCTGCCACCTTGTCTGGATGACCTTCTGAAACCGACTCACTCGTAAACAACATTCTGTCAAAATTTTCGAGACTCACGTTGCGCTAGACTCCTTGGCTGAAATTTACATCGTCGTATCGAGTAGTGACCAGGCCGGGAAGCAGATTATCAGAGCGGTGTTCTTAGCTGGTAGGGCCGTTTGTTTAGAATCTGTGTTGTGACCCAAATCGATACGTTGAAAACGCACCAAACCACATGATAGTTTACCAGTGTTAAAGCCGCTGAAAGATAAACTTGTCGTTTCGCTTTGTCAAGCGATTTGCGGCTTGACGGCGACGCCGGAGTTTCCCCAGGCACAGCTAACGTTAAGAGATATCGGAACAAGGAGAAACGGTGATTAACATCCCCGAAGTGCAGATTCAGCTGAAACAAGCCGGCGTCGACGGGTGGCTTCTGTATGATTTTCAGGGCCTCAATCCCATCGCCCGGAAGCTGTTAGGAGTCCAAGGAAACCTGCTGACCCGGCGTTGGTATTGCTGGATTCCGCGGCGTGGAGACGCAGTGATTCTTTGCCATCAAATCGAACAGCAAGGGTTTCGATGGTTAGATTTGCAAGTCCGGGTCTTCAAGAGCTGGACGGAGATGATGGATGGCTTGAAAGACTTGTTGCACGGACATAGCACCATTGCGATGGAGTATTCGCCTTTGTGCTCCATCCCCTATGTATCTCGGGTCGATGCCGGAACCGTAGAAGCCATCGAGGGTCTTGGCAAGAAGGTCGTCTCCTCGGCAGATCTAGTCCAATACTTTCAAGCGCGCTGGAGTACGGCTCAGCTTCAGATGCATCTCGAGGCAAGCCGTCGTCTAATGACGATTCTGCTTAGGACGCTAAGCGAAATCGGCGATGCTGTTCGCACCAAGGCCTCCCCAACGGAATATCGTGTACAGCGGACGATCTGGGAAGCATTCCCTAAGCACGAATTGACCGCGGCTTCTCCACCGATCATCGCGGTGAACCAGAATAGTGGGAATCCTCACTATGAACCCACTCAGGAACATGCAACTGAGATTCGAGTGGGAGACCTGCTGCTGGTAGATCTTTGGGCGAAGCTAGACAAGCCCGGTGCGGTATACGCGGATTACACTTGGATGGCCTACCTGGGAGAGAGTATTCCCCAACGCATCCAAGCGGTTTGGGAAACGGTAACGGGAGCGAGAGATACTGCTGTTGCATTCGTAAGAGAAAACTACGCGGCGAAAAGGCCGATTCAGGGATGGGAGGTTGATGCGGTGGCCAGGAAGTACATCACTGAGCGCGGATTTGGGGACTTCTTCATCCATCGCACCGGGCACAACATCGGTGAAGATGACCACGGTACTGGGGCCAATCTGGACAGCCTGGAAACGAAAGACGAGAGACAGCTAATGACGAATACGTGCTTTTCGGTCGAACCTGGGGTCTACCTCCCGGAATTTGGAGTTCGCTCCGAGGTAAATGTCTATCTGGACCTCCAGGAGACTCTCGTAACCGGCGACCCCATACAGACTGAGATTTACAGGATCAGCACAAACTAGAGTCTTGCGGGCTGGGACTTCACAGACCGAACGTTTGAGCCGAAATATGCTGTGCCAAGAAGGTTCATTTTCGCCTCAAGGCCTTGTCCAACTCAACCAGGCTTCGAATGAGTCTCCTGCGGGCGGGTGCTGCATAGCGATTCATCGTCTGCAGGTCTTGAAAGAGTTGAGGTGAGTCGTTCTGCACCTCCGCGAGGTCGCGAAAGAACTGAGCGGGACCTGGTGTGGAAAGACGGCCAATCTGGATGCCGCTCTTAGCAATTCCTCGAGCGAGAAAATGGAAAAGGGCCTGAGTTTTGGCCATTTCCCGGTCATGTTGATCCGGCGTCGAAACGATGACGTCGAGTCCCTTCTCCCTTAGGTAACGCTTGACCTCCAGGAGGCGCTGGCAGCGAGTTGGGCACAGGACGATCTTCAAGCCACGAATCCCCTGACGCACGCTGTCGGGTCCGAAGAGTGGATGGGTCCCGAGTATCTCCACGAACTCAGGCAGAGTTCGAAGCATTTCTGTCAGAGGTCGTACCTTCACGGAGCAGGTATCAAGAATGAGCTGACCCGGACCGAGAAACGGCCGGATGGTGAGGCAGGTTTTCTTGATCTCGGAAATCGGGACACACAGGACCACAACAGGTTTGGCCGCTACTTCGCTGAGAGGCCGCCAACTAACACCCTGCGGGCAGCGGCTCTTTCTCGAGTCGTAGACTCTTACCTGAAAATCATTCTTCAGCAGCTTCGCCGCAAGTCGGCCAAATCGGCCAACCCCGATTATTCCCAGTTCCACTCAAGCCTCCCTTCGCGGATGACTTCCGACGAGCTGAGTGTATTGGAATCAAACACGCCTTTCAACCGAGACGCGGTCTCAAGACGAAGGCTGGTTCGCGACTTGGACGCGGCTTCCGTGTTCCGGGCGGGGTCAGGCTGTCGAGTCGCGGCGGCTCTTGCCTTCCCAGGCTTTTGACTTGCAGGTCGCAGCGTAGAGAATCGGAGGCGGCCCACTTCCGTGGCCTGGTCGTGCCCCTACTTACGGGCCCCCAATCGCTTCGGCCCGCTGGTGCGAGTACTCCAATCCGACCCTTTCACACAGGGCAGAATCAACATCCTACTCATGCTTCCATTGAAGGAGAGCGTCGCCAAGTCCGAATGAGCCGCTGCATGGGGTGAGTCAGACCTTGGCACGTCCTCCCAATCGGACGAGTGGAG
>Ga0075421_100001056_pt1 | contig 31333 bp, 18 predicted proteins | sample SoiMetdeltSBSDD5_FD_75292 | JGI IMG/M metagenome (GOLD analysis project Ga0075421, IMG submission 75292) | Bulk soil microbial communities from a Populus tree surrounding site in Tennessee, USA - Soil MetaG P. deltoides SBSDD5 | ecosystem: Environmental > Terrestrial > Soil > Tree plantation... | reverse complement strand
GCGCTGATCACCTGGCGGCCGGGTGCCGAGCTCGCGGAGGTGACGACGCTGGGACCACCCTCGGAGAGCGGCGACCGGCCGCTGGCCGCGGTGCCGCGCGGCGTCTGGCAGGCGGCACGACCGACGGGCGCCTATGCGCTCGTCGGCTGCACCGTGGCACCGGGCTTCGACTTCGCGGACTTCGCGTTCGTCGACGACCTCCCCGAGGCTGACGACGCGTTCGCTGGCCCGCTCGCACCGCACGCGAACCTCCGGTGAGCGGCGACGCAGCTCTTGCGCGGCGGCGCGCGATCCACCGCTGCACGGGCCCGACCGAGCGCCTTCTCGCTACGGGGACTGACGCACGGTGAGCTGCTGGTCGACGGCGCTCACCGCGACCGGCTGCTTGCTGCCGTCCGGCCAGGTCACCACCAGCGACTCGACGCGGTCCGCCTTGCCCAACCCGAAGGTGACCGGCAGCTCGGACTGCGACAGGTAGGAACGGTTCGGCGTCACCTGCCGGCGCTGCGTGATACCGCCAGCCGCGAGCTCGACCACCGTGCCCATCGCCCCCGCATCCTTCCCGCCCCCGCCCTTCCCCTCCAGCCGCACGCGCAGCCAGTGGTTCCCCAGCCGCTGATCGTTGCGCAGCAGCAGCGGCGCTCCCCCCACTTGCAGCAGTAACACGTCGAGATCGCCGTCGCCGTCGATGTCGGCGAAGGCGGAGCCCCGTCCGACGATCGGCCTGCCGAGGTCGCCGGTGCCGGCGGCGTCGACGAGGGCGAAGGTGCGCTCGGCGTCCGGGCCGGCATTCCAGAAGAGCTGCGCGGCCTGACGGTAGGTCTGCGAGGGGTCGACGCGGTCGATGGCCTCCTCGAGGTGCCCGTTGGCCTGCAGCAGGTCGAGCCGCCCGTCGAGGTCGTAGTCGAGGAAGAGCATGCCGAACTTGAGCACCCGGCGCGTCGGTGCGCCGATGCCCTCGGTGATCGCCTCGTCGACGAAGAGCGTGGGGTCGCCCTGCGAGACGTAGAGCGACGTCATCTCGTTGGCGAAGTTGCCCACCGCGAAGCCGAGCTCGCCGTCGTTGCGGTAGACGGCGGCGTCGACACCCATCGCGCCGGTGGCGTTGCCGTCGCGATCGTAGGCCAGGCCCCACGCCTCCCCCACCTCCTCGAAGGTGCCGTCACCCTTGTTGTGGAAGAGGAACTTGCGCACGGTGTCGTTGGCCACCAGGAGGTCGGTGGCGCCGTCGCCGTCGACGTCGATCGGTAGCACCGCCAGTCCTTTCCCAGCCGGCGCGTGTGTGGCCGGGTTGTCGACGTGGATCCCGGCCGACGCGGAGACGTCGGTGAAGGTGCCGTTCCCCTCGTTGCGGTAGAGGTAGCCGTAAGTGCCCTGGTAGTTCAGCGGCGGCCCGTAGGCGCGGCCGACGCCGGTGAGCTGGTAGCCGACGCGATGATCGATCTCCGGCGACCACTTGACGTAGTTGCAGACGAAGAGGTCGAGGTCGCCGTCGCGGTCGAGGTCGAAGAAGGCGGCGCCACTGCTCCAGGAGTCGGGCTCGCCGGCCACCTTGGCCTTCGACGTGACGTCGATGAGACGGCCGGCGTCGTTGCGCAGGAGGTGGTTGCTGCCGACGGCGGTGATGAACGCGTCGACCCAGCCATCGCCGTCGTAGTCCCCCACCGCCACACCCATGCCGTAGAAGTCCAGCCTCGGGGCGGAGCTGCCGCTCACGTCCTCGAACCGGCCCCCGCCGTCGTTGCGGTAGAGCGTCACCGTCGGGGAGTGCGGACGCTTGGGGTCTCCGGGCCAGGACGTGCCGTTGACGAGCAGCAGGTCGGGGTCGCCGTCGCGGTCGAGGTCGAAGAAGGCGCCGCCGCCGCCCATCGTCTCCGGCAGCAGCTTGGCACCCGTGGCGCCGTTGAAGTGGACGAAGCCGATGCCCGCCTCGCGCGTCACATCCGTGAACGTGACGGCCGGTGGCGTGCCTGCGCTGCGCGTGGCGACCGGCGGGGCCGCGGCGAACGCCGCCGCGGGCTTCTCCGCCGGCGGTCTGCGCAGCCACCAGAACACGACAGCCGCAACGACGAGGAGGGCGACGAGTGCGATGGCCGAGCGGCGGAAAGCGACGCCGATGACACTGTCGTCCTCGGGGACGAAGTCCTCATCGCCGGCCGCGCTCTCCGGATCGCGCGACGCCACGTGGCCGGCGTGCGCGGCCTCGGCGCGCCGGCGCCTTTCGTCGGCGCTTTCGGGCGGGGTCTCGAGGGGTTCGGTCATGGGATTCCTCAGGGGCTTCCGCCCGCTCCTCCGGAAGCCGCGGCAGCGGGGGCCACGCTCGGGGATGGCTTCTGTGTGGCGAAGGCCGTCGGCCCTGCCTCGGTGACGCCGCCCTCACGCACGACGAATCGCTCCACCGGCGGCCGACTGCTCGCCGGCGTGCCCAGCTCGAAGGCGCCCGGGCGCCCCAGATCGTAGATGACGATCGCCTCGGCCGCGTGGTCGGCGGCGGGGTTCCGCTCGCGCTGGATGGAAACCGCGCGGTCGCGGGCGTTGTCGTCCGGCTTGTACTTCTGGTGCAGGGCCATGTGTTCGCGGCCCTTGTCGCCTTCGCCGAGCTGAGCGTACAGGAGCCCAAGGTTGTAGTGGGCGGTGACGTTCTCCGGGTCGAGCGACAGCGTGCGCTCGAAGCTCGCCACCGAGCGACGCAGGAACGCTTCGCGCGCCGCCTTCCGGCTCGGCCCGCGCTCGAGGCGGGCTCGCTCGAAGAGGGTGGCACCGAGCTCGTTGAGCAGGTTGTAGTCCTTCGAGAAGTCGAAGCCGCGCTCGCGCAGCTCGGGGCCGGAGGCGTCGACGATCGACGAGAAGGCGGCGATCGCCTGGTCCAGATATCCATTCTGCTTGTCCACGAGGCCGGTGAGCCAGGCGAGCGTCCAGGGCGGCGGCGCGGGCTTGAACCGCGACGCGCGCTCGAGAGCGGACACCGCCTTGTCCTGCACCGCCCCCTCGGCGAGGTAGACGCGCGCCAGGTTGAGCGGCCCGTCGGGCCTGCCCATCTCCTCGACGCGGCGGAAGGCCGCCTCCGCGCCGACCAGCTCGCCCTTGGTCTTCGGCCCCGCCTTGCGCAGCAGGCCGATGCCGTAGTCGTTCCAGCGCTGCCATTCGTCCTTGATCGGCGAGGGCGGGTTCTCGACCGCGGCGCCGCCGGCGAGCGGGAAGGTGATGCGGTCCTCCGCCAGAGTGAGGATGGGCAGGTCGTTGTCCTTGCCCTGGCCGAAGACGTGCTGCATGTAGATGGTGTCGAACTTCCGATAGCGCAGCCGCGCCTCCACCGTCACTGGACCGGACAGGCCCGGCGGCAGGTCGAGCCGGTAGTGGACGACGTCCGCGGCGCCGGGCGGGATCTGGTGGTTGTAGAGCGGTACGAAGATGTCCTGCGGATTGCGGCGGTCGATCCGGTTGCCGTTGCGGTCGAGCATGAAGACGTTGACGAAGTGGGACCAGGGGTCGACCTCGTTGTAAGGGCCAAACCCTCCGCTACGGCCGATGACCCGGTCGCCGCTCGTCACGCGAAGGTCGAGCCAGACTTCGTTCGAGTCGACCGTCCCCTGGGTGAAGGGGTGGCCCATCTTCACCGTGCGCACCACCGCCTCGAGCAGGTAGCTCTTTCCGGGCGCCAGCGCCGGGACGGACGGCCGCAGCGGCGCCGTCAGCTCACCCTCGATGGCGCCGCCTTCCTTGATGCCGAAGAGGTCGACCCGCATCACCCCCTCGGTGAACTTGCGGTGGGCCTCGATCGCCGCCGGCGGCATGCCGACGAGGGCGGGGATGGCGGTGTTGGCGGCCGGGAACTGGTGGTTGTGGATGTCGCGGTCGCCGTCTTCGTCGAAGTCGCGCGCCCCGAAGTCCTCGCTCTCACCGAGCGGCATGTGGCAGCCGGCGCAGGTCGGGGTCGCCTTCGGCGGGTAGTAAAAACTCTGCACGCCGTGCCCCGAGACCCCGGAGAGCAGGTAGGTGTCGTAGTGGTTCTGGCCGCGCAGGAACTTGTAGTGGTTGAGCTCGGGCGGCAGGTGCACCTTGTGGCAGGTGCTGCAGAACTCGGCGCTCCTGTGCAGTGGCTTCAGGAAGGTCTTCTTGTGCAGCTCCGGCTTGGACTTGACGAGCTGGCGGTTGACCCAGCGCAGCGCCGCGCTGTCGCTGAAAGCAAACGGGTAGTGGGCCGGCTCCTCGATCGTGTAGTCGGCATTGCCGCGCACGCTGTTGACGTGGGTGATCGAGTGGCAGGTGGTGCAGGTGATCCCCGCCTGGCCGGTGGGATCGTTCACGTCGTCGAACTTGGGGTCGTCGAACTTCCCCGAGAAGAAGACCGCCGGGTCGTGGCAGCCGGCGCACCAGCGCGCCGCCCGCAGGTCACCGTCGCGCGCCAGGGAGACCTTGCGCGTCTCGCGCACCGAGAAGAGGTAGGGCGGGTTGTTGAACGAGCTGAAGCGATGCACGCTCTGGCGCCACGCCTTGTGCGCGTCCCCGTGGCACTCGGCGCAGTAGTCGTTCGCCATGATCACCTTGGCGGGGATGAAGTTGCCGGTGGCGGTGCGGGCGAGCGAAGGGAAGAAGTAGCGCTCGCCCGACTTCGGCCCGGCAACGTCCCACTGGCGCGGGTCCTGCGAGTGCATTAGGAGCATGACGGCGGCGAAGGCGCCGGCGACCGCCGCCCAGCGTAGACCGACCTTCCACTTGATGCGCCGGCCTGCGAGGCGGTGGAGGATGAAGAGCCAGGCCGCGAGCAGCGGCGTGATGACGTGGAGCCAATAGGCCACCGAGCGCACGCCGGGGTCCTTGACCTCGACGACGCCCTCGATGCGCGTGAGCACGATGCCCGAGGCGAGCAGCACGAGCGCGGTGACGAAGAGGCCGACACCCACTCGCACCGCCCGGCGGTTGGGCCGGTTCCACGCGTTGCGGATGTGGAGGACGCCGAAGACCACCACCGGCACCACGATCAGCAGACCGAGCACCAGGTGGAAGAGGAACATCACCAGGTAGAACCAGTTCTGGTAGGCCTTGCCGCTCGTCCCCTCGAGCACGCGCACCGCCACGAGGTAGACGGAGTTGACCGCCAGCAGTGCGAAGAGGCCGAAGACGACGAAGAGGAGCTTCGAGAGCCGGGGGCCCACCGCGGGGACGTACTTGCGGCGCGTCGAGGGAGGCGGGGAGTCGGCGGATGACGTCGTGGGTTCGCTCATCGGACCTCAGAGCCGGTGGTGCCGGCGGACTTCATAATACTTATGGCTCCCGGCCAGCGACTTTCTATGGCCAGGCTCCGAGCGGACACCCTAACCCACTGCAAACACTGGGGCTGGATTTCGCTCGCGGATGGCGGTGGATCGCTTCCACCCCCTGCCCAGCAACCGACATGCCGCGCCGGACAGTGCCCGGGTGACGACTCCGAGGCAGCGTCGAAACCACCCCCTCGGGTCCCGTCGACCGCCTGATACCATCCTCGTCGCCCCTCCCCGGGGCGGCCTCGTATCGTCGCATGCCGAACCGCACATTCGTTGATTGGGGAGTGACCCTGGACGGTCACCCCGACCTCTTGGAGGAGCCGAGATGAGCCTCGCCGTCACCGAGAAAGCCCACCCCTTCACGGCCGCCGAAAACGCCGGCCGCGTGCCCTACAAGGTCGCCGACCTCTCCCTCGCCGAGCTCGGCCGCAAAGAGATCCGCCTCGCCGAGCAGGAGATGCCGGGCCTCATGGCGGTGCGCGAGAAGTACGGCAAGGAGCAGCCACTCGCCGGCACGCGCGTGATGGGCAGTCTCCACATGACGGTGCAGACAGCGGTGCTCATCGAGACGCTCGCCGACCTCGGCGCCGACGTGCGCTGGGTGTCCTGCAACATCTTCTCGACCCAGGACCAGGCAGCGGCGGCGGTCGTCGTCGGCCGCGCCGAGACCGGTGGCACCATCGCCGAGCCGCGCGGCATCCCGGTCTTCGCCTGGAAGGGCGAGACGCTCGACGAGTACTGGTGGGCCACCGGCGAGGCGCTGATGTGGCCCGACGGCGGCGGTCCCGACCAGCTCGTCGACGACGGCGGCGACGCCACGCTGCTCCTGCACAAGGGGCTCGAATACGAGCTCGCCGGCGCGGTGCCCGACTTCGACGCCGACAACGAGCCCGAGGAGTGGGGCGTCATCCTCGACCTCCTGCGCCGCGAGCTGGTGAAGAACCCCGGCCGCTGGCAGCGCACGGCAGCCGGCTGCCACGGCGTCAGCGAGGAGACGACGACCGGTGTGCACCGCCTCTACCAGATGCAGAACGCCGGCACGCTCCTCTTCCCCGCCATCAACGTCAACGATTCGGTGACGAAGAGCAAGTTCGACAACATCTACGGCTGCCGCCACTCGGTGATCGACGGCCTCAACCGGGCCACCGACGTGATGCTGGCCGGCAAGGTCGCGGTGGTCTGCGGCTTCGGCGAGGTCGGCAAGGGTTGCGCGCAGGCGATGCGCGGCCAGGGCGCCCGCGTCGTGGTCACCGAGATCGACCCCATCTGCGCGCTGCAGGCGGCGATGGAAGGGTACGAGGTGCGGCCTCTGGACGAGGTGGTCGAGACGGCGGACGTCTTCGTCACCGCCACCGGCAACCGCGACGTGATCACGGTCGCCCAGATGGCGCGGATGAAGGACAAGGCGATCGTCGCCAACATCGGCCACTTCGACAACGAGATCGACATGGCCGGTCTGGTCAAGTCCCCCGGCATCAAACACGTCAACATCAAGCCGCAATACGACGAGTGGGTGTTCCCCGACGGACACAGCATCCTGGTGCTCGCCGAGGGACGGCTGATGAACCTCGGCTGCGCCACCGGCCACCCCAGCTTCGTGATGTCCGCCTCGTTCACCAACCAGGTGCTCGCCCAGCTCGAGCTCAAGGAGAACGGGACGCGGCTCGAGCGCAAGGTCTACGTGCTGCCGAAGAGGCTCGACGAGGAAGTGGCCCGCCTCCACCTCGACAAGCTGGGGGTGCGGCTCACCCGTCTGTCGCCGAAGCAGGCCGAATACATCGGCGTCCCCGAGGACGGCCCGTACAAGCCGGAGCACTACAGGTACTGATCCCGAAGCGTTACTGACCTCCTGAGACGTCCGCTGCAGCCGTGAGCGCCCGCAAGACCAGCCCCCCGGCGCCTCCTGGGGAGCGCCGCAAGCGACGCCGGTTCGCCGAGTGGCTGCAGCTCGGCCTGTTCGCGCCCGAGCCGCCGCCGCCGGGAACGCCGGTGCCCGAGATCCGGGTGCCGGCGCGGCTGCGCGAGGCGGTTCGCGAGAAGCAGGCGGAGCGGCTGGCCCGCCGGCTCTCCGCCCGCATCCGCGTGCCGCTCGCCACCCTGACGCTCACCGACAACCGCTCGGTGCTGCTCTCGACGACGCGCAACGGCGGCAAGCTCAACCTGCGGCTCCACCGCGCCTTCGTCGACGCCGACCGGGACGCGCTCGAGGCCGCGGCCGCGTTCGCGGTGGGGTGTGGGGGCGAACGCAGGCGGCAGGCGCTGGCGCGGCTCCGCGCCCACGTCGACACCTGGCGCCAGGACAACGAGGAGGCGGCGGCCCTGCTACGGCCGGCGACGCACCGCACCCGCGGCGCGTGGCACAACCTCGCCTCCATCCGCAACAGCCTCAATGCGCGCTGGTTCCACGGCACGGTCGAGCCGGACATCACCTGGGGGCGCTGGTCGTCGCTGCGCGGTCGCCGGCGGACGATCCGCCTCGGCAGCTTCGACGCGCGCGAGAACCTGATCCGCATCCACCCGGCCCTCGACCAGTCGTGGGTGCCACGCCTCTTCGTCGAGGCCGTGGTCCATCACGAAATGCTGCATGCGTGGATGCCCGCCGAGGAGAGCGGCGGCCGCCGCTGCCTGCACGGCGCCGAGTTCCGCCGCCGCGAGCGCGAGCTGCCCGCCTTCGCCGCCGCCGAGGCGTGGCTCGCCTCGAATCTCCACAAGCTGCTGCGCAGCCGCCCGCGCCCCTAGCGAATGTCCCGCGGCGCGTGTCGCCGCCCCACTCTGATACCGTCGCGCGCCCGGCGCGCGCCGGGCTAGACCGAGCCAGCCCAAACCGATGAGCGAGATCGCACGACAGGTCGCGCGGCGAAGGACCTTCGCCATCATCAGCCACCCGGACGCCGGGAAGACGACGCTCACCGAGAAGCTGTTGCTCTTCGGCGGCGCCATCCAGCTCGCCGGGGCGGTCAAGGCCCGCGGCGAGCAGCGCCGCGCCCGCTCGGACTGGATGAAGGTGGAGCGCGAGCGCGGCATCTCGGTGGCCTCGTCGGTGATGACCTTCGAGCACGAAGGGATCGCCTTCAACCTCCTCGACACGCCGGGCCACGAGGACTTCAGCGAGGACACCTACCGCACGCTCACCGCCGTCGACTCGGCGGTGATGGTGCTCGACGCCGCCAAGGGCATCGAGACCCAGACACGCAAGCTCTTCGAGGTCTGCCGCCTGCGCGAGGTGCCGATCATCACCTTCGTCAACAAGCTCGACCGCGAGGGGCGCGAGCCGCTCGAGCTGCTCGACGAGATCGAGCAGACGCTCCAGCTCGTGGCGACGCCGGCGAGCTGGCCCATCGGGCAGGGGCGGACCTTTCTCGGCGCCTACGACCTGCGCCACGACCGCCTGCTGCTGATGGCCGGCGAGAAGCGCGGCTCCGTCCGCGAGGAGGGGGAGCTCGTGCGCGGGCTCGACGACCCCCTGCTCGCGCAGCGGCTCCCCGCCGATGCGGTGGCCAGCCTCCGCGAGGAGGTGGCGCTCGCGCGCGGGGTCTGTCCGCCGCTCGACCTCGACGACTACCGGGCCGGAAACCAGACGCCCGTGTTCTTCGGCAGCGCGCTGAACAACTTCGGCGTCCGCGAGCTGATGTCGGCGGTGGCGGAGCTCGCGCCCCCGCCCCGCTCGCAGCCGACGGTCGAGCGCGCCGTGTCGCCGCTCGAGGAGGCGGTCACCGGCTTCGTCTTCAAGATCCAGGCGAACATGGACCCGCAGCACCGCGACCGCATCGCCTTCGTGCGCCTCTGCTCGGGGGAGTTCCGCCGCGGCATGAAACTCAAGCACGTCCGCTCGGGCAAGCAGATTCCGGTGCACAACCCGCTGCTCTTCCTCGCCCGCGAGCGCGAGCTCGCCGAGGAGGCCTGGCCGGGCGACATCGTCGGCATCCCCAACCACGGCAACCTGCGCATCGGCGACGCGCTCACCGAAGGCGAGGAGCTGCACTTCACGGGCATCCCGAGCTTCGCCCCCGAGCTCCTCCAGAGGGTGCGCCCGATCGACCCGATGCGCGCCAAGCACCTCGGCCGCGCGCTCGTCCAGCTCGCCGAGGAGGGCGCGGCGCAGGTCTTCCGCCCCAAGCTGGGCAACGAGTGGATCGTGGGCGTCGCGGGCGCCCTGCAGTTCGAGGTGCTCGCCGACCGCGTGCGCACCGAATACGACATGGAGGTGCGATTCGAGTCCACCGCCATCCACACCGCGCGGTGGCTGGAGGCGGAGGACCACCGCACGCTGCAACGCTTCCTGGACGCCCACGAGGGGGCCACCGGCGAGGACCACGACGGGCTGCCGGTCTTCCTCCCCTCTTCGGCCTGGCGCCTGCAGCGCGCCATGGAGGAGCACCCGGAGATCCGGTTCCTCAAGACCCGCGAGCAGGTGCGCTAGCAGCCGCGCCAGGCGGGGTCCCCGCCGGATCACGGCGCCGTCCCCCACGCCCCCAGTTCTCCTTTCGCCCGCCGGCGTATCTAATTGCGCATGATGCGCAACCCAAGAGCTCGCCTGCGTGCATCCCTCGCCGTCCTGGGACTCGGGTTTTGCGCCGCCCTCGGCGGCCTTGCCGCGAGCTCGACCTCGACGCCGCCGCGGCCCAACCCGCCGGCGGTGCCGAAAGGAGGAACCGTGGGCCCGCTGGCCGATCCGGCCGCCGCCTGGAAGGAGGTCGACCGGTTGGTGGAAGAGCAGAAGATGCAGGCCGCCCTCGACCTCGCCACGAAGATCCGCGAGGACGCCCAGAAGAAGGGCGATGCGGACGGCTGGGCGCGAGGGCTCATCCGCGAGACCCAGCTGCGCATGGCTCTCCACGGCTACGAGACCGCCGTGCGCCACCTCCGCGAGCAGCCGTGGCCGGAGGCGTCGCTCCCCCACGCGCTCCTAGACCTCTTCTATGCCCAGGCGCTCGTCACCTACCAGCAGGCATACAACTACGAGATCGCGCGCCGCGAGGAGGTCATCTCCACCTCCGTCGTCGACTTGAAGCAGTGGACGCGCGAGCAGATCTACCTCGAGGGGCAGAAGGCGTTCCTCTCGGCCTGGCAGAAGCGCCACGACTGGGGGACGGTGCCGGTCTCGATCGCCGAGGAGTTCATCGCTCCGAACAGCTACCCCAAGGGCATTCGCGACACGCTGCGCGACGCCGTCACCTACATGTTCGCGAGCCACCTCGCGGACAGCTCGTTCTGGGAGCCGGCGCAGAGCAACGAGATCTACCGGCTGCCGCTCGAGCCGCTGGTCGCCGGAGACGTCGGCGCACAAGGCGCCGACGCCACGGTCGCCGAGCCCGCCGCGCATCCGCTCGTCAAGCTCGCCGCCGTGCTCGGCGACCACGAGGCCTGGCACCGGGAGGGAGGCCGCATCGAGGCCGCGTTCGAGGCGCGGTTCGAGCGGCTCACACACCTGCGCGAGAGCTTCACTCAGGCTTCCGACCGCGATCGGCTGCGCGACGCCCTGGAGAAGGCGCTCGCCGAGCTCGGCGAGCAGCACCCGTGGTGGTCGCGAGGCATCGCACTTCTCGCCGAGTGGGTGCGCCAGGAGCCCGACCCGCAGGCGCTCGTACGTGCCCGCGAGATCGCCCTCCGCGGCGCCACGAAGCACCCAGAGAGCGTCGGCGGCCAGCTGTGCGCCCGCATCGCCGCCGAGATCGCGAACCGCGACTATTCCCTCGCCGCGATGGCCAGCGACGGCGCCGGCAAGCGGTCGGTGGCCGTCAATCACCGCAACCTCACGAAGCTCTGGTTGCGCGCCTACGCGGTGGACCTCGACGCCACCCTCCGGCAGTCGGAGGACTACAACCTGCTGCCCGCCTGGCAGGAGATCCAGGGCCTCATCGACGGCGGCCAGAAGCCGGCGGCGAGCTGGAGCGTCGACCTCCCCGCGACCCCCGACTACCGCGAGCACCGCACCTTCGTGATCCCACCGCTCACGAGGCCGGGCCTCTACGTCGTCGCCGCTTCGGCGCGCGAAGACTTCTCGGCGACGGCCAACCGGCGGGCCGCCGTCGACATCGTCATCGGCGACCTGGTGATCCTCGCCCAGCGCGTGGACAACGGGTTCCTCGTGCGCGTCCTCTCGGGCGCCACCGGGCATCCGGTGGCGGGCGCGGCCGTCGAGCTCTGGCGCTTCGACTGGGGAAAGGGGCACCGCCGCGAGCAGCGGACCGAGACCGACTCCCGTGGCGAGGTGACGGTCCGCTGGCAGGACAACCAGGGGCCGCACTTCCTGGTGGCACGCCATGGCGACGACATCGCGCTCCAGCAGGAGTACCTCTACACCAACAGCGGCGGATCGGGGTCCACCAGCTCGACCCTGATCTACACCGACCGCAGCATCTACCGCCCGGGCCAGGAGCTGCACTGGAAGGCGGTGGCGTACGAGGGTGAGGGTAGCCGGTTCGCCACCGCCGCCGATGCCAAGCTCTCGATCGAGCTCGTCGACGGCAACAGCCAGGTGGTGACCTCGCAGGCGGTGACCACCAACCGCTTCGGCAGCGCCTCGGGGACGTTCACCGTGCCCCCAGGCCGCCTGCTTGGCGCCTGGACGCTGCGCTCGACGCGTGGCGGCGCGGCCCAGGTGCGCATCGAGGAGTACAAGCGGCCCACCTTCGAGGTCACGCTCCAGGAGCCTGGCGAGTCGCTTCGCATCAACCGGCCGGCGAAGCTCGCCGGCGAGGCCCGCTACTACTTCGGCCTACCGGTCTCCGGCGCAACGGTGCGCTGGCGGGTGGCGCGGCAGCCGGTCTACCCGTGGTGGTGGTGGTGGTTCGGCGGCGGCGGGCAGACCGAGCAGCAGGTGATCGCCGCGGGCACCGCGGCCGTCGACGACAAGGGTGCCTTCGAGGTCGCCTTCACGCCGGAGGCCGACGAGCGCGAGAAGGCCACCGAGGGCATGAGCTATCGCTTCGCCGTCACCGCCGAGGTCACCGACGAGGGAGGCGAGACGCGCAGCGCCGAGCGCTCCGTGCGCCTCGGCTTCGTCGCCGTAGAGGGCACGATCGAGCCGGCCGCGACCTTCTTCCTGCGCAACGAGCCCGCCAAGGTCACGCTCCACCGCACCGACCTCGACGGCACTCCGCGCGCGGGAGACGCGAGCTGGAAGCTCGTCCGTCTGCGCCAGCCGCCGGCGACGCTCCTCCCTGCGGACCAGCCGGTCGCCCTCGACCCGCGACAGCGCGATGCCCTCCACACCGCCGGCGACCTCGTGCGCCCGCGCTGGGAGCACAACTACAACCCCGAGGCCGTGCTCCACGAGTGGGCCGACGGCGACGAGGTCGGCCACGGCACCGTGCGGCACGGCGACAGGGGGCTCGCCGAGGTGACGCTGCCGAGCGTGCCGCCGGGCGCCTACCGGCTGCGCTACACGACCAAAGATGCGTTTGGCGCCACCTTCGAGACCGCTCGTGAGCTGCTGGTCGTCGAGCCGGGAGCGACGCCGCTGGCTCTACCGGCGCTGATGCGCGTCGAGCGCCCCTCGGTGCCGCTCGGCGGCACGGTGCGCGTGCTCGTCCACTCGGGGCTGCCGGCGCAGCGCATGGTGGTCGAGATCCACCGCCGCGGCAAGCCCATCGAGCGCCGCGTCGTCGAGTCGACGCGGGGTGCCCAGGTGCTCACCATCCCGGCGGGTGAAGACGAGCACGGCGGCTTCACGCTGTCGCTGACCGCCCTGCGCGACCACCAGCTCATGCAGCAGCAGGACCAGGTCCTGGTGCCGTGGGACGAGAAGAAGCTCAAGGTGGAGTTCGCCACCTTCCGCGACCGCCTGCGCCCGAAGAGCCGCGAGACCTGGCGCGTGACCGTCAAGGGGAACGACGACGCCGCGGTGGCACAGGGCGCCGCCGAGCTCCTGGCGTACATGTACGACCGCAGCCTCGACCTCTTCGCGCCCCACCAGCCGCCCGATCCCCTGGCGCTCTTCCCAGGGCCTCCTGGCAGTCCCGGATACACGACGAGCCTCCACGGCGGCGGCGAGATGTGGTCCGAGTCGAGCCTCAGCAACCTCCCCGACGCGCCCGGCCTCACGCCCAACCAGCTCCGCTTCTTCGACGCCTACGGCATCGGCGGGCCGGGGATGCGGAGGGAGATGATGGCGTTCGACGGCGTCGCCGGCGGTGCGGTCGCCGAGGCGGTGACGGTGGCGGCCACGCCGCAGTCCGTTCCGCCGCCGTCCGCCGCCCCGATGGAGCTCGACGCGCGGGTCTCCACGGGCGCGAAGATGCTCGCGAAGAATGGAAGAGCGGACGCCGACGCGCCGGCGCCCCAGACCGAGCTCCGCAGCCAGTTCGCGGAGACCGCGTTTTGGTATCCGCACCTGCTCACCGGGCCGGACGGCTCGGCGACTTTCGAGGTCACCGTGCCCGACTCGGTGACCGAGTGGAACCTCTGGGTCCACGCCCTGACGCAGGACCTGCGCTCGGGCTCGACGAAGCAACAGGTGCGCACCGTCAAGGAGCTGATGGTGCGGCCGTACCTGCCCCGCTTCCTGCGCGAGGGGGACGAGGCGACGCTGCAAGTGGTGGTCAATGACGCCGGCGAGAAGCCGCTCGCCGGCCACCTCCGCTTCGAGATCCTCGACCCCGACACCGGCGAGAGCCTGGCCGCCGCCTTCGGGCTGCCCGCCGCTCGCGCGTCGGTGCCCTTCAAGGTGAATCCCGGCGGGGGCGTCACGCTCTCCTTCCCGGTCAAAGCGCCGGCCCGCATCGGCACGGTCGCCTTCAAGGTCACCGCCCAGGCGGGCGACTGGAGCGACGGCGAGCTGCGTCCCATCCCGGTGCTGCCCGGCCGCATGCACCTCGTGCAGTCGCGCTTCGTCACACTCCACGACAAGGACCGCCGGGTCATGCGCTTCGCCGACATGGCCGCCGGCGACGACCCGACGCTGCTCCACGACCAGCTCGTCGTCACGGTCGACGCTCAGCTCTTCAACACGGTGCTGGCGGCGCTCCCCTACCTCGTGCAGTACCCGTACGAGTGCACCGAGCAGACGCTCAACCGCTTCCTCTCGACCGGCATCGTCAGCAAGGTGTTTGCCGACCACCCGGCGCTGGCGAAGCTCGGCAAGGAGCTCGCCTCGGAGCGTGAGACGCGGGATGCGCCGTGGGCGCTCGACGACCCCAACCGGCGGATGGCGCTCGAGGAGACCCCTTGGCTCGTCACCGCCCGCGGCGGCGACTCGGGCGGCCTGCCCTTGATCAAGGTCCTCGACCCTGCGGTGGCGCGCGCTCAGCGCGACTCCGCCCTGGCCAAGCTCGAGAAGGCGCAGACGTCCCTCGGCGCCTTCCCCTGGTGGGCCGGCGGGCCGCCTTCGCCCTACATGACGCTCTACATGCTCGCCGGCCTCTCGCGGGCACGCGAGGCGGGCATCGAGGTTCCCCGTCCGATGGTGGTCAAGGCGTGGAGCTACATGCACCGCCACTACCTCGACGAGATGGTGCGCGACATGCGCAAGGACGACTGCTGCTGGGAGACGGTCACGTTCCTCGGCTACGTGCTCTCGAATTACGAGGACCGCGGCGGCGGCGACTGGACGGGCGGCGTCTTCACGCCCCAGGAGCGCCGCGAGATGCTCGACTTCTCCTTCAAGCACTGGAAGAAACACTCGCCGCTGCTCAAGGGGATGCTGGCGCTGACTCTCCACCGTGCCAAGCGCGCGGCCGACGCCAGGCTCGTCTTCGACAGCGTCATGGACTCTTCCAAGACGACCCAGGACGAGGGGACGTTCTGGGCGCCCGAGGACCGCGCCTGGCTCTGGTACAACGACACCATCGAGACCCACGCCTTCGCGCTCCGGGTGCTCGCCGAGCTCGGCCCCAGCGACGCGCGGCGCCACGGTCTCGTGCAGTGGCTGCTGCTCAACAAGAAGCTCAACCACTGGTCGTCGACGCGCGGCACCGCCGAGGTCATCTATGCGCTCGTCGGCTACATGGAGAAGGAGGGCTCGCTCGGCATCGAGGAGTCGGCGCGCGTGCGGGTCGGCGACCGGCAGCGCCTCTTCCGCTTCCTCCCCGATCGCGTCGGACCGGTCGTCGAGGACGTCGGTACGCCGCCGCCGAGCCAGCCGCGGACGGCTCCCGGCCCGGCGGCCGCCGCGCGCAGCAACCAGCTCCTGGTGCCCGGTCCCGAGGTCGACCCCGCCACGATGTCGGAGGTGGTCGTCGAGAAGGAGACCAAGGGCTTCCTCTTCGCCTCGGCGACCTGGCACTTCTCCACCGAGAAGCTGCCCACCGAGGCGCGCGGCGACCTCTTCGGCGTGACGCGCGCCTACTTCCGTCGGGTGCAGGAGGGCGGCAAGTGGAAGCTGGTGCCGCTCGCGGAGGGAACGCAGCTGCACCCAGGCGACCAGCTCGAGGTGCACCTCTCGATCCGCAGCCGCGCAGCCGCCGAATACGTCCACCTGCGCGACCCGCGGCCCGCAGGCTGCGAGCCCGAGAGCCTGCGTTCGGGGTACAAGTGGGAGATCCTCCCCGTCTACGAGGAGATCCGCGACAGCGGCGCCAACTACTTCTTCGAGTGGCTACCCGCCGGCGAATACACCTTCAAGCACCGCCTGCGCGTGAACCTCGCCGGCACGTTCAGGGTGGCGCCCGCCGAGCTGCAGTCGATGTACGCGCCCGAGTTCGCGGCGTATTCGGCAGGGAACGTGGTGCGTGTGACGCCGGCCGGCAACGGGGCGAAAGCAGGCGGGCGCCGGTAGCAGCCTGGTGGCTCGCGGTCAGCGCAGTCCTCTTCTCGCTCTCGGGCACTTCGAGACCGCGCCCTGAGACGCCGAGCCCGGCCACGAGGACCGCTGCCCGCTCAGGGCCACTGCTTCCCGTCGGCGGTCCAGAAGTGGAAACCTGGCGGAAACAGCTCCGGGGTGAGTCGGGGATCGCCGATCGCGAACCGCTCGCCCCTCGCGATGTCCGCGCGGTGTTCGCGCAGGAAACGCTGCCAGTGGCCGCTCGTCGCGACGAGCACCGGCGCAGCCTGTTGGTAGTCGGCGCCGAAACCCTTGGAGCCATCCACGATGCCGGCGAGATAGCCGATCATGTCGCCGAACTGATCCTTCTCCGGAAGGCGCTCGGCGGCCACCTGGAGCGCCTCGTAGTAGGCGCCCAGCTCGTGCGCGGCGTTGAACGCGGTGCTCAGCAGCCTGAAGTCGGAGGCGGAGCGCAGGATGGCGACGAGCAGGGGCACGAGCTCGGGATCGTGAGACCTCCCGGCGACTCGACAGGACTCGATGCGAATGTCGAGGTCGGGGTCTTCCATGAGGGCCGGCAGGAGGGCGCGCACCACCGCGGGAGGCGCGGCGGCCACGCTCTCCAGCGCGAGCTGTCGGAGGTAGCTCGACGGTCCACGGAGGACCGCCTCCCAGGTCGCGGGCGTGACCGAGGCAAGGAATGCAGGGTCTCGCCGCGCCTGGACGAAGTAGACCGCCCAGCCACCCGGCGACCGCGGCGCTGGCGGCGGGAGCGCGCCGCGCGCGAGGAGCATCTCGGCCGCGCGCACCAGCTCCTGCGCGGCGCCGTGCGGCCGGGGATAGATCCCCTTCTCCGGCGCCTCGTGTTGTGCGCGCTCGACGGCCACCGTGAGGGCGTCGGTCAACGGCGGTAGGTCCGCGGGCTCTCCGACGCACTGGAGTATGAACGCGCCTGCGGCGACGTCTTCGACCGCGGGAGCGGCGAGGAGCCTGCGCGCCAGCTCGCGCGTCGCCCAGACGTATTCCTCCCGCCATCCGCTCTTGATGAGGTACCCGCGGCGCGTGGACTCAGGGCTCGCGAACACGTTCCGGCTCGGCAAGCCGCCCGCGAGCACCGGGTCCGGCAGGCGCCAGGTCAGGGCCGACACCGCGGCGCGCGCAACGTCCCGATCGGCGCCGACCGCCAGCTTGAGCAGCGCCGCCGTCGCGGCTGTCGAGGGCACCTCCCCCAGGGCGATCGCCGCGCGGGGCTCCCCTCGTTCCGCGACCGCGAGAAGCGGCTCGGCGTAGACGGGATATCGCAGCGCCCTCGGGTCGCCCCAGGGCGTGTCGCGTTGCGGAGGAGAGGTCTTTGACTCCGCGGGCAACGCCAGCATCTCGTCCACGAGGCGCGCCGCGGTCGCCGGATCGGGCATGCGAAAGAGCACCGTCAACTCGCCGGTGGGCGCCTTGCGACCGATTCCATCCGACCAGCCGAGGTCGTGGATCACCCGCACGGTGTAGGTCCCGGGAGCGTCGATGCGAACGTAGCGAACGAGCGGCAGCGACTGGCAGTAGGACTCACCTCGCGCCAGGTGCGGGCTCCAGCCCAGGCCACCTCCCGAACCGGTAGCAGGCTCGGGCGCGGGGAGCGGCGTCCCGTCTTCAGCCTCGACCGTGATCCGGAAGCGCATGTGACGATCGACGAACCGGTAATCGCTCCCGACCTCGATCTCCAGCGGCTCCACGCCGATGTTCGTCAGGCAATAGTGCACGAGCACGTTCTCGCCGAGCAGGAACTCGGCGCGATCGATCGACAGGGTGAGTCGTGCCGCTCCCTCGACGACCGTACGCTCGACCGCTGCGCGCTCGCTTGCCCGTGACGGTGCTGCCGGCAGGAGAGCGGGGCCCCCGGCGACGACTGCGACCAGCCACCAGGCGAAGGAGCGCGAGCTTGCGACGAGTTGGGAGCTCACGGCTTCGCGGCGACCCCTCGCGCCCTGGCGCGGCGCGGCACCGGCTTCGCGGTCACTCCACGTCGGGAACGGAGGCCTCGACGCGGTTCTCGGCCTGGATCGCGCGCAGCAGGGCGATGTTGTCGCGGTGGCCGGTGAGCCGCGCCGTGACCTTGCCACGGATCGGGTAACCGAGCAGGTAGAGGTCGCCGATGATGTCGAGGATCTTGTGGCGCACGAACTCGTCGGGGAAGCGGAGGGTCGTGTTGACCACCCCCTCGTCGCCGACGAGGATGCAGTTGTCGAGGCGACCGCCCGTGCCGAGCCCGAGCTCGCTCATCATCTTCAGGTCCTTCATGAACCCGAAGGTGCGCGCAGGAGCGATCTCGCGCTCGTAGTGTTCGAAGCTCTCGAGGGTGAACTCGTAGCGCTGCTCGCCGATCGGCGGCGGATAGCGCAGCAGGTAGCTGACGGCGAAGCCGTCCCACGGCTCGATGGCGAGGAGCTTGCCGTTGCCGCCGCTCACCTCGTATCGGCGGTCGATCACCAGCTCGCGACGGGGAGCCTCCTGGTCGACGACGCCGACGTGGTCGAGCGCCTGGCAGAACTCGAGCGCCGAGCCGTCGAGCACCGGGATCTCGCCGTGCACCTTGATCAGCAGGTTGGTGACGCCGCGGGCGTGGAGCGCCGACAGCAGGTGCTCGACGGTGCGGATGGCCTGGCCGTCGACGGCGAGCGTGGTCGCGTAGTCGGTGTCGCCGACGGCGTCGACGTGCACCGGCACGTGCGTGCGCGTGGGCAGCGTGACGATGTGCAGACCGCTGTCGGGCGGCAGCGGCTGCAGCGCCATGCCGGTACGGGTTCCGGAGTGCAGGCCGAGGCCGTAGAGCACGGTGCTCGACTTGAGGGTCCTCTGAGGCAGATCGGCGGTGCGCAGCAGGCGCAGCGGCGGCGGCGGGGCGAGGTCGGGCGGTGCGGCGCGGTCCTCGGCGAGGGCCGGCAGCGGCGCGCCGCCGGCGTCCTTGCGCGCCAGCGCGCCGGCTACCGCAGCCACGACCTGACCATAGGAGAGCGGCTTCTCGATGAAGTCGGCCGCCCCCATCTTGAGCGCCTGCACGGCGGTGGCCGCGGTGCCGTGTCCGGAGATCATGATCACGGCCGCGGAAGGGTCACGCTCGCGCAGCGCCTGCAGCGTCTCCAGCCCGTCCATGTCGGCGAGCCAGATGTCGAGGAAGACGACGTCCGGCTTCGCCTCCTCGTAGAGGCGCAACGCTTCCGCGCCGCTCTCCGTGACCACGGTGCGGTACCCCTCGTCGGCGAGGATCGCCGAGAGCGTGCTGAGGATCGACGGCTGATCGTCGACGACGAGGACGAGCTTTCCCATGTGGATGACGTTTCCTACCGGCAGCCGGGGATTATCGGCCATGGGAGAGGCAAACCCAAATCGCGGTCCCGGAATGGCACGTCGGTTGCTCAACACGGGAGCAGGAGCCCACCAACACCGTGTACAAGACCCTGCTCTTCCTCGCAACCGCCCTGTTCACCGTTGCTTGCGGCAACGAGTCGGCGGTCGTCGACCGTTTCGCCGGGGCGGCTCCGCCGCCAACGCCCAGAGCCGCTGCTCCACCACCTGCGACACCGACGCAGGTGTCCCCTCCTTCGGACAACACGCTCGTCCTCGCGGGCGACGTGAACGTCGACGACCCTGACGCCGACGTCGTGGTGGTGTCGTCGCCCGAGACGACCCTGGGGCGCGATCGACGGCTGCGCATCGAGCTGCGCCACCGCGAGGGAGGAAGCTCGCAGCCGGACGCGGTGCTGGTGTTCCTCAACGTGCCGGCGCGACCGGGCACGTACACGGTGCATTCGCCGGAACGGACGCTCGTACCGTCGCGGGTTTACGCCTTCGTCACCACGCGCGGTGAAGCCGTGGGCAGCCTCAAGGGCTTCAACAGCGCCGTGTCGGGCTCGCTGACGCTGCGGCGCGACGCGGAAACGCTCGTCGGGACCTTCCGCTTCTCGGCCCAGGAGCCGCCCCCGCCGTCGCCGCTCGAGCCGCTACCCGGCGAGCTTGCGGCGCGCCCGGCGGTCGGCACGATCCCGCCGGAGCCTCCCGGGCGCCTCGAGGCGAGCGGTCGCCTCCTCGCCATGCTGCCCGAAGGTGTGCTGCGCGCCGTCGACGAGCGTCCCATCCCCGGGGATCCCGTCCGGAGGCGTCCCGCGCCGCCCAAGGGCTCGGGTCAGCGCGGCGGCTGAGCGCCTGCGGACGGCAGCACGTCAGGCCACCAGCCGTCGGGGCGGATGGCGATGTGGCAGCTCTCGTCGATGGCGAGGTCGTGCAGCATCGCATGGTCCTCGCGCAGCGGGATCACGATGTTGTCCCAGCCGCCGCAACGGAAGCGACGCCCGCCGAATGCCATGAGGACGGCGACGAGCACCGCCACGCTCCCCCAGGCGACGACGACCCGATGCGTGAGCCGACGCCGCCGTCGCGCCATCGCTCCACCCCAGAGCGCCAGCGGCAGCACGGCGGCATGCAGCAGCGACGCCCCTTGCCACCACATGACCGTCGTCGGCGCGGCGGCGTACGTGAGGATGGCGGCCGCGAACGCGATGCGCGCGTAGCCCGCCACCCAGGCACGGCGACCGGGGCGCACCCCGAGGAGCTCGGCGAGACCCCGGCGGAGCAGGCCGCGCCAGAGCCGCAGGTTGGCGAAGAGCGGCAGCGCGAGGGCGATGTTGCCCACGCCCTTGACGAGCCCGTCGGCGACCAGCTTCACCGGACGGGCAAACGCGGCACCGAGCTCGGGGGCGAAGTCGAACCGCGCCTCGGGCCCGGCGACGGCCAGCGAGGCGTGGCGCAGCCAATAGAGGACGCCGCGCAGGAGCGGGAAGACGAGCACCAGGCCGCGGAACGGAAAGCCCTCCGAGACCGGTAGCTGCGCCGGCTCCCGTGCCACCGCGAGCGCCCAGGGCACGAGCGTGACGCCGGAGAGCGCCGCGCCGACGGCGACGCCGCTCCACCGAAGGTGCGTGTGGCCGGTCAGCACGAGCAGCGCCGTGGCCGCCGCGAGGAGCACCACCGAGGGGTGGATCTGGAAGCCGAGCCCGATCGCCAGAGCCAGGGCGAGCGAGGCGCCGAACGATGCGCGCTCGCGTTGCCGCCACGAGGACCAGAGGTGAACGGCGCCGAGCAGCAGGAGGTAGCCCGGGTTCCAGAGGAACCCCGACAGCAGGACCCGCCACGGGTTGAGCCAGTAGACGACGGCGAAGAGCCGCCGCTCGCGCGCGGGCAGCCCCTCGCGCACGCAGCGGTCGAGCAGCACGAAGGCGACGACGTGCGTGGCGAGAAGCGCCAGCACGGCGGCGCGGTGGTGACGCCAGACGAGCAGCGGCGCCGCCACGAGCAGCGCCGTGAGCCCGCCGGGCACCGCGCCACCGCTGCTGCTCGGGTTGCCGAACGGCACCCACTCGCCATGCGCGACGAGCAGCCACCCGCGCGCGAGGAGGTTGAGCTGGTCGCCGCCCACCTGGCTGCGCAGGGCGAGCAGCAGCGACAGGGCGAGGCCGACCACGAAGACGAGCGCCACGACGGGATCGACGCCTCCGGATCCGGAGGGGCGGCGGGTCGCCGCGGCGGGGCTCGACATCGCCGGGAGGATAGCAACGGCCTTGTCACGCGATAATGAGCGCCGTGTTGCGCGTGCTGAGCTGGTCGAAGGGGGGGGCCAAGGTCGTGGAGCCGGCGGAGCTGCCGAAGGCTCTCGCCACCGGCAAGCTCACCTGGATCGACATCACCGGCCCGGACGACGGCGAGGCCGCGATGATGCGCGACGTCCTCAACTTCCACCCGCTGGCGATCGAGGACACCCGCAACCAGCACCAGCGCCCGAAGGTCGAGGAGTACCCCAATCACCTCTTCCTGATCCTCAACCCCGGCGACCTCCGCGAGGCCGAGTGCCACTTCCGTGAGCTCGACGTCTTCGTGGCGGAGAACCTGATCGTCACAGTCCACCCCGATCCGGAGCCGATCCTGGCCGAGGCGGAGGCGCGGCTCGCCCGCATGTTCGGCGCCGAGGTCACGCCGGCGCACGTGCTCTACGCCCTCCTCGACACCGTCGTCGACGGCTATTTCCCCATGCTCGACGACCTCGGCGACGAGATCGACGAGCTCGAGGACCTGGTGCTGGAGCGGCCCGACAGCGACACGCTGAACCGCCTCTTCCGGCTCAAGCGGCAGCTCGTGCAGGTGCGCAAGGTGGTGGCGCCGCAGCGGGACGCGATGACCCTCATCAACCGCCGCGACCTGCCCTACCTCAAGACCGAGCAGCTCTCGTATTACCTGCGCGACGTCCAGGACCACCTGCTGCGCATCACGGACATGACCGACACCTTCCGCGACCTGCTGTCGAGCGGCATCGACCTCTACATGTCGGCGACTTCCAACCGCCTCAACCGGGTGGTCAACCGCCTCACGGTGGTGACGGTCGTGGTCGGTGTGCTGGCGGTCGTCACCGGCTTCTACGGCATGAACTTCGAGCACACCTGGCCGCCCTTTGGCTCCTGGTGGGGGGTGCCCTTCGCGCTCGTCCTGATGGCCGGTGCCGCCGCCGCTGTCGCGACGCTGATGCGGAAACTGAGCAAGGTCTAGCGCCTTCGGGACCGCGCTCGACCGCAGCGCGGCTAGCCGAGCAGGGCGACGCGACGGGCGTGGCGTCCGCCGTCGAAGGGTGTGGTCAGCCAGGCGTCGACGACGTCGAGCACCATCTCCCACGACAGGAGCCGCTGGCCGATCGAGATGACGTTGGCGTCGTTGTGGCGCCGCGCCAGCTCGGCGCTCTCGCGGCTCCAGCAGAGCGCGCAGCGGACGCCGGGGACGCGGTTTGCTGCCATCGCCTCGCCATTGCCCGAGCCGCCGAGCACGATGGCGCGCTCGCACTCCCCTGCCGCGACGGCGACCGCCGCGGGACGGATCACCAGCGGGTAGTCGACCGGCTCCTCGGAGTCGGTGCCGAAGTCCACCGGCTCGTGCCCCCAGGCGGCGAGCTGCTCGCGGAGCTGCTCTTTGTAGCGGAAGCCTGCGTGGTCGGAGGCGAGGGCAATACGCATGGCGGGATCCTAACGCGGGCTTGGGGAGACCGAGAGAAGGGAACGGAGCGGATCGACTGCGGATGCGCGTGGTACGGCACGGGGCCCCGCGGGACGGCCGGTATCCCACCGTGCTCAGGGCCGCAGACGGCCCTTCCGCGCGGCGGGAGCCCTCCGTCCGGCGCGGCCCCATGCCTACCCGGACTGAGGCCGCGAGGGGAGAGAGAGCGAAGGGTCCAGAGCGGTTCTAGGCGGCGGTGGTTTCTCCGCCGAGCAGTGTCAGGACTTCTCCGGTGACATAGCCCGAGTCTGCCTGGGAGGCGAAGTAGACGTAAGCGGGGGCGATTTCTTCGGGCTGGGCTGGGCGCTTCATCGGGGTGTCGGCGCCGAACTCGGCGACTTTCTCGGCGTCCTGGTCGGAGGGGTTGAGCGGGGTCCAGACCGGGCCGGGGGCGACGCAGTTGACGCGGATGCCGCGGTCGAGGACGTTCTGGGCGAGGGACTTGGTGAAGGCGTGGATGGCGCCTTTCGTCGCCGAGTAGTCGAGGAGCTCGGCGCTGCCTTCGAGGCCGGTGATGGAGCCGGTGTTGATGATCGCGGAGCCGCGGCCGAGGTGTGGCAGCGCTGCCTTGACCATGCGGAAGTAGGCGAAGATGTTGGTGTCGAAGGTGTGGCGCCACTGCTCGTCCGTGAGCTCCTCGGGCTTGGCGACGTGCTGCTGGAAGGCGGCATTGTTGACCAGGATGTCGAGCCGCCCGAGGGACTCGACGGTCTCGGTCACGGCGTGGCGGCAGAAGTCGGCGTCGGTCAGGTCGCCGATGAGGGCGAGGGCCTGGCCGCCGTGCGCCTCGACGGCTGCCTCGGTCTCGTCGGCGTCCCGCTGCTCCTCGGCGAGGTAGGTGAACGCGACGTCGGCGCCTTCGCGCGCGAAGAGTACGGCGACGGCACGGCCGATGCCGGAGTCGCCGCCGGTGACGAGCGCTACCTTGCCCTGGAGCTTGCCGGCCGCCTTGTATTGCGGCGCCTCGTATTGCGGCCGTGGCTCGAGCTCGGCCTCGATGCCCGGCTTCTCCTGATGCTGCTCCGGGAAGGGCGGCATCGGCTTGCGGTCGATGTCCTCGGGCTTGTTGCGGTTGCGGCGGCGGGGGGTGCTGCCTTCCTTCTGGGTCTGCGGCATCGTCTTGCCTCCCTGTCGAGTCGGACCTCTCACGGACCCGGTGGAGCGGGTGCAAGTCGACTGCCAGCGATCGCGATCGCGCGCGATCAGTTGACGTCGGGGTCGCCGTCGGCGCGATCGCCCACGACCTCGAGGGCGGTCACGTTCTGGAACCCGCGCGGCAGGCGGCCGCCGCGCTGGGCGCGCGCGCCGTGGAAGAGCTCGAGGTCGGCCTTCTTGATCTGGTAGTGGCGCTTCCCCGACAGCACGCGGAGCACGCCGCCCGGCGGGATCACCACCGGCGCCACCAGCTTCTCCTCCGCCTGCCGCTTGGCGGGGATGTTGAGCAGCTTCACCCCCTTGCCGCGTGGCATCTGCGGGAGCTCGGCGAGCGGAAAGACGAGGAGGTTTCCCGACGAGGTGGCCACGGCCACGAGCTGGTCCGTCACGGCGCCGACGCGGAGAGGCTGCAGAGGCTTCGCGCCCGGTGAGAGCGAGAGCACTGCCTTGCCGGCGCTGTGCCGCGTCTGCAGCTCGCCGAACGGCGCGAGGAAGCCGTAGCCCGCGTCGCTCGAGAGGAGCACGAGGTCCTCGTCGGCGGCGAGCACGACGCCGACGAACGAGGCGCCCGGGGGCGGGCTGACGGTGCTGGTGAGCGGCTCGCCCTGGCTGCGCGCCGATGGCAGGTTGTGGCTGGGCAGCGCATACGCGCGTCCGGTCGAGTCGAGGAAGACCGCCGGCTGGTTGCTGCGCCCGCGCGCCGCATGCAGGTAGGCGTCGCCGGCGCGGTAGGCGAGCTCCCCGGGATCGAGGTCGTGCCCCTTCGCCGCGCGCACCCACCCCCGCTCCGAGATCACGACCGTCACCGGCTCCGAGGGCACGAGCTCGGCCTCGGTGAACGGCTTCGCCGCGGTGCGCTGGCGGATCGGCGAGCGGCGGGCATCGCCGTGCGCCTCGGCGTCGGCCTCGAGCTCGTCGCGCACCTGCCGCGCCAGCCGCTTCTTCGACTTGAGGATCGCCTCGAGCCGGTCGCGCTCCTGCATCAGCTCGTCCTGCTCGCCGCGGATCTTCATCTCCTCGAGCCGCGACAGGTGGCGCAGCTTGAGCTCCAGGATCGCCTCGGCCTGCTGCTCGGTGAGGGCGAAACGCGCCATGAGCACGGGACCGGGGTCCTCCTCGCGACGGATGATGGCGATCACCTCGTCGATGTTGAGGAAGGCGACGAGGAAGCCCTCGAGGACGTGGAGCCGCGCGAGCACCCGCTCGTAGCGGTGCTGCAGCCGCCGGCGCACGGTCTCGGTGCGGAACTCCAGCCACTCGACGAGCATGGTGCGCAGGGTGTAGAGGCGCGGGCGCCCGTCGAGGCCGATGGCGTTCATGTTGACGCGGTAGGAGCGCTCGAGGTCGGTGGTGGCGAAGAGGTGCGCCATCACCGACTCGACGTCGACGCGGCTGCTGCGCAGCGAGATGACGAGCCGCGTGGGGCTCTCGTGGTCGGACTCGTCGCGCAGGTCGTCGACCCACGGCAGCTTCTTGGCCTGCATCTGCTGCGCGATCTGGGTGAGCACCTTCGAGCCCGACACCTGGTAGGGCAGCGCGGTGATCACCACCTGCTGCTCCTCGCTCTCCCAGGCGGCGCGCATGCGGACCGAGCCGACGCCGGTGTCGTGCAGCGCCCGCAGCTCCGCCGGCGTGCTGATGATCTCGGCCTCGGTGGGGAAATCGGGGCCCGGCACGAGCTTCGCGAGCTGCTTCGAGGTCGTCTCGGGATCCTCGAGCAGGGCGATTGCCGCCGCGACGATCTCGCGCACGTTGTGCGGCGGGATGTCGGTGGCGAGGCCGACGGCGATGCCCGAGGCGCCGTTGAGGAGCACGTGCGGCAGGCGCGAGGGCAGCACCTCCGGCTCCTCCAGCGTGCCGTCGAAGTTGGGCACCCAGTCGACGGTGCCCTGGCCGAGCTCGGCGAGGAGGGTCTGCGCGAACGACGTCAGGCGCGCCTCGGTATAGCGCATGGCGGCGAACGACCGCGGGTCGTCCTGGCTCCCCCAGTTTCCCTGGCCGTCGACGAGGGGATAGCGAAAACTGAACGGCTGTGCCATCAGCACCATCGCCTCGTAGCAAGCCGAGTCGCCGTGCGGGTGGAACTTGCCGAGCACGTCGCCCACCGTGCGCGCCGACTTCTTGTATTTGGCGGCGGCGGAGAGCCCGAGCTCCGACATGGCGTAGACGATCCGCCGCTGCACCGGCTTGAGCCCGTCGGCGAGCGCCGGCAGCGCACGGTCGAGCACCACGTACATCGAATAGTCGAGGTACGCCTTCTCCGTGAACGTCGCGAGCGGGACGCGCTCGACGTCGGCGGGAGGGGGTGGCGGCGTGGCCGCGCGCTTGCGGCGCCGCTGGGTCTCTCGGGCCATGGGGGGCGGATGGTAGCAAAGGGCATCAGGACCCGGGCACCCGAACCCGGGTCCTGCGCCGGCAAGCTGACGGATAATCGCCGCCGGCAACGACCCGAGGTGACTCCCTTGAGCGATGACCAGATCCGGCGCCAGCTCCTCCGCCACTGCCTCGCCACCCTTGCCTACCGCGGCGGCAAGGCGATTCGCGACACCCCTCCCGGCTTCGCGAAGTTCCGCGCGGCACCGGGCTCACGCTCCGCGGGCGAGATCCTCGCCCACGTCGGCGACCTCTTCGACTGGGCCGCGGCGCTCGTCGAGGGGCGGCACTTCTGGGAAGACTCGGCCGCCCGCTCCTGGCCGGCCGAGTGCGAGCGCTTCTTCGCCGCCCTTGCCCGCTTCGACGCCGCCCTCGCCGGCAAGGAGGTGCTGGACGCCACCGCCGAGCGGCTCTTCCAGGGGCCGATCGCCGACGCCTTCACCCACATCGGCCAGATCGCCATGCTGCGCCGCCTCGCGGGCGCCCCGGTGCGCGGCGAGAACTACTTCAAGGCGGAGATCGTCGCCGGCCGGGTGGGGCCCGACCAGGCGCCGCCGGTCAAGGAGTTCGGGTAGCCGCGCTCGTCGTCCGCACCGGCGGTCGGGCGACGAAGATCCGGTAGAGCGACTCGAGCAGCCCGCGCGACGCCAGGTGGCGTTCGAGCTCCACCGCCTCGCGCCAGACCGCGCGCACCTCGGGCACCTCGAGGGCGCTGCCGCGGATGGCGCAGACGAGCGGCGCGAGGACGTCGCCGTAGTAGGGATGCTCCTCGACCACGTCCAGGTGTTGCCGAACGAGCCGGGGAATCTCCGCGGAGCGGATCATCTCCGTCGGGTCGTCCATGGCGATCGGCGGCCAGACGTGGGGCGTGCGACGATGCTCGTGCGGGACGCGCGAGAAGAGGCCGGCGGCAAAGCCGAGGTGTTCCTCGCTCCACTCGTTCCTCGACGGGCCGACGTATTCGTCGACGTACACGAGGCCCGGGTCGCCGCCCCGCACGAGCTCGCCGGCGCACTCCAGGACGCCCTCGAGGTCCTCGACGTGGTGGAGGATGCCGTGGAAGAAGAGGACGTCGTAGCGTTCGCCGGCCTCGAGGCGGCGCCGCATTCCGGATAGCGCCGCGGCCTTCTCGTAGTGCACGCGGTCTCCCACCGACGCCTCGTCCGCCAGCTTCCTCGCCAGCTCCAGCGACCCTTCGCTGACGTCGATCCCCTCGGCCCGTTCGAAGGCGCCGAGCCCGAGAGCGCCCCGCTCGAGCTCTCCGGCGCCGCACCCTACCGACAGCGCCTTTCGCAGCGGCCAGCGATCGCGGAAGCGCTCGAGGAACTGCTGGATGAAGAGCTTGTCAGGGTCCCCCGTCAGGAGGGCGTTGACGCCGCGACGGATCTCCAGCACGGCAAGCCAGTAGCGGACGTCCTCCCGCGGCTGGACGTTCGCCACGTCCCAGTACCGGCCGGACTCCTCTGGATCCGCCATCGTCGTCGGCTCGCGTGCGGTCGCCCGGCGCTGGCTGGCGCGGACGACCCTCAGGGGTGCGTGCCGAGCAGCTCGATCTCGAACAGGAGCGTGGCGCCGGGAGGGATCACGCCGCCGGCGCCGTGCGCGCCGTAGCCGAGGGCAGGCGGGATCACCAGGCGGCGCTTGCCGCCGATGCGCATCCCCTCGACGCCGATGTCCCACCCCTTGATCACCTGGCCGGCGCCGAGCCGGAAGCTGAAGGGGACGCCGCCGTGCTGGTCGGTGCTGTCCACCTTCCGTCCCTTGTGCTCGGCCTCACGCGGGTCGAACAGCCAGAGGGTGTAGAGCACCTCCGCCTGCTCGCCGCGCTTCGCCGCCGCACCGCTGCCCTCGACGAGGTCCTCGACCTGCAACGCCGCGCTGGGGTCTCCCGTCTCCTTCACCTGGACTGGCTTTCGTTCATCCGGATGGCTCAAGACAACACCTCCGCCTGGTTTCCCTTCTCCTCCAGCCAAACACGCCGGTCGGCGGCGCGGCCCTTGGCCAGGAGCATGTCGATCATCTCGTCGGCGCCGTCGCCGGGCTTCAAGTCGAGCCGGACGAGGCGGCGCGTCTCGGGCGCCATCACCGTCTCCCGGAGCTGCAGCGGGTTCATCTCGCCGAGCCCCTTGAAGCGCTGGATGTTCACCTTGCCCTTGAGCTTCTCCGCCGCGATGCGCTCGAGAACGCCCTTCTTCTCGCTCTCGTCGAGCGCATAGAAGACCTGCTTGCCGACGTCGATGCGGTAGAGCGGGGGCATCGCCACGTGCACGCGGCCGGCCTCGACGAGCGGCCGAAAGTGGCGCACGAAGAGCGCGCAGAGCAGCGTCGCGATGTGCGCGCCGTCGGAGTCGGCGTCGGCGAGGATGCAGACCTTGCCGTAGCGGAGGCCGGAGAGGTCCGCGGAGGCCGGGTCGACGCCCAGCGCCACCGCGATATCGTGGACCTCCTTGCTGCCGAGCACCTCGTCCGGCGCCACCTCCCAGGAGTTGAGGATCTTGCCCCGCAGGGGGAGGATCGCCTGCGTCTCCTTGCTCCGCGCCTGCTTCGCCGAGCCGCCGGCGGAGTCGCCCTCGACGAGGAAGAGCTCGGTCTCCTCGAGGTTGTCGTGGGTGCAGTCGGCGAGCTTGCCGGGGAGCGCCGGGCCCGCCGCGATCTTCTTGCGCTCCACCTTCTTCGCCAGGCGCTGCCGGCGCATCGCGCTGTCGATGGCGAGGCGGGCGATGCGCTCGGCAAGATCGGTGTGCTGGTTGAGCCAGAGCGAGAAGGCGTCCTTGCCGACGCCGGAGACGAACGCCGCGGCGTCACGAGAGGAGAGCCGCTCCTTCGTCTGGCCGGAGAACTGCGCGTCCTTCGTGCGCAGCGACAGCACGTAGGTGCAACGCTCCCAGACGTCGTCCGGCGCGAGCTTCAACCCCCGCGGCAGGAGGTCGCGGAACTCGCAGAACTCGCGCACCGCCTCGGTGAAGCCGCCGCGCAGGCCGGCGACGTGGGTCCCTCCCTGCACGGTCGGGATCAGGTTGACGTAGCTCTCCTGGACCGGCTCGGCCGGTTCCTCGTCGGAGAGCCACGCCACCGCCCAGTCGACCTCCTGCTCCGGTCCCTTGAAGTGGCCGACGAACGGCGCCTCGGGGACGAGCGGCTCGCCTTCCAGCTCGTCGAGCAGGTAGTCGGCGAGCCCCTCCTCGTAGCACCAGTCCTGGTCGTCCTTGGGGTCTTCCTCGCTCTTGAACGAGACCTCGAGACCCGGGCAGAGCACCGCCTTGGCGCGCAGCACGTGCTTGAGGCGCGGCACCGAGAACTTGGGCGAGTCGAAGAACTTGGGGTCGGGCCAGAAGCGGACCATGGTGCCGGTCTGCCGCTGGCCGACGGTGCCCACCGCTTTCAGGTTGCCCCGCTTCTCGCCGTCGGCGAAGGCCATCTTCCAGACCTTGCCGTCGCGCTTGACCTCCACCTCGAACCGGCTCGACAGGGCGTTGACGACGGAGATGCCGACGCCGTGAAGACCGCCCGAGAAGCGGTACGACTTGTCCGAGAACTTCGCCCCCGAGTGCAGCCTGGTGAGGATGAGCTCGACGCCGGTGACCTTGTGCTCCTTGTGCACGTCGACCGGCATGCCGCGCCCGTCGTCGGTCACCGACAGCGACCCGTCGTCGTGCAGGGTGACGGCGAGCGACCGCGCGTGACCGGCGATGGCCTCGTCGACGGCGTTGTCGATCGCCTCCTGCGCGAGGTGGTTCGGCCGCTCGGTGGCGGTGTACATCCCCGGGCGCCGGCGGACCGGTTCGAGGCCGGTGAGGACCTCGATGGCGGAGGCGTCGTATGTCGGCATGGCTGGGTCGCTGAACGGGCCGGCGCGGGCGGCCCATGATAGCCGAGCACCCGCGATCGCCATTTCCGTGACAATCGCGCGGCCGGGCTTCACTCCATGCCGGATTCCTGGTCGGCGACGGCATAGGATATCGAGCCACGGCGACCCCGGCCGGCGCCCAGCCCGGCCACCGCTCGACCGATCGCGACTGCCGGCGCGTCGTGGCGCTCAGCACAGGAGACCTCCATGCTCGGGAACCTGATACGCCCGGACATCGCGGAGCTGATCCGGGCTCGCAACTTCAACGAGCTGCGTGAGTTTCTGCTCGAGCTCCCGGTCCCCGACCTGGCCGAGGTGCTCGCCGACTGCGCGCCCGAGGACCGCGCGGTGCTCTTCCGGCTGCTCCCCCGCGAGCTCGCCGCGGAGACTTTCGAATACCTCCCCTTCGAAGCGCAGGAGGAGCTGCTCAAGAGCCTCGGCGACGAGCAGGTGGCGCGGGTGCTCGACGACATGCGCCCGGACGACCGCACGGCGTTCCTCGAGGAGCTCCCCGGGCAGGTCACCGCCCGGCTGCTCAACTTGCTCTCCCCCACCGAGCGCGCCATCGCCCGCTCGCTGCTCGGCTACCCGGAGGACTCGATCGGGCGACTGATGACGCCCGACTACGTCGCCGTGCGCGAAGGGTGGACGATGGACCAGGTCCTCGCTCACGTCCGCCGCTACGGTCACGACTCCGAGACGATGAACGTCCTCTACGTCGTCGACGAGCACGGCAAGCTCATCGACGACGTGCGCATCCGCGAGGTGCTCCTCGCCGACGCCGACAAGCGGGTCGCCGACCTCATGGACCGTGAGCTCGTGGCCCTCAAGGCCAACGACGACCAGGAAGCGGCGGTCGCCGCCTTCCGTCGCTACGACCGCACCGCGCTGCCCGTGGTCGACTCGGCC
>Ga0075421_100001055_pt1 | contig 31336 bp, 23 predicted proteins | sample SoiMetdeltSBSDD5_FD_75292 | JGI IMG/M metagenome (GOLD analysis project Ga0075421, IMG submission 75292) | Bulk soil microbial communities from a Populus tree surrounding site in Tennessee, USA - Soil MetaG P. deltoides SBSDD5 | ecosystem: Environmental > Terrestrial > Soil > Tree plantation... | reverse complement strand
GCACGACCTGGGCGTAGCCGCCGCCCGCCGCGCCGCCCTTCATGCCGAACACCGGTCCGAGCGACGGCTCGCGCAGGCAGATGACCGCCTTCTTGCCGATGTGGTTGAGCGCGTCGCCCAAGCCCACCGTCGTCGTCGTCTTGCCTTCGCCCGCGGGCGTCGGCGTCATCGCCGTCACCAGGATCAGCTTGCCGTCCTTGCGGTCCTTCAGCGAGTCGAGATACGGCAGCGAAATCTTCGCCTTGTAGTGCCCGAAGGGCTCGATGTGCTCCTCGGGAATGCCGAGCCTCTCCTGCGCAATCTTGGAAATGCGCTGCAGCTTTGCTGCCTGCGCGATCTCGATGTCGGACGGCATGATCTCCTCGTTTCGTTCTTGGTTTAGCCGTAGAGCTGGGTAAGCGAGCGGCCCTTGCCGTACCCGGGGTCCCCCGGCCGCGCGCCGCCCTTGGTCAGGCGCACGGCGCAGTACTTGAACTCGGGGATCTTGCCGAACGGGTCGAGCACCGGATTGGTCAGCAGGTTCGCCGCCGCTTCGTAGAACGCGAACGGAATGAACACTGCGCCGCGCGGTGTGCCTGCGTCCGCGCGCGCATACAGCGCGATCTTGCCGCGGCGCGATTCGACCGTGACGAGGTCTCCCGCCTTGATTCCCAGCTTCTCGATTTCCAGCGGATGCAGCGAAGCGACCGGTTCCGGCTCGATCGCGTCGAGCACGCCGGAGCGCCGTGTCATCGCGCCGGTATGCCAGTGCTCGAGCTGGCGCCCGGTGATGAGCACCATCGGGTACTCGTCGTCGGGCCGCTCGTCCGCCGGGATCAGGTCCGCGGGTACGAACTTCGCGCGCCCGGTCGGCGTAGGGAACACTTCGGTAAAGACCACCGGCGTACCGGCGTCGCCCTCGTTCTCGCACGGATAGGTGACCGACGAGTCGCGCTCCAAGCGCTCCCAGGTGATGCCCCGGATCGAGTCCATGCAGCCGCGCATCTCGTTGAACACTTCTTTCGGATGCTGGTACTTCCAATCCAGGCCGAGTCGCCGGCCGAGCTCCACCAGGATCCAGAAGTCCTCGCGCGCATCGCCCGGCGGCTCGACCGCCTTGCGGCCGAGCTGCACCATGCGGTCGGTGTTGGTCACGGTTCCGGTCTTCTCGGGCCAGGCGGTCGCCGGCAGCACCACGTCGGCGAGGTAGCAGGTTTCGGTGAGGAAGATGTCCTGCACCACCAGGTGCTCGAGCTTCGCCATGCCGGCGCGCGCGTGCTCGACGTCGGGGTCGGACATCGCCGGGTTCTCGCCCATGATGTACATGCCGCGGATCTTGCCGTCGTACGCCGCATTGACGATCTCGACCACGGTGAGACCGGGCTTCGGGTCGAGCTCGGCGCCCCAGAACTTCTCGAAGCGCGCCTTCGCCTCCGGCATCGCGACTCGCTGGTAGTCCGGGTACATCATCGGGATCAGGCCCGAGTCGGACGCACCCTGCACGTTGTTCTGGCCGCGCAGCGGGTGCAGCCCCGAGCCCGGCTTGCCGACCTGACCGGTCATCAGGCACAGCGCAATCAGGCAGCGCGCGTTATCGGTGCCGTGCACGTGCTGCGAGATTCCCATTCCCCAAAGGATCATCGAGCCCTTGGAGGTCGCGAAGGCGCGCGCGCACTCGCGGATCGTTTCGGCCGGGATGCCGCAGATCGGCGCCATCTTCTCCGGCGAGTAGTTCTTGGCGTTTTGCTTCAGCGCTTCGAAGCCGCTCGTGCGGTCTTTTACGAAAGATTCATTGACAAGATTCTCTTCGATGATCGTGTGGATCATCGCGTTCAGCAGCGCGACATCGGTGTCGGGATTGAACTGCAGCATGCGCCAGGCGTGGCGCGAAAGGTCGCCGCGCCGCGGGTCGGCGTAGATCAGCTTCGCGCCGCGCTTCGCCGCATTCTTCATCCAGGTCGCAGCCACCGGGTGGTTCGACGTCGGATTGGCGCCAATGAGGAAGATCACCTCGGCGTTCTCGACGTCGTTCACCTGGTTGGAGACCGCGCCCGAGCCGATGCCCTCGAGCAGCGCGACCACCGACGAGGCGTGGCACAGGCGCGTGCAATGATCGACGTTGTTGGTGCCGAAGCCGGTACGCACCAGCTTCTGGAACAGGTACGCCTCCTCGTTCGAGCCCTTCGCCGAGCCGAAGCCGGCGAGCGCGTAGCGATCCTGCTCGCGGATCTTTTTCAAGCCGGAGGCGGCGAGCTCGAGCGCTTCTTCCCAGCTCGCCTCGCGGAACACTTCGGACCAGTTCGCCGGATCGGTCTTGAAGTGCGCGGTCTTCGGGAAACCCGGTCTCCTTATTAACGGCTGGGTCAGGCGCTGCGGGTGCGCCGCGTAGTCGAAGCCGTAGCGGCCCTTGACGCACAGGCGGTTATGGTTGGACGGGCCGTCCTTGCCGTTGACGAACTTGATGACGTTCTGCTGCGTGTTGACGTGATACGTGAGCAGGCAGCCGACGCCGCAGAACGGACAGACCGAGTCGACGGTCTTGTCGATTTTCTCCAGCCCGGCCTCGCGCGCGGGCATCAGCGCGCCGGTCGGGCACGCCTGCACGCACTCGCCGCAGGCAACGCAGGTGCTCGCGCCCATCGGATCGTCGAAGTCGAAGACGATCTTCGAGTGCTCGCCGCGGAACGCGTAGCCGATGACGTCGTTCACCTGCTCTTCGCGGCAGGCGCGCAGGCAGCGGGTGCACTGGATGCAGGCGTCGAGGTTGACCGCGATCGCCGGGTGCGACAGGTCCGCCTTCGGCTGCTTCCTCGACTCGAAGCGCGGCTTGCCCACGCTCAGCTTCTTCGCCCACGCATCGAGCTCGTTGTCCCGGGTGTACGCGGTCTCGGGCATGTCGGAGAGCAGCAGCTCGAGCACCATCTTTTGCGACAGCACCGCGCGGGAGTTGTTGGTGGTGACCTCCATGCCCGCCTTCGGGTAGCGGCAGCAGGAGGGAGCGAGCGCCCGCTCGCCCTTGATCTCGACCACGCAGGCGCGGCAGTTGCCGTCCGCGCGCAGGCCGGGCTTGTAGCAAAGGTGCGGGATCTCGACGCCGTTTTTCTTCGCGCACTCGATGATCGTCTCGTCCGGGCGGCCGATCACCGACTTGCCGTTGAGCGTGAACTCGATCGGCATCATCGCGAGCTGCTGGGTGGTTACGCGTTCCATCTCAACCGACCTCTTGAGGAAAATACTTCATCACGGTCAGCGCCGGGTTCGGGGCCGCCTGCCCCAGGCCGCAGATCGAAGCGTCCATCATCGCTTGGGAGAGCTCCCCAAGCAACGGCTGGTCCCACTTGCGCGCTTCCATCAGCTTGAGCGCCTTCGCCGTGCCCACGCGGCACGGGGTGCACTGGCCGCAGGATTCGTCGTGAAAGAACTTCATCAGGTTGACCGCGGCTTTCGCCGCTTTGTCGCGATCCGAAAAAATCACGATCGCCGCAGAACCGATGAAGCAGCCGTGCGGCTGCAGCGTATCGAAATCCAGCGGAATGTCGCCCTTCGACGCAGGCAGGATCCCGCCCGATGCGCCGCCCGGCAGGTAGCCGTAGAACGCATGCCCGTCCAGCATCCCGCCGCAGTACTCGTCGATCAGCTCGACGATCGTGATCCCCGCGGGCGCGAGGTGCACGCCGGGCTGCTTCACCCTTCCCGATACCGAGAACGAGCGCAGCCCGCTGCGGCCGTTGCGGCCCTGGCCCGCGAACCACGGCGCGCCCTTCTCCACGATCTCGCGCACCCAGTACACCGTCTCCATGTTGTGCTCGAGCGTCGGCCTGCCGAACAGTCCCACCTGCGCGACGTACGGCGGACGCAGGCGCGGCATGCCGCGCTTGCCCTCGATCGACTCGATCATCGCCGACTCTTCGCCGCAGATGTAGGCGCCGGCGCCGCGCCGCAGTTGGATCGGCGGCAGCGCACACGGCGGATTCTTCTTCAATCGAGCCAGCTCTTTTTCGAGAATCGCGCGGCAGCCTGCGTATTCGTCCCGCAAGTAGATGTAGACCTCGCTGACACCGGCCGCCCACGCGGCGACCAGCATGCCTTCGAGAAAGCGGTGCGGATCGCGCTCGAGGTACCAGCGGTCCTTGAAGGTCCCGGGCTCGCCCTCGTCGATGTTCACCGCCATCAGGCGCGGCTCGGGCTCGGCGGCGACGCTCTTCCACTTGCGGCCGACCGGGAAGCCGGCGCCGCCCAGCCCGCGCAGCCCCGAGTCTTCTATGATCTTGGTCATCCCCTCGCGCGTATGCTTGCCGGCGAGGCAATCGGCGAGCAGCCGGTAGCCGCCCGCCTTCCTGTACGCGGCGAAGTCGATGTACCGGGTCTTTGCACAGGAGGTCTCTTTCGAAGCGACGGCCTTCCGGACGGCTTCGACGGTTGCATTGCCGATGGGGTTCTGTCCCACCACCACGCAGGGCGCGACCTCGCAGCGCCCGACGCAAGGCGCATGCAGCACACGGACCTGTTTTCCAAGGATCGCAGGCAGCCTGGCCAGCAACGCCTCGGATCCGGCCAATTCACAGGCGATCGAATCGCAGACCCGCACCGTGAGCGCGGGCGGCGGCGTGTCGCCTTCCTTCACCACGTCGAAGTGGTGATAGAAGGTCGCCACCTCGTACACCTCGGTGAGCGCGAGTTGCATCTCCTGCGCAAGCGCGGCGAGATGCGCCGCCGACAGATGGCCGTAGCGGTCGTTGATCCTGTGGAGGTGTTCGATCAGCAGGTCGCGCCGGCGCGGCTCCGCACCGAGCAGCGCGCGCACTTGCTCCAGAGCCTGGGGATCGACGACCCTGCCTTTCGGCGTCGAGCGGACTTTTCCTTTGCCTTTCATCGCTGTGCTTATTATCGGGCACGCGGCACACGACGATTCTTGACTGCGGTCAAGCGAGCAGGAACGGTAAACTCGCAGCCATGAACTACCGCCCGCTCGGCCGCACCGGTCTTCAGGTTTCGCCTCTCTGCTTCGGCACCATGGCGTTCGGCGGCGATGCCGACGCCGCCGAGGCGGCGCGCATGTACCACGCCGGGCGCGACGCCGGCATCAACTTCTTCGACACCGCCGACCAGTACAACGCCGGAAAATCCGAAGAGATCCTCGGCGAATTGATCCGCGGCCACCGCGACGACCTGGTGATCGCCACCAAATGCTTCAACCCTACGGGCGGCGATGTCAATGCGCGCGGCGCAAATCGCCGCCACGTGCGCCGCGCGGTCGAAGCGAGCCTGAAACGCCTGGGCACCGACCGCGTCGATGTGCTGTTCCTGCATCACTACGACGCGCGTGCGCCACTCGAGGAGCACATGCGCTCGCTGGAGGACGTGGTGCGCTCCGGCAAGGTTCTCTATCCGGCGCTCAGCAACTATTCCGCCTGGCAGACGCAGGCCGCGCTCGGCTATCAGCAGCGCAACGGCTGGGCGCCGCTCCAGGTCATCCAGCCGATGTACAGCCTGGTGAAACGCCAGGCCGAGGTCGAGCTTCTGCCGATGGCGCAGGCGAACGGCATCGGCGTGGTGGCCTACAGCCCCGCAGGGGGCGGCCTCCTTTCCGGCCGCTACCTGCAAGCCGGCGCGACCGGACGCCACACCACCAACAAGATGTACAAGGCGCGCTACAGCGACGAGTGGATGCACGAGAGCGCCGCGAAATTCGTCGCCTTCTGCAAGGAGCGCGGCTGGCATCCGATGAGCGCGGCGGTGGCCTGGGTCGGCGCGCACCCCGCGATCACCGCGCCGATCATCGGCGCGCGCAGCCTCGATCAGCTGCGCGCCTCGCTCGACTCGGTGAAGATCACCCTGACGGCAGAGGAACGAGCGCAAATTGCGGCGTTCTCGCGCACGCCGCCGCCGGCGACCGACCGGACCGACGAGCAGAAATAGCTCGCCCACTCGCGCCATGTGCCGCGCGCTCCTCTATCTCGGGCAGCCGGTGCTGCTCGACAACCTGCTGTTCCGTCCGGATTCGGCACTCGTCCGGCAGAGCACGATGCCGCGGATGCTGAACATGCTGAACCTCGCCGGGTTCGGCCTGCGCGCTTGGGATCCGCAGAGCAACGACCCGCAGCGTCCGTTCGCCTACTACTCGCTCGCGCTGCCGGTGTTCGATCGCAACCTGCAGAACCTGGCGCACAAGATTCGCTCGACCTGCCTGCTGGCGCATGTGCGCGGCGTGGCCTATTCCACGCGCGTGGAGATCGCGCTGCAGAACGTGCACCCGTTCCACTTCGGCGAAGTGCCGCTGGTGCTCGCGCATAACGGCGACCTGGCCGGCTTCGAGCGCATGAAACCGCTGTTGGCCGCGCACGTGAAGTCGGAGTACCTCGCGCAGATCCACGGCACCACGGACAGCGAGTGGATCTATGCCGTGTTCCTCTCGCAGCTCGCCGATCCGCATGCCGGCCTCGACGAGTCGAGCGCGTTCGGCGCCATCCAGCGCACGCTCGAGATCCTGCGCGACGTCCGCGCGCGGCTCGACATCGCGCTCGCATCCTCGGTCAATCTGTTCATCACCAACGGCCGGCAGCTCGTCGCGTTGCGCTACTGCTTCGATTTCGGCTGCTACCGCACCGACGATCCGTCGAAGATGCACGAGGCGAATCTGAATTTCCTGTCGCTGTGGTACACGCTCGGCCGCGACTACGCGATGCACGACGGCGAATGGAAGATGATCGGCGGAGCCGAGAACGCCGATTCGATCATCGTCGCATCCGAGCCGCTGACGAGCGACACCGCCGCCTGGGTGGAGCTTCCGGAATACGGCGCGCTCTTCGCCGAGATCCGCGGCGGGCGGCCGCAGGTTACCGTGCGGCTTCTGGACTAGGCGGAACGACGGTCCAGAGCTGTCCGTGCAGCGTGGTCTCGAGCGCCGCGACCTCGCGATGCGCGGCACTCAGGCGCGCATCGCTGATCAACCGCGTGAGCTGCGTGTTGGTGCGCGCGAGCGAGCGCAGCAGGCTGCGGTGGATCGCGTGCTGCAGACTCACCGACGTCCCTGAACCGCCGTTGAAGAACGCCAGGAAAGCACTGCGCGGAATTTCGAGCAGCAGCGCCGGCTCGCGCACGCGCGCGCTCGCTGCATGCGCCGCGCCTTCGAGCGCCGCCAGGTAGCCGAGCAGCTCGCCGGGTCCTGCGATCCCGACGCGGCGCTCGCGAGCGCCCTTCTGCGCGAGCACCTCGACCGCGCCGCGCACGACGAGATAGCAGAATTGCGCAGGCTGGCCCTGCGCGAAAATCCACGCGCCGCGCCCAAGCTCGAGCACCTGCGCTGCGGCGACGAACTCATCGGCCTCGTCCTCGTCGAAGCCGTCGAGGAAGGAGAGCAGCGGCAGGAACCGGCGCCAGTCGAACGAGGCGCGGCGCGTGCGCGCAACGCCAGCGAGCGGATCGGCTTGCGGCGCAGCCTCGCGGACCGGCCGGTCTTCCTGCGCGGCATGCTCGCGCACCTTGGCGTTCAGCACGCGCAATTTCGCTGCCAGGTTATGCGTGATGGCGCGCTGGATTTCGAGCGCGACCGGCTCGCGGCTCGCCACCATCGCGCGGAAATCGTCGCCGCCGATGAACCAGCCCTCGACGTTGCTCGAAGCGAGAACGCTCGCGGTGCAAACGCCGCGCTCGATCAGCGCCATCTCGCCGAATACGTCGCCATCGCGCAGCTCCGCGACCGCGAGCGAGCCGCCGCCCGGCAGCGCGACTCTCGCCTCGACGGTTCCGCTGCGGATCAGAAACGCGCCGCGCGCCGGCCCATTCTGACGCACGAGCTGCGCGCCCTTCAGAAACGACACCTCGCGCGTGACCGAGCTCAGGCGCTCGGCGGCCGCCCGGTCGAGCCCGCGGCACAGCGACACCTGCTGCAGCGCTTCGATCGACATGCGGTGGCGAGTGTACACTCGCCGGGCGCATGAAGCCGGCGCTCGCCCCGACAGCCTCCACCCCCATCGACGCGAGCAAGGTGCTCGAAGTCGTCGCCGCGGTCACGCGTGAAGCACGGCCGCACAGCGCCCTCCCCGAGATCGCGCTCGACAGCTCGCTCGAAAAGGACCTCGGGCTCGACAGTCTTGCGCGCGTCGAGCTCGTGCTGCGCCTCGAGCGCGAATTCTCGACCAGCCTGCCCGAGCAGGCGCTCGCGACGAGCGAGACGCCGCGCGACCTGCTGCGGTTTCTGATGTCGAGCGCAGGGCACGCGCCGCGCGCGGCCGACACCAGCGTCGCCAGCCTTTCGCTGACGGGCAGCGTGCCGCCGCCTGTACAGGCGCAGACGCTTGTCGAAGCGCTCGAATATCACGTCGAGCGCCAGCCCGACCGCCTGAGCGTGCATCTGTACGAGGAAAACCGGGAGCACCCGATCACGTACCGCGCGCTGTGGGAAAACGCGCTCGGCTACGCGGCGCGGCTCGCCGACGCGGGACTGCAGCCTGGCCAGATGGTGGCGATCATGCTGCCGACGTGCAAGGAATATCTGTACTCGTTCTATGGCGTGCTGCTCGCCGGTGGCGTGCCGGTGCCGCTCTATCCGCCTGCGCGGCTAACGACGATCGAGGACCACATGTCGCGCCACGTCGGCATCCTCAAGAGCGCCGGCGCGACGATCATGATCACGATCCCGGAAGCGAAGGCGCTTGCGTGGCTGTTGCGCGCGCAAGTCGAGTCGCTGCGTGCGGTGCTCATGCCGGCCGACCTGGAAGGCAGCGGCGCGGGATTCGCGCCGGTGCGCGGCAAGTCGGGCGACATCGGGTTCCTGCAATACACCTCGGGCAGCACCGGCAGCCCGAAGGGTGTGGTGCTTTCGCACGCCAATCTTCTCGTCAACGTGCAGGCGATGGGGAAGGCCGTAAGCGCGACCGCGAGCGACGTCTTCGTCAGCTGGCTGCCGCTCTATCACGACATGGGCCTGATCGGCGGCTGCTTCGCGACGATGTTCCTCGGGTTTCCCGTCGTGCTGCTGTCGCCGCTGGCTTATCTCTCGCGGCCGGCGAGCTGGATGCGCGCGATCCACCGGCATCGGGGCACGATCTCCGGCGGGCCGAACTTCTCCTACGAGCTGTGCCTGCGCAGGATCACCGACGAGGACATGGAGGGGATCGATCTCTCGTCGTGGCGCTTTGCCTTCAACGGCGCCGAGCCGGTGAGCCCCGACACCATCGCCGCCTTTACCGAGCGGTTCGCGCGCTGGGGATTCAAGAAGAATTCGCTGTCGCCGGTCTACGGGCTTGCCGAGTGCACCGTCGGCGTCGCGTTCACCACGCCGGGAGAACCGTGGCGCATGGACACGCTCGACCGGGACACGTTCACCAGCACCGGCGAAGCAGTGCCCGCCAGGCCGGATGATCCTTCGCCGCTCAAGGTGGTCGGTTGCGGCGAAGTAATCCCGGACCACGACTTGCGCGTGGTCGACGCAGCCGGACTCGAGCTGCCGGACCGGCAGGAAGGGCTGCTGCAGTTCCGCGGCCCCTCGGCGACCTCCGGCTACTACCGCAATCCGGAAGCCACCAAAGGACTCTTCGCCGGCGAATGGGTGAACACCGGCGATCGCGCCTACCTCGCGGAGGGGATGGTCTACATCACCGGCCGCGAAAAGGACATCATCATCCGCGGCGGACGCAACATCAGCCCCTACGAGCTGGAGCAGGCGGTGGGCGATCTTGCAGGCGTGCGGCGCGGCTGCGTCGCAGTGTTCGGCAGCAAGGACGCGGCGAGCGGCACCGAGCGCGTGGTGGTGCTGGCCGAGATGCGCGACGCCGATCCTTCGCGGCACGAGAGCCTGAAGCGCATGATCAACGAGCTTGCGGTGAGCCTGATCGGCGCGCCGGCGGACGATATCGTGCTCGCGCCGCCAGCGACCGTGCCGAAGACATCCAGCGGCAAGATCCGCCGTGTCGCGGCGCGCGAATTCTACGAGCGCGGGCCTTCGTCGGTGCGTCCGCAGGCGGTGTGGCTGCAGTTCGTGCGCCTGCTGCTCGCCGGTGCCGCGCCCCAGCTGCGCCGCATTCTTTCCACCGCACGCGGCGCGCTGTTCGCGCTACGCGGCTACGTCGTCTTCGCCGCGTTGTTCCCGTTCGCGTTCATCGCCGCGGCCATCGCCCCGGTGCCCGCCTGCTGGCGGACCGGAAGCGCGGTGTCGCGCTGGTTCCTGCGGCTCTCCGGGATTCCGGTCGTCGCGCGCGGCCTGGAGAACCTGGCCCGCGACAAGACCGTGGTGCTGGCGGTGAACCACACCAGCTACCTGGATGTCGTGGTACTGCTCTCGGTAATGGAATATCGCGGCTACGCATTCGTCGCCAAGCGCGAGTTCCTCGGCAACTTCCTGATGCGCACGCTGCTCTCGGGCTACGGCACCCAGTTCATCGAGCGCTTCGACGTGCAGAAGAGCGCCGAGCACGCCAACGAGCTCGCCGAGGCGGCGAAGCGTGGCGTGTCGCTGATCGTCTTTCCCGAGGGAACCCTGAAGCGCAGCACGGGCCTGATGCCGTTCCGCACCGGCGCGTTCCAGGCCGCGGCGCAGGCCGGCGTTGCCGTGGTTCCGGTCGCGCTACGCGGCGTTCGCTCGGTGCTGCGCGACGGCACCTGGTACCTGAGGCGCAGCGCGGTATCGGTGGTGGTCGGTGCGCCGATCGCGCCGCGAGGCACCGATTGGAGCGCCGCGGTCGAGCTGCGCGATCGAGTGCGCGCCGAGATCCTCCAGCACTGCGGAGAACCGGATCTCGCATAGTTCGCTGTCCGCAAGGAATCGCGCTCCAACCGCGATTTTCCCGGCCGGTGTGTGTGCGGCACCGAACAGACGCATGCCGGCACGTGCGCCATCCTGCGGGCGATCAGGAGAATGCACTGAAAGCGCAACTTACGTTCCCGGTACTGGCTTGCGTCGCGTTCTTGATCGCCGCGTGCAGCCCTCCTCCTGCCCCGCCGGCGCAGGACCCATACGACATCTCCAAGATGGACCTGAAGCCGGTCCCGGCGAAGGTCTCAACCGACCGGCACAAGGGCGCCTTTGCCGAGGGCGCGTCCCTCAGCATGGGCGCGGAACTGAAGCCTCTCGACCCGTCCCCGGTAAAAACAGTGCGGCTCGACACGACCCACAAGATCATCGAGATCGCACCGGGCGTGAAATTCAGCGCCTGGACATTCGGCGACCAGGTGCCCGGGCCCACGGTGCGCGCTAGGGTTGGCGACAAGATCCGCTTTTCCATGACCAACCGCAGCGACGAGACGGTGCCCGGCGTGCGCCTCACTGCCGCGCCGATGATGCACTCGATGGACTTTCACGCCGCGATGGTCTCGCCGCAGGACAAGTACCGCTCGATTGCGCCGGGCCAGACGATCGAGTTCGAATTCACGCTCAACTACCCCGGGGTCTTCATGTACCACTGCGGCACGCCGATGATCCTCGAGCACATCGCCTCGGGCATGTACGGCGCGGTCGTCGTCGAGCCCCGCAATGGATATCCCACCAGGGTCGAGCGCGAGTACGTCATCGTGCAAAGCGAGTTCTACGCCAAGCCCGATCCCGGCAAGCAGAAGGTGGACGGCGCGCCGCTCTACATTCTCGACGGCGACCGGCTGCGTGCTTCCCAGCCGACGCACACGGTGTTCAACGGGGTGCACAACGGCATGGTGAAGAACCCGCTCGCCGCCAAATCGGGCGAGCGGGTGCGCCTGCACGTGCTGAACGTCGGCCCGAGCAAGAGCTCGAGCTTCCACGTCGTGGGCACGATCTTCGACCGAGTGTGGTTCGAGGGCAATCCGGACAACCAGTTCCGCGGCATGCAAACGGTGCTGCTCGGCTCGTCCAACAGTGCCACGGTTGAATTCGTGATACCCGAGGACGGCTCCTACATCATGGTCGATCACCATTTCGCCAATGCCTCGCAGGGCGCGATCGGCCTGATCTCGACTGCGGCGAAACCGCCTGCAAAGGATCTTGAGCACCACAACATCCCGGCGACGCGCACGCCGACCGATCCCGATGCGGTAGCGGGCAAGCTCGCATTCGAAAGCAAGTGTCTCGCCTGCCACACGGTAGGCGAAGGGGACCGGCTCGGGCCGGATGTCGCTGGCGTCACCAAGCGCCGCAGCCGGGAATGGCTCGCGCGCTGGCTGAAGGAGCCGGAGAAAATGCTCCAGACGGATCCGGATGCCCAGGCAATGCTGAAGCAGTACAAGAATATTCCGATGCCCAACCAGAGCCTGACCGATGTCGAGATCAGCCAGTACCTGAAGTACTTCGAGTGGATCGACGCGCAGCCGCCCGGCACGGCGAAGGCGCATGGCGCGCACTGAGATGCGCACGATCGTGCTCGCCGCGTTGCTCGCGCTTTCGCACCAGGCGTCGGCCTGCGGCTACTGCGTAGAGGACAAGATGGCGGCCGTCTACGATCACGCGACGGTCACGCGCGCGCTCGCGCAAAAGCACCAAGTGGCGTTCTTCCACATCGACGGCCAGCTTGCGCCCGGGCCTGCGACGAAGCAGGCTCTGGAAGGACTCGCGAACGGCCTGACGGGCGTGGACCGAGGCAGCGCCCGCGTCTCGACCGAGTCGGCCGCTCTTGCGGTAGCGTTCGATCCGCAACGCGTGTCTGCGGCCGCGTTGCAGGCCGCGCTCGAGCGCAAGCTCGCGGCGAGTAGGAGCACGCTGATGCTGCTGCAGGTTATGGATCAACCTGCGGATTTCAGTCCTTCGATCGCCCGCACGCTGCGGTAGCGCTAGAGCTCGACCCTTTCCAGGGCCTTCAGCGCCGAGTCGAAGTCGTAGCCGGCGACAGCGCTCGCGACTTCCCGCACGCCCGGCGCAAACGCGGTGCCTTTCGCGGCCTCCACAAGCTCATCGACGATCTCGCTGGCGTTCGCGTCGCTGTCTGCCAGCAGCGCCCGGAGCCGATCCTTCAGCGCGCGGATTCGCGCCGGATCGGCAGATCTGCTGCCGCTTCGCGCCACCGGCGCGTCCACGCTCGCGAGACCTGCCAGTACCGGGGCAAGCGCGGCAATCGTGCGCTCGAGAAGCGCATCGATCCGGGCCGCGGGTGCGCCGTCGCGGCACGCGCCTTCGAGCTCGGCGGCCGCAGCCTGCACCCCCTTCGCACCGATATTTCCGGCCACGCCCCTCAGCGTATGGGCGGCCCGCGTCGCCGCCGAAGCATCCGTGCCGGCGCGCGCCGCGCGAAACCGCGCCGCGAAATCACCGGATCCGTCGCGAAACTTGGCGAGCAAGCGGACATACAGTTTTTCGTCATTCACCACGGTCGCGAGCCCTGCCGCGACGTCGATACCCGGCAGCGGTCCCAGACCGCGCTGTGCCGGAACCGCTGGCGCCGCTGCAGCGCCCGCCTTAGCCATCGCCTCCGGCCTGACTTCCGGCTTGAGCCACTTGGCCAGCGTAGCGAACATCTCGGCCACGTTGATCGGCTTCGCAATGTGATCGACCATCCCGGCCTCGAGGACCTGCTCGCGGTCGCCCGCCATGGCGTTCGCCGTCATCGCGACGATCGGTAGATCCTTCCAGGCCGGATTCTTGCGGATCTCGCGCGTCGCGGTGTAGCCGTCCATCACCGGCATCTGGCAATCCATCAGGATGCCGTCGAAGCGGCTGTCCCGGGCAAGGATGTCGAGCGCCTCCTGGCCGTGCTGCGCCAGGACGACGTCGATGCCGGCGTTGCCGAGCAACTCCATCGCGAGCTCCTGGTTCAAGTCGTTGTCTTCCACCAGCAGCACCCGCGCACCCCTCAGCTTCGCGATCGTCTCGGCGCTCTGCGCAGAGCGCTCGATCACGCGCGTCTCGGTGATGAAACCCTTGCCCAGCACTTCGCCGATCGCCTCGAGCAGAGTCGACGGCGTCACCGGCTTGGTGAGGACGCTCTTCAGCGTGACACTCTGCTCGGCTGCGGAGGCAAGCGCCTCTTCCCGGCCGTATGCGGTGACCATGATCACCGCCGGGACTCTGGCCGGATGCTCGCTCTGCAGCCGCTTCACCGTCTCCACGCCGTCCATGACCGGCATCTTCCAGTCCATCAGCACGAGGTCATAGGGAAGCGTCTTGCGCGCAGCTTCGGCAACCATCTCGAGCGCCTGCTTGCCGTCCCACGCAACGTCCACTTCCAACCCGAAATTTCTTGCCATCGTGGAAAGGATCTCGCGCGCCGAGGCGTTGTCGTCGACGACCAGCACGCGCACGCCGAGCAGCTCTTCGGCGCGGAACATGCGCCGCGGCATCGGTTCTGCCTGCAGGCCGAACCTCGCGTGGAAGTGAAACGTGGAGCCCTTGCCGGGCCAGCTTTCGACCCAGATCCGGCCGCCCATGCTCTCGACCAGGTTCTTCGAGATCGCGAGCCCCAGCCCTGTGCCGCCGTACTTGCGCGTCGTCGATGTGTCGGCCTGGCTGAACGACTGGAACATCTTGCCGCACTGCTCGGGCGACATGCCGATCCCCGAATCGCGGATCCAGAAATGCAGCTCGACCTCGGTGTCACTCTGCGCGGCTTTCTCCACGCCAACGACGATCTCGCCCTTCTCGGTGAACTTGACCGCGTTGTTGCCGAGATTGATCAGCACCTGGCCGAGCCGCAACGGATCGCCGACGAGCGCGGTCGGCACGTCGGCCGCGGCGCTGAAGAGGAGCTCCAATCCCCGGTCTTCCGCCTTCATGCCGACCAGGCTGGCGAGGTTGTCCATGACGTCCTCGAGCCGGAAGTCGATTTTCTCCATCGACATCTTGCCGGCCTCGATCTTCGAAAAGTCGAGGATGTCGTTGATGATGCCGAGCAGGTTGGTCGCGGCGCGGTGCGCCTTGTCGACGTAATTGCGCTGCTTCTTGTCGAGCGGGGTCTGCAGCGCGAGGTGCGACATGCCGATGATCGCGTTCATCGGCGTGCGGATCTCGTGCGACATGTTGGCGAGGAAATCGCTCTTCGCGCGCGTCGCCTCTTCCGCGGCCCGCTTCGCGCGCAGGAGTTCCTGCTCGGCCCGCTTGCGCTCCGTGATATCGCGGTACACCACCACCGTGCCGACCAGCGCGCCTGCCTTGCGGACCGGGGTCGTCGAGTACTCGACCGGGATCGAGGTTCCGTCCTTGCGCCAGAGCACCTCGCTGTCGACGGTGCGAGCCTTGCCGTCCACGGTCGTGAGGTGCATGGAACACTCTTCCCACGGGAATTTCCGCCCGTCGGGATAGGTGTGGTGCACGAACGCGTGCATCAGCTGGCCGGTGAATTCCGATTCCGCGTAGCCCAGCATGGCCGCGGCCGCAGGGTTGGTGAAGCTGACGCGTCCGTCGGTGTCCATGCCGACGATGCCGTCGTTCACGGACTCGAGGATCAGGCGGCTGCGCTCTTCGATCTCGGTGCGCTCGCGCAACTCCTTCAGCGTGGCCCGCTTGCTCATCAGCAGTTCCAGGCTGAACGCGATCACCGGCACCGCATCGGCGAGGATCTCGTCCTGATATTGCGGTTCGCGCAGAAAGGCGAGCTCGAGAACTGCGATCACGCGGTCGCTGCCGCTGATCGGCACCACGACGAGGCTTTGCGGTTTGGCGGACACCAGCCCGGATTGGATCCGCAGGGAACCCTCCGGCAAATCGCGGCACATCACGATTCGACCGGTTGCGCCCGCCTCGCCGATCAACCCCTCGCCGGGTTTGAAGGTCCCGCAGCCGGCAGGATCGACGCCGTAGCCGGCAAAGCAGCGGAACTCGTTGCTCGCCGCATCCCGGACGAAGAACGCGCCCAGGTCGGCACCCATCCAGGCAGTCAGATACCCGAGCAACTGCTGCCCGAACTCCGCGTAGTCGTCGGCTTTCTGCAGGCGCTGCGACAACTCGCCCGCCTTCGCCTTGCCGCCGAGGACGGTCTGCTGCCGCTTCGCCTCCTCGCGGATCTTGCGCAGCGCGAGGTTGAACCCGCGCGCGACGCCGCCCAATTCCCGATCCCGCCCCTCCGGCAATTCGGTGATCGCCCCGGCATCCTGCTGCCCGGCAAGTTGCATCAAGCCGCTCCGCAATTCCGCCAGGGGCCGGAACACGACGCGAAGACTGGCGAGCAGCAGCAGGATCAGGACGACGTTCACTGCGAGAATCTGCAGAACCAGCCGGTACAGGTTCCTTTCAATCGTCGCGTCCAGCGAGGCGCGAGTGAACCGGATGGCTACGGTACCGATGCTCTCGTCCGGGTTATCGACCCGGAAGACCGGCCGTTCGACCATCAGGGCCTCCCGCGTGCGGATTTCTTTCACCTCGACGATCTTTCCGCCGGCGTCCCGCCCGAAGGAAGCGGTCGTCGTGCCGCCGGCGTCCTGCACGCTGATTGCCTCGATGTCCGGGCTGGCGAGCTGCGCTCGCAGGATGCTGGCGATCGCATCCGTGTTCACTTCCCACAGGGGCGTCGCTACGCTCTGCGCTATCCGGGTTGCCGTGGATTGCTGCATCGTGGCGAAGCTCGCGTTCAGTTCGCCCACCAGCTGCTGGTGCCCGTAGAACCCGAAGCCGGCCAGGCTCAGCGAAACCGCGAAAATCAGCAGCAGCGACAGGCGAACGCGAAGGGATCGGATCATCGCGAGCGAGTTGTCATTTCTCTACCGGAAAATACCGCTCGGCATACTTCTTGTAGATCGCGTCGTACCGGCCGTCTTTTCGCATGGCGGCGATGGCCTTGTCGAAGCCGTCTCTTACCTTCGGGTCGTGGAAGGCCGCCTTGTACGGCGTCGGCGGAAAGATATTGAACCCGACGTATTCCTGCGTTCGGTCCGCCTTTCCCTCATTGATCAGCTTTTGCCGGTAGAAGCGGAAGATGCTCTCGTCCATGACGGCCACATCGGTTCGGTAGAGCAGCAGCATGTGGGTCTGGGCGTCCTGTTGCGCCATTTCCTTGTATTTCGGATTGCCCGCGACCGCACGACGGAAGTCTTCGCCCAGGTACTTTTCTGCGTTCTGGAACGCGATGACCGACTTGTCCTTCAAGTCTGCGATCGTGCGGATCTGCAGATTGCGCGCCTTCAATGCGAATGCACGGTTGTGGTATTGCATGAAGTTTTGCGAGTACTGCGCTTTCACGCCGGAGCTCTCCTGAAGAATCGTGGTGCCGTCGGCCTGCTTCTCGGTGAACATCTTGAAGCCGCGCCCGATCGGCACGTAGACAGGCTTCACGTTGTACCCGGACGACTCCAAAGCGGTCCGCACGATTTCTACAAGGATACCGGTGCCGTCCTCGATGACGTAGGGCGGCGTGTACTGCGTGAAGATCATGCGGAGTTCGGCGGCGGATGCCGGCGCGCCGATGGCATAGCAGAGGACGAGCAAAGCCCTGCAAAGTGGGAGCCGCAGGACGCTTCCTCTGCGGCGAAGGTGACCGAACCAGAAATTCCTCATGTTGCCTGCCGGATCCTGTCGATGACCTCCTCGAGGTCGGCGACGGCCTGGTCGCGGGCGTCGGGCGCGAGCTGCGCAAGATTCAGCGTCAGCCGCAATCCAGGGCGCTCCTTGACGACGAACGTGCGCGGCGCCGCCGCGGCGTCCTGGATGTTCTTCAGCGCGAAGCTGCGGATTTCGCGCGCGATTCCCTTCGCCTGGATCGGCGGGCGCTCTTCGGCCTGAAACTCGTCTTGCACCAGAGCCCAGGTTTCATACGACAGCATGATCCCGTCGGGATCGGCGGCCTGCTCCAGCCGCGCCGCGAGGTTCACTTCGGCGCCGATGATCGTGTAGTCCATGCGCATGTCGCTGCCGAAGTTCCCGACGTTGCAAAACCCCGTGTTGATTCCGACGCGCATGCGGAACGGCTTGTGGTAGCCCTTCTCGCGCCAGATGGCCTGCAGGTCGGTCATGCGCCGCTGCATGGCAACCGCCATCCGCACGCACTGCAGCGCATCCTCCCGCACGCCGCGCGTCTGCGGGTCGCCGAAGAAGAGCAGCATCGCGTCGCCGACGAACTTGTCGATCGTCGCGCCGTATTCGAGCGCGATCTTCGACATCTCGGAGAAATACTTGTTCAGCAGGTAGGTGAGGTCCTCGGGCTCGAGATCCTCGGTCGTGTTGGTGAAATCCTTGATGTCCGAGAAGTAGATCGTCAGCTTCTTGCGCTTCGCCTGGATCTTGTTGTCGTGCGCGCCTTCGAAGATCGACTTGTAGACCTGCGGCGACAGATAGCGCGACAACTTGTCGGAGAGCGAGCGCAGCATTGCGGTCCGCTCGCTCAGCGCCAGATGCGTGCGCACGCGCGCGAGCACCGTGGGCGGGCTGATCGGCTTGGCGATGTAGTCCACGGCCCCGAGCTCGAACCCGCGCTGCTCGTCCCCGCTCGCGGACATCGCAGTGATGTAGATCACCGGCACTTCGCGCGTGCGCGCGTTGTCGCGCATCCGCCGCAGCACTTCGTGGCCGTCCATCTCCGGCATCATCACGTCGAGCAGCACGATGTCCGGCAGCGGCCCGCTCTGCAGCAGCTCCAGCGCGCGCGCCCCGCTGTTGGCGACCTTGACCTTGTACGCCTCTTTGAGGACGCCGCCGAGCAGCGAAAGGTTGTCCGGCGTGTCGTCGACGACCAGCACGGTCCGTTTCTCTGCGAAGTTGAGCGGGTCGGTCATTTTTCTGCGCCCCTGCGGATCGGCATCGCAAGCACCGCCGGCGGATCCGTTGCGCTCTCGGTCAGCGGCCCTGCGAAAGAAACGATTCCTTCATCGCCAGCAGGTCCTCCACCAGCTTGAGCAGCGCATCGACTTGCGGATTGGAGCGGTCGCGCTCCTTCAGCTGCTGCTCGAGATACTGGTTTCTGTCGCGCAGGAAGTCCGTGACGGCCTTGATCTGCAGATGCGTCTTGACCCGGGCGAGCAGGATCGGCGGGCTCACCGGCTTGGTGATGTAATCCGAGGCGCCGAGCTCGAGGCCTCTTTTTTCGTCCTCGGCTTCGGCGAGCGCGGTCAGGAAGACGATCGGGATGTCCTGCGTCGCCGGGTCGCTCTTCAGCTGCTTGCAGACCTCGTATCCCGACATTTCCGGCATCATCACGTCCAGCAGGATCAGGTCGGGTCGATTCTCCGAGCGGGCGAGCCGCAGCCCTTTTTCGCCGTCGTTGGCGACCCTGACCGTGTACTGGTCCTTCAGCAGGCCGGCGATCAGCTCCAGATTGCTGGGCGTGTCGTCGACGACGAGAACCGCAGCCTTCCTGGTGAAATCCAGCGCGTCGACCATTACCCTCTCCCGACCCCGCGGCAGCCCGATCGCGCCGCCGCGCAATGGTACACCCTGACCGCCAGATCGGATTGCGCCGGACGCGCTGCGCTCGAGGTGAACCTGCAGTCCTAACAGGTTCAGTACTTAACGGTACATCCGTACGGCGTGGTGCTGGCGACGCTCACCGGCTTCCCGGCCAGCACTTCTCCCAGCGCGACGCGCACGTGGTTCTTCGAGGTCTTGATGTCCTCGGGATTGGTCGAGCGCTTGTCGTCGATCGCGCCGACGTAGACCAGCTTGCCGTTCGGATCGACGATGTACATGTGCGGGGTCGTGCGCGCGCCGTACAACTTGCCGACCTTGCCGTCGCTGTCGAGCAGCGTCGCCGCAGGCGCTCCGCCCTTCTGCTTCATCCACGACGCCATCTGTGCCGGTGTCTTGAATTCCGGATGGTTGGCGTTGGTCGAGTTGACCGTCAGCCAGACAACTTTCCTCCCGCCGAACTCTTTCTGCAGGTTCGGCATGTTCGCGCTGTCATAGTGCTTGCGCACATAGGGGCACTCGGGGTTGACCCATTCGAGCACCACCGTGCTGCCCCTGTGATTGGAAAGCGTCACCGGCTTGCCGGCCAGGTCGGTCAGCGCAAAGTCGGGCGCCGGCTCACCCGCGGTCACCGCCAGCGCGGCCGGGGCTGCGAAAGCGAGCGACAGAATCAATGCATGAATCGGTCTTCTCACGGGAGTCACTCCTTTGTCAGTTGCGTTCCAGCACGGCGAGGATTGCTGCGCGCGTCAGCACTTCGGGCAGCAATTGCGGCTCGCGTCCGGGCAGGTAGAAAGCATACACCGGCACGCCGTTGCGGCCGAGCGCGGCGAGCGCGCGCGTGATCTCTGCGTCCCGCCGGGTCCAGTCGGCGCGCAGCAGCGTGACGCCGCGGCTGCGCAGGTCGCGCTCGACCTCGGGCCTGCCGAGCACCAGCTGCTTGCTCACCTGGCAGGTCACGCACCACGCGGCGGTGAAATCGACGAACGCGGGCTTGCCTTCCTTCGCAAGCGCAGCGAGGCGCACGTCCGAGTACGGCTCCCAGCCGCTGCGCGCATGCGCCGCGGCCGCGTCGGGCAGCACGCCGGTCTGGATGGTGAATACCCACCCGAGCCAGAGCACCGTCGCGTAGAGCGGAACTGCGAGCACCTGCTTGAAGCGCACCATCCACGGGCCGGGCTTCGGCACCCAGCGCATCCACTGCGGATGCCACGCCAGCGTGAGATACGGCAGCGCCATTCCGATGCCGAGCGCGGCAAACACCGCAAGCGCCTCCAGCGCGCTCGCAGCGAGCGCATAGCCGAGCGCCGCGCCCATGAACGGCGCGGTGCAGGGCGATGCGATCGCTACCGCAAGCACGCCGGTCAGCAACGCGTCGGTGCGTGCGTGGCCGCTGCGCGCGGCGGCCATGCGCGCGGGCACCAGCGAGCCGAACTCGTACGCGCCGGACAGATTGAGCGCGAGCGCGAGGAACAGGATCGCCAGCAGCGCGACGAATGCCGGCGACTGCAGCTGGAAGCCCCAGCCGATTTCGGCGCCGCCCGCCTTCAGCGCGAGCAGCACGACTGCGAACCCGAGAAACGATGCAACGACGCCGAGCGCATAGAGCGTTCCGTGCAGGCGCATCGCCCCGCGGTCGCCACCCCCTCCCGCGAAGCCGAGCACCTTGATCGACAGAACGGGCAGCACGCACGGCATCAGGTTGAGGATCAACCCGCCCGCGAACGCGAACAGCATCGCGACCGCGAGCGCGCTCGCAACCGCAGCCGGCGCGGCGCGGGTAATCGGAACGTCGATCTCGACCGCGCGCGAAGTCCCATCGCCCAGTGCGCGGTCTGCGACCAGCAGTCCGCTGACGCGCGTGAACGCGCCCACGGGCTCCTGCGCCTTCGGAATCCGCAGCGTAAAGCCTTTGCCGTCACGCTCGAAAGGCTGCACACCTGCGTTGTGGATCTTGCCCTCGTCGAACGGGAAATACGTGAACGACGTGGCGGCGACGCCCGCGGGCGGAATCAGCGAGAGCTCGACATGAGCAGGCCCGTTCGCCGCGCTGAACTGCCAGTCGCCGAGCGCTTCAGCCTTCACCGGCAACGTGGTGCGAGTACGCTCGAGCGCTGTCGCCCAGACCGAGGGCTCCCCGGGCCCGACCGGCAGCGTGAGCGCCAGCTCGGCTTCCTCCGGAATGCAGCGCTCCTCGTTGCATACGAGCCAGTTTGCCTGTGCGCGCAGCACGGCGCTGCCGCTTGCGCCCGCGGGAACCGCGATCTCCACGGGAAGCATCACCTCGTCTTCGTAGCCGAAGTTCATCAGGTGCGCGGCAGGCAGGCGGCGCGGATGCGGCCACAGGATCGGCCCCGCCCGGTAGCCGTCCGGGAGCTGCCAGCGGATCGCCGTCGGCTGGCCGGAATCTCCGGGATTGCGCCAATAGGTATGCCAGTGCGGGATCATCTTCAGCCGCAGCGCGACGAGGATCGGTTGGCCCGCTTCGATCGCCGTGCGCGCTGCAACCAGCTCGGCCTCGACGTGCTCGGTGCGCACCGGCGCACCGTACGACGCGCCAGCGCACGCAACGACAAGCGCGCAAATCATTCGCCGCAGCATGGCGCGGAGTCTAATCCCGTTCTACGCTAGCATCGGCCATGGCGAGCGATCGCGCCGCGCAGGTCGACGAGCTGTACCGGCAGGGCAGCGAGGCGTTTCGCGCCGCGCGGTACGCCGATGCCTCGCGGTGCGCCGAACGCGCGATCGCGCTCGAGCCGGATCTCGCGGCGCTGCATTTCCTGCTCGGCAGCGCGCGCCTCGAGCTCGACGATCTGGCCGGCGCCGATGCCGCGTTTTCCGCTTGCCTCGCGTTGCGGCCGAAATATCCGCTGGTGCTGTACGCGCAAGCGCGCGGGGCGATCGCGCGCGCGCGCGCCGGCGCCGCGCACGGCAGAGTGCCGCGCTTGGTTCGGCGCGACCCGGGCGACCGGCGCAGCGTGTCCGTGATCATCTGCAGCATGCGACCCGAGCGCTTCGAAAAGGTTTGCGCGAACTATCACGCGCTGTTGCGTGACGTGCCGCACGAAATCGTCGGAATAAACGATGCGCGCTCGCTGTGCGAAGGCTATAACCGCGGCATCCGGCGCTCGAGCGGGGAAATCCTGGTGCTCTCCCACGACGACGTCGAGATCATGACGCCGGATTTCGCGGCGAAACTGTTCGCGCACCTCGCGGACCATGACCTCGTCGGCATTGCGGGGACGACGCGCCTGATCAGCGGCAACTGGATCGACGCCGGATGGCCGCATCTGCACGGTCAGATCGGCTCGCAGATCCACAAGCCCGGCAGCCTGATCGTCACCGCGTACCAGATCAGCGGCGCGACCGTTCCAGGAGCGCAGGCGCTCGACGGCGCGTTTCTCGCGATGCGCCGCGAGGTATTCGACCAGGTCCAGTTCGACGAGAAGACGTTCGACGGCTGGCATCTCTACGACCTCGACTTCGTCTTCTCCGCGCATCTCGCCGGCCTGCGCATTGCGGTCTGCAACGACCTGTGCCTGATTCACAACTCGATCGGCGCGTACGCCGAGAAGTGGGACTACTACGTGCGGCGCTTCGTCGACAAGCACCGCGGGCGGCTGCAGCGAGGGGAAAAAGCGCCGCCCGCCGAGCCGTTCTGGCTCGAGATGAGCTCGCCCGCCGAGTGGCTGCTCGTGACCGAGGAGATGATTGCGCAGCCGGTGAGCGGCTACGCCGCTACTTCAGCACCGACTTGAGCAGCTTCCCCATCTCGGCCGGGTTGCGCGTCACCTTGATGCCGCACTCCTCCATCACCGCGAGCTTTTCCTGCGCCGTGCCCTTGCCGCCCGAGATGATCGCGCCGGCGTGCCCCATCCGCTTTCCCGGCGGCGCGGTCACGCCGGCGATGAACCCGACCACCGGCTTCTTCATGTGCTCCTTCACCCAGCGCGCCGCGGTTTCCTCGTCGCCGCCGCCGATCTCGCCGATCATGATGACCGCGTCGGTCTGCGGATCGTCGTTGAAGAGCTTCAGCACGTCGATGTGCTTGAGCCCGTTGACGGGGTCGCCGCCGATTCCGACTGCGCTCGACTGGCCGATCCCGAGCTCGGTGAGCTGCCCGACCGCCTCGTAGGTCAGCGTTCCGGAGCGCGACACGACGCCCACGCGGCCCTTCCTGTGGATGTGGCCGGGCATGATGCCGATCTTCAGCTCTTCGGGCGTGATGGCGCCGGGGCAGTTCGGCCCGAGCAGCAGCGTCCTGCGCTTTTCCTTCTTCATGCGATCGCGCACCGCCACCATGTCGCGGACCGGGATCCCTTCGGTGATGCAGATGACGAGATCGAGGTCCGCCTCGACCGCTTCGAGGATCGCGCCGGCGGCGCCCGCGGGCGGCACGTAAACGACCGACACGTTGACGCCGGTCTGCTGCTTTGCCTCGCGCACGGTGCCGAAGATCGGGATGCCCTCGAAATTCTCGCCGGCGCGCTTGGGGTTCACGCCCGCGACGTAGCACGCACGGCCGTTCGCGTATTCGCGGCTGGTGCGCGTATGGAACTGGCCGGTGTTGCCGGTGATGCCTTGTGTCACCACCCTCGTGTTCTTATCGATCAGGATGCTCATCCTTGGGCTCCCTGGAGGGCCGCGACCACGCGCTGCCCCGCCTCGGCCATGTTGTCCGCCGAGATGATCGGCAGGCCCGACTCCTTGAGGATCTGCTTGCCGAGCTGCTCGTTGGTGCCCTTCATCCGCACCACCAGCGGCACCGAGAGCTTGACCTCGCGCGCCGCCGAAACGACGCCGGTCGCGATCGTGTCGCATTTCATGATGCCGCCAAAGATGTTGACGAGGATCGCCTTCACCTTCGGGTTCGACAGCATGATCTTGAACGCCGCGGTGACGCGCTCGGTGGTGGCGCCGCCGCCGACGTCGAGGAAGTTCGCCGGCTCGCCGCCGTAGAGCTTGATCGTGTCCATGGTCGCCATCGCCAGCCCGGCGCCGTTCACCAGGCAGCCGATGTTGCCGTCGAGCGAGATGTACGACAGCTCGTTCTTCGAGGCCTCGATCTCGAGCGCGTTCTCTTCGTCGAGGTCGCGCATCGCGACGATCTCGGGATGGCGAAAGAGCGCGTTGTCGTCGAAGTTGAACTTGGCGTCCAGTGCGACGACTTCGCCCTTGCCGGTGACGACCAGCGGGTTGATCTCGGCGAGAGAAGCGTCGGTCTCGTTGAAGCAGCGATAGAGCGCCTGCAGCAGCTTCGCGCCCTGGCCGACGGACGCCGCGGGAATGCCGATCTTGCGCGAGACGTCCTGGCTTTCCGCGTCGCCGAGGCCGGTCGCCGGATCGACGAACACCTTGTGGATTTTCTCCGGGTGCTTCGCCGCGACTTCCTCGATGTCCATGCCGCCCTCGGACGACGCCATCAGGCACACGCGCTGCGTCGCGCGGTCCACCACCATGCCGATATAGAGCTCCTGCTGGATGTCGGCGCCCTCCTCGATCAGCAGGCGCCGCACTTTCTGTCCCTGCGGGCCGGTCTGGGGCGTGACGAGCTGCATGCCGAGGATCTGCTTCGCCTTCTCGCGCACCTCATCGAGCGATTTCGCGACTTTCACGCCGCCGCCCTTGCCGCGGCCACCGGCATGGATCTGCGCCTTCACGACCCACACGCTGCCACCGAGCTTCTTCGCCGCCTCGACCGCCTCGTCGACGCTGAAGCACGGAACGCAGCGCGTCGTTGCGACCCCGAACCTGCGGAACAGCTCCTTGCCCTGGTATTCGTGGATCTTCATGCGCGTTCCTCCGGCCCGGGGGCGCGCATTTTATCACCCGCTCCGCGGCGTCCGCCGTACGGGGGAAAAGCTACAATCGTGCAATGCAATTCATCCTGGCGCTCGATCAGGGCACGACGAGTTCGCGCGCTATCGTCTTCGACGAAGCAGGAGTGCCGCGCGCCGTCGCGCAACGCGAATTCCGCCAGATCTTCCCGCAGCCCGGCTGGGTCGAGCACGACCCGCAGGAGATCTGGATCTCGCAGCGCGACATGGCGCGCGCGGCGATCGAGCAGGCCGACATCGAGCCGGAGCAGCTCCGCGCGATCGGCATCACGAACCAGCGCGAGACGACCGTGCTGTGGGATCGCCAGACCGGCGAGCCGCTCTACAACGCGATCGTCTGGCAGGACCGGCGCACCGCCGCGCAGTGCGCCGAGCTGCGCGCGTCCGGTGCCGAGGAAACGGTGCGCGCGAAGACCGGCCTGGTGTTCGATCCGTACTTCTCGGGCACCAAGCTCGCGTGGCTGCTCGACAACATTCCGGGCGCCCGCACGCGCGCCGAGCGCGGCGAGCTCGCGTTCGGCACGATCGACACCTGGATCGCGTGGAATTTCTCGCAGAGCCGCACGCATGTGACCGACCCGTCGAACGCCTCGCGCACGATGCTGTTCAACATCCGCACGGGCGACTGGGACGACGAGCTGCTGGAGATCCTGCGGGTGCCGCGCGCCATCCTGCCGGACGTCTATCCGTCGGCGCATGTGTTCGGCATGGCGGCGCCGGAAATCCTCGGTACCGCAGTGCCGATCGCCGGCATCGCCGGCGACCAGCAGGCGGCGCTGTTCGGGCAGGGCTGCCACCGGGCCGGAATGGCGAAGAATACCTATGGCACCGGCTGCTTCATGCTGTTGCACACCGGCGACCAGGCGGTCGCGTCGCAGAACGGGCTGCTTACGACTGCTGCGGCGCAACTCGGCCGCGCGATCGATGCCCGCGATGCCGAGAAGGAATACGCGCTCGAGGGCAGCGTGTTCGTTGCCGGGGCGGTGGTGCAGTGGCTGCGCGACGAGATGCGCTTCTTCGGTTCATCGACCGAGATCGAGGCGATGGCGGCGAGCGTGCACGACAACGGCGGCGTCTACCTCGTTCCGGCGTTCACCGGGCTCGGCGCGCCGCACTGGGACCCGTACGCGCGCGGCACGATCGTCGGCCTGACGCGCGGGGCCGGGCGCGGGCATGTCGCCCGCGCGGCGCTCGAATCGATCGCCTACCAGACCGCGGACGTGCTCGAAGCGATGCAGAAGGATTCCGGCGAGCGGCTCTCGGAGCTGCGCGTCGACGGAGGCGCGGCGGCGAACGACCTGCTGATGCAATTCCAGGCCGACATCCTCGGCGTGCCGGTCGTGCGCCCGCGCGTGCTCGAGACGACCGCGCTCGGCGCGGCCTACCTCGCGGGGCTCGCGACCAGCCTCTGGTCCTCGCGCGAGGAGATCGCGTCGCACTGGGAGATGGGGCGAATGTTCGAGCCGCAGATGAACGCCGATGCCGCGGCCGACCTGCTCGGGCGCTGGCGCTCGGCGGTGCACCGGTCGTTGCGCTGGGCCGACCTCGCATGATCGTCGTCCACCACCTGAACAATTCCCGCTCGCAGCGCATCCTGTGGCTGCTGGAGGAGCTCGGCACGCCGTACCGGATCGAGCCCTACCAGCGCGACTCGAAGACGAACCTCGCGCCGGCGGAGTTGCGCGCCATCCATCCGCTCGGCAAGTCGCCGGTGATCCAGGACGGCGACCGGGTGCTCGCCGAATCCGGCGCGATCGTCGAGTACCTCGTCGAGCGCCATGGGGGCGGCCGGTTGATGCCATCGCGCGGCACGGATGAGCACGTGCGCTACCTGCATTGGATGCATTTCGCCGAGGGCACGATCATGCTGCACCTCGTCGCCCGGCTCTACCTGGCGCGGGTCGGCGAGGCGGGGAAGGCGTTGCTGGCGCGGGTCGAGGGGATGATCGGCGCCGAGCTCGACCTGGTCGAGGCCGAGCTCGGGCGTAGCCCGCATCTTGCGGGAACGGAATTCACGGCGGCCGACGTGCAGATGGGGTTTCCGCTGGAATTCGCGGCGTTCGCGGGGCTGGCGACGGAACGTCATGCCAAGGTGCGCGAATATCTCGCGCGCATGCAATCGCGACCGGCCTATCGCCGCGCGGTGGAAAAGGGCGGCGCCTACGCGTTCGATCCCGCGAGCGCGGCTCGCGCTACGCCGTTCCCGAAGCCGGCGAGCTGACGCTTCAGTTCTGCCAGACGCGCTGCGCGAACGCCGGATAGTTCTCGGCGATCTTCGTAGCGACTGGACCGCGAAGCACGGCTAGCTCTGCAGCAAACGGCGCCTGGGTCTTCGGGACGTTCGCCGGGCAGTCGAAAACGAACCCGGTGTTCTCGCGAATGTCGCTCAGCGTGTGTCCCGGATGCACCGACTCGAGGCGAAAGCGCCGCGGCTCCTGCTGCCACGCAAAGATCGCTTTCCCGGTGACGAGCGCCTGCGGCCCGCCGCGGCGCCACACGTCCGGCGGGCTCCAGCCCGGCGCGGAGATGAAGTCGACCTTCGGGACGAGGACCCGCTGCGAGTGCTCCTCGCGAAACAGGATCGTGCGCTTCGCCGCGAAATACATGAACCCCGAGCCGAACGAGCCGGGAAAGCGTGCCGCCACCGCGGGGTATTCGCCGGTGCCGACGAGATTGATGTTCGCCTCGCCGTCGATCTGCGCGCCGCCGAGGAAGAACACGTCGATGCGGCCCTGCCCGGCGAGATCGAACAGCTCGCGCGAGCCTTCGGTGTAGGGATTCGCCTTGCGCTGGTGCATCAGCGAAAGGCGCGGCCGACCACCGTGTTGCGCGCGCAGGAGCTCGCACGCGCTCGCCGGGATCGGCGACGCGGCGCCTACCGCGACGTGCGCGGCGTCACCGATGAGCCGCGCGATCGCGCAGGCGAGCAGTTCTTCCGGTGCGTACGAACTCATCCAGGTAGCGCTCGAATCCGGCCTGCGTGCGCGCCGCTTTCGCGTACAGCTGCAGGTGCGCGTCGTCGATCGGGTAGAGGTCGATCACGCCGAGCGGCCAGGCGCCGCGCTCGGCCTGCGCGACGCCGCTGACGTAGACCGAGGAGACCACGCCCGGCGCGAGCAGCTCGTCCTCGAGCATGTCGCCATCGCGCATTTCCTCGTAGGTGACGTAGCAAACCTTCGACGCGTGCGCGATCGTCGCGAGCTCGCGCCGGCGGCCGATCCAGACGTTGCCCGCGCGATCCGCCCAGCGTGCATGAAAGAGCGCGACGTCGGGCTCGATCGCGCGCGCGAGCACGATCGGATCGGGCGTCTGCGACAGCGGGTTCTGGATCGTCTTCCAGTCTTCGCGGTGCCTGGCGAGGTCCGATCCGATCACGCCACGCGACGGCATGAACGGAACGCCCTTCTCCGCGGCCTGCAGGCCGCCGTGGACCAGCGGGCAGGTCGCGTCCTTCACTTTCAGCGTGCCGGACTGCGCGGCCTCGGTGAAGCGCGGCGCGAGGCCCGCTTCGCCGAGCGAGACCGCGCTCGTCTCGACCTCGGTGACGCAGCCCGCGCCGATCAGCAGGTCGGCGCACAGGCCGAGCTGCGGGACGCCGAGCAGCCGCAGGCCGCGCGCGTTGCGACGCACGAGCGCACGCACGACTTCCATCGCTACCAGCGAATAATCGGGCGGCATCGCGACGAAAGCGCCGTCCGCAATCGCGGCCGCAATCTCGTCCGCACTGGCAAGAAAGCGGGTCTCGTTCGACGGCAGGCTCACGCCGTCCCGCCGACCGTCAGGCCCTCTATCTTCAGCGTCGGCTGGCCCACCCCGACCGGCACGCTCTGCCCTTCCTTGCCGCACGTGCCGATGCCGGTGTCGAGCTGCAGATCGTTGCCGACCATCGACACGCGCGTCAGCGCATCCGGCCCGTTGCCGATCAGCGTCGCGCCCTTCACCGGGTGCGTGACCTTGCCGTTCTCGATCCAGTAGGCTTCGGCCGCCGAGAACACGAATTTGCCGTTCGTGATGTCGACCTGGCCGCCGCTGAAATTGACCGCGTAGAGCCCCTTGTCGACCGAAGCGATGATCTCGTTCGGCTCGTGCGCGCCGGCGAGCATGTAGGTGTTCGTCATGCGCGGCAGCGTCAGGTGTGCGAACGATTCGCGCCGGCCGTTGCCGGTGACGGGCATCTTCATCAGCCGCGCGTTGAGGCTGTCCTGCAGGTACGTGCGCAGGATCCCGTCCTCGATCAGCACGGTGCGGCTCGTCGGCGTTCCTTCGTCGTCCACGGTAAGCGAGCCGCGCAGGCCCATGAGCGTTCCATCGTCGACGACCGTGACGCCGGGCGAGGCGACGCGCTCGCCGATGCGGCCCGCGAATGCCGAGCTGCCCTTGCGGTTGAAATCCCCTTCGAGCCCGTGGCCGATCGCCTCGTGCAGCAGCACGCCGGGCCAGCCGGGCCCGAGCACCACGGTCATCGTGCCGGCAGGCGCCGGGCGCGATTCCAGATTGACGAGCGCCTGCGACACGGCGGCCCGCGCGTACGATTCGAGCACCTCGTCGCTGAAGTGCGAGTAGTCGGTGCGCGCGCCTCCGCCCGAGGTGCCGCTCTCGCGCCTGCCGTTCTGCTCCGCGATCACCTGCAGCGACAGGCGCACGAGCGGACGCACGTCGGCCGCGACGCCGCCCTCGGCGCGCGCGATCAGCACGACCTCGTATTCCGCGCCGAGGTGCGCCATCACCTGTGACACGCGCGGATCGAGCGCCCTGCACATCTTTTCCACCTTCTCGAGCATCCGCACCTTGTCTTCGGCCGGCAGCGATGCGAGCGGATCGACCGGCTGGTAGCGCATCGGTACGCGGGTGCCGGCCGCGGCGAGCGCGGGATGGCGCTTCGTTTTTGCAGTACCCCGCACCGCGACGCTGCCGGACTGCCCGGCCTGTGCGATCGCGCGAGTTGCGCGCGCCGCATCCTCCAGCGCGTGATAGCTGATCTCGTCGGAATACGCGAACGCGGTCTTCTCGCCGGCGATCGCGCGCACGCCCACGCCCTGCTCGATGCTGAAGCTGCCCGATTTGACGATCCCTTCCTCGAGGCTCCAGCTCTCCGAGCGCGTGTACTGGAAATAGAGGTCGGCGGAATCGAGCTTGCGCTGGCGCAGCGCGCCGAATACCGCATCGAGGCGACCCTGCTGCAGCTCGTAGGGCGCGAGCAGGCAGGAGTCCGCAGTAGCAAGGAGGACGTCGGAATCCATCAGGCGAGCTTCCGGTTCTGCAGGGCGGGCAGGGATTGTCTCACTTCGGCAAGGCGCCGCGCGTCCATGTCGGCGAGCACCACGCCCTCGCCTTCGACGCGCTCGGCCAGCACCACGCCCCAGGGATCGACGATCAGCGTGTGGCCATGGGTGCGGCGCCCGTTCGCGTGGCGTCCGCCCTGCGCCGGCGCCACCACGTAACACAGATTCTCGATCGCGCGCGCGCGCAAGAGCGTCTCCCAGTGCGCAGCGCCGGTCGTCGCGGTGAACGCCGAAGGCACGAACCAGCAATCGACGTCCGCGAAGCGCCGGTAGAGCTCGGGAAAGCGCAGGTCGTAGCACACCGACAGCCCGAGCCTGCCGAACGGGCTCGCCACCGCAAGCGGCTCGTCGCCCGGCTCGATCGTCGTCGCTTCGTCGAAGCGCTCCTTCGCGCCCTGGTAGGAGAACAGATGGATCTTGTCGTAGCGCGCGACGCGCTTGCCGCTGTCGTCGAACACCAGGCTCGCGTTGCGGACGCGGCCGGCATCGCCGCACTCGAGCGGCACGGTGCCGCCGACGAGCCAGATCTTGTGGCGCCGCGCGGTGTCGGCGAGGAAATCCTGGACCGGGCCCGAGCCATCGCGCTCGCGGATCTTCACCTTGTCGGTATCGTGACCACCGAGCACGCAGAAGAATTCGGGCAGCGCGGCGATCTGCGCGCCGCCCGCCGCGGCCTGCGCGACGAGGCGCTCGGCGGACGCGAGGTTGAAGGCGACATCCGGCGCTGAGACCATCTGGATCGCGGCGATCCGCGTCGTGCTCACGGCGCGCCGCTCGCCTCGCGCGGCGTCGCGCCGAGCGCTTGCACGGTGGGCTCGCCCCAGCGCCCGCTCACCGAGTACTCGTACGCAAGGATCTGGCCGACCGGCTCCTTGAGAATGCCCTGCGCGATCGCGACACCGATGCCGACCACCGGGTTCACCATCGTCGCGAGTGCGGTCACCCCGCGGCGCATGCTCGGCACCACCTTGACGTGCAGGTTCTGCGTTTCCTTGTCCAGGTTGATCTCGCCG
>Ga0075421_100001053_pt1 | contig 31390 bp, 33 predicted proteins | sample SoiMetdeltSBSDD5_FD_75292 | JGI IMG/M metagenome (GOLD analysis project Ga0075421, IMG submission 75292) | Bulk soil microbial communities from a Populus tree surrounding site in Tennessee, USA - Soil MetaG P. deltoides SBSDD5 | ecosystem: Environmental > Terrestrial > Soil > Tree plantation... | reverse complement strand
CCGTCGGTGGTGAAGCCTGCGCGCGCCACCTTGGGCGCCTTGAGGTCCTTGAGCTTCACCTTGACCAGGTTGGGCAGCTTCAGATCGTCGAAGAACAGGTCGAGGAACTCCTCCTTCGTCAGGGTGAAGGTGAACTCGTCCTGGCCCTCGCCGTCCGGGCTGCCCTGGTTGCCGCGCCCGCCGCCGCTCGGCGGCTTGGGGATCTCGTCGCCGACCTGATATTCCTCGTTGCCCGGCAGCACGTAGTTGCGCCGACCGGTGTTGCGGCCAAGCGAAAAGGTGGGCTCGCGCAAGCTCTTGGAGCGGATGGTGACCCGCTCCGATCCTTCCGCCTCGGCTACCCTGCGGGACTTGAGGGAATCCTTGATGGCCTCGCGGATCTCGGCCTTGGCACGGCGGAGGAACCTCTGGCGATTGCCGAGACTTTTGGCTTTGGGGTTTAGCCGCCTGTCGACGATCTGCATCAGGTGAACCAGCCGCTCGGGGTTGGGGCGGGCCGGTATGCGGCCAGCCCTACAACCCCGAGTTTATCACGATCATGCTGGTTTCGCACCAAACCTCAGCTCGACTTCTTGACACGCATGTACCACTCGACCAGGCGGCGGACCTGCCGAGGAGTGTAGCCCCGCTCGACCATGCGGTTCACAAACTCCTCATGCTTCTTCTCGGTCTCGCTGTCCTGCTTCTTGCCGAAGCTGATGACGGGGAGGAGGTCCTCCACCTGGCTGAACATGCGCCGCTCGATGACCTCGCGGATCTTCTCGTAGCTCGTCCAGGACGGGTTCCTGCCACCGTTCCGCGACCGTGCACGCAGGGCGAATTTGACCACCTCGAAGCGGAAGTCCTTCGGGTTGGCGATGCCCGCCGGCTTCTCGATCTTCGACAGCTCCTGCTCAAGCACCTGACGGCTCATCAGCTGGCCGGTGTCCGGGTCCTTGAAGTCATGGTCCTCGATCCAGGCATCGGCGTAGGCGACGTAGCGGTCGAACAGGTTCTGGCCGAACTCGTGGTAGGATTCCAGGTAGGCCTTCTGGATCTCGTTGCCGATGAACTCGGCATACTTGGGCGACAGCTCCTCCTTGAGGAACTCGATCCACCGGGCCTCCGTCTCCTCCGGCATCTGATCACGCCGGATCGCCTGCTCGGTGACATAGAGCATGTGCACCGGGTCGGCGGCAATTTCGCTGGTGTCGAAGTTGAAGGTCTCCGACAGGATCTTGTAGGCGAAGCGCGTGGAGGCGCCGTCCATGCCCTCTGTCACGCCGGCCGCATCCCGATACTCCTGGATGGTCTTGGCGTGCGGGTCGGTGTCCTTGAGGCTCTCGCCGTCGTAGACGCGCATCTTGGAATAAAGCGAGGAGTTGTCGTGGATGCGCAGGCGCGTGAGCACCGAGAAGCGCGCCAGCATCTCCAGCGTACCGGGGGCGATGGGTGACTCCTTGAGCTCGCTCGCCGCCAGCAGCTTCTCGTAGATCTTGCGCTCGTCGGTGACGCGCAGGCAGTAGGGCACCTTGATGACGCTGATGCGATCGAGGAAGGCCTCGTTGTTCTTGTTGGCGCGGAAGCTCTGCCACTCGCTCTCGTTCGAGTGCGCGATGATCAGCCCCTGGTAAGGCATGGCGCCGACGTTCTCGGTGCCGACGTAGGTGCGGTCCTGCGTGGCCGTGAGCAGCGGGTGCAGCATCTTCAGCGGCGCCTTGAACATCTCGACGAACTCGAGGACGCCCTGCGTCGTGCGGTTGAGGCCGCCTGAGTAGGAGTAGGCGTCGGCGTCGTTCTGGCCGAAATGCTCCAGCTTGCGGATGTCGACCTTGCCGACCAGGGCCGAGATGTCCTGGTTGTTCTCGTCGCCCGGCTCGGTCTTGGCGACGCAGATCTGGCGCAGCTTGGAGGGCTGGAGCTTGATGACGGAGAACTTGGAGATGTCGCCGCCGAACTCGTCGAGACGCTTCACCGCCCAGGGTGACATGTTGCCGTTCAGAAGCCGCTGCGGGATGCCGTAGCGATCCTCCAGCATGCGGCCCATGGTGACGGGGTCGAACAGGCCGAGCGGGCTCTCGAAGATCGGGCTCATCCCATCGTTCGTGGCCAGCACGTAGATGGGGCGTTGCTCCATCAGGTCCTTCAAGCGGTCCGCCATGGACGACTTGCCGCCGCCGACAGGGCCCAGCAGATACATGATCTGCTTCTTCTCCTCGAGGCCCTGGGCGGCGTGCCGGAAGAAGCCGACGATGCGCTCGATGGTCTCCTCGAGGCCGTAGAAGTCCTTGAAGGCCGAGTACACCTTGAGGGTACGGTTCATGAAGATGCGCCCCAGTCGCGCATCCTTGGAGGTGTCAATCAACTCGGGCTCGCCGATGGCGCGGAGCATGCGCTCGGCGGTGCCTGCATACATCGACGGGTCCGACCGGCAGGCTTCCAGGTACTCCCGCAGGCCCATGCGGTGCTGTTTCTGGCTTTCGTAAGCCTGTGCGTAGACGTCGAAGATGTTATCGTTGCTTGTCATGTCTCTTCGCCTCTGGCCGGGCGTGGCTCAGCTCAGCAAAGATTAGACCAAAAAAATGCGGCCGGCGTAAGTACCCGGTGTCGTGGTTGTCGCGCTTCAGCCCTTATGGCCAAACCGCCACGCCCTCCTCTTGCCTATTCTACACATGGTGTCCTGACACGTGGACGCAAAGGGGCCTTCCTGAATGCGATTTGATCACGCGCCGCCGAAAGAATCAGCATCCCCTGGGGGAATGCGGCGTCCGACCGTCAGGCGACCCCGGCCCTGTCGAGCCGCCCGTCGAGCCGCATGGGCACGCCGGCTTCGGCCATGCGCCGTTTCGCCTCGCCGATCGTGAACGTCCCGTAATGAAAGATCGAGGCGGCCAATACGGCGCTGGCGTGGCCAAGCTTCACCCCGTCCACCAGATGGTCGAGGTTCCCAACCCCGCCCGAGGCGATCACCGGCACTCGCACAGCGTCCGCAACGGCACGTGTCAAATCGAGATCGAATCCGGACTTGGTGCCGTCGCGATCCATCGAGGTCAAAAGGATCTCGCCGGCGCCGAGACCGACCACCTCTCGTGCATAGGCAACGGCGTCGAGCCCGGTTTGGTTGCGTCCGCCGTGCGTGAACACCTCCCAGCGCGGCGCCTCGCCCGGCGCCGAGACGCGCTTGGCGTCGATGGCCACCACGATGCACTGCGCCCCGAACTTGTCGGCACCCTCGGCCACGAGCTGCCGGCGGGTCACGGCCGCGGTGTTGATGGAGACCTTGTCGGCCCCCGCCGCCAGCAGCCGCCGAATGTCCTCGACGGAGCGCACGCCCCCACCGACGGTCAGCGGCATGAAGCAGCGCGCCGCGGTGCGCTCCAAGACATCGAATATCGTGTCCCGGTTCTCGTGGCTCGCCGTGATGTCGAGGAAGCACAGCTCGTCGGCGCCGGCCGCATCGTAGGCCGCGGCCGCCCCCACGGGGTCACCCGCATCCACCAGGTCGACGAATTTCACGCCCTTGACGACGCGGCCGTCCTTCACGTCGAGGCAGGGAATGAGGCGGACTTTGAGCACGGGGCGTCACTCGACCGTTGGGGCGTCGGGGATGCCGCGGAAGATGGCGGCCATGGCAAGCTCGATGCCGAGGCCGCCGAGGGCGATGGTGTCCTCGCGCCCGGCCAGCTCGGTCGGTAGCCTCGGCCACGATCCGTCGTCTTGTCGCGCCCAGACCCACGCAAGCGGCTCGTCCTGAGAGCAGATGAGATACGTCTGCAGGGCCCCGATCGCGGTGTACTCCGCGAGCTTCTCCGTGAAATCTTTCCCAGCGGTGGAGGGCGAAAGAACCTCGGCAATGAAGATTGGGGTTGTTGTCGAAAGCTCTCGGCCTCGTGGATTTGCGTAGTCGACCACGACGTCGGGACTGCGTACGCCAACCAAAGTTTGGACGGCAAAATCTGCTGCGCCGATGTCGAAGGCGTCCAGATCAAGGAGGCGATGGAGTTCGGCGACGATATTCGCACATACACGGGTATGATGCCTGGAGGTCCCGATCATGTCACAAGTGACCCGTCCACGGGAAAGTTCGAACTTCCCCTCCTCGCGCTGGCGCTGCGCACCCCAAAGCAGGAACGCCTCCGGGTCGGTGGGGGCATTCCCGATCAGCTCCTCTCGTCCGGTCAGCTCTGGCTGGCGGCCCGTGCCTTCGCGCAAGCCCTTGTGGGTGTATTGCGGCATGGAACAAACCTAGCACACACCGACGCGGAGCAAAATGCACCTCGCGGGGGCGCGGCCGTGAAAGTCGAGTTCGGGAGCCCCTTCACTGCGAGCCGGCGAGGCCCAGCTCGGTGACGACGCCGCCCCAGCGGGCGCGCTCTCCGTTCATGTAGCGCTGGATCTCGTCGATGGGCCTTGGGTCGAGCGGCATGAGGCCGACCTCGCTCACGCGCTTCTGGAACGCCTTGTCGGCGGTGATGCGGCTCATCTCGGCGTGCAGTCGCTCCACCACCGGCCGGGGCGTCGCCGCCGGCGCCATCAACACGTGCCAGGAGACCGCCTCGAAACTGGGCATTGCCACAGCGTCGGCCATCGTGGGCACCTGGGGGAGGGAGGGATGGGGCGTGGAGGCGGTGATGCCGAGCGCCTTGATCTTGCCCTCCTGGATCAGCGAGAGGGCCGCACCGGTCTCCGAGACGGCGGCGCTGATGTGGCCGCCGATCACGTCGGTGACGATCTGCGGCGAGCTGCGATAGGGGACGTGGTTGATCTGAAACTTGAAGTCGCGCTTCAGGGTTTCCATGGTCAGATTGAGCAGGGTCCCTGGGCCCGGTGTGCCGTAGGTCAGGGGCGCGGCGCTGTCCTGGGCCTTCTTGATGAACTCCTTCATGGTGGCGGCGCCCAGGCTCGGGTTCACGATCAGCACGAACGGCGACTTGGTGTACAGCGCCAGCGGCACGAAATCCTTCTCGGGGTCGTAGTTGACCTTCTTGTAGAGCGTCGGACCGACCGCCATCGGTGCGGAGGTGGAGACAACCAGGGTATGCCCGTCCGGGGCGGCGCGAGCCACGTTCTGCAGCGCCAGCATGAGTGCGGCACCGGGCTGGTTCTCCACCACAACCGGCTTGCCCAGCGCCTTGGCAAGCTCCTCCGCATACACACGCACAATGGTGTCCATGCCGGTGCCCGCTGCCAGCGGCACGACGATGGTGACGGTCCGCGTCGGATACTCCTCCGCCTCGGCGCGCAAGGCCGGCAGGGCCAACAACAGGGCAAAGATCCGGGCGATCCTACGGAGCCAGGACAGCGTCGTCATGCTGAAAGCCTCCCCCACGCGGTCCCCTGTCGCGCCGTCTCCGGGTTGCCGCAAGGGACGTGCAATATTGTTCGTGATCTTACGGGATTACGATACGCCCGGACGGAAGGCGGCACAACGTCATCCGCTCGCCGACGGCGGGCGGGGAAAGGCAACGCCGCAGACCGCGCACCTGTCGGGCAGCAATCGTAGCACCTTGCCGCGCAGCCGCGTGCGGCAGCGAGGGCAGCGGGCGCCGACCTGCAGCACCGTGGCGGCAAGCAGGAGGACGATGGCGCCTGCGAGGAGGGTCCGATTGAGCCAGGCGAGATCGCTGAAGCGATTGGCCGCCAACCCGGCCAGCAGGAGGCCGCCCATCGCCGTCACCTGCAGCCAGGACACCTGACGCTCCCAGCGCCAGAGTGGCTCCATCTCCCCGGGCGTCAGCGGCTCCTGCGGGCGCATGCGCCACCTCTCCTATTCTGCCGCGCGGACCCGCTGCTGCTGGGCGGTCCGCGGCTCGAGCCGCTTGATTGCCGCGATCGCCGAGCCGGAGCGCGCGATACGCTCCACCGCACCCTCGAGCGGCTCGGCGGCGACGGCCATGTGGTAGGCGTTGGCGTGCAGCAGCGTGGCGGCGTCGGTGAGGATGCCGACGTGGCCCGTCCAGAAGACGAGATCGCCCCGCCGCAGGCCGGCGAGATCGCCCCGCACCTCGACCGGCGTGCCGAGCTCCGCCATCTGCATGTCGCTGTCGCGCGGGCAGTCGAGGCCGGCGGCGTGCATGGCCGCCTGCACCAGCCCCGAGCAGTCGAGCCCCAGCCGCGTCTTGCCGCCCCACACATAAGGGGCGCCCACGAGCCGCTCGGCCACCGCCACGAAGTCGAGCGCGAAGGCGGGCAGCTCAGCCAGGTGCCGCACCGGCACGAAGCCGCCATCGGCCAGCCTCGCGAAGCCCAGGCCTGGCGCCGCCCCTGTCTCCACCACACGAACGAGCGCGTTCAGCCCCAGGTGCAGCCCAGTGAGGGCCTTGGCGTCAGGCTCAGCGTAGACGAATGTCCCGGGCACTGAGACGCGATGGCTCGGCGGCACCACCTCCGCCGAGAGCGCGTCGGCGGGCACGTAGCCGACGTAGCCGTCGCGCTCGGCCTGCACCCACGCCCAGCCATCCTTCGCCTCATAGACCCTGACCGTCTCGCCATGAAGCACCTGGCTGGCCCAGCCGCGTGATGCGTCGGGACGCGACCACAACGGTGCCGCCCCGCCCCCCACCTGGCGCAGCTCACCTTCGACATAGCGCGGTGCTTCCACCCGGCCGCGCAGGCTCTCTGCGGCGAGGTCGGCGCGGTAGGGGTGCCGGCGAGGGTCGAGGATATCGGGCAATGGTGGCCTCTGTCCTGGTTCGGGCGAATTGGTGAATGCCAGTGGCGAACGGGGGACTGTAGAGCGCCGGAGGCGTCCGCCTCCCAATTCGCCATTCGCCTCCCGCCTACTCGCTACTCGCTCGCCTCTCCGCCCGCAACGCCTCGATCACGGCGCGCGCAGCCTGCACCTCGCCGCCCTTGGGACCGAGCGGCTTGGCCGAGGGGCGCCATCCGTAGATGTCGAAGTGGGCGAAGCGGCGGGCCTGCTTCACGAAGCGGCGCAGGAACAGGGCCGCCGTCACCGACCCGGCGAAGGGGCCGTCGGAGACGTTGCTCATGTCGGCGACCGGACTGTCCAGGCCCGCCTCATACCCGCTCCAGAACGGCATGCGCCAGACCGGATCACCGACGCGGAGCCCGGCGGCGGCGATGGCCCCGGCAAACGCATCGTCATCCGTGTAGAACGGCGGCAGCTCCGGACCCAATGCCACCCGCGCCGCGCCCGTCAGCGTGGCGAAGCTCATGATGGTATCCGGGCTCTCCTCGTCGGCCAGCGCCAGGGCGTCGGCGAGGACCAGGCGCCCCTCGGCGTCGGTGTTGCCGACCTCCACGGTCTTGCCGGCGCGACTTGTCAACACGTCACCGGGACGGAAGGCGTTGCCGGCCACGCTGTTCTCGGCCGCCGGGATCAGCACGCGCAGGCGCACGTCGAGCCCGGTCGCCATCACGATATGCGCCAGTGCCAGCACTGTGGCCGCCCCGCCCATGTCCTTCTTCATGAGCAGCATGCCGCTCGCCGACTTGAGGTCGAGCCCTCCCGTGTCGAAGCAGATGCCCTTGCCGACCAGCGTGACGCGCGGCGCGTTGGGTCGGCCGCCGGGGCTGCTCCAGGTCAAGTCGACCAGCCGCGGGGGCCGGCTGCTGGCCCGCCCCACGGCGTGGATCATGGGGAGATTCCGCGCCAGCAGATCGTCGCCGACGACGCTGCTGATACCGGCCCGGTGTCGCCTGGCGAGCTGCCGGGCGGCGTCCTCCAGCTCCTGCGGCCCCAGGTCGCCGGCCGGCGTGTTGATCAGGTCGCGCCCCAGCCAGACCGCCTCCACGGTCGCAAGAGCGCGCGCCAGATCGGCTTCGACGGGCACCTTCAGGCGCGGCGGCTGCGGCGCCCCTTCGCGCTCGCCGGTCTTGTAGCGCCGGAAGCGGTAGGCGCCGAGCCCCCAGGCGACGGCCGCCAGCTCGGCGTCCTCCACCCCGGCAGCCAAGTGGTAGAGCCCAGGCGGCAGGGCGCCGGCCAAGCCCCCGAGCAGAAGCTCCGGCCTGGCCATGGCGTCGCGCGCATCGCCGATGCCGAAGGCCACGCCGGCGAGCGTGCCGTCGTCGCCGGGTATGAGCAGGTGCCTGTTGCCGCTGCCCTTGAAGCCGGCCGCCTCGACCCACGCTCTCTGCGCGTCCGTGAGCGGCGCCTCGCGCAGCGCGGCAGCGTTGCGCACGATCCAGATGGGGACCGACCTCTCCTTGTTGTCCGCCGGCACCAACAGGGCGGCGGCCTCGGAGGCAAGCGTCTTTTCTCTTGTCGTCATGGCTGGACCGTGAAAGAGGACCTGCTGGGACGCGTACGAGCGGCGGCGTGCAAGGGCATGACAAGGCCCGCACTTGGGCGCCGCCCTGGATAGCACGGGGACCATCGCTTGGCGTATAAACTGGTCATTGGCAACAAGAATACATCGAGCTGGAGCCTGCGGCCCTGGCTTGCTATGCGTCGCGCCTGCATCCCCTTCGAGGAGGTCAACATCGACCTGCGCGCGCCCGACGCCAAGGCGCAGATCCTGGAATACTCGCCCGCGGGCAAGGTGCCGGCGCTGCTGCTGGGCGGCGGACACGTGGTGTGGGACAGCCTGGCCATCCTGGAGCTGCTGGCCGAGGACCATCCGGCCCTGTGGCCCAGGGCGGCGGCCGCGCGGGCGCTGGCGCGCAGCGTCTCGGCCGAGATGCATTCGGGCTTCCAGGCGCTGCGCGAGCACTGCCCGATGGATTTCGTGGCTCGCAAGCCGAAGGCCCGGCTGCTCAAGCCGGTGGCGGCCGACGTGCGACGCATCGTGGCGATGTGGCAGGACTGCCGCACCAGGCACGGCTCCGGCGGCCCGTTCCTGTTCGGACGGTTCTCGGCGGCCGATGCCATGTACGCCCCGGTAGCGTCGCGGTTCCGCACCTACCTGCCCGATCTCGCCCCCTACGGCGACGACGGCGCGGCGCAGGCCTACGTCGAGGCCGTCTTCGCGATGCCCGAGATCACCGAATGGGAGAATGGCGCGCGGCGGCAGGAGGAAGTGTTAAAACTTGCACGCAAGACGCCGGCCGGACGAAAGCCGCGCTGAGATCAGGTACCGAAGTCAGAATTCGTCGCCGTTGATCAGCTGCATGATTGTCGGAAGCGACAAGAGAGCAGCAGCAGCGAGCCAAATGCTCAGCGACACCGGCGTGCTCGACTTGAGCCCTCTGATCCGCTCGTAAATGGCGGCCGGAATGCCGGCGATGAGCAGAGTCATCGCAGCGATGAATATCGAGGTTGCGTTCTGGTAGAGCTGCGGGCTGGCGAGCATGCCGCGGACGAAGGCGTCGATATAGCTCCCTTGCGCGAAAGTGGAGACATAATATGACACGGAATCGAAGACCGGCGAGTAGCTGACGGAGTCGAAAACGAGGGCGTGCAGGGAGCCGTTGAACGCTGCGATCGCGGCCAAGCATACCAGGGGCACCCCCCGTCCAAACAGCCTTGACGCGTGCCGTTCCTGGTCGAACTCGCCCATGCAACCCCCTAAAACCTCTCAAGAGATCCCGAACATGCGACGCGCCAGGAAGGCCTGGTGCAGCAGGATGCGCGCGCTCAACAGCCACATGATGGCGAATACGACCACCAGCGCCGACGGCACCACCCGCGGCGTGATGGCGCCCACGGCCTTCACCACCGGGTCGGTGATGGCCGCCAGCGCCCGCATCACGAGGTTCTCTCCGCCGAGCAAGAGCGATAGGACGAGCCGGGCCAGCAGCAGATAGATGAGCGCCGCCAGCAGCAGGCTGGGTCCGTGGAAGTACCAATACGAGCTGGTGCTCGGCATGCTCGACTGTCCCTCACCAAACTGTCCCCCAACCCTGTCCCCAAGCCGGCCGGGAGGCGCTCGACACCCCCCGTTTGTGGATCAGTAAACCAACGGGCGCAAGATCCAGCAATTCGGATGCGACTTCGGCGATAGTCGAAGCGTCGCCCAGTGCCGGCGATGCGCCTCGGAGGCAACGCCATGGACAACGCCGGTTGGATCGTCCTTGCGCTTCTCGTGCTGCTGGGCCTCTGGCTGATGATGACCTACAATGGCCTGGTCACACTGCGCCAGCGCTGCCGGCAGGCCTTTTCCGACATCGACGTGCAACTCAAGCAGCGCCACGACCTCATTCCCAACCTGGTGGAGACGGTGAAGGGCTACGCGGCCCACGAGCGGGGCACGCTCGATGCGGTCGTGCAGGCGCGCAACGCCGCCATGGCCGCCCAGGGGCCGGCGGCCCAGGCCCAGGCCGAGGGCATGCTGCAGAGCGCGCTGCGGCAGCTGTTCGCGCTGGCCGAGGCCTACCCCGACCTCAAGGCCAACCAGAACTTCCAGCAGCTGCAGACCGAGCTGTCCGACCTGGAGAACAAGATCGCGGCGGCGCGGCGGTTTTTTAACAATGCCGCGGCGGAATACAACGCCAGCCGCGAGAGCTTCCCGGCGGTGGTGTTCGCGCAGTCCATGGGCTTCGGCCCGCAGGACTTCTTCAACCTGGAGGAAGGCGAGCGCGCGGCGGTGCGGACGGCGCCGGAGGTGAAGTTCTAGAGATTCCCTCTCCCCATGCCCCCTTCGGGCATGGGGAGAGGGTTAGGGTGAGGGGCGGCAACTGATGCCGACGTCGGAGCGTGTGGCTGCCCCTCACCCCGACCCTCTCCCCGCAAGCGGGGAGAGGGAGGAGTCGCGATGTTCCGCGCCTACGGACTCTACAGCCACATCCAGGCCAACCGGCTGCGCTCCGCCATCCTGCTGGCGGGGTTCGTGGTGCTGCTGCATGTCCTGCTGTTCTCGCTCCTCATGATCTGGAGCGCGTTCCTTGGCGGCACATTCCAGGAGATTGTCGAAGGCGCGTGGTGGCAGTTCCGCCAGTCCTGGCCGGTGGCCATGATCGCGGCGGCAGTCTGGTTCGTCATCGCCTACCTCACGCACCAGCTGCTGGTGCGCATGGCGACCGGCGCCAGGGGCGTCAGCAGGGTTGAGGCGCCGGAGCTCTACAATACGCTCGAAAACCTGTGCATCTCGCGGGGCATCACCATGCCCGCCCCGCAGATCATGGAGACGCCGGCGCTCAACGCCTACGCCTCCGGCCTGCGCGAGGGCCGCTACGTGATCGCCGTAACCCGCGGACTCATCGAAACGCTGACACCCGACGAGCTGGAGGCAGTGCTGGCGCACGAGCTCACCCACATCCGCAACCGCGACGCCCAGCTGATGGTGATCGCCGTGATCTTTGCCGGCATCATCGGTTTCTTCGGCGACCTCGTGATCCGCATGTGGGACTTCCCCTACGGCTGGTCGCCGACGCCGCGGCGCCAGCGCTCGCCCGTGGACGGCACGTCGGACGGCGGCTGGACGACAGGGGGCGACGACCGCTGGGAGGATCGCGGTGGCGGACGCCGGCGCGAGGGAGGGGGAGGCGGAGCAGCGTTGCTCGCCATCGCCATTGCCGTGGCCGTGATCCTGATCACCTGGGGCGTCTCCACGCTCATCCGTTTCGCGCTGTCGCGCTCGCGCGAGTACCTGGCCGACGCGGGCGCGGCGGAGCTGACCAAGAACCCCGACGCCTTGATCCGCGCGCTGCGCAAGATCGAGGGCCACGCGCGCTTTGACGTGCCCTCGCGCATGGAGGCGTTCTTCATCGAGAATCCGGTGGCCGGCCGCCTCACCGGCCTGCTGGCCACCCACCCGCCGATCGCCGCACGCATCGAGGCGCTGCGCCGGTATGCCGGAGCTCAGAAGGGAGGCGCAGAGACAGCGCCGCGGTGAGGGCTGCCTCAAGTCGCAATACAATCGTCAAAACGACAGCTGCAGGCCGACCTTAGGGGCGAGCCGGGGTCGAAACCAGTCGGCCCCTCAGCTTAGGAGCGTGTCTGAAGGCTACGTCGTACGCCTAAGGGACTGCCCCGAACGTCACGCGCCGCGCCGGGGCGGCGTGCGGTCCTGGCCGGGGTGGAGGCGCTGGTCGTGGGCCCACAGGCTCACCAGGACGGCGGGAGAGGCATCGACGGCCGTGGCCAGCGCGCCTTCGGTGGCAACCGCCCGCACGTCCTCGAACGGCACCGTGCCGTCGTCGGGCTCGGAAGCCTGAGGACAGACGGCCGCAACCTTGCTCGGGGCCCCGGAGGCGTGGACGCTGACCCCTTCCTTGCGGAACAGGTAGAGGCCAGCCAAGCTCAGGATCTTTCTCGACATTTTTCGTTTCTTTCAGGTGGAGGCCGATGACGCCCCAACGCGCGCCACTGTGGTCAAAGGTCGAAATGGCAGCCTTGCTCCACAAGGGCACACAGCATCACTTCACCTACACGTCGCCGTGAACGATGTTCGGGCTCCAGGCCCCAGTCGGGGCCGGAGGCCGGGCGGGACTATTGGCACGGCCTGGCGCGCCACGTAGCATCCCTTGATCCGTCACCGCGGCCTGCGGGCAGCGGGAGCACATCAGGAGAAAGTGAATGGCATTGCCGGTGGCTGAGAGCCAGGGCTCGCAAGGCGACGTTGCCACTGCCATCGCGGTGCTGCGCCAGCGGTTCGGGGAGCGGCTGCAGACGGGAGCGGAGATCCGACGCCAGCACGCCAACGTCATCACTTGGATTCCCAACCAGCCCCCCGACGCCGTGATCTGGGTGGAGACCGGCGAGGAGGTGCGCGAGGTCGTGGAGGTCGCGCGCACGCATGGCGTGCCGATTGTTCCCTTCGGCGCCGGCACCTCGCTGGAAGGCCATATCAATGCGCCGTACGGCGGGTTGTCGCTCGACTTCGCGCGCATGAACCGGGTTCTCGCCGTCAACGAGCGCGACCTCGACTGCGTGGTGGAGCCTGGCGTCTCCAGGAAGCAGCTCAACGACTACCTGCGCGACATGGGCCTGTTCTTCCCCATCGATCCAGGCGCCGAGGAGGCCACTATCGGCGGCATGGCGTCCACGCGAGCGTCGGGCACCACGGCGGTGCGCTACGGCACCATGCGCGAGAACGTGCTGAACGTGACGGCGGTGATGGCCGACGGCTCGGTGGTGAAGACGGCACAGCGGGCGCGCAAGTCGGCCGCCGGCTACGACCTCACGCGGCTGATGGTGGGCTCGGAGGGCACGCTCGGCATCATCACCGAGCTGACCGTGCGCCTTTACGGCATCCCGGACCGCATCCTGGCCGCCGTGTGCCCGTTCCAGACCCTGGAGGGGGCCTGCAACGCCGTGATCCAGTCGATACAGGTGGGGCTCGGCGCCGCCCGCATGGAGATCGTGGACGCCGCCACCGTGCGGGCCGTCAACAACCACTCCAAGCTGGCACTGGAGGAGAAGCCCACCCTGTTCCTGGAATTCCACGGCACCGAGGCTGGCACCCGCGACCAGATCGAGACGTTCCGCCAGATCGCCGACGCCGAGGGCGGCATCCGTTTCGACTGGGCCGAGCGACCCGAGGACCGCAACCGGCTGTGGAAGGCGCGGCACGAGTTTTACTGGGCGGTGAAGAGCACCTGGCCGGGCCGCGACGCGCTGGCCACCGACGTGTGCGTGCCCATCTCGCGGCTGGCCGAATGCCTGCTGGAAACCGAGGAGGACATCAAGTCCCTGGGCCTCATTGCCCCCATCGCCGGCCACGCCGGCGACGGCAACTTCCACACCCAGCCCATGGTGGACCGCTCCAACGCCCGGGAGATGGCGGCTCTGGAGACCTTCCTCGACCGCCTCGCCAAGCGTGCGATCGCGCTCGAAGGCACCTGCACCGGCGAGCACGGCATCGGCCAGGGCAAGATCAAGTACCTCAAGGCCGAGCACGGCGACGGGCTCGCCGTGATGCGCACCATCAAGGCCGCGCTCGACCCGCAGAACATCTTCAATCCGGGAAAGATCCTACCGGCTTGAACGTCGTTAAGGCTGGCCTTGCTGCGGTCACGCCGACGGCAGGGCCGGCCGCAGATCGTGGCCGTGCAAGGTATAGATCTTGAGCAGCCGGTCGGGTGTAACTCCGTGCTGCTGCTCGATTGCCAGGGGATGATCAGTCAGCTCAGGATCGATAGCGAGGCGCTGCCGACCTTGCCGCATCCCCTACCGGGCGCAGCCCGCGAGCCGGACGGCGCCCGTAAGTGCTCAGCTGGACTACGTCTGGGCCCCGCGCCGGCTTGTCACTGCGCCTCGATGGCGATGTCGAAAAGTTCTATCACGGCGGCGTGGCCTTCGGCGTCGTTGAAGTGCGCGAGGCCGGCGGCGCCCATGAACGGTCGCATCGCCGTGGTCGCAAGATCGTGGGCCACGTCGGGATCGCTCGTGAATGCGTGAGCCGCCGCGACCAGCGCGCCCAAGGCGCAACGCTGGTCGACGGTGCTGTCGGTGGGGCTGACGGGAAAGCCCATCGCGTCCCGCGCCAGGTCGCCCGGGCACCAGTGCCGCTCATCCTCGATCAGCGCGCGGGCTCTCTCCAGAATCTGGACCTTGAGCGGTTTGGCCATGCCAATTCTCCTTCCGGCCTCTCGCTGGCCGCCGGACGTCTTCCTTGCCGATTGAACTCACCGCTTCGGGCAAAGTTGCACGCCGGGGGATTGCCGTGTCAGAAGCGCGCAGAGGAAGGGCGCGACAGGCATCCACCATGGCCCAGAAGGATATGCCCGCATCCCGCGAGCGCCGGTTGCGCCGCGCCGCCGCCCGCAAGGGACTGGCGGTGCGCAAGCTGGAGCACGGGCCGGACCGCGGCCGGTATCAGCTCATCGATCCGGAGTTCGGTACCCCACGTCCCTCACCCAGCCGCATGCATCCCAACTCGTTCTCGCTGGAGGAGGCGGAAGGGTACATGGAGGGAGTGTAGCCTGGCGTCAGCTCCGCCGTCCCTTGCGCGGGGCGGGCTCGTCGTTGGCGGGGAGGCGGCGGGCGCTGGCGCGGAGAGCCTCGCGCAGGGTGACCGGGCGGCCATGCTTGCGCAACAGGTCGGCGAAGGCCTCGTCGGCCAGCTCCTGCAGGGTCTTCATGCTGTCGCGGCCCAGGAGCTGGAGGGCGTGCCAGGTCTCCTGGTCGATCTCGATCAGCTTGCGACGCGGAACGGGGTCAGACCCCTTTCGACTACGGTCGTTCATGACACGTAGCTTAATCGAAAGGGGTCTGACCCCGCCACCAAAAGGGGGCTGCGCCTCTAGTTCATCGCCGACTTCAGCTGATCGACGAGGTCTGTCCTCTCCCAGGAGAAGCCGCCCTCGCTGTCGGGCGCGCGGCCGAAGTGGCCGTAGGCCGAGGTGCGGGCGTAGATCGGCTTGTTGAGGTCGAGGTGCCTGCGGATGCCACGCGGCGACAGGTCCACCAGCTCAGCGAGAACCTGCTCCAGCTTGGCCACATCGACCCCGTTGGGGTTGTCGGCCAGGTTGACGTAGACCGACAGCGGCTGCGATACCCCGATGGCATAGGCCAGCTGGATCACGCAGCTGTCAGCGAGGCCGGCCGCCACCACGTTCTTTGCCAGATAGCGGGCGGCGTAGGCGGCCGAGCGATCCACCTTGGTCGGGTCCTTGCCCGAGAAGGCGCCGCCGCCGTGCGGGGCCGCGCCGCCGTAAGTGTCGACGATGATCTTGCGGCCGGTGAGGCCGGTGTCGCCGTCGGGGCCGCCGATGTAGAACTTGCCCGTCGGGTTGATGTGCCAAGCCGTGTCCTTGCCGATCCAGCCCTCGGGCAGGGCCTTGCGAACATAGGGCTCGACCAGCTCACGCACTTGGGATGAGGTCATGGACTCGACGAGGTGCTGGTGGGAGACCACGATCTGCGTCACGCCGGCCGGCTTGCCGTTCTCGTAGCGCACCGTCACCTGGCTCTTGGAATCGGGGCCCAGCACGGCCTCCTTGCCGGCATGGCGGGCCTCGGAGATCAGGCGCAGGATCAGGTGGCTGTAGTAGAGCGGAGCCGGCATCAGCTCGGGCGTGTCCCTGCAGGCGTAGCCGAACATGATGCCCTGGTCGCCGGCGCCCTCGTCCTTGTTGCCGCCGCTGTCGACGCCCTGGGCGATGTCTGCCGACTGCGGATGCAACAGCACCTTGACGTCGCAATTATTCCAGTGGAAGCCATCCTGCTCGTAGCCGATGTCCTTGATGGCCAGCCGCGCCACGTGGGCCACCCAATCCTTGGTGATGGTGTTGGGGCCGCGCGTCTCGCCAGCAATCACCACCTGGTTGGTTGTCGCGAGCGTCTCGCAGGCCACCCGCAGCTGCCAGGGATCGATACCCGCCTTGGGCCCCTCGCGGAAAAACAGGTCAACCACTTCGTCCGAAATTCGGTCGCAGACCTTGTCCGGATGCCCCTCGGACACGGACTCGCTCGTGAACAAGTACGACTTGCGCAGCACGTTGACATTCCCCTCCGCTGGATGGTGGCGGCGCCCCTGGAGCTGAGCCTCTAGAGGGCGGCAGCCGTTAGCCTTTTTGCAGCGTTTCCGCCGGGGGTCAAGGCTTGGGCAGGCGCCAACGGCCCCCACCCTGGCGGGTGGGCCGTCGGCCGGCTGCGCAAGGAACCGTCCCACCCCTGTGCGCGGCCCGCCGCGAGCGGCGAGCGCGTTGGCGCCCCTCGGGGTGCTTTCAGGCCGCGCTATTGGACGCCGCCTCGTTGGCGAGCGAGCGCACCAGGTCGACGATGGCGCGACGCGCCTTGAGGTCGGGAATGCGCACGAACGCCCGGTTCAGCTCCAGCCCGTCACGGCTGCGCAGAAACTCCACGATGGAATGCTCAGCTTGGCCTTCCCCCACTGCCTGGCCGTCCGAGGCGTCCACCCGCCCCTCGCCCAGGGGTGCCTCCTCGTAGAAGAACTGCACCGGAACCCCCAGCACCTGCGCCAGATCGTAAAGCCGGCTCGCCCCGATCCGGTTGATGCCCTTCTCGTACTTCTGCACCTGCTGGAACGTGAGCCCGAGCCTCTCTCCGAGCTTCTCCTGGCTCATGCCGAGGAGCATGCGCCGAAATCGCACGCGGCTGCCGACGTGAATATCGATGGGATTCGCGCGTCGCGAGCCCTTCTCGTCGCTGTCCAGAGCCTCTGCACTGCGAGGGAGTGTCGACATGTCCGCTCCACAAAGAATGTTGCCCCTACGACTGCAAGTGCTAGGTGCACTCATATGGTGCGTCAACTTCTAGTCACAGGACTATACGATATAAGATAGTTTATGCCTTCATGTGTGTGCTATCGGCGCCACATAACGCAACTCAGCAACAGGGCGCCAGCCAGCCAGCCTGCCAGGAACAGGGCGTCGCCCAGCCGGGCGTAGGCCGTCGGCGGCAGGGCAACGGCCAGGGGTACGTCGATCACTCCCCGCACATTGAGGTCGAGCTGGCCCAGGGGGCGACCGTAGGCGTCGAAGGCTGCCGAGACGCCATTGTTGGCGGCCCGGACCAGGGGTAGCCCCTCCTCGACGGCGCGCACCCGCGCCTGGTGCAGGTGCTGGCGCGGCCCCGTCGTGTTGCCGAACCACCCGTCGTTGGTCAGGTTGACGATCAGCGCCGGCCGCTTTGCGTCCAGCTCTGGCCCTTGCACCACGGCGGCCGGAAAGATCGCCTCGTAGCAAATCAGCGGCACAACCGCGGGCAGCCCGGGAATGGTTAACAGCGGACGCGGCGCGACGCCGGACTCGAAACCGACGCGGCCGGCCAGCTGCTGCATGCCGATCAGGGCCAGCAGCGGGCGCAGGGCGCGGGGCAGGTACTCGCCGAAGGGAACGAGGTGGATCTTGTCGTACAGCGCGAGGAGCAGGCCACCCTTACCGAGGACGAGGAGGCTGTTGAAGAACCTGCGCGGCCGCCTCGGCGTGCCGGCCGTCCACTCGATGCGGTTGGCGCCGGCGATCAGCACCGTTCCATCCGGCAGCAGGTTTCCGATGGCGGCCAGCGCCTCCGGCGTGTCGAGCGGCGGGAACGGCATTGCCGCCTCGGGCCAGATCACATGCGTGACGCCGACCAGGTTGTCAGCGGCGCCGGCGGGGTCGCGGCCTGACAGATCGAGGTGGTCCTGGAAGAAGCGCGCCCAGTTCTCCGGGCGCCATTTCTCTCGCTGCGGCACGCTCGGCTGCACGATCCTGATCTTGACGCCCGGCACTGTCTCCAACGTTGCGTAGGCCAGCCGCGCGCGCCCCAGCGCACCGACCAAGAGCAGTGGCAGCAGAGCCACGGCCAGCGCTGCCCATCTGACGCGCCACCTCCCCGCCGCCTCGCTCCACAGGATGGCGGGCAGCCCGAAGATCAGCACGGCGGCGAGCGTCAGCCCGTAGATGCCCAGCACCGTCGCGCTCTGCATCAGCTCGACCGGGGAGGTGAGCGCGTAGCCCAGCACGTTCCAGGGAAAGCCCGTGAGCACGTGACCGCGCAGCCATTCCGTGGCCGACAGCGCGAGGGCCAGGGCAACCACGCGCCATGCGCCGGACTTCCACACCGTCGCGGCCGCCGCCGTGGCCGCCCCGTAGAACAGCGCCAGCCCGGCCGGCATCAGCATGACGGCAAAGGGCATGAAGACGGCGAAGGTCTCCGCCTCGACCAGGAACGCCTCGCCGATCCAGTGCAGGCCGGCCAGGAAATAGCCGAAGCCCCACCACCAGCCTGTCTCGGCAGCCGCCGCGAGACGGCGCACTGGCCCGTCATGAGCCTGGCGGCGCACCGCCCCGTCGATCAGCCACACCAGCGCGGGCAAGGTGATCCAGAGCACCGGCCACAGAAAGAACGGGGCCATCGCCAGCACGGAGAGAGCGCCGGCGACGAAGGCCGCGAGCCGCCCGCGCCAACCAGCGAGGCTGCGCAGACGCTCGGCTGCCGACGCCATTGGCGCCGCTCTCGACGATGGTTCCGGCATGTCCCCTCCGGCGAGCCCCGCGTCAACTTGCCGAGCCAAGTGTAGGTTGGTTAGGCCCGAAAGGCCGCAACCCAACACGTCTCGCCAGCCATGTTGGGTTACGCGCTTCGCGCTAAACCAACCTACTGCGATGTCAAGCCGCGGGAGTCTCGCCGCGGAACTCGGCCGGAAGGCGGACCCTGAGCTTCTTGACGCGGCGGCGGTCGGCGTCGAGCACCTCGAACTCGATGCCGCTCGGATGCACGACCAGATCAGCCCGCACCGGGACCCTGCCGGCGAGCGACGAGATGAGCCCGCCCACGGTCTCGATCTCGGACGCCTGCTCCGCATCGAGCAGCTTGATGCCCAGATACGCCTCCAGCTCGCGCACCGGCGTGCGCGCCGCGGTGACGAGGCCAAGCTTGGCGTCGCTGACGATGTTGGCGGCCTCGGCCTCGTCGTGCTCGTCCTCGATGTCGCCGACGATCTGCTCGACCAGATCCTCGATGGTGACGAGCCCGTCGGTGCCGCCGTACTCGTCCACCACGAGCGCCATGTGGATGTGGCTCGCCTGCATGCGCAGGAGCAGGTTGGCAGCCGGCATCGACGGCGGAACATAGATCATAGGCCGGCCGAGCTTCGCCGAGGCAATAGGCTTCGACAGGTCCACGCGCGACAAATCGGGCTCGGACGCCTTGCCGGCCGCGCCCCCGGCCTCGAATGCCTTGCCGGCCGCGCCGGACTCAAACGCTTTGCCGGCTGCGCCGGCGGGCCGGCCACGCGCGTCGCCGATCAGCCAGTGCAGGACGTCCTTGACGTGGACCATGCCGCGCGGCTCGTCCAGGGTCTCGCGGTAGAGCGGCATGCGCGACACGCCGGCGGCGTCGAACGCCTTGAGGAGCTCGCGGATCGAGTCGTTCTCGTCCACGGCGATGATGTCGGCGCGCGGCACCATCACGTCCTCCACGCTGAGCGTGCCGAAGCGCAGGATGCGCAACAGCATCTCGCGCTCCTCGGGCGAGAACTCATCCGCTTCGCCGGCGGTCTTCAGCGCATTATCCAGCGTCTCGCGCAGGGTAGGCGTGCCGGGCAGGCCGAGCTTCGCCTTGAGGCCTGTGAACCAACTCTGTGGGGATTCGCCAGACTCTGAATGCTTGGTACTCATAACGTCCTCAACGTGCCTCGGCGGCTGCGTAGGGGTCCGCGACCCCCAGCGTCGCCAGGATCTCAACCTCGAGCCGCTCCATGATCTCGGCCTGAGCGTCTGTGTCGTGATCGAGCCCCAGCAGATGCAGGAGCCCGTGCACGACGAGATGCTGCAGATGATGCACCAGCGGGATGCCCTGTGCGTCAGCCTCCCGGCTGACCGTCTCGGCTGCCAGCACGACATCTCCGAGGTGACGCGGCTCGGCCGCGTCGGCCTCCGCGTCGTCCGATGGGGCGGCACTTGCCGGTTGCTGGAACGGGAACGACAGCACGTTGGTGGGGGCATCCTTACCGCGATACGCGCGGTTGAGGGACTGCACAAACGCATCGTCCGCCAGCACCACGCAGGCTTCCACCCCGCGTGCGCCCACGCCGCCGGGATGCTGGGCGAGCGCCGCGGCAGCCTTGCCGATCGCGTCCTCGCACGACACGAACGTGCTCCAGTCGCCGGCCTCGTCGAGGACCGTGACGTGAAGCCGTCCGGATGGCTCGGGCTCCTCGGGCGCCGGCTCAATGGCGGAAATGATAGGCGAGCTTTCGCCTGTGTCGTTCATGGCTCAGGGCGGCCTATTTCGAGTTGCCGGCCTTGTCGTAGGCCTCGACGATGCGGGCCACGAGATCGCGCCGCACCACGTCGCCGGATTCGAAGCGGATAGCCTCGATGCCCTTGACGCCGCGCAAGAGGCCGACAGCGTGCTCCAGGCCGGATTTCTGGCCCGGTGGCAGGTCGATCTGACTCGGGTCGCCCGTCACGGCCATCTTGGAGCCTTCGCCAATGCGGGTGAGGAACATCTTCATCTGCATCGACGTGGAGTTCTGGGCCTCGTCGAGGATCACGAAGGCGTGCGACAGCGTGCGTCCACGCATGAAGGCAAGTGGCGCGATCTCGATCACGCCGCTGATGAGGTCGCGCTCCACCTTGGCCGGTGGCAGCACGTCGTAGAGCGCATCGTAGAGCGGACGCAGGTATGGGTCCACCTTCTCCTTCATGTCGCCCGGCAGGAAGCCCAGCCGCTCGCCAGCCTCCACGGCAGGCCGGGATAGGACGATGCGCTCCACCTCGCCGCGCTCCAGGCACTGCGCCGCATGCGCCACCGCAAGGTATGTCTTGCCGGTGCCGGCAGGCCCGAGACCGAACACCAGATCGGATTGGTCCAGGGCGCGGATGTAGTGGCTCTGGTTGGGCGTCCGCGCCGTGATCACGCGGCGGCGGGTGCGAATCTGGGGGATGTCATCGCGGTTGTCCGGCTTGGCATCCTTGCTGTGCCGCAGCAGGCCGTCCACGTCGCCGGCGCTGATGTCCTCGCCGCGGCCGATGCGCGCATAGAGCTTCTCCAGCACCTCCCGCGCCGTGGCGCAGGCCTCGGCCGGCCCGGTCAGCGTGACAACGTTGCCATGAGCGCGCGCCTCGATGCCGAGGCGCTCCTCCAGCAGCGCGAGATGACCGTCGTATTCCCCCAGCAGACGGTTCAAATGGCGGTTGTCCTCGAAAGGCACCACCACGCGCGCCTGCGCACCTTTGGGCGGCTTACCCACGTGCGCTGTCGCCGGCCCGCGCATGCCAGACAATTAGGCAACCTCCCGAAACAGGTGCAGATCTCCGAATCCTTGACACGGCAGCCTATCACAAATGCGATGGCTTGCCTCAAGCGGCCGATATCAACTTTCCTGTGAGACTATTCACCCCGGCCGCGACGATTTCAACATCCACGACGTGACCGCACAATGACGGTGGCGCGGTGAGGTGCACCGCCTGCATGTAGGGCGACCGCCCGATCAGCTGGCCGGGATGGCGTCCCGGACGCTCCAGAAGCACCGGCACGACGCGTCCCACACACGCAGAATTGAACGCCGTTTGGCTGCGCTCGACCGCTGCCAGCACGTACTGCAGGCGGCTGTCCTTGACCTCGTCGGGAAGCTGCCGATCCAGGCCGGCGGCCGGCGTGCCGGGACGCGGGCTGTACTTGAAGGCATAGGCCTGCGCGAAACCGACCTCCTCCAGAACGGCGAGGGTGAGCTCGAAGTCAGCGTCGGTCTCGCCGGGAAAGCCGACGATCACATCAGTGGAGAGCGCGATATCGGGGCGCACCGCCCGCATGCGGCCGATCAGGGCCAGATATTCCGCCCGCGTGTGCTTGCGGTTCATGGCCGCCAGGATGCGGTCGGAGCCCGCCTGGATCGGCAGGTGCAGGTAGGGCATGAGCTTGGGCTCGTCGCGGTGTGCGGCGATCAGGTCGTCACTCATGTCGCGGGGATGGCTCGTCGTGTAGCGCAGGCGCTCGATCCCGTCGATCTGCGCGAGCCGTGCAATCAAGTCCGCCAGCGACCAGGCCCGGCCGTCGGGGCCCGCACCGTGATAGGCGTTGACGTTCTGACCCAGGAGGGTGAGCTCGCGCACACCGCGACTCGCCAGGCGGCGGGCCTCCGCCTCCACGTCGGCGATGGAGCGCGAGTACTCGGCGCCGCGGGTGTAGGGCACCACGCAAAAGGTGCAGAACTTGTCGCAGCCCTCTTGCACGGTGAGGAACGCCGCCGGCGCGCCACTGCCAGCGCGCTCGGGCAGCGCCGCGAACTTCCCTTGCTCGGGAAAGGCGGTCTCCACCACGGGCGCGTTGGCGGACCTGGCGCGCGCCAGCAGGGCGGGAAGACCGTGATAGCTCTGCGGCCCCACCACCACATCCACGCTGGGCTCGCGCCGCACGATCTCCTCGCCCTCGGCCTGGGCCACGCAGCCGGCCACGGTAACGATGGTGTCGCGGCCATCGCGCTTCCGGCGCTCCTTGACCTCGCGGATGCGGCCGAGGTCGGAATAAACCTTCTCGGCGGCCTTCTCGCGGATGTGGCAGGTGTTGAGGACGACAACGTCGGCCTCCGCGATGTCGGCCGTCTCGGCAAAGCCCTGCGGCGCCAGCAGCTCCACGATCCGCTCGCTGTCGTAGACGTTCATCTGGCAGCCGAACGTCTTGATGTGGATTTTTCGTGCGCTGGGGTCAGATCCTGCGGGTCTGACCCCAGGCCTCGGTTCCTCGTGACCCATGACCCTACCTGGCTCGATGATCGGCTGCTGGCGGTTTATTGACAAGGTGCACGTACGTAAAGGTGCGGCATGGGGTCAGACCCCAAGGTCTGACCCCGGTTGCCCCTACCTGCGGGGCCGCTTGACCGGCACGCCGTAAAGCTCGAGCTTGTGTCCGACAAGCTTGAACCCCAGCTCCTCCGCCACTCGCTGCTGGAGGCGCTCGATCTGCTCATTGCTGAACTCGATGACGCGGCCGGTCTCCAGGTCGATGAGGTGGTCGTGGTGGCTGCGCGCGGCGGCCTCGTAGCGCCCGCGCCCGGCCCCGAAGTCATGGCGCTCCAGGATGCCCTTGGTCTCGAACAGGCGCAGCGTGCGGTAGACCGTCGAGAGCGAGATGCGCCGGTCCACGGCATGTGCGCGTCTGTGCACCTCCTCCACGTCCGGGTGGTCCCTGGCATCGGAGAGCACGCGCGCGATCACCCGCCGCTGGCCGGTCATGCGCAGGCGCTTGTCGGCACACAGCTTCTCGATGCGGTTGGCCGGTGGCGTTGAAGCTCGCATGTCCTCGTGTGGCGCATCGCTGATCGCCTGCTTATAGGCGACGCTCCGGGTGCCGTCCACCGCACGGCGGGGCGCCCCGGCGGCCTCCAGTGTCAGGCAGAGATTGAGGGCGTCCTCGGGGGGAGCGTCCGTAGGCACATAGTACCCCCTGCGCCGGCCCGTCTCCCTGAAACCGAGGCAGGCGTAGAGCGCGCGCGCCCGCACGTTGCCCTCGGCGACCTCGAGAAAGAGCTGCCGGGCGCCGCGCCTGGCGGCGGCCCGGCACAGCTTCTCCACCAGCCGCCGGCCGATGCCCCGCCCCTGCCGATCTCTGGCCACCGCAAGGGCGAGCACCTCGGCCTCGTCCGCCACCACCCGCCCGAGGATGAAGCCCCAGGCCGGCGGTATCCCAGTGCCGGCAGCGCCGGGGCCGGCGGCGAAGGCGAGCGCGCCGGGATGGTCGAGCAGCTCCCTGAAGGCGGCGGCGTCCCAGCCGTCGGCGAGCACGCCGGCGTGCAGCCGCGCCAGCTCGTCCGCGTGCTGCGGGCCGCAACTGTGGATGCGCAGAGCCCCCAGTGTCCCAACGTGCATCATGACGGCGTCCGAGACGACGGCGCCGCATCCGACGGCCGCGCATCCGGCGGCCGGAGATAGAGTGGGCTGACTGGCGCGACGGGCGCGAGCCCGGCGGCCATGACGGCAAGGTTGCGGGCGTGGGGCTGCAGGTCGGGGAAGCGAGGCTCGGCATCACCGCCCGCCTTCTTCACCATATCCGCAACCACCAGCGCGCCGGTTCCGACAACGATGGTGCCGTGCGGACCGACGCTACGCGCGGCCTCCTCCGTGGTAAGCAGGAGCGGAGTGCCCGTCGCTACAGCCCCGGCTGTAAAGCTCTGAACATAGTGCTCGCCGCGGCCGGCATTGAACGCGACCATGATACGGCGGGCGCCCGGCGGCTCCCCCAGCATCTCCTCGGCGCGGTGCGCCATCACGGCGAGGCTGGTCGTGGCAACGACAGGCTTGCTCGTTGCCAGCGCCAGCGCGCGCGCCGCGGATATGCCCACACGCACGGAGCTGAAGCCTCCCGGCCCCACCGTCACCGCGATGCGATCGAGCGCCGAGAACTCCAGCCCGGCACCTTCCATGACCTCGGCAATCATCGGCATCAGCCGCTCGGCATGCCCGCGCGAGACCCACTCGTAAGCGTCGCGCAGCAGCCATCCGTCCCGTCCGCGCCAGCGCACCGCCGCGGACACCGCGCCAAGGCAGGTATCGAGGGCCAGGACGTTCATGACCTCCATCTAGAGGATGCTCGCCATCTCGTCGAAGGCGAAGCGCCCGGCGCGTGGCCGCAACCCCGTGCGGTCGCCGTATCCCAGGTTGCACAGGAAATTCGACCTCACGTCCGTTCCCGCGAAGAACTCCCTGTCGACGCCGGCATTGTCGAAGCCCGACATCGGCCCGCAGTCGAGCCCCAGCGCGCGCGCCGCCATGATCAGGTAGGCGCCCTGCAGCGAGCCGTTGCGAAAGGCGACGGCCTCGGCCTCGCCGGGCTTGTCGGCCAGGCCACGGATGGGCCGCTCGCCTTGAGGACGGTGCGCGTAGAACTGAAGGTCGTGGGCGACGATGGCGGTGGCCGGCGCGGCCATCGTCTGGTCCACGTTGCCGGCATCCAGGTGCGGCCTGAGGCGCGCCTTGGCCGCCGGCGACTTGACGAGCACGATGCGGGCGGGGAGCGCGTTACTGGCCGTCGGCGCCATCTTCATGAGGTCCACCACCTCGCGCAACAGACCGTCCGGCACCTCGCGCGGCTGCCACGCCCTCAAGGTGCGCGCCTCGAGAAACAGCTGCCGCAGGGCCGCATCGTCCAACCGCATGTCCTCCTCCCCACGCAAGGCACCGATCGTGCCGGCATTGACAAAAACCCCGCTCGCTGCCGAGCGGGGCTGCCGTGGGCACGGCCCTCGTCGGGCAGGTCGTCCGGCTCACACCGGCCGCACCTCCTCGACGTCCGGGCAGAAATGCTTGAGCAGGTTCTCGATGCCGTGCCGCAGCGTCGCCGTGGAGCTGGGGCAGCCCGAGCAGGCGCCACGCATGTGCAGGTAGACGACACCGTCCCTGAAACCCTGGAAGGTGATATCGCCGCCATCGTTGGCGACAGCCGGGCGCACGCGCGTATCGAGCAGCTCCTTGATGGTGCGGACGGTCTCCTCGTCCTTGGGGTCGTACTGCTCGTCGTCGCCCTCGTCCGAGGCGGCGTCGCCGACCACCGGCGCGCCCGACATGTAGTGCTCCATGATGGCGCCCAGGATCGCCGGGCGGATGTGCGGCCACTCGGCTTCGCCCTTGGTCACGGAGATGAAGTCCGACCCCAGAAAGACGCCCGTGACACCCTCGATCTCGAACAGCCGCGATGCCAGCGGCGAATCGGCCGCCTCGGTCCTTGAGCGGTAGTCGACGGTACCGTCGCCCAGCACCACCTTGCCGGGGATGAACTTGAGCGTCGCAGGATTTGGCGTCGGCTCGGTCTGGATGAACATGAACCCCTTCTCCGCTTGGCGGTGCCCGCTAGATTTGAATCATTCTAGTAGATGGCGTCCAGCAGGTCAAAACGCCAGCCCCACTCGAGACCGACGAGATGGGGACCGTACCAGATTGGGGCAAGTCCGCTCCGGCGACATCCGCACATCAGCCCCGTGATCGATCGTGTTGCGCGCGGCGAAGCAGGAATGAAGCGGCGGAAAATGAACCGGGTTGGCCCTGCCCAAGCGTCGAACGGCGGCAGTGCCAAACAGAGGTTGACCCAACCAATTTCCTCAATGAAATCATGGCGCTCCCTGGGGGAGGGATAAAGTGCCAGAGAATCTCTCGTTATTTCAGTGGCTTATTTGCCCGCGCGACGTCGTGTGGATACCACGTCGCGATCTCCCCGGCAACGCCCCGGCCCTTCGCCCGCCCCATGGCGTCCACGTGGCTCGCCCCCTCGCGCGTCCCCCACGCCCAAGTGCCGCCCAGCCATCCAAGCTGAGAGAGCTAACTCTCGCTCAGGCATGGGCGCGGCGAGCGTTGAAACTCAAAATCAGGTAAGATGCTGGCGCCGTCGCGCTGCACCAGGCACCATGCGGGGCCGTCGAGATCGACACGCTCGCAGCGCTGCTGCCATTCGCCAAAATCGTACGAGAGTCTACAGCGCCGAGCGTCGCGCACAACGCGCAAGGCGAGCCCGCAGTCGGGGCAATTGATCGCCTTGACCAAGCATTCCATGAAACCGATCCTCCTTTAACGCACCTTCACCAGATCGCCGGGCAGATTATCGCCGGAGGTGGGCGCAATCACCCACGAACTTGGTGCGAAAGCGAACAGATCAGTTGTCGGCAAGCGGTAAATAGGTGCCGTTGGAACTCTTCTCCAGGGCCTCGCGGTCGAGGATGGTGATGACCCCGCGCCGGTACGCGATGAGGCCCACCCGTTCGAGCCCCTGTAGCGCGATTGTCACGCCCGCCCGCCGAACGCCGAGCATCATCGCCAGGAACTCATGCGTCAGCGCCAAGGCGTTGCCGTCCATACGATCAGCCGCCAACAGGAGCCACCGGGCCAGGCGCTCCTCAATCTTGCTGCGCCCGTTGGCGAGGGCCGTCTGCGTGGCCTGGATCAGAAAAGCGTGGGCGTAGCGCAGGAACACCTGCTGCATGGTGCCGCTCGCGGCCATGGCCTCGCGCAGAGGATCGGCTGACAGACGTTGGCCACTGCCCCCGATCTGCATGAACGTCTCATGTACCGCGCGGTTGTTGCGGTCGGCGTCCAGCACCACCGACAACCCGCTCATACCCTCGCGGCCGATAATCCCGACCTCGATCTCATGCTGGCCGTTGGCCACGACCGAAGCCATGCCCTTGTCAAGGAAGTACACGTGCCGGACCCGCTTGTTGCGGGCTTCGAGCTGCGTGCGGACGGGAAGCTCGACCGCTTCCAGGTGTGGCTCAAGCAGGCGCAAGTCAGCACGCGACAAGCGGGACAGCAGCTTGTTGGACGACACTGGCATCCTTCGGCGCGAGCAACGCGCCAAAGAGCCAGAGGCAGACGACCTATTTGATGCTGGCCGAGATGACCCAGGCCGCCGATCAATCCTTAGTTGCGCAGCAAGCGTGATGATCGACTTCGTAAGGTCGTGCCCGCGGTGCGAAAGCGGACCGATGCTGCGCTTGTAATGTGACGTAGTCCTCGAATGACGACTGTGTCAATCGCAACACATGCACAAAGAATGTACGGTTTCGCACGTTCGCCAAGGAACACGGTATTGGACAGAGCCGTTGGCATTAATAGACCGTGTTCCTGATGGACGGGGTCGCTGGGATGGCGACCATCGGCGAGCAATACGGGCATGAGCGCACCGGGTGCTGCCCGCCCTCAAGTTCAAGGCTGCATCAATGGCAGCACTACCTCGGGAAGGCCATGCGTGGCCTTAGCGAGGGCACCACGCTGGACCCGCTTCCTCGCCGCTGGATTGAACTTATCCATCACCTGAATGAGGAGGAGCAAAGGCACTCCCAGGTCCGTCAACCTGAACCCGAGCCGCAGCGGGCGCGGGTGGCAGCTCAGGTCTTGCGCTTGTGCTTTTTGGCGTCCCTTTGCTCAGCCATCTGCGCCAGTGCGACGTAGCTGACAGCCACGCCAAGCATGATGCGCTTCCCCTCTGGGCTGGTGAGCTGCTTCGCCAGTGAATGCGCCTCTTCGGCGCGTGCACGCCACTGCTTCGCATCGTCAATTCGCATTGCCGTCTCCCACACACCTTGCCCGCAAGACGGCACGCTAGCACTTTGTACGTTACCGTACAAAACGAGAGCGTCGCCCCAACGATAGGTGCCACCGGATGAATTGCTGGGCCGCCCAACGCGCCGCCGAGCCGGCCAGGCCCGCCTTGCGCCGCGGCAGATCGACCGTCTGCGCTGCGGCAGCGAGCGTCACACCTGCCACCGATGCTGCGGCGAGGGGTCAATGTGTTCGGCGTCAAGATCAACATCAAGCAGAAGTTGCAGCCTGGCGCGAAGTAGCCCGACCTCTCAGCGGTGCCTCTGGCCGCATGGAGAGACCCGAGGAGTCCGGCTCAGCCGGGCTTCGCACAGCGCCCAGGCTGACCACGCCAAGCGGCCTGGAAGAGCGCATAGCTCGCCGCACGCGATAGGCGACGTCTGGAGGCCCCGCCAGCGGCCGGGAAGGGGTTCAGGCGGAGTGTTAGCGGGGCGGGCCACGAGGGCGGTCAGGGAGTCGCCTAGGACGTCGTGGAGGCAGTCCTTAAGTCTCCCGGCGAGGCTCCATCCGGCGCCATCAGGCACCATACCGACGGCCGCCAAGCAGGCCGCTCGACCTTGAGCTCGGCTCGCTGGCGGCTGCGAAGGGTATCACCAGCCGGAGGCGCCCAGTAGGCGGCGAAGCCCCCGAGGAGCACGCCCCACAGGAAGCCCACCAGCCCTATGATCAACCTGTCCACCGCCTTCGACTTCGCAGTCGTCTTCTGAGTCACAGGAACCAGGACGCGTGTCATGAGCCGTTCGGCCCCCTCCGCCAGCGCTACATACTGATCAGCGACCACGATCATGGCCTCCTTCGCCGAGGGCTCGCTCAGTTGCTGGGCGAGATCGAGCGCCTCCGCGGCCAGTGCTCGCCACCGGGCCGGACGGTCTGGTTCTGACGGCATGGGTCGCTGGTCCCCTCGTGTCCCCCGCGCGGTCAACGTCGCGGCCGAGTGAGGAGTTCCTTGGACCGACACGCCACAGAGGGCCGCATCAGCCGCCGCACCAGGACCCGCCAAGTCGCGCGAATGCAGCAACTCCCGAGCATGGGGTTGCTGGCCTCGATTGTCTGTCACCTGCGCGACAGGCCGAAGCGGCGGGCCATCTCCTTGGCGCCGTAGGTGCGGCCGACGCCGCGTAGTAGCCGTCACCGATCCTGACGACACCCATGAGAACCCGACGCACAGCCTGATCCCTCCGCCCGATACCACCCAGGCGGGCCTAAGCCACTGATCATGCGAGAAGATCGTTAGCCCAGGGGCTTACGGCGATACTGGCGCTCCCTAGGGGAGTCGAACCCCTCTTTTCAGATTGAAAATCTGACGTCCTAACCGATAGACGAAGGGAGCGAGCGCGGGCTGCAGGGCGCGATATAGTGGGGTTTGGAAGGGGTGGCAAGCCGCGGGCAAAGCCTGAGCAAAGCCCGGCGGGACGTGGGTCAATGGGGCTGGACGATGCGCAACGCCCGTGGTGCTGATCGGGCCCGTGGTGCTGATCGGGGCGGGCTACGCCTGCCTGGAGGTGCTGCGCGGGCTCGGCCGGATCCGTTGCCGGATGGCCGGCGCTTGGGTCTCGTGGCGAGATTCAAGCCGCGACCCTAGGCAGCAGCCGTGAGCTTCGCCAATACGGCGTCGGACACCTCGAAATTGGAGTAGACGTTCTGCACGTCATCATCGTCCTCCAGCGCGGCGATCAGCTTGAGCACCGAGGCGGCCTTCTCCTCATCGACGGTGGTGGCGAGGGTCGGCCGCCACACCGCCCTCGCGGACGCCGCCTCCCCCAGCTTCGCCTCCAGAGCGGACGAGACGGCCGCCAGATCCTCGAAGGCGCAGGTGACGAGGTGTCCGCCCGCATCCGACCTCACATCGTCGGCCCCGGCCTCGATGGCGGCCTCCAGCACGGCATCCCCTGAGCCGGCGCCCGCCGGGTAGGCGATCTCGCCCACGTGCGCGAACATGTGCGAGACCGCACCGGTGGCGCCGAGGTTGCCGCCGTGCTTGGCAAACACGGCGCGGATGGCGCCGCCCGTGCGGTTGCGGTTGTTGGTGAGCGCCTCGACGATCACGGCCACGCCGCCGGAGCCGTAGCCCTCGTAGCGGATCGCCTCATAGCTCTCGGTGTCGCCGCCAAGAGCCTTCTTGATGGCGCGCTCGATGTTGTCCTTGGGCATGTTCTCGGCCCGCGCCGCCTGGATGGCGAGGCGCAGGCGCGGGTTCATGTCCGGATCCGGCAGTCCGGTCCTGGCCGACACCGTGATCTCACGGGCGAGCTTGGCGAACACCTTGGAACGGGCCGCGTCCTGCCGCCCCTTGCGGTGCATGATGTTCTTGAACTGTGAATGGCCAGCCATGGACGTTGCGTTTAGCTCGGTTGAAACACAGGGTCGTCGGAACGGACCGCATTCAGCCCACCTCGACCGGAGCCATGTCGGCCCGGCGCGGCCGAGCCACTCGGCTCAATCCCAGGTAAAAGGGCGCGACTCGCGAAAGTCAACCGAATCGCGATGCCGCGGTCGACTGCTCGCCACCGGTCCAGATTCCGCCGCGACAAGTTGCCGATGCCGATCGCCGCTGCATGCGGGCAGCCCGGATGTGCATTGCGGGCCAAAAAGCGATTCCCTGCATGCCTCGCAGCTCTGACGGACCGGTACAGCCGAAGCCAGAACATCGCCGCGATGGCGTCCTGTGCCAGGAACGGATGTCGGCTCCCCAACGTTACCCGCAACTCCTAAGCCTCGCCGGGCGAGGAACCAGCGAAGATAGAAGGAGCACGATCATGATGAGACACGTCTGGACTGGCGCCGCCACCGGCGTGGCACTCCTTGGTACGGCTGCGCTGGTGGGCGCGCAGCAGGTCCCCGACCGGGGCAGCGAGCCTTCCGCACGGGAGAGGACCCCCGACGGAAAGGGGCAGCGACCACCGGGTGCGCAGCAGCGGCCCGGCACCGAGGGACCTGGAGCCACGGAGCCCGGCAAGGACAAGTCAAAGGGCGTCGAGCGTCCCGACAAGGACAGGCCAAGGACGACCGATCAGCCGGACAAGGACCGACCGAAGGGCGCCGAGCGCCCCGACAGGGACAGGCCGAGAACCACCGATCAGCCGGACAAGGA
>Ga0075421_100001052_pt1 | contig 31393 bp, 30 predicted proteins | sample SoiMetdeltSBSDD5_FD_75292 | JGI IMG/M metagenome (GOLD analysis project Ga0075421, IMG submission 75292) | Bulk soil microbial communities from a Populus tree surrounding site in Tennessee, USA - Soil MetaG P. deltoides SBSDD5 | ecosystem: Environmental > Terrestrial > Soil > Tree plantation... | reverse complement strand
CGAACACCAGCGAGCTCTTGCCCGAGCCGGAGACGCCGGTGAACACCGTCAGCCGGCGCTTCGGGATCTCGATGCTGACGTCCTTGAGGTTGTTCACGCGCGCGCCATGTACGCGGATCAAATCGTGGCTGTCGGCAACGTGCAGCACAGGCGACTGTGTGCCCGTCCTCTTGGCCTTGCTCATCGTGTCTCCATCTGTTAAGCCTCGCCGTCCCAGTCGAAGGACAGCGGCACCAGATACGGCGCATCGTCCGCCGAGGCACTGGCCACCCAGACATCGATGTCGTGGGTGAGCCGATGCTCGGTGTCGCGACGACGCTGAGTGCGCAAGCGGGGGTTGGCACTCACCGGTCCTGGAGCAGCCCGAGCACGTTGCCGTCGGGGTCGGTGACGGTGGCCACCAGCCGGCCGCCACCGACGTCGTGCGCAGGCTCCTTCACGGTGGCACCCGCGGCGGTCACCTCGGCCAGCTTCGCCTCGATGTCCGGCACGTGCCAGTAGGCCACCGGCGATGTCATGCCCTGCGGTCCACCGCCCGGTGGTCACTCCTAAAGTCGCGGTGATGATGGGCCCTGGCGGTCACTCTAAGTGACCTCGATGACCCGCGCTTCTCGATTCCTGATCGGTCTGGTCACCTGTTTCGCGACGCACGACGGCACCTCCGCCGTCGCTCGAGCAGGAGCAGCGCCGCCATCGACAACGAGCCGGCCAGCTCCGCCGACCGCTCTGGGTCCTCTTAGGGGTCGGTGAGCAGCGGCTCGGGGAGCCACGGCCCGAGGTACTCCTCCCGCCGGCAGCGGGCCGAGCGCAGGACGTCGATCGAGATCCGGGTCACCTGAGGCTCTCCCGGAAGCCCTGCCGCCAGGAGGGATAGCGCAGTTGCCAGCCGAGCTCCCGCTTGGCCTTGGCGTTGGAGAAGCCGCGCCCCTCGGTCATCATCGTCACCGCCACTTCCCCGGCCAGCAGCCGGGCCAGCCACTTGGGGACCCGCATCGGTGGCTTAGCGCCCGCGCACGCTGCCAGGTAGGGGAGCCATTCGCTGGCCGGGGCCGGTTCGTCGTCGACGATGTTGAACACGCCCCTCGCCTTTTGCTCCACGGCCAGGACGGTAGCGCTCGCCGCGTCGTCGAGATGCACCCACGAGCAGTAGCCGCTGCCGCTCCCGACGAGAGGGAATTGCCGCTTGCGCACGAGCTCGACCTGGTCGTCGGTGGCGCCCGGCCCGTAGAGCCCGCCATATCGCAGGGCTGCGCCACCAGCCCCGAGGACCACGTCCTCGACGTGGCGGATCGCTTTCATCTCGGCATGCGCCGCCGTCCCCGCGTGCATGTCCAGCGGGTCCTCCTCGGTCTTCACCCATCCGCCCTTGCGGATTCCGTTCCAGCTGGCGTAGCTCTGCGCGACGACATGGGATACGCCGGTCGCCTCGGCCGCGGCGAGCAGGTGGTCGGTCCCCTCGGTGCGCAGTCGGTTGGTGGTGGCGAACCACCGATCCATGTGCCTCAGATCGGCCTTGCCGGCGTGAGCGGGACTAATTGCTGTCATCTGGTGCACGATCGCGTCCGGCCGGGCCGCGGCCACCGCCTCACCGACCGACACCGCATCCAGCCCGTCCATCACGACCGCCTCGGTGCCCAGCTGTTCCAGCAAGGCCAACTTGGCCGCGCTCGTCGTCGTAGCCGTCACCTGGTGGCCCCGGCTCACTAGCTGCGGCACCAGCCGCTGCCCCAGGACGCCGGTCCCGCCTGCCACGAACACCCGCATGACCATCACCTTCCTGATTCCAGAGTCTGTCTCTCAGACCTGTGACGAGACAGCCCGGCCGTTTGTGACATGGGAGGAAAGACAGTTGGGAGACGATCGTTGGCGGCTGTTGGTCAATGCGATCTCCGCGCGCGCTCGGGCTTGCGGCAACGCCGGCCACCACTGGTCTCGCAGTCCTATTCACCGGCGTTGCCGCGCAAGCGGCACCGCACTCATCTCACTGCTCCGTCTGTCCAGATCGGGCCTTTCGCAGAAGGATGCCGGAGCTAACCGCCGCCGACCGGTCCTGCGGTGTCATCGGCGGCGGCTAGGAGCCGACGGGCCAAGGCTTCATCGGAGGGAGCAACCAGCACGCGTACACCCTGCATTTGCAGCTGCGGCTCCTGTCCTCCGACATCGTCTGCCGCCAAGGTTGCGTTCAAGCCGTGACTGCGCAGCATGCCGACGATCAGTTCCGCCTCAATACGGCTGGTAACCACCGCCACGATCTTCATGTCGACCATCCAGACATGGACTACCTCCGAGTGCCTCGTGGGTGGCCAGCAGCAGGACCGCTGGCCGCGTATCCTTGTCTCGTCCTAGCTCCGGCGATTAAGCCGATTGTCGGGTAGCGCTAGCGAGCCTTTCCGCCTCGTCCAGGGCCTGGACTGGCCTTTGCCGCCTGGTCTCCAACTTCGCCGTCCGTCGGGATTAGCGCCATTCGCCTCGAGTCAGCGGCTCAGACGGGTGCCGGTCGGGTGGCATGCGTAGCCGTTGGAAGATCTCGGCCGTGGCCTCGGTCTCCTTCTCGGTGTCCAGATGGATGCCCAGTTCCTGCTCGATATCGTGGCTGGCACCGATGAGGACGAATTCGACGCCATCCTGGTTGAGCAGGTCGGGGTCGGCGGGGATGAAGCGGCGGCGGTCGAATCGCCGCTGCAGGGGGTCGGGCAGGTCGGTGCGGCGGTCCGCGGACAGGCCGACACCGGGTCGCGAAGGCACCTCGGGGTTCTTGGCCGCCACTATGTAGCTGGCTTCCGGTTGGATGTCCAGCTCGGTTTGGACGCTACCGGGTCGGCGGGGCAGTTCGAGCGCGTAGACCAGATGAGTGTGGTCGTCGTGTACTAGCAGGCTGTAGCGGCCCTCTCCGGCCGGGCGGGCCTCGGCCACCTGCCGTTCGCCGCGGGTCCGCGTGGCGTACTGCTGGCGTTCCAGGTCGTCCTCGACCGCCTCGGGCCGGTCCGCGACCTCGTCCACGAAACCCCAGTACCGCTCGTGCTCATCGGGCTGGGGCAGCCGCTTGCGGCCGATGATCAGCCTGCGAACAACGCCGGGCCGCGACGGTTGGAGTATGACGAACAGCCGCTGGATGTCCTCGATCTGGTGGGCTTCCTTACGCTCCACTCGTGGCCGATACGCGAAGTAGATATCGCCGTCCTCCAAGATCCTTACGGTCATCGCGTCCCCTTCCGGCCGCACGCTCACACACGGCCGCACGCTAAGCACCTCGACGAATTGTCGTGCCCGTGAAATCCCTCGATAGTTCGTAACTACCCTGTCAGCGTCATCTACACCTACCCCGACCGACCGATCTCGCCAGCGACTTGATCCGGCCGCTGGCAGCCTGTGGACAACCATCTTCACGCCGCTGCCCTCGCGCCAGATCTTTCCGTTGTGGGTTCGCCGTTTTGTCGCTGGTCGCTGTCCCGAAGGGCTGGCCTGGCGCAAATCGTGTGACCGACGGGCCGACCGGTGCATACCCTGGGCTATGGGTCGATGAGAAATCGGGTGTCACATGCCAGCACGCAGAAGCCCGCAAGAGAAGAAGGCGCTGAGCTACGCCAAGGATCGGCGCAATGACTATGGCGAGAACGACAAGAGTTCGCGCAAGAACATCCACCGTAACAAGCGCATACCCAACCGCGCCGACCGGCACCGCGAACACCAGGTCCTCACGGGCGCAACCGGTCCGGTCGCCGGCGAGACCGCCGAGCTGGTCGAGGACCGGCTCCTGGCCAAGAAATCTATGTGGTTCACCAAGCGGTGGCGCAAGTGGCGGGACGCGCCGCTAATGGACATCGTTACATACAAGCTGCGGCGACGAGCCCGCTTCGGCATGCAGGCCCCTGACGTCGTCGAAGAACGCATCGATCGTATCCGTCACCGAACCAAGTAGACCTCGGCGACATCCGCTCATGCCACCGACCGAGCATCCGATGTGGACCTATAGAAAGCCAGCCCGTTCGTCGGCACTGCGGGTGCGGTGCTCGGCGCAACAGGGTCACGGTTGTCCGAGTCCCAGCCACACCCGTCCGCGCAGCTGCCGCCGCAGGCCCTGTCCGCGCCGTGTGCGGAGGTCTCCAACAGCAGCGTGCGCGACTCGGCGGAGCTAGTCACGGGTCCATAGGACGGCGTGTGTGTAGGCGCCCTCGGGGGTGATCGCCCTCATCCCGGCGATCTGGCCCCGGTCGTTGATATCGGCCGCGCTCGTGCGCTCCCCGGCCAGGCTCGGCAGGATGCTCATCCGACCGCCCTCCCACACGAACGCCCCGAGGTCGGTAAAGCCGACGACGGCACCGAGGTTGTTGAGACCGGCCGCCTGGATGACGCTGCTGCCGTAGGGCTGCTCGATCGGGGTTATCCCGTGGCTCTCGCGTAGCCAGGCGCTGACGAAGCTGTTCCAGGGTCCGCAGGTCATCCAGCCGCGATCGTTGATCGCGGTGACGACTTCGTTGTCGCCCACGCGGATCGCGTGCCCGTCACGCCATCGCACCGCGGTGGCCACCCCGCCGCCAAAGCTCAACCCGACGATGTCGCCCCGGTTGTTGATGCCGTTGGCACTGGACGCCTCGGCGCCGTCCAACATGCCCAGGGCACTCATCCGCCCTTCGCGCCACAGGAAGGCTCGCACGCCAACAGGGCCGTAGTTGTCGCCGACGATGTCACCCCAGTCATTGATCGCCATGGCGATACTCGTGTAACCCTCACCGCCAAGGGTCCCGAGGTCGCTCATGCGCCCGTCGCGCCAGAGGAACGCGTGCGAGTCGCCGTCAGCGGTGGTGCTGTAACCCACCACGTCGCCCCGGTTGTTGATGTCGGTGGCCGCGCTGAAGTCGCCGCCGAGCGTGCCCAGATCGCTCATCCGCCCGTCCCGCCATAGGAACCCGTGTGTGGCGCTGCCGGTGCTGCTGATCCCGACGATCTCGCCCCGGTCGTTGAGGGCGCGGGCCTGGCTGAACTGCCCGCCCAGGGTGCCGAGGTCGACCAGGCGTAACTGGGTTGTCTCACCCGCTGCGGCGCTTGACGCTAACGGTGCGGACATCGTGGCGACCGCGGCCGCCACCGCGATCAGCCGATTGAGGCGTTTCATCCTGTCCTCCTTGTCCAGATGGATGGTTACGCCTCACGGTCCAGGCTTTACGTAACAGCGACTTCACTCGGACGTAACCGCCGGCATCACGGGTGAGCACGACACATACCTTATCGACCAGAGTGCTTATACAGAGCACCAACGGTTTCCAACTGGGACCGTGCCATGACCGTCCAAATAGGCTAAGCCCGCCTGTCGCGTCAGCGCGCCTCGATCATGCCCAGCGCTGACTCGCGCCATCGTCCTCACCGCTGTTGGCCGTGCAGATCGTCACCGCCGGATAACCCGTATGTCGAACCGAAGTACGCCAGCTGAACCCACGTAGGCGGGTGGATTGGGCGCGGGCCGGTGTCCGGGCAGCCCGATGCGCGGTCAATATGTCCGTTTATACGCGCAAAAGGGCTAAATACGCCTAGTGTGAGGACGTGACCGCGGAACGTTCGGCGACTATGACTATCCACACGCAACCGCGTCTGGCCACCTCGACCGAGCCGTGGAAGGCGCGCCGCAGTCCAGTGCCCAGGTCGGCGCCCATCCGGGTCCACGCCACCACGACCCTCGCCTGCGGTTGGAGACTCGTGGCCGATCGCCGCCGAAGGGCGCGGTGGAGCTACAAACTGGGAATGGTAGCCGGTCGCCTCGGGTGGCGTATCAGCGTGCTCTAGTTCAGCGTGCTCTAGTGATGAGGGCGCTGACGCTAGGTCCGTGCGGTGGGTTTCTTCTTCTGGCGCTCTACTGGGCCGACGGCACCTGGACCTGGCAACCTGGCAGCGTATCGGCGGGATCACCCGTTAGGGGGACCGCGCGACGACTGACGTCACCAGTGGCGGGCACCGCATAGCGTTGTCCCTGTTCAGCCGGGGTGCGGCGAGCAAGCGTGCTACGACCAAACGGGGGTGCGGTGGTGGAGTCGACGGTCGGTGAGGTGGTGGCGCGGCGGCTGGTGGACTGGGGCGTGGACACCGTGTTCGGGTTGCCGGGGGACGGCATCAACGGGTTGATGGAAGGTTTCCGCAGACTGCGCGAGCAACTTCAGTTCGTGCTGGTACAGCATGAAGAAGCCGCCGCGTTCATGGCCTGCGGCTACGCCAAGGCGACCGGCCGGCTCGGGGTCTGCGTCGCCACCTCCGGTCCGGGTGCCATCCATCTGCTCAACGGACTGTTCGACGCGAACATGGACCACATGCCGGTGCTGGCGCTGACCGGGATGCAGGAGACGTCGGTGCTGGGCACGCATTACCAGCAAGAGGTGCACACCCCACTGCTGTACCAGCAGGTCGCCGGCTACAACCTGATGGTGACCAACCCGCAGCAGGTACCGGGCGTCGTCGACATCGCGATACGCAGTGCCCTGGCCAACCGGACGGTGTCGCATCTGACCTTCCCCAACGACATCCAGGTCGCGCCGTCGTCATTGGAGCCGTACCGCCACGTCAGCCCGGGATCGAAACCAGTCAGCAGCCCGGTCGTGCCACGCCCAGCGGTCGCACCCGACCCGCAGGACATCACCCAGGCCGCCGAGGTGCTCAATGCCGGGCGGAAGGTCGCCATGCTGGTCGGCATCGGTGCCCGCTCAGCCGGGCAGGAGGTGATCGACGTCGCTGACGCGCTGGCCGCACCCATCGTCAAGACGTTGCCGGGCAAGCAGGTCGTACCCGACGACCATCCGCTGTGCATGGGCGGGCTTGGTCTGCTGGGCACCAAGCCTAGTGAGGAGGTAATGGAGGAGTGCGACACGCTGCTGATGGTCGGCACCTCTTATCCGTATGCCACTTATCTGCCCTCCCCCGGTCAGGCGCGGGTGGTTCAGATCGACATCGACAGCAGCCTGATCGGGCTGCGGCTTCCGGTGCACGCCGCGGTGACCGCCGACGCCGGGTCGGCTCTGCGCCAGCTGCTGCCGAAGCTGCAACGCCGCGACGACCGGGCCTTCCTGACCAAGTATCAGCGCGATCGGGATGCCTGGGTTTCGGACATGAAGGCGTTGCAGGATCCCGACCGTGACCCGATCGCCCCGCAGTACCTGATGAGCTGTATCGACGACGTGGCCACCAACGACGCCGTCCTGACCTGTGATTCGGGCACGATCGCCACCTGGGCCGCGCGGCACTGGACCATCCGTGGCGGACGCGAGTTCTACCTGTCGGGAAACCTGGCCACGATGGCGCCGGGACTGCCGTACGCGATCGCGATCCAGCACGCCTTCCCGCAACGGCAGGTGATCGCGTTCGTCGGTGACGGCGGGTTCGCGATGCTGATGGCCGAGTTCCTCACCGCGATGCGGCAGCAGCTGCCGATCAAGGTGATCGTCAACAACAACAACGCCTTGGGCCAGATCCTGTGGGAGCAGATCCTGCTGGGCTATCCGGAGTATGCCGTGCGGCACCGGCAGCCGGAGGCGAACTTCGCCGCCTGGGCGCAGGCGTGTGGCGGATTCGGTGCGAAGATCACCAAGGCGGCAGACCTGCCCTGGGCGGTCCGCGACGCGCTGTCCCATCCTGGACCTGCTCTGATCGACTGTGACGTGAACCCCAACGAACCGCCGATGCCGGGGAAGATCCATTACGACCAGGCCAAGCACTTCGCTGAGGCGTTCCTGCGCGGCCAGCCCCACAAGGCGGCCACCTTCAGCACGATCGCCCGGGACAAGTTCAACGAGCTTCGATCATGAAGACCGAACTGCTGACCGGGCCGACCGTCGCCCGAGCACCGGCGCCAGCCCACGATGTCGACCTGTCCGCGCTGGAGGCCGACCTGCGCGGCGCCGGCGTCGACGCGGAGATCCGGTTCGACGCCGGTTCGCGGGCCGCTTACTCGACCGACGCGTCCAACTACCGGCAGGTGCCGCTCGGGGTGGTGGTACCCCGCACCGTCGAGACCGTCCCAGCCGTCATCGAGGTGTGCCGACGGCACCAGGTGCCGCTGGTGTCGCGCGGCGGCGGCACCAGCCTGGCCGGACAATGCACCAACACCGCAGTCATGCTCGACTGGTCCAAGTACTGCCATCGGGTGTTGGAGGTCGACACCGCCGCACACACCTGCCTGGTCGAGCCGGGCATCGTGCTCGACTCGCTGAACGCGCACCTGCGCTCGACCGGGCTGGAGTTCGGCCCACGCCCGGCCACGCACAGCCACTGCACGATCGGCGGGATGCTCGGCAACAACTCGTGCGGGGCAACCGCTCAGCGGACCGGCAAGGTCGTCGACAACATCGTGGAACTGGAGGTGCTGCTCTACGACGGCACCCGGATGTGGGTCGGCGAGACCAGCGACGATCAGTACGAGCGGATCCAGCGCGCGGGTGGCCGGCCGGCGGAGATCTACCGGCAGCTGCGGGCGCTGCGCGATGCCGGCCTGACCCAGCTGAGGACCGGCTATCCGCAGATCCCGCGCCGGGTGTCCGGGTACAACCTGGACAGCCTGTTGCCCGAGAAGAACTTCCACGTGGCACAGGCGCTGGTCGGCTCGGAGGCGACGCTCGTGACGATCCTGCACGCCCGGCTCAAGCTTGTGCCGACCCTCAAGGCTGCGTCGATGGTGTTCCTCGCCTACCCCAGCATCGCCGACGCGGCCGATACCGTGCCGGCGATACTTGCGCACCGGCCGGCCATCCTCGAAGGCATCGACGATAACCTCATCCGTTTCGAACGGCTCAAACACCTGCATCCCAGAGCGCTGCACGAGCTGCCGCCCGGCGGCGCCTGGCTGATGGTGCAGTTCGGCGGCGAGAACAAGGCCGACGCCGATACGGCGCTTGACAACATGCTGCACTCCCTGGGACGCCGACGCGGCGGCCGGGACGTGCATTTCTTCGACAACCCCGCCGACGAAGCGCGCATGTGGAAGGTCCGCGAGGCGGGCCTGGGCTCCACCGCCCGGGTGCCCGGGCTACCCGACACCTGGTCGGGCTGGGAGGACTCGGCGGTCGCCCCCGACCGCCTCGGCGACTACCTGCGTGACCTCACGCGCCTGTTCGGTGAATTCGGCTTGCAGCAGGTGTCGGTCTACGGCCACTTCGGGCAGGGGTGTGTGCACTGCCGCATCCCGTTCGATCTGTACACCATCGACGGCGTCAGGCGGTTCCGCTCGTTCATGGAACGCGCGGCGGACCTCGTCACCAGCTACGGCGGTTCGCTGTCGGGAGAGCACGGCGACGGGCAGGCCCGCGCCGAACTCCTGCAAAAGATGTTCGGCCCCGAGCTGATTCGTGCGTTCGGACAGTTCAAAGCCATCTTCGACCCCGACGACCGGATGAACCCCGGCAAGATCATGCCACCGTACCCGCTGGACGAACACCTTCGGATCGGTGCCGACTTCCACCAGGATGCAGGCAGCACCTTCTTCCGCTACCCCAACGACGACAACAGCTTCGCCCGCGCGGTCCTGCGCTGCGTCGGCGTCGGGGAATGCCGGCGCCACGACGGCGGTGTGATGTGCCCCTCCTACATGGCCACCCGGGAGGAGAAGCACTCCACGCGTGGCCGTTCCCGGCTGCTGTTCGAGATGCTCGACGGTGCCGCCCGCGGCGGGACCATCGCCGACGGCTGGCGCTCCGCGGCCGTCCACGAGGCACTCGATCTATGCCTGGCCTGCAAGGGCTGCAAATCCGACTGCCCGGTGCAGGTCGACATGGCGACCTACAAGGCCGAGTTCCTGGCCCACCACTACCGTGGGCGGTTGCGGCCCCCGTCGCACTACTCGATGGGATGGCTACCGCTGTGGGCGACCCTGGCCTCGAGGGCACCAGCGGCAGTCAACGCACTAGCCCAGGCACCCGGAATCAATCGGCTCGCCAAGAAACTCGGCGGGGTTGACAGCCGCCGCAGCATCCCGCTGTTCGCCAGCCAGACCTTCCAGGCATGGTTCGCCGGCCGTACCGCGCGCGGCGACCCCCGCCACGGCGAGGTCCTGCTGTGGCCGGACACGTTCACCAACCACTTCCACCCGCATATCGCGCAAGCCGCCGTCGAGGTCATCGAGTCGGCAGGGTGGCGAGTCAGAGTACCGGGCAGACCGATGTGCTGCGGGCTGACCTGGATCTCCACCGGACAGCTCAACGTGGCCCGCGCTGTCCTGCGTCGCACCATCAACATTCTGCGGCCGCAGCTGCGCTCCGGGATCAGCATTGTCGGGCTCGAGCCGAGCTGCACCGCGGTCCTGCGCGGTGACGCGCAGGAGCTGTTGCCCGACGACCCTGATCTGAAGCGCTTGGGCGACCAGACCCGCACGCTGGCGGAACTGCTTGGCGAGCACACACCGGACTGGCAGCCACCTGCCCTGTCCGGGACGGCGATCATCCAGACCCACTGCCACCAGCACGCCATTCTGGGCACCGGCGCCGACGCGGCGGTCCTGCGCAAGACCGGAATCGACGCCCGGTTTCTCGACTCCGGCTGCTGCGGCCTGGCCGGCAACTTCGGTTTCGAACAGGGACACTACGAGGTCTCCGAGGCCTGCGCCGAACGGGTACTGCTGCCCGCGGTACGCCAGGCTCCAGCAGACACCGTGGTGCTCGCCGACGGCTTCAGCTGCCGCACCCAGATCGAGCAGAGCAAAGCCAACGGCCGCAACGCCGTCCACCTCGCCGAGGCGCTCCGCGCCGGTCTGCGACGCGAACCGCCGGGGCCGCTGCCCGAACGGCGGTGGGCCCAGCGCCCAACCATGCCGTCCCGCCTGGCCCGCCTCACCGCGCCCGCGGCCGTCGGCGCACTCGCTGCGGTGGGCGGTTGGCTGGCATACGCCGCGCTGCGGAGATCAGCCCGCGGGGTGCGGTAGATGCGGCTGGCCGAGCTGAGCCGGATCGTGTGGGGTCTCGCGTTGCTAGCGGCGCCTCGCCCCCTGCTTCGCGCGATGAGGACACCCGCTGACACCCCGGCCGTGGTAACCGCGCGAGTTCTCGGCGTCCGGCATGAGGTACAGGCGTTGACGACCGCAATCTGGCCCGGCCCCACAGTTCGCCTGGTAGGCGCGGGTGTGGACGCTATGCACGCCCTGACCGCGATCATCCTCGCGGCGTCCAGCCGCCGCCGGCGGATACCGGCGCTGATCGAGACCGGGCTGGCGGTGGCATGGATCGCCACGGCGGCGGCCGCGCGGCGATCGCCGCGGCAGCCGGGTATGCAAGAGCCCTTCCTTCTACCCCGGGAATGGCGACGGCCGGCCGGGGATCCCGACCGGCCGCTGCCGTTTGCTGTTGCTACGACGGCAGGCTCACATACGGGGAGAGGAACGCCCGCGCGCTGTCGGTGTCGGTCCGGTAGACCACGTTGGTGGCATAGCAGGGAACGTCGCCGGTGATCGTGGTGCCGGCGAGGATCAGCTTACCGCCGATGGTCACGAAGTTCGGGCCGCCGGAGTCGCCGTAGCAGGCGCCCCCGAGGTCACGGCTCTCGTTCATGGCGAGCCGCAGCCAGGTGTCGTTAAGCGCGTTGAAGGCGAGCGGCGCCTTCATCCGCACGCCGCCACCGGGGTGGGTTTGCCCACCGGGGCCGCGCACGGCCTCCTGCGTGCCGTACCCCATGACCTGCCACGGCAGGGCGTCCAGCGCCCGGCCGCCGAGGATGGAGAGCTGGTTGTGGCCCGGCAGGGTGGCCGGAGTGAACGCCCCCCACCCTGGCCAGTTGGCGAGCGCTGTGGCCTGCGCCGGGGTGAACTGCACGATCGCGATGTCGTGCGAGTCCGCCTGGTCGTGCCCGAACCCCGGGTCGAAGATGCCGACACCCTCGACGCCGACCCGCTGGGCGACCTGCTCGGGCGTGCCGCCAATGGCGTACGAGGCGTCGATGTCGGCCTGCACGTTTTGCGAGCGCGAGACGAAGAACCTTGTGCCCGCCGGGCGGTTGTCGATGCAGTGTGCCGCCGTCAGGAAGACGGTGGCCGAGATCATCGTGCCCGTACAGCTCCACCGTACGGCGGGCCTGGTCGGGGTCGGGTCGGTCAGCACGACCAGCGCACCGACCTCCGTGCGTTCCGGCGCCGGTGTCGCGTTGTAGCTGTTGATCGCCGAAGCCGGCGAAACGGTGAAGAGCACCGCCGCCGTGGCGGTCATTGACAAGAGCATGGTTATACGTCGCAAGTCATGTCCTCCCTGAAGCGTGCCGATACGGGCGGTGCCAGTTAGCGCACCATAGATGCCGCCCGAATGGAAGAAGCAACCGTCAGGATCGGGTGTCGTTGTTGCGGTGGCAGCTGGACTTCGCCCGGGAACCTGTGGCAGGGCACCCCTACTGACTCAGCCCTGCTGGCTTAAGCGACGATCTGACTGTGGTCGGTTTCCTGGGTGCTTGATGCTCGAGCGGTCGGGCGGGTGACCCTTCGCCACGGCCGCCGTGGTGCAAGCCAAAAGTCCCTGCAAGTGTTGCTGGCGGGGTGGTCATCATGCTTGTGTCCGCACCCTGATCCTGTTGTTTTGCCTACGCCAACCGCCTTGCGCGGAGCTGGGCCGCTGCGTAGCCGCAACGGCCCAGATTCCTGAACCTTCATGCCGGCGCGACGATACGACGGATGATGCGTATTCCACCACCAGTTCTCGAACGCGGTCGCAGCGTCCTCGTATGATTTCGCAGCTGCTCGAGTCTCTGGATACGGAACCCCGGCGCAACCTGCAAGCGTTCACTGATGGGCATCTCAACCTGCTCTGGCTATTCGGGCGCGCTCAGCCGGTGAAGCCCGCCGTGATCGAGGTGAACTGCCAGTCGCCTTGGCTGATACCGGAGCAATCCGATCGCACGCCGCCGCCGGGGCAGGGCCGGTCGCGGTTGACCGACCAAAACGCCAACCGAGCGATGTGGTTGGAGTTGGCCCAGTTGCGGATGTCGTTCCAGCTCTGGACACTTGTCAGCTCTTGCTGATCGGAAAGGCCGTTCATGCCCGAGATGCCTATGTGCGCGTACGCAGTGGCGTCGGACCACCCGTAGGCGGACTTCAGGGCGTTCTTTAGCCCTTCGGTCGCGTTCACCGTGCAGGTGTACATGCTGCCGGGGCAGCCGAAGTCAAACGGCATGATGGTGAAGTTGTCGATGTTCGCCTGTAGATCGCGCGACCGGTTGATCAGGCGGGTGCCCCACCATGACGGCCCCGACTGGGAGGTACCAAACGTGATGATCGTTTTGATGCCCGGGTTGTTCTGCTTGACGATCCTCAACGCGTCGAGGATGCGGTCTTGCACGACCTCATTTTCGAACTCATCGGTGTTCTCGATGTCGATATCGATGAACTTGAGGTTGTATGCGTTGATGACCTGCTGGTAGGCGCCCGCCAGGGCAGATGCGGACGAACAGTTCGGACCGAGCTTGTTGCCGCTCCAGCCGCCGAACGAGATCTCGATTTCACCCCCGTTGGCCCGGATCTGGTTGATCACCTGCTGGTCGACGCCACCGGTCAGCGGCCGGCTACTGTCCCACATCGGGGTGCAACCGCCGCCGGAGAGCATGAACGCCATCGTGAACTGGCGGATCCCGGTGGCCGACATGACGGTCGACACCGACGGTGGGTTGCCCCATCCCAGGTACAGGTAGGGCGCGGCCATCTTGGCCCCTGAGGGTGGTGGCGTGCCACTGGGGAGGTTCCACTTCTGGTTGTCGCCGCTGTGGCAGCTCCAGATCTGCAGCGGTGTCCCGTCGGCGGTGTTCCAGCCGGTCACGTCCAGGCACTTGTTGGACTGGGGGTTCACCAGCCGTCGGCTCGAGTCATACGTCCATGTCTGCGCGCCAGTACCGTTACAGGTCCACAGGTGTATACGGGTGCCGTCGGCCGTGCCGCTATATTTGACGTCCATGCATTTGCCCAGGGCGCGGATAGTGCCGTCGCTGCCGACGGTCCACTGCTGCGCGTTGGTGCCGTTGCAGGTGTAGAGCTGGATCTGGGTGCCGTCGGCAGTGTTGGCGCCGGCCACGTCGACGCACTTACCGGCGAGCCCGGTGACCTGCCCGGTGGCTGCGTACGCCGGGTCCACAACGACCCATGCGGTGGCAACCGCAGCCGCGGAAAAGACGATGACGAGGGCACGGCGGAGCTTGATTCTGAAAGACATAAGCTTCTCTCTCGTCGGGGTAGGAGTACTGCCTCTCCCCTGCCCGCGTCACGCCCCCCGCCGGTCGTCCGAACTATCTGCTTCAAGCGACCCCGCGTCGCGGCAACGGCAAAGCACCATGAGCTTGATTGACCGGCAGACTAACTGTCAACAACCTTTAATATTCTATTAAGAATGTAGGCCCTAGCCAAGCCGCGCCATCACCAGTTCGCGGGTTCGGCGAGTGCGCCCTTTGCGGTCGTAGCGATCGGCGTCGCGATCGCGGTGCATTTCTGGGTTACCCGTCGGCCTCCGAGCCGGATGTGGTCGAAACCGTCGTGCAGGCCTTCGATCTGGACGTACCAGTCGTGGTCGACAGCGGTCATGATGTCGTACATGATGTCGCGGCAGTAGGCGATCGTGTCGGTCGCGGCTACGCATCGGGAGGCGATGATGTGCCTGCCATCGCGGGCGGGCCGCTGCTGGTCGAAAGGTGCTGTGCCCCTCGGGGGCCGCCAGCCGGGCCTGTCATGCCGCGGCCAACTCCTTGAACCGGTCAACCGCGTGGCCCCGCACCGCCCGGCCGTGGCCGAAGACCGCGATGTCGAAGCGCGCCTGCGCGAGGCGGGCCAGGCTGGAGCGTGCGGCATCGGCGTCAGCGGTCATCACCCGGGGCGTGCGGCGCACCCCGCGCCGTCCTCCAGCGGCGGCGTCGCCGGTGAACAGCACGCCACCATCCCGGTCCAGCAGGAACGACACGTGCCCCGCCGTGTGGCCCGGGGTATGGATCGCGGTGAAGCCCGGCACCGAGAACGGCCCATCCTGGCCCAGTGCCTCGTCGACCGGTACCGGATCCGGTGTCCCGGTCAACCGCGCCGACAGCCGCTGCAGCGCGTTGAGCGGGAGCGGCTCGGTGCCAGTGATGACCGCCGCGTCGATCGCGTGGGCCACGATCCGGGCGCCACTGCGGCGGTGCAGGTCCGCGGCGTTGCCCGTGTGGTCGGCGTGCCAGTGCGTGAGCAGGATGGTATGTACGTCCCCGATCGCCTTATCCGCCGCACGCAGGGCCTGGTCGATCCGTGCGGACCGGCCCGGCAAGCCGGTGTCAACGAGCACCACGCCGTCGTCGACCACCACGAGGTGCGCGTGGACGAACAGGATCCCGATCTCGAAGACACCGTCGGCTACCTCAAGCATGCCCAGCACTCTATCCGGTAGCAACAGCCAAGATCAACGTAGTTGGTGTCCTCGGCGAGATCCGCGAGCCCGGTGCCACCGTCGCCCGGGCCATGATCTCGGTGACGATGTCGCTCTTCGCGTCGGCGTATCGCTGATGCTCCGGGAATGCGCGCTACCCGGGTCGAACACAGCTCGCCCTTGGCCTCAGGGCGGCCCTGGCGGGCAAACCTGGAGCTTGCCGGAAATACCATAATGTTATGGTTTGTCCATCTACTCTTACCCAAGAGTCCTGGAGACCGCGCTGGCCTCGCCGGCGGTATCGATGCAGGTCGGCCTCTGCCGGCATCACGAAGTCGGCGGCGCGGCAGCGCGAGCCCGGAGGGAGAGGACGATGGACGCCGAAGTCACCTTGCGGGTAAACGGGTTGCGGCACCAGCTCGTCGTGGACACCCGCACGTCCCTCCTGGATGCCCTACGCGAGCGTCTCGGAATCACCAGCCCGAAGAAGGGCTGCGACCACGGGCAGTGCGGTGCCTGCACCGTGCTGCTCGACGGCCGGCGGGCGATCAGCTGCCTCGCCCTGGCGGTGGCGCACGATGGTGCGGAGGTCACCACGGCCGATGGGCTCGCCGACGGCGATGACCTGCATCCTGTTCAGCGCGCGTTCATCGAGCATGACGCGTTTCAGTGCGGTTTCTGCACGCCGGGTCAGATCATGTCGGCGGTGGGCATGCTGCACGAGGTCGAGGCGGGCTGGCCCAGCGCGGCGACCGGGGACCCGTTGGTCGAGCGGGTCGCGCTCGACGAGGATGAGATCCGCGAGCGGATGAGCGGCAACCTCTGCCGCTGCGGCGCCTACGCGAACATCGTGCCCGCGATCGCTCAGGTGGTCAGCTGATGCAGCCTTTCCGGTACCAACGGGTGGCGGACGTGGCCGAAGCAGTCACGGTGCTCGCCGAGGCGCCGCGCGGGGCGTTCCTCGGCGGCGGTACGAACCTGGTGGACCTGATGCGGCTCGGGGTGGCGACGCCGGATCTACTGGTCGACGTACGGCGGCTCACCTCCGACCGGATCGAGGAGCTCGCCGGCGGCGGGATGCGGATCGGCGCCGCGGTGTCCAACAGCGATCTGGCCGCGGATCGGCGAATCCGCCAACGCTACCCGGCGCTGTCCGAAGCGGTGCTCTCCGGCGCGTCCGGCCAGTTGCGCAACGTCGCCACCACCGGCGGGAACCTGCTGCAGCGCACCCGCTGCGTGTACTTCCAGAACGTCACTACTGGATGCAACAAGCGCGAGCCGGGGTCGGGCTGCTCGGCGATCGAGGGGTATCACCGCGAACTTGCGATCCTCGGTGCTTCGCCGGCATGTGTCGCGACGCACCCGTCGGACATGGCCGTCGCGATGGCCGCGCTCGACGCGGTGGTACGCACGCACGGGCCGGATGGCCAGCGGGCGATCCCGGTCACCGAGCTGCACCGGCTGCCGGGTGAGCAACCCGAGTGGGACACGATCCTGCGGCACGGCGAGCTGATCACGGCGGTGGAGCTTCCGCCGCTGGGCTTCGCCGCGAACTCCCGCTTCCGGAAGGTACGCGACCGAGCGTCGTACGCCTTCGCGCTGGTCTCGGTGGCAGCGGCGCTCGACCTCGCCGGCAGCGTCGTGCGCGACGTACGCCTCGCGCTCGGCGGCGTGGCGCACAAACCGTGGCGCGCGACGAAAGCCGAGGAGATGCTGCGCGGCGGGCCGGCGACCGCGGAGCACTTCCGGGCCGCCGCCGAGGCCGAACTCGCCGACGCCCGGCCGCTGCCGGGCAACGCCTTCAAGGTGCCGCTCGCCCGCAACGTCATCGTCGCGACGCTGCTCGATCTCACGGAGGCCGCGCGATGACCATGACAGTCCGCGCCATCGGTGCTGCCCTCGACCGCGTCGACGGTCCGGACAAGGTCCGGGGCACCGCCGCGGACAAGGTCCGGGGCACCGCCGCATACGCGTTCGAGCACCCGGTCGACCGCCCCGCCTACCTGCACCCGGTCCAGGCCACCATCGCCACCGGCCATATCACCGGGGTCGACACCAAGGCCGCGACCGCCCTGCCGGGGGTGCTCGCCGTGCTCACCCACCGCAACGCGCCGAGGCTCGCCGCGACCGACGATGCCGAGCTGGCGATCCTGCAGCGCGAGCAGGTCGACTTCCGCGGCCAGATCGTCGGGGCGGTTCTCGCGGACACCCCGGAGATCGCCCGACAGGCCGCGAGCCTGATCCGGCTCGGCTACGCGCAGCGGCCACACGACACACAGCTTCGCGCCGACCGCGCCGACCTGTACGCCCCGCAGCAGCTCAATGCCTCCTTTCCGACCGACACCAGCCATGGCGATGTCGACGCCGCGCTGGCGTCGGCGGCCGTCCGGCTCGATCAGACGTACACCACCGCCATGTACCACAACAACCCGATGGAGCCCCACGCCACCATCGCGATCTGGAACGGCGACGGCCTCGTCCTCTACGTGGCCACGCAGGGGGTGCACGCGATCAGACGGGCAGTGGCCCACTCGTTCGGCCTCGACCCCGCCCGGGTACGGGTGATCTCGCCGCACGTCGGCGGCGGGTTCGGCTCGAAGGCGTTCTCACACGCGGACGTGATCCTCGCCGCGATGGCGGCCAGACACCTTGCCGGCCGGCCGGTGAAGCTCGCCCTCACCCGCCAGCAGATGTTCTCCCAGGTCGGTTACCGGACACCCACGATCCAGCGGATCCGGCTCGGCGCCGGCCGCGACGGCCGGCTCACCGCGATCGCGCACGACGTTGTGGAGCAGACCTCGAGGCTCAAGGAGTTCGCCGAGCAGACGGCGACGCCGACCCGCACGATGTATGCCGCCGCCAACCGCCGCACCACACACCGGCTGGCGGCCCTGGATGTGCCGCCTCCGAGCATCATGCGGGCGCCAGGGGTGACGCCAGGCATGTACGCGCTCGAATCGGCGATGGACGAGATGGCGGCCGCCTGCGGCCTCGATCCGATCGAGTTCCGGATCCGCAACGAGCCGACAGCCCATCCCGAGTCCGGCCTGCCGTTCTCCAGCCGCAACCTGGTCGGCTGCCTACGCGAAGGCGCTCGCCGGTTCGGCTGGCAGCCGCGCGACCCCACCCGCCGAGCCCGCCGACAGGCCGGCTGGTTAGTGGGCACCGGCGTCGCGGCCTCGACGTACCCGGTGCACCTGCGACCCGGAAGCGCCGCCACGATCCGGATCGGCGGTGACGGCCGCTACGCAGTGCTGATCGGCGCGGCCGACATCGGCACCGGCACGTGGACAGCGCTGACCCAGATCGCGGCCGACGCTCTGGAGGTGGCCGTTGACGACGTCCACCTGCAGATCGGTGACACCGCCTACCCCATGGCGGTGACGGCTGGCGGCTCGACCGGCATCAGCAGCTGGGGCTCCACAATCGTTGAGGCAGCTGGCCAATTGCGACGCCGGCTGGAAACCGAGCACAACGGCAGGGTGCCTGCGGGCGGCCTGGAGGTCACCGCCGAGACGCCCGACAATCCACACACCAAACAGTTCGCCATGCACAGCTTCGGGGCACAGTTCGCCGAGGTACGGGTGCACGAGGATACCGGCCAGGTACGGGTGCCGCGGCTGCTCGGCGTGTTCGCCGCGGGCAGGATCATCAACGCGAAGACCGGCCGCTCCCAGCTGCTCGGCGGGATGACCATGGGTCTGTCGATGGCGCTACACGAGGACAGCGTGCTGGACCATCGGTACGGACACGTGGCCAACCAGGACTTCGCCGAGTACCACATCGCCACCAACGCCGACATCGGCTCGATCGACGTGCACTTCCTCGCCGAGGACGACCCCTACGTCAACCCGATGGGGTCCAAAGGCATCGGCGAGCTCGGCATCGTCGGCACCGCGGCGGCGATCGCCAACGCCGTACACCACGCCACCGGCATCCGGGTACGCGACCTGCCGATCACCCTCGACAAGCTGCTTGGCTGACCCAACCGAAGGTCATCGTGAACATCACCACGTCCCTCGCAGCGCCTCGTCCCAATCGCCGTGGACGCGATCACAATGACGTATGCCCGGCTGCCGCATGAAGTCGGCCGGGAAATCGCATTGTCAGAGCTCGCATTTTGCGTTCACTGGTGGCAGCAGCCGCCCGAGCAACGGCGACCGGGTCGGCGTGAAGCCGGCCGCCGAGGCACCCCCACTCGGCCGCCGTCTGGACACGTTATTCGAGGAATTCGCCGCCGACTCCGCGCATTTGGCGCAGTCATTCACATGTCGCGGACCGTACGTCGCATAGATTGATTTAAACTAACTGTCGGTCACTCGCTGTTTGTGCAGGCCTGCTTGATCAGTTCTGCCAACGGTGCCTGTGGCGCCGTTGTTCCGGCCGCCGCAAGGATTTGCGCGAAGACCGGCGGGTTGCACGGGGGCAGGTGCGAGGAGAGCCGTTCCAGTAGCCCGTCGCGGGCGCCGCAAAGCTGGGCGGCCAGGCCTAGACGGTCGTCGGCGACCGCGACTCCGGCGAGTCCTTCCAGGCACCAGGAGAGATAGATGGTGTTGCCGATCGCGTCGAAGATGCTCGCGGCCTCGGCGAGATACCCGCGAGCGGCCTCGATTTGTTGCGCGGCGAGTTCGGTGTGCCCGAGCATGAGCAGGGCCATCGCGGCCGACCACTGGTCTTCGTAGCGACGCGCCGGTTCCAGCGAGTCCAGGCCCAGCCGCCGGGCTCGGTCGTAGTCGCCCAGGTGCATGGCGGAATGGCTCAAGTGAGCGAGCAGCATGGCTGCGGTCCGTTCGTCGCCCCGGTCGCGGTACAGATCGTAGCTGCGTTGATGTAGTTCGATCGCTCGGTCGAACCGGCCGTCGATCTGCGCGATGGCGCCCAGCTGGCGCAGGGTGTCGGCGGTGCCACCGGTGTCCTGCAACCGCTCGAAGATCTCGAGTGCTTCGAGGCCAAGCGCCTCGGCCCTCTTGAGGTCGCCCTGCTGCTCGAGCCAGCCGAGCACGGTCAGCGCGTTGGCAAGGCCGCGAGGGCTGCCCGACTCCCGCATCAAGCGCAACGCCTCGGTGCCGTACGCCTGCGCCGTGGTGAAGTCGCCGGTGAAGTACGCACAGAAGGTGAGCTCCAGCATGATCTGCGCCCTTGCCTGCGCTTCGGGTGCGAGCGCCAGGGCTGCCTCCTGGTCGCGGACGGCGTCGGCGTACCGATCCTGGTGGCGCGCGAGCATTCCCCGGGTGGTTAGGGCAGCGGCGAGGTCGGCTGGCTCGCGGGCCAGTCCGAACGCCTCTTGCGCCAGGGCGCCCGCGGCGTCGAAGTCGGACTGTTCGATGGCGAGGCGGGCCGCGCCGGTATATACCTGCGCCGTGGCGCCGCCTTCCAGGATGGAACCAAGCCAGCGGCGGCCCTCGGAGAGGTGCCCGCGTTCCAGCCAGAACGGCCACAGCGCCCCGGCGATCCGGGCGGCCAGCGCCCGTTCCGAGTGGGCGAGCGACCACTGCAGCGCGACCCGCAGGTTGTCGTGCTCATGCTCCAATATGGACGATGATGCGGCCGATTCGGCTAGCATGGCGAAGTAGTCTGCGTGCCGGAGGTAGGCCGAATCCGCTTCACCCACCGCTTGCAGCATCTCCAGCCCGAACTCGCGGATGGTCTCCAGGATGGACAGTCGCTCCGCAACCACGTTGACCAGACTGGACTCGGTGATGCCGGTCAAAATATCCATTGTGGACGGTGTGATGATGGCGTCGAGCGGGCATCCGCCCGCGAACACGCACAGGTACCGGAAAAGCTCCTGCTCCGCCTGGGAAAGCAGCTGATAGCTCCAGTCGACCGCGTCCCGCATGGTCTTCTGCCGGTCGGGCAGATCGTGTGGCCCGCCGGTGAGCAGCGGAAGCCGGGGGCTCAAACGGTTCAGCAGGGAATCGGGGGAGAGCACGCGCAGCCGGGCGACGGCCAGCTCGATCGCGAGCGGGAGGCCCTCGAGCCGGCGGCAGATCTCGGCGATGCTTTCCCCGGTGTCCGGGGTCAGCTCCACCCCGATGTCGCGGGCGCGTTCGGTGAACAATCCCACGGCCGGGGCGAGCTCCAGCGGGGCAAGCCGGTATTCCCGCTCTCCGCGCACTCGCAGCGGTACTCGGCTGGTGATAAGAATTTGCAAGTGCGCGACCTGGGACATCAGCTGGACGACCTCGCCGCGCGCTTCGATGACGTGCTCGAAGTTGTCTATTACCAGTAACATCCGCCGGTGCCGGAGCGCACCGGCGAGCCGCTGGGGCAACGGCGTGGTGTCGCGGTCGTCGAGGCCGAGCTGCGCAGCGATCGCGGGCAACACGAGACGGGAGTCGCGCAGCGGCGCCAGGTCGATGAGCAGCAAACCGTCGGTGTAGTCCGGCTCGAGCTGCGCGGCCACCTCCATGGCCAGCCGGGTCTTGCCGACCCCGCCGGGACCGGTGACGGTCAGCAGGCGGACGCCGTCTCGCTGCAGGAGCTCGCTCAGCGCCGCCGTGGTTCCGGCCCGTCCGATCAGCGGGGTGAGCGGCTTGAGAAGGGCCGATGCCGGTGCCGGCGGGCGCGCCGCGGCCAGTAACCGCGTGCGCTGAGCGTCATCGAGCCCAAGCGCGTCCGCGAGCAACTTCACCGTGTCCAGGCGTGGTGTGCGGCGCGAATCGCGTTCCAGATCGCTGATCGCCCTTGGACTCACCCGGGCCCGCTCGGCCAGCGCCTCTTGCGTCAGCCCGGCCTCGAGCCGCAACCGCTTCAGGACACTCGCAAAGGTCACGGCGCCATCCGTCCACCAAACGGTGAGAGCTCGGTGAGTTCTCGTCATGGGCAGACTACCGGCTGCGCCTCACGCTGAGATCATGTCAGCGCAGGAGCTCAAGATGCTCGGACGGCGGATTACCGAGGAGCTGTTCAGCCAGGGTGATCTCGCCGTTGCGGACGAGCTGTTCGCCGCGCCGGAGCAGGTAAAGCGGCTCGTCGCCGGCCTGCGGGGGGCGTTTCCGGACCTCCACGGGCACGTGGAGGTGCAGGTCGTTGAGGAGGACACCCTCGCCCAGCGGATCACGTTCAGGGGCTTCGGGCAGCGCTTCACGTTCAACATGGTCCACATTGTGCGGGTGGGTCCGGACGGCCTGGTCGCTGAAATGTGGTCGCTCAGCGATCAAGGGGGCAGCGATCCGGCATGACTTCCCGCCTCGTATAGACGACCGGCATCGCGGGCCTGGCGGACCGCGGTCGGGTTGGTCATGCCGATCGGGGTCGCGATCGTGGCCCTCGGGTTCATCGTCAATCCGGATCGTGGCTGCAATACACCGCCTTTGCCGTTGGCGGGTTGATCGGGGTCTTCGGCTGGCTCGGCATGCCGATCTGGCCGCTGATGTTGGCGCATTCCATCCTGAGGAGAAACAATGAAAAAGGTCTATCAAGTAATCGCCTACGTGATCGCCGCATTGGTGGTCGTCCAGGCCATGGCGGTGGTGTGGGCCATCTCCGGCGAGAGTAAGTACGTCAGCGACGGTGGCGTCATCGACAAGGCGGTGGTGGAGAGCCGCGAAGTCATATTCCCTGAGGTGTGGGGCTTCGCGGTCCATGGCATCAACGGCGGGTTGGTCCTTCCGTTGGTGGGCTTGCTGCTGCTGGTGGCGTCGTTCTTCGCGAAGGTGCCGGGCGCGGTGAAGTGGGGCGCGGCGGTGTTTGTTCTCGTTTTAGCGCAGATGTCGCTGGGCTACGCCAGCCACGAGATCCCGATCACCGGGGCGCTGCACGGGCTCAACGCGCTGCTGCTGTTCACTGCCGCAGGCTATACCGGCCTGCGCGTGAAGCGTGTCGCATCGGTTGGGGTGTAAGCAGATGCGCCTTCGCCCGCTGGTCGCCTGCATCGCCACCGTCGCTATCCTCGCGCCGCTGGCCTGGTTCTGGCGGGCGAGCCTCCTGCCGAGCAGCTATTCGGTTATGCCTGTGGGCCATGCCGGGCACGAGGGGCACGGCCGCAGCGTGACGATGCTGACGGCCGACCTCGCACGGCCCGCCGACGTGTCGGTCACCCTGGTCGCCCGTAAGGAGCGGTTGCGGCTCGCGTCGGGCCGCACCATGTCCGGATACACGCTCAACGGCCAGTCGCCTGGTCCGGTCATCCACGCCGACGTCGGGCAGCTGGTGCAGGTGCGGCTGGTCAACGAGTCCGTACCCGATGGTGTCACCCTGCATTGGCACGGCGTGGACGTGCCCAACGCGGTCGACGGTGTCGCCGGGGTCACCCAAGACGCCGTGTTAGCCGGGCACGAGTTCGTCTATCGGTTTGTGCCGGACCGGGCGGGCACCTTCTGGTATCACTCGCACCAGGTATCGCACGAACAGGTCGCCAGTGGCCTGTTGGGCGCGCTCATCGTGGGCCCTTCCGATAACGACGTCCTTGCCCTGGTCCACCTCTACGGCCCGGCCCGCACCGTCAACGGGTTCGAGGGTTCGCAGAACGTCACCGCCCGGCCGGGCACGCGGGTACGGGTAAGGATCATCAACACCGACAACGGCCCCATGCCGGTATGGGTGGTCGGCTCGCCGTTTCGCGTCGTCGCCGTTGACGGAAGCGACCTGCACGCGCCTTCCATGGTCCGCGATGTTTCACTGCTCGTGACCGCCGGCGCCCGGATGGACCTCGAAATCGTCATGCCCGCGTCCCCGGTGCGTGTCCAAATGGGCGGCGCCACATCCATCGTCCTTGGCTCCGAGCCTTATGACATCCCGTCCGCCGCCAAACCACCATCCACCCTGGACCTGCTTTCGTACGGCATGCCCGCCCCGCTCGGGTTCGACCCGGCTAAGGCCAATAAGCACTTCACGTATGACATCGGCCGCCGGCCGGGTTTCCTCGACGGCACGCCCGGCCTGTGGTGGACGGTCAACGGCCGGATGTTCCCCGACGTGCCGATGTTCACTGTGGCCCTGGGGGACATCGTGCGGATGACCGTCTCCAATAACAGCGGCGATGTGCATCCGATGCACCTGCACGGGCACCGCGCCGTCGTGCTCGCCCGTGACGGCGTCGCCGCAACGGGCAGCCCTTGGTGGGTCGACTCGCTCAACGTCGGCGACGGCGAGACCTACGAGATCGCCTTCGTGGCAAACAATCCCGGCATCTGGATGGACCACTGCCACAACCTCCCGCACGCGGGAGAAGGACTGGTGGCCCACCTGATGTACGAGGGGATCTCAACGCCCTACACCATGGGAACACAGACCGGCAACAACCCCGAATGATTCGCCACAGCGCACATGCGGTCAGCGAATGGCCAGGCTCCCCAGCCGAATCAGGTCGTCCAGCGTCCCATGCCGAGTCTGTAGACGTAGCCTGGTCGGCGCGGCACGTTCGGACGCAGTGTCTGGTTTCTCTCTTGGCGTTTCGGCCGGGAATCTGTGGCTCCTTCTCGCAGGTTGGCTACACATTCCCGGCCCCCTTTGAGTGTCTATCGGGGATTGCTCGCGGTGATCAGCCAGAGCCCGGCGGGCATCCGGTATTCGGTTCCGGCGCGGTAGCGGCCGAGTAGCCGGGCCACGGCGGTACGGGCAGCGGCCTGCCGGGGTGGCGGCGTCGCTCGGTAGGCGGCGCCCGCCGGGCCGACCTCGATCAGCCATGCCGCGACGGTGTCGGGGTGGTCGGTGGTGGCCAGGGTGACGTCGTACGGCTGGACTTCGACGTCGTGGAAACCGGCGGAGGTAAGGACCCGCCGCGCCTTTGCGGGGTCGGCGAGGGCGAATGGGCCCGGTTCGCCGTCAAGGGGCAGCGGTGGCACCCGGGCCGCAGTGCTCGACCAGCAGCCCGGCTATCGGCTTCCCGACCATCAGCTCCTGTATGGCCCTGATACGCGGGTTCCTGTCGAACGCCGAGATCGCCGCCGCGCTGTTCATCATGCCCGAAAGGCCTACCGGGTCGGGCTGCCGCCCGGCTGATCAGCCTCGGACGCCGTCCAGGGCCTGGACGAAGATCTCCTCCAGGGCGCCCTCGCCGTTGCGCCGGGCCCAGATCTCCATCGCCGTGTCCAGGCAGGCCAGGCAGGCGCCGACGATTGCGTGGGCCCGGGGATCCGGGACGGGGCCCGGTTCCAGGCCGAGGCGCCGCTCGACCTCCGGCACGAGCATCTCCTGCCAGCGCAGGTGCTTTTCCAGGTGCCGGGCGCGCAGGGCTGGATTAGCGGTGGTGAGTATGGCGGTCTGCAGCGCGTGGTGCGGCTTGCCGCCAGCATCGGCCAGCGACGCCAAGGCGGCGACCAGCGCCTCCCACGGGCCCTCCTGCGGTGGGCGCGCCTGTAGCGCCGCCTTGACCACCTCACCGAGCTGAACCAGGTCGCCGGTCACGATGTCTTCCTTGGTGGCGAAGTAGCGGAAGAAGGTACGCGGCGAGACGCCCGCGGCGGCGGCGATCTGCTCGACGGTGGTGTTGTCGAATCCCTGCTCCATGAACAACCGCATGGCGATTTCGCTGATCTCCGCGTACGCGGCTTGCCGGTTGCGCTCCCGCAGGGTTCCCATGAACCAGTATCCTACAGGCGATGCCACATCAACATTGCCCGCCATATTGGCAGTGACTGTCAAGTCGGCATAGCATGACAGGATGACCGCTGTCGACTACCGCAACCAGACCACCCTCATAACCGGCGCCAGTGCCGGAATCGGCGAACAGTTCGCGCGCGAGCTGGCCGCCCGTGGTTCTCGCCTCGTGCTGGTGGCCCGCCGAGCCGAGCGCCTCGAACGGCTCGCCAAGCAATTGGAGGCGGCACACGGGATCCAGGCTTTCGCCGTCACCGCGGATCTGAGCCGGCCAGGCACCGGATCCAGCCTGGCAGACGAGGTGCACCACCTCGGCATCCAAGTGACCAGCCTGGTGAACTGCGCCGGGTTCGGCACATTCGGCCAGTTCCACACCGAAGACCCTCAGCGACTCGCTGACGAGATCGCCGTCGATGTCACCGCCGTCGTCGACATCACCCGCGCGTTCATCGCCGGCCTGCGTTCGACCGGCACCGGCGTGCTCATCAACGTCGCCAGCATGGCCGCCTACCAAGCCACACCCAACATGGCCGTATACGGCGCGACCAAGGCATTCGTGCTCTCGTTCACCGAAGCGCTGTGGCAGGAATCGCTCGGTACCGGCCTGAAAGTCATCGCCCTGTCTCCCGGCGCCACCGACACCGAATTCTTCGACGTCATCGGCACCAAAGACGCCGCTGGCGGCACCCGCCTCCAAACACCGCAGCAGGTCGTCCACACTGCCCTGCGCGCGCTCGACCGGCGCAACCCACCACCAAGCATCGCCGTCGGCGCCCTCAACCGGGCGGCACTATGGGCACAACGCCTGGTAAGCCGCCGCCGCACCGTCCTCACACTCGCTGCCATGACCAAGTCCAACCCGCGAGCACGCCAGTGACACCAACCCCGATCCCGCCGGCCCAGGCGTGACTACCGCCGAATGTGCGACTTCCGGTGTCGAACCGCCTTAATGGTCACAACAGCCCCCTGAGCTGTTGGAACGCGGTTCGCGTTCTACCACATCGAGTCCATCGGTTCGAGCCCAACGATTCGCTGAAAGCCCGGCCAGTTGGAGCCGGGCTTTTGTCTCCGTTCTCCGCGTTCTGCGTCTAATTTCGCATGGCTTGTCGGATTCACCCGGGTGCGAACCGTGGGTTCGCTTCGCCGGTGGGTCTGGGGGCGGTCGGATCGCGGCATGTCAGTGCGTTGAGGGGACGCCAGGGGCGGCATCCACCGCCTGCCACTACTGCTGGCGCAGGAACTGCAAGACCGCGAGCACTCGCCGATGCTCCCGCTCGCCCGGCGCCAGGCCGAGCTTGGTGAAGACGCTGCGCACGTAGCCTTCGACGGTCTTCGGGCTGACGAAGAGCTCCTTGGCCAGTGCCGCGTTGGTCAGTCCTTGGGCCATCAGCGCCAGCACGTCCCGTTCGCGGTCGGTGAGCTCGGCGAGGGGATCCTGTTCCCGGCGGCGGCGGACCAGCCGCGACACCAGCTCCGGGTCGATCACGACCTCCCCGGCGGCGACCCGCCGTATGTCGACGGCAAATGCAGCGAGGTCCGACACCCGGTCCTTGAGCAGGTAACCGACCGCTCCGTCGAATTCGTTCATGAGCCGCAGGGCGTGGTGCACCTCTACGTGCTGCGACAGCAGCATGAGTCCCACCTGCGGCGCGAAGGACCGGATCTCGGTGGCCGCTTCGATGCCTTCGTCGGCGAAGCCCGGCGGCATCCGCAGGTCGGTGATGACCACGGCGGGAGGATCCCGGCGTACCAGACTCACCAATTCGGCGCCGTGGCGCGCCTGGCCGGTCACCTCGAAACCCATCTCGGTGAGGATGCGCGTCATGCCTTCACGGAACAGCAGCGCATCGTCGGCGACGATCACCCGCATGGCAGTACCGTTCTGAGCCGCGTCCCGCCCGCTCGGGGACTGTCGAGTTCGAGCCTGGCCCCGAGCGCGGCGACGCGGTCCGCGAGACCCTGCAGCCCGCTGCCCGCCCCGGGCCGGGCGTTACCGCGGCCGTCGTCGGCCACCACGATCTGTAACCCGTCGTCGCCCATGGCGACCTCAACGGTGACCACGCTTGCCTGCGAGTGGCGCGCCGCATTCGTGATCGCCTCGCTGACCAGGTAGTACGCCGTTGCCTCGATCTCGCGGGCAAGCTTGCCCTCGACGCTCACGTGCAGCCGCACCGGAATGGCCGATCTGTCCGCCAAAGCAGCCAACGCGGCCTCCAGGCCGTCCTGCGCGAGCACCATGGGATGCAGGCCGCGGGCCAGTTCCCGAAGATCGGCAGTGGCCTCCAGCAGCTGAGCGCGTGCGTCTCTCGCCCTGGCCGCGAGGCGGTCATCGCCAGTGGATTTCGCCTGTTCGGCGAGAGCGCCGAGTTCCAGCCCCAGAGTCACCAGCCGTAGCTGCACGCCGTCGTGAAGGTCGCGTTCCAGGCGCCGGCGCGCCGCGTCCTCGGCGGTGACGATGCGCCGTGCGGCCGCCTGCAACTGCTCAGCTTGTTCCTGCTGGAGGATCACCAGACCGGTCTGCGCGACCAGATCCGCCAGCAGCCGCTCCTCGCCGGAGGTCAGGGGCTCGCCGGGTGGTTTGCGTACGGTGATCGCGCCGCGGGCCGTGCCGTGGTGAACGACCGGCCGGACATGCCAACGCGGTCCTTGGTGAAGCCCGGTCAGGGGCGCCGGTTCGGACCCGCTCGGAGGGTGGGGCCACGCCGCCCTGGGGACCATGCGCTCCTCCTCGCCCACCCAGACGACGACCTCCGTCGCGCCGACCGCGCTCGCGACCGTCGCGGCAATCCCGTCCAGCAGCTCCTCAGGCGCCGCGGCGAGCTGAGCGGACAACCGTGACAGCGCCTCGTACGGCGTCGCCCGTGGCCCGTACACGAGGCGGTCAGCCAGACGTTGGGCACGCCGGCGCAACGGCTCGAAAGCGATCGCGACGGCGGCGGTCGCGAGCAGCGACAGCCAGCCTTCCTCCACCGGCACCAGCGCGCCCACGCCCACCACGAGGGCGACATACCCCGCAGTGACGAGGAGCAGCATCGCCCCGACGACGATGGTCTTGTTGATGACCGGGTCGATGTCGTAGAGCCGGTGCTTCAAGATCCCGAAGCCGGCAGCGACCGGAATGAGGGGCAGCGCCAGCAACCCGGGCACTGGGCTGCCCAGCGCCACCACGCCGACCACCAGGATCAGGACGTCCATCACGACCGCGTACGCGAGCCAGCGCATCCGGCGTGCTTCGTCGCCGCCGGCCCGCCGCAGGCGTACCACGGTCGCGACTGTCCAGAGCACCTGAAAGAGCAGGTAATTGAACTGCGCGTACTCCCAGATCTGCGCAGTCGCCGTGGCCCCCGGCAGCTCGAAGGGGTGGGGCGCGACCAGACCGGTGCGGTCATACTCTGCCGGCCACAATGCAGACGCCATCGCCATCAGGCTCGCCACCGCCACCATGCCCCAGGCCGCATGCAGCCACCTGCGGGACAGCAACGTGCCGTCCGGGAATGCCATCAGCGTCCAGCCGAACACCGCGATCGCAAGCGGCAGCGGCCAGACGCCGATCCACCCGAGCCATGAGGCTCCTGGGAGCGGACCCTCGTGCAACCCGTACTGCCGGCCGAAGAACATCACGGCGTGCACCGCTCCCGTGGCCACGAACAGCCAGCCCTCCCGGTGCCGGGGGCGCATCCGGACCACGTAGAGCCCCACGGCCGTCCATGACGCCGCGATCAGCCCGTTGTGCGCGTTGGCGAGGTGGAAACCGAGATACCAGCCGCAGCCGACGAGCGCGGCAACCGCCGACGCCACCAGCGCGAGTCCGGCCTCGCGGACTGCCGGCGGGGCCTCGTCGTATGCGTTCGCCGCCGCAGCCATACCGAAATGGTGGCACAGCGACCGAGCCTGGCGGATGAGGGTTTTCCCTCCACGATGAGCAGGGCGTGCACGCATCCGCGAAGAGCGGCTCTTCGGACACCGTTGACGCATCATCAGCAAGCACAAGGAGGCAGCAATGAGCACGTCGACGTCTGCGCGTACGAGCCCTTCCGGCGTCTCACAGCGAAACCGGGTCATTGGAGTCTGCCTGGCCCTGGGCGGCATCACCTTTGTCGCCGGCGGCGCCACCCACCCAGGCGACAGCGGCGAAGGCAACAAGATCGAGCAGCTTCACGAGATGCTCGTGCAGCCGAGCTGGTATCCCTCACACGCGCTGCTACTGCTGTCGATGGGCCTGTTCGCCGCGGGGATCTTCGCGATCTCGCGCCGCGGCGATCTCAGCGAGGGCATGGCCAGAGCGACCAAGGTGGTCGCCGGCATCGGCGCCATCGCCACGGTCGGCATGGCCGCGCATCTCTTCGCCGCTTTGGACGCGGAATCCCTTGCGGCCGGTAAGCCGACGTTCATCTCCACCGTGCAAACCTGGAACGAGACGATCATCGACACGGTCTGGGCGCTGAGCATCGTGTTCCTCGCCGTGGCCGGCGGCCTCACCCGGACCGTCGGGAACCGCGTCACGCTCGCGCTCGGCCTTGTCGGCGGGCTGGCTTTCGCCCTCGCCTCCGCCACAATCGCGTTCACCGATCAGTTCGACTCTTTGTTCCCGGTCGGCTCGCTCGTCGGCATCTGGGCTGTCGCCGTCGGTGTCATGGCGATGGCGAGAAAGGCCTGACCCGGGATGGTTCGAGCGAGAGAAGAGAGGGTGGCCGAGGTTCGGCCACCCTTGCGCATGCCTGACGACGCGCAGCTCATCACGCGACGAGGCGCTGCTGGCCGCGCTGCGCCGCCGCTCCACACTGTCGCCGGCGTCGGGCCGGTGCAGTCGACAATGTGGATCACTTCACTGGGTAGCGACGGCCACTGCGCTGTCATGCCAAATTGGGCGCAAGTATAGCCAGAGGTCTTCTCAAGGAACCTTTATAAAGATATCTTGATAAGCATGACCCAGTCGGAGCAACCTCTTGAGCTGACCGATCCGCTAGCGATGCGCGCGCTGGCTCATCCGTTGAGGTTGACGCTGCTTCGCGAGTTGTCCGAGCGTGGGCCGGCGACTGCGACCCAGTTGGCGGAGCGGGCGGGCGTTTCAGTCCCCTCGGCGAGTTATCACCTCAAACAGTTGGCGAAGTACGGCTTCATCGAAGACGCGGAGCCGCCGGAGCGGGGGCGGGATCGGCCGTGGCGGGCCCGACGGCGAGGTATACGGTGGCCGGCGGGCAGCGACCAGTCGGCCGATTTCCTCGCCGCCTCACGGCTGCTGCGAGACCGGTTCACAGCCCATGCCCTCGCGTCGCTACATGCATACTGGCAGGCCGAAGACAAGTACTCGCCAGCGTGGCGGGAGGCTGCCTTCGTGGCTGCCGACATGGCCATGATGAGCCCAGACGAGGTGCACGAGTTCAACGAACAATTGCGGGCCCTGGTCGCCCGGTTCCGGGATCGTCCGGCCCACGAGCAACCACCTGACGCATTGCCCGTGCGACTGTTCGGCTTCGGCGTCCCCGAGCAGCCATGAACGCCACCTCGACCGCAGGGGTGATGCGGCGCCG
>Ga0075421_100001051_pt1 | contig 31395 bp, 23 predicted proteins | sample SoiMetdeltSBSDD5_FD_75292 | JGI IMG/M metagenome (GOLD analysis project Ga0075421, IMG submission 75292) | Bulk soil microbial communities from a Populus tree surrounding site in Tennessee, USA - Soil MetaG P. deltoides SBSDD5 | ecosystem: Environmental > Terrestrial > Soil > Tree plantation... | reverse complement strand
TGATCGCGTTGAGGGGCGTCCGCAGCTCGTGCGAGACGGTCGCGATGAAGCGAGACTTGAGCTGGTCGAGGGTGCTCAGCTTGTCGTTCGCCTCGTGCAGCTCGCGCGCCTTCTCGGCGAGCAGGTCCCGCGCCCGGATGAGCTCGGTCACGTCCTGGAAGTTGATCACCGCGCCGTGGAACCGGTGGTCGTCGAGCAGCGGCCCGACGTTGAGCTGGAGCACGCGCTCGGCGCCCCGTGGCGTGCGCACGGTGAGAATCTGGTTGGTCGTCACCTCGCGGCGGTCGAGCGCGCCGGCGATCCCCTCGTCGCCGGGCATGACCCGGCGCCCGTCGGGTCGGCTCAGCTCGAGCCGCGTCAGCGCCTCGCCGTAAGGGCGGCCGAGGACGTCCTCGCTCGCCAGGCCGAGGCCGTGCAGCGCGACGCCGTTGGCGGCTGTCACGCGGCCCTCCGGGTCGAGGACGACGATCCCGGTCTGCGACTGCTCGAAGAGGTTGCGCAGTTCGGTCACCTGCCGCTCGCAGACCGCGCTGATCCGCCGCAGGCGGAGCAGCGCGCCGACGCGCGCGAGCAGCTCGGCGCTCTCGACCGGCTTGGCCAGGAAGTCGTCGGCCCCGACCGCGAGCCCCTGCTCGCGGTCGATCGACTGGCCGCTGATGAGGATCACCGGGACGAAGGGCAGCGTCGGGTCGAGCTTGACCTCTTCGGTCAGCTCGTAGCCCGAGCGGTCTGCCAGCATGATGTCGATGATCGCCAGGTTCGGCGCCCGCTGCCGGATGCGCTCGATGGCCTCGGCGGCGCTCCCGGCCTCCTCGATGATGTAGCCGCCCTCGCGCAGCGTGACGCCGAGCGCCTGCCGCATCTGCTCGTGGTCATCGACGATGAGGATCGTCTCCGCCTCGACCGCATTCCAGCCGACGGGGATCGATCTCCGGGGCTTCGGCTCCGGCGCCGGGCCGGAGGCGGGCGCGGCGGCGTCGCGGCCGAGCAGGTCGGTGACCGCCCGCAGCAGCAGTTCATCGTCGACCGGCTTGGTCAGATAGAGGTCGCAGCCGGCCGCGAGCGCGCGCTCGCGGTCGCCCTGCATGGCGTGCGCAGTGACAGCAATGACCGGCAGGCGGCGCAGCTCCGGGTCGCTCTTGATGAGCCGCGTCGCGTCCCAGCCGTTAAGCACCGGCAGACTCAGGTCCATGAGCACGAGGTCCGGCCGCACGGCACGCGCCGCCTCGATCCCCGCCCGCCCGTCCTCGGCCTCGGCCACCTCATAGCCTTCGGGCTCGAGGATGAGACGCGCCAGTTTGCGCATCTCGGGTGAGTCTTCGATGATCAATATCTTGGGCATAGGAGAAGTCCTCGGCCCCCGGCGATCCGGCCCGGTCTCAAGACGCGTCGGCCACCCCCAGCGCGGCGAGCGTCTGGCGGAGTTCGCGGATCAGGTCTTCGGCCTGAGTCCCGCCTTTCCGGACAATCTTCTCAATGCTGCCGTTGATGGAATTCACATCGCTAGCGGTAAGCTCTTTGGCCGTGAGCACTATAATGGGGATCGGACGGCGGCGCAAGTCGGCTTTCAGCCGGTGGATCACCTCGAAGCCGTCCATGACCGGCATCATGAGGTCAAGGATGATCGCGTCGGGTGGTTGCGCCTCGACCTGCGCCAGCGCTGCCTCGCCGTCGGCGGCCGTCCGCACCGTGAACCCCTGCGCGCTGAGCTGCGTCTCGAGCAGGCGCCGCATCGCCGGGTCATCGTCGACGACGAGCACCGTCGCGCCCGGCCCCGGCGCGACACGCAGCCGGCGCAGCGCGGCGACGAGGTGGTCGCGCTCGTAAGGCTTGACCAGGTAGTCCGTCGCGCCGAGCGAGAAACCCATCCTTGGGTCGTCGACGACGCTCAGCATGATGACCGGGATCTCGGCCGTGCGCGCGTCCGACTTGAGCTCGCGGAGCACGCGCCACCCGTCCATGTCGGGCATCTGGACGTCGAGGATGATCGCGCGCGGGCGCGCCTCCCGCGCCACCCGCAGCCCGTCCGCGCCGTTGCGCGCGGTGAGCACCCGGTAGCCCGCCTCGCCGAGGTTGGCCTCGATGAGGCGCAGAAAGGCGAGGTCGTCGTCGATGGCGAGCAGCTCCTGCGCCGCGTCCGCCATGCCCGCCACGCCTGATGGACCCGGGGCGGCCAGGGGGGCGGTGGCCGCGGGCAAGACGAGCGGCCCGGTGGCCCGGGGCGGGGCCTCGAGCGCGGCCGGGAGCGTGACGGTGAAGGTTGAGCCGGCGCCCGGCCGGCTCTCGACGGCGAGGTCGCCGCGGAGCAGCGCCACCAGCCGCTTGACGATCGAGAGGCCGAGGCCGGTGCCGCCGGCCTTGCGCGTGGCGCTCCCGTCGAGCTGGTGGAACTCCTCGAAGATGCGTGGGAGGTCCGGCTCGGCGATGCCGACCCCGGTGTCGCGGACGCTGAGCTCCCACCGACCGTCGGGGGCGCCTCGCGCCGCGAGGGTGACCGCGCCGCGGTCGGTGAACTTGATCGCGTTCGAGAGCAGGTTATTGAGGATCTGCTGGACGCGCGCCCGGTCCTGCCGGACCATCGCGGGGAGCGTCGGCTCGACCTCGGAGCGCAGCTCGATCCCCTTCTGACGCGCGAGCCCCGCGAAGCTCTCAGCGGCGGAGGCGAGCAACTCGCGCGGCGCGAACGGCTCGGCATGCAGCTCCATGCGACCGGCCTCGATCTTCGAGAGGTCGAGGACTTCGTTGATCAGCTTGAGCAGGTGCTGGCCGTGGTCGTGGACCAGGCCGAGGCTCTCGCGCTGCTCGGAGGTCAGCGGCCCCTGCGTGCCGCGGAGCACAGTCTTGGTGAAGCCGAGGATGATCGCCATCGGCGTTCGCAGCTCGTGCGACATGTTGGCAAGGAACTGGCTCTTGAGCCGCGTCGCCTCGGCCAGCTCCTGGTGCTGCCGCTCGATCTGCTCGTACTGCTGCGCGTTATCAATCGCGACCGCCGCCTGGCCGGCGAGCCCCTCGAGCAGCCGCAGCTCGTCTTCGGTGAAGTCGTGGCCGGAGCGCGCGCCGACGATGAGCGCGCCGAAAGCCCGCCCGCGGACCAGGAGCGGAGCGGCGGCCGCCGACTTGATCCCCTCGGCCGCGAGGACGGCGAACTCCTCGGCCGGGAACCGCGAGTCCTCGCCCGGCCCCTGGATGACCGTCGTCCGGCGGGCGCTCACCGCGCGCCCGGAGATCCCGCGCCCAGGCTCGAAGACGCGCCCCTCGTGCGCGGCGGTGCGCGTCCCGTTGGCCGCCAGCCAGCGCGTCGCACCCGCCTCGGCGATCGCCACGGCGGCGAGGTCGGAGGCGAGCAGGCGGCGCGTGCGCGTCGTCAGCGAGTCGAGGATCTCGCCGAGGTTGAGCGTCGAGATGTCGCGCGAGACGTTGAGCAGTTCTTCGGCGCGCGCGGCCGCCTTGCTCTGCTCCTCGAAGAGCAGCGCGTTGGTCGCCGCCTGATCGCGCGCCAGCGCCAGGCTCTGCGCGTTGACGATGGCGAGCGCCAACTGGCCGGCGATGATCTGCAGCGCATTGCGCGAGAGGTCGTCGAAGGGCTCGAGGCGCGCGAGCCCGAGCACCCCGACGAGGCGGTCGCGGTGGAGCAGCGGGAGGTAGGCAAGCTCGGCCGGAGCAAAAGACCCGCCCCAGTGGTTGACGAGGAGCCGCGCCTCGCCCGCGCGCGTGTAAAGCGGGTCCCGGCCCTGCGCGACGCGCCCGACGAGGTCCTCGCCGACCTGGTAGGCGCGCGCGCGCACCTCCTCGCCCGCGCCAGCCACCGCGGCCGGCGCCAGGCGCCCCGCCTCACCGTCGTAGAGGTAAATGACGCCGGCCGGGCAGCCGGTCGCACGGAGGATCGCCTCGAGCCCCTCGTTAAGCATGACCGCCGGCTCCCCCGAGGAGAGCGCTCGGGCGACGGCGGTGACCGCCGCCTGGACGTCGCGCTGGCGCAGCTCGGTGGCGGCCGCCTCGAGCCGCGCGATCATGGCGTTGAACCGCAGCCCGAGCTGCCCGAGCTCGTCGCGGCCCCGCACCAGCGCGCGCGCGTGCAGGTTGCCCGCCTCCACCTCGTCCATGGCCGCCGCCAGCCCGGCAACCCCGTCGGTGATCTGCCGGCTGACAAACAGGACGAGCGCGATCGCCAGCGCCGCGACGATGAGCGTACTCAACACCGTGCGCCAGACCGCGCTCCGCAGCGAGTCAGCCACATCCCGATCGCGCGCGTCGAGGAGCAACTCCTCAGCGCGGATGAATTCGTCAAGCTGAGCGTGGGCCCGCTCGGAGAACTGTTGGTTACGCTCTGAGCCGACGAGCGTGAAGGGGTCGCCCCCGCGTCGCCGGGCCTCAATCTTGAGCTCGGCGCTGCCCTGCGCCCAGTCGTCGACGAGCGCCCGCACCCGCGCCAGGCGCTCGGCCTGCGCCGGGTTGTCGCCGACCAGCCGCCCCGCCTCGGTGAGCGCCGCGGTCGCCTCGCCGCGCGTCAGGCGGAACCGGTCGAGCGCGCTCTGCTCGCCGAAGGCGAGGTAGTCGCGGAAGTCCCGCTCCATCCGCGCGATCAGGCGGCCGATCCGCTGCGCGCTCCCGACGACAGTCTCCGAGTGCTGGAGGAGGCGGTGGGTCTGCTCGATCTGCGCGACGTTCAGGTAGAAGATCGCGCCGACGAGCACGAGGAAGCCGAAGACGCCCCCGGCGATGAGCAGGATGCGCGTGCGGATGCGCAGGTCTCGAGACTTGAACATGACTCCCCCCGGGCGAATGGTATCATAATGGCAGCTTTGGGCCGTCAGCTTTCAGCGGTCAGCTTTGAGCCGGACCCGGATCGGGGGAGGCATGTGCTTTCTCGCTGACCGCTGAAAGCTGACGGCTGAAAGCTTAAATGAGCACGCCGCATTTCCGAAAACCTGTCCTCGAAGTGATCGTCTGCTCGGTCGCCGACGCCGTCGCGGCCGAGACGGGCGGGGCGCACCGGCTGGAGGTGGTCAGCCACTTCGAGGCCGGCGGCCTGACGCCGGCACCCGGGCTGGTGCGCGAGCTGCGCGCGGCGGTCCGGCTGCCGCTCCGCGTCATGGTGCGCGAGAGCGAAGGTTTCGCGATCACGGAGAGGGCCGAGCGGGCGCGGCTCTGCGCCGCGGCGCGCGACTTCGCCGCGCTCGGCGTCGACGGCCTGGTGCTCGGCTTCCTGCGCGGCGGCGGGATCGACGCTGGGCTGCTCGCGCGCGTCCTTGCCTGCGCCCCGCGCACCCGCGCCACCTTCCACCGCGCCTTCGAGGCGGCGCGCGACCCGCTCGCGACCATCGCGCGGCTCAAAGCCTACCCGCAGATTGATCGCATCCTGACCGGACCCGGGGAAGGGGACTGGCCGGAGAGATGCGCGCGGCTCGCGCGTTACGCGGCCGCGGCGCGGCCCGAGATCGAGATCCTTGCCGGGGGCGGCCTCGACGCCGCGGCCATCGGAGAACTCCGCGCCGGGGCCGGGTTGCGCGAGTTCCACGTCGGCCGCGGCGCGCGCGCGGGGGGGAGGGTGGAGGGGGAGGTTGAGGCGGCGCGCGTTCGCCAATTGGTCAGCGCCATCGGATTGTAGGGGCGGGCGGGCCGAGCCCCTACAACCGGCGCGAGTGTTGTGAGATGATTTCGCACATGGTTGCGATCGAGATCGCCCCGCTGGTCAATATTCTGGGCTTCATCACCGGGGCCGGGCTCTACGCCATGCTGCTGGTCATGGTCCTGCGCCGGGGGGCGCCGCGGGGCGGGCGGAGGCTCGCCCGGCCGGCCGAGCGGCTCCTCTTCGCGACGGCGGTCCTCGGGCTCTTCTGGAACCTTGGCGCGCTCGTCATCTACGGGCTGCGCGACCTGGGGCTCGGGGCGCCCTCGCCGCTGCTGGTTGCGGCCGCCTTCACCGCGCTCGGCTTCCTGCCGGCGGTGCTCGTCGACGCGGCGCTCTGGACGGGCGCGGCGCGGGCGCGGCGCCGGGGGCCGTGGTGGATCGTCGCCTCGGCCTACGGGCTGAGCTCTCTGGCGGCAGCCCTGCACTTCTTCGCCGCGGGGGGGACCGGCGAGTCGCCGCTCGCCCTCCGCGCCCTGACCTTCGGCTTCAGCGGGCTGATCGTCGTGCTCGCGGTCCACACGCGCCGCCAGACGGCGTGGCGGCGCGCGCTCTGGGCCGTGGCGCTCGCCGTCTTCGCCGTCTCGGCGCTCCACCTCAGCGAGCACCGCGGGGGCGACGAGTCGTGGCCGATCGAGCTCGTCGGCCACCATGCCTCGCTCCCGCTCGCGCTCGCCATCCTTTACCAGGATTACCGCTTCGCGCTCGCCGACATCTTCCTCAAGCGCGCGCTCGCGCTGGTTGGCCTCGTCGCGCTCGTCTTCGGGCTCTACGTCGTGGCAGGCGCGCGGCTGCTCGCGCACGGCGCGACGGACCCGGGCGCGGTCGGCGTGCTGCTCGGGCTGTGGTGCGGCACGGCGCTCGTCTACCCGGCGCTGCGCCGCGCCGCCGCATGGTTTGTCGACGTCGTCGTGCTGCGGCGCGTCGACTACGACCGACTGCGCGTCGAGATCGCGCGTCTCTCCGCGGCGGGCGAGACCGCGGAGGCGATCCTCGACGAAGTCTGCCGGCGGCTGGCGCCGGCGCTCAACGCGCGCGCAGTCAACTGGCTCAAGGTCGAGCCCGGGCCGGCCGCGGCGCCCGGTGCGGAGTGGCGCGCGCTCTTCGAGGGGGCCGAGGAGACGGGGCAGCTCTTCTTCACCGGCGAGCTCCAGGGCCTCGAAGCGCAAGCCGCGGCGCTCGTCCCGACGGCCGACCCGCCGCGCTATCTGCTCCTCATCCGGGAGCTGGCGGGCGGGCGGCGGCTGCTCTCGGACGACATCGCCATGCTCGAAGGGGTGGCGCTCGTCGTCGCGCGCCGGATTGACGCGGTGCGCGTCACCCACGAGCGCTGCGAGCGCAGCCTGCGCGAGCAGGAGATCGGCAAGCTCGCGACCGAGGCCGAGCTCCGGGCGCTGCGGGCGCAGCTCAACCCGCACTTCCTCTTCAACGCGCTGACGACCATCGGCTACCTCATCCAGACCGCCCCCGAGCGCGCGCTCGAGACGCTGCTCCGCCTCACCGGGCTGCTGCGCGCGGTGCTCCGGCGGAGCGAGGGCGAGTTCGCCACGCTCGGCGAGGAGCTCGAGCTGGTCGAGTCTTACCTGGCCATCGAGCGGGCGCGCTTCGAGGAGCGGCTGCGCGTGACGATCGATGTCCCCGCGGCCCTCCGCCCGCTGCGCCTGCCGCCGCTCATGCTGCAGCCGCTCGTCGAAAACGCGATCAAGCACGGGATCGCGCCCGGCAAGGCGGGCGGCGAAGTCACGATCACGGCGCGGCTCGAAGCGGGAGATGGGGCGAAGGGCGGCGGCGAGGTGAGCGATGGCGCCTCTCCCTCCCTCCTCCTGACCGTCACCGACAGCGGTATCGGGGTGGGTGAGGCGGCGCTCCGGCAGGGGCGGCGACGCGGCGTCGGACTGGCGAACGTCGAGCGGCGGCTGGAGGGCTACTACGGCGGGGTAGCCTCGCTCGGCATAAGCAGCGCGCCCGGCGCGGGCACGCGGGTCGAGATCCGGTTGCCGGCCGGGGCCCCGCTTGCGGCGGCCGAGGCCGGCGGCGCCAGGAGGCCGGCGTGACCGAGAGACTGCGCATCGTCATCGCCGACGACGAGCGCCCGGCGCGCTCGTTCCTCGCGGCGCTCCTGGGCTCGTTCGAGGACGCAGCGGTGGTCGGCGAGGCGACCACCGGGGCCGAGGCGGTCGAGGTCATCGAGCGCGAGCGCCCGGACCTGACGCTGCTCGACTTGCAGATGCCCGAGGTCGACGGGCTCGGCGTCATCCGTCTGCTGCGCAAGGACCACCTGCCGCTCGTCGCCTTCGTCACCGCCTACGACGAGTACGCGGTCCGCGCCTTCGAGCTCAACGCGATCGATTACCTGCTCAAGCCGGTCGAGCGGGGGCGGCTGCGCGAGACACTCAACCGGGCGCACGAGCGGCTCGAGCGCGCCGACTCGCGCGCGGACGAGGCGGCGCGGCTGCGCGCGGCGGCGACCGACTACGAGGCGACCGCGCGCGCGCCCTACCTCGAACGCATCCCGATCCGGCGGCGCGACGAGATTCTCCTCCTCCCGGTCGACCAGATCGCCTCGGTCGTGGCCGAGGGTGAGTTGCTCCACCTGACGACGGCGGGCAACGAGCGCCACACCTTCGCCTACCGGCTCAAGGATCTCGAGGCTCGCCTCGACCCGGCGCGCTTCGTGCGCCTGGCCCGCGGGACGCTCGCCAACCTCGACATGATCAGCCGCATCGCGGCCATGCCCGGCGGGACTTACGTCGTCACGCTGACCAACAAGCAGCAGCTCGGCGTCAGCCGCCTCCAGGGCCGCATCCTGCGCGACCAACTGCTCCGGCTGTGAACCGGAGGGGAAGACGGATGCCACGGACGGGACGGATGACCGCGGATTGATCCGTGCCCATCCTTCCCGATCCGTGTTCTCTCTTAGGAGATTTTCTTCAGGTCGCGCTCGCTCACGATCCACCAGCGGCGCCCGTCCTTGGCGAAGAATAACTGCTGCTCGACGGCGCCGCGGTCCGGCTTGCCGCGGCGTGAGAATTCGTACTGCTTGCGGAAGCGGACCTCAGCCACCCGGCCCCCAGGCTCGAAGCTGAACTGCGGCTTCCCGGCGCTGATCCTGATCGCGTCGACTTCTTTCAGGAGACGCGCCTTGTCGGCGCGGACGCTGTCGCGGGCGACGTTAGACTGCAGGTAGTACTGACGCAAGGACGAGGCGTAATACCTGATCAGCCGGGTGACGTCGCGGTCGTTGGTGGCCGCGACCCAGCCGTCGATAGCCGTTTGGATCTCGGTCTGGGACTCGGCCTCGGGACTCTTGGCGGCCGGGCGCGTCGGCGCAGGTGAGGGGAAGACTGCCGGCTCTGGCGTCGTCTCGGGGCGGGCGTCGGCAGCGGGCGGGGCGGCACTCGCGGGCGCGTTCTGCGCCACGGCCGGCCTGGCCGGTTCGACGGCGGTCACGTCCGCCTGCCCCCGGTGGAGCAAGAAATAGGCGGCGATCAGAAGGAGGGCGAGGACGATGACGGCCGCGAGGTAGCGTGAGATCACCTGCCGACGCTGCTCAAAAAGGTCCGCGGCCGGACCCCGCGCCGAGCGCCTGGCGCCTGGCGCGGGGTCGGTCACGGGGCGGGGGAGCTCGTACGGGTCCGCGTGGGGGTCAATGATGATCCGCCGCGGCGCTACAGGCCGAGGCGCCGGCGCCTCCGCCGGCAGCGGGCGCGCCTGCCGCACCCCGTTGGCGGCCAACTGCGCGCCGCTTGGTTGGCGTCCGGCCGGACCCGGCGCCGGCCACGCCTCGGGCCGGCTCGCGGCCGCGACGGGGCGGATGATTTCCTCCCCGGCGGCCTCCTCGGCCGCCTGCTCGGCCAGCTGCCGGAACTCCTCCAGCGCCTGCTCGAACTGCCGATCCGGGTCATCGCCGAGCAGCGGTGTCACCTCGGCTTCCGACGACCCGCCGGACGGGCCGTAGCCGAGGACCACGCGGAGCAGCGTGCTACCGCGCCTCGTCTCCTCGAAAGTGACGTCGCCTTCGGCCTCGACCCGCCCGCCGACCGAGCGCCAGACGAGCCGGCGGTTCGGCTCGAAGGTCGTCGCCTCGGTCTCCCACTCCAGCGCCCCGCCCCGCGCCGTCCACCGGGCGCGGCGCGGCCCGGCGAACTGCACGCGCTCGATCCCGGGCAACCACAGCGGAAAAGTATTGAGGCTGTTGAACAGCCAGAAGACGCGCGAGACCGGCGCCTTGACTTCGACCCATTTCTCGACTCTGCGCATGCCCCTCACCTCCCGGACCTTTATAACTCGAGGTCAAGCACCCGCCCCTCTTCGTCCTCGACCGCCGCCGCCTCGCGGCGCAGCGTCACCGTCTGCTCGTGGCGCGACGGCATCTGCCGTCGCGTGACGCGCAACTCATGCTTGAGCATGAGTTGCTTGCCGACGACGAGGATTTCTTCGTGGAGAGGGATGACCAGCGTCTCGCCCTCGAAGCGGACCGCAGCCGGCTCATCGACGGGCCGGTTCACGGGGACCAACTCGACATTCGCGCTTTCCTGCAGGAGCCACTCATCGACGACCTCCTCGCGCTCCTGCACTGATTTGACAACGCGCGCTCCCTCGGCCGCTTCGGCCTTCGGTCCCACGGCTGGCGCCCTCGCGGGCGCGACGACGGTCTGGGGCTCGGGCTCCAGATCCGGCTCTGAGTCGGGCAACGTCAACTCTTCGACGGGTTGGGCGAGCTCGGTCAGGCTGAGCGGAAGAAAATAGCCGCCCCCCTGCCGCTCGACGAGCGCTTCGTAAGGGGCCAGCACCTCGCGCCCGTTCTCCAGAAAGATGCGGACGCAGGGCACACCCTGGACCGGCCGCGTCTCCCCAGGCTGAATCTGGCCGCGGCGGCCATTCTTGTCCGTCACCATCAGGTCACCGACCTCGCTCATTTATCCCCCTCCCCCCGGGGACCCCGCGAGCCGTCTCGGGTACTCACCTACCCCAAAACGTATAGCGGGCGGCGCCACCTGACTCGCCCCGACGCTCTTCCTTACGCTGTAGAAGGATTAACAGCTGATCACAGCGTAGGACGGGAATCTCGAAGCAAATAGAGTGCCGAACCGGGCGCGATCATTATAGCTCGCCCGCGGCGCCAATGAACCCAGAAATTATGCTGAAAAACAGAACGCGGATGATGCAGGGAGGCGGGGTTGACGCGGATCGGAGATCCGCGTTCGGTTATCTCGTCTGGTCGGCGTGGAGCAGCATGACGTCGCTCGTGATCACGCCGCGCGAGAAGGCGAGGAGGCCGTCCGGCGACCAGGCGAAGGATTCGATCCGGTCGGACTTGAAATCGGTCAGCGGCTCGGGCTCGCCGCCCGCGAGCGGCAGCCGCCAGATGTTGTCGACGCCGCCGCGTGAATCAATAAAAGTCAGCGACTGCCCGTCGGGACCCCAAACGACGCCGAAGATCTCGTCGAGCTTCGCCGTCCGCGGCAGGTCGTAGATCCTCACTGGAGGCCCGCCCTCCGCGGGGACGAGCGCGACGCGCGGCGGCGCCCCTGTCGGCTCGTCCAAGTACCTGCAGGCGATCAGCCGGCCGTCGGGCGAGACCGCGGGCCGGGTCGAGGCCTGCGTCGTGAGCTGCACCGGCGTCCCGCCCTCGATCGGCACCTTCCACACCGTGACCAGCATGTGCTCGTCCCGGTGATAATAGACCACCCACTTCCCGTCCGGCGTGACTCGCGGGAAGTGATTGTGGCGCGAGCCCCCGGTCAATTGCCGCAGGCCGCCTCCGTCGCGGTCCATGCGCCAGACCTCCCAGGAGCCGGTGCGGTTCGAGTGAAAGACGATCTGGCGCCCGTCGGGCGAGGCCGACGGGCCGTAGTTCCGGCCCGCGCCCGAGGTCAGTTGGCGGTGGCTGGCGCCGTCGGCGCTCATCTCCCAGATGTCGGCGCTGCCGCTCGCGTCCGAGGCGTAGAGCAGTTTGCCGTCGGGCGTCCAGGCAAGGTCGAAGTAGCGGCTCGCGCCCGTGGTGACCGGGGAAGCAATCGCCGGCTCGCCCGCGACGGCGAGCCAGATGTTAGAGATGCGCTGGCGCTGGAGGGTGAGCAGCGCGCGCGCGTCCGCGGTCAGGCTGACGCCGAGGTAGTCGCTCAGGTCGCTGGTCACCGGCCGCGCCTCCCCGCCGGGGTAATCGAGTTGCCAGAGCTGCGAAAATGACGCCTCGGCGTCCTGGGCCGCGATAATCAGCCCGTCGCCGTCGGCGAGCCAGGCCAGCTCGCGGATGCCCTGCCAGCGCTGCCGCCCGAGCCCTTGCTCGGCGCCGCCCCCCAGTCCGATGACGACGACCGCGGAGAAGGAGCCGCGCGAGTCGCTCGTGACCGCGGGGCAGGCGATCAGTTGGCCGTCGGGCGACCACGCGGGCGCGCCGAGACTCTCGGGCAGTCGCCGCGCGGCCAGCCTCCGCTCGTCGGAGCCGTCGGCCCGTGCCACGACGAGGCTGGTTTCGCCGGTCTCGGGAGTGGCGCGCACGAAAGCTACCCGCTGGCCGTCGGGCGAGAAGCTGACCGGGCTGACGGCCCCGCTCAGGACCTGCTGCGCCTCGCCGCCGAGCGCCGGGATGCGGAAGACCGCCGCCGCCGGCCAGCTCCCGCGGTTGAAGTAGACGTTGTTCCCGTCGGGCGAGAAGGTCACACCCCAGTACTCGACCTCGGCCGGCGGGAGCAGCCGGATGCTGCTCCCGCCGACGACCTGCCTGACCCACAAACTCTGCCGGCCGGAGTCGTCGAGCGCGTAGGCGACGTACTTGCCGTCCCGCGAGACGGCGGCGGAGGCCGCATTGCCGTTGGTCGAGAGCCTGGCGATCCGCGGGTTCCGGAAAGGCTCGGCCGCCCCCGCGCGGCCGAAGAGGGCATAGGCCCCGGTGGCGACGACGACGAGCGAGACGAGCAGGGCGGTCAGATTGCGGACCGGGTTGTGCTGGCGCTCGGTGATCCGGCTGAACAACACTTCGTCGCCCCGGCGCAGCACGGCCCGCAGGGCCGCCGCCAGCTCGCGAGCCGACTCGAACCGGTCGGCCTCCTGCTTCTCCAGACACCGGCGCACGACGCGCTCGAGCTCGAAGGGAACCTCCGCGCCCATCGTCGGCGGGTCGTCCCGGAGGATCGCCGCCATGGTCTCGGCCGCGGTCGGGCGCGCGAAGGGGCGCCGCCCGGTGAGCGCCTCGGCGAGCAGGCAGCCGAGCGCGAAGATGTCGCTCTGCGCCTCGGCCTGCTCGCCGCGCACCTGCTCCGGCGACATGTAGCCGAGCGTGCCGATGAGCATCCCGGGGCGCGACGTTTCGTCGAGGGTGGTGAGCAAGCGGGCCGGGGAGGCAAGGGCGGGCTTGACGCGGGCGATGCCGAAGTCGAGGATCTTGACCTGGCCGGCCCCGGTGAGGAAGACATTCGCGGGCTTGAGGTCGCGGTGGATGACCCCGCGGTCGTGCGCCGCCGCGAGCCCCTCGGCCACGCCGAGGGCGATCTCGGCTGCCGCGCGCCAGGCGAGCGGCCCATGTTTAAGCCGATCGCGCAGCGTCTCGCCCTCGAGCAGCTCCATGACGGCGTAGCGCACGCCCTGCTCGTTCCCGAAATCATGGATCGCCAGCAGGTTGGGGTGCGAGAGCGCGGCCACGGTCTGCGCCTCGCGCTCGAAGCGCCGCAGCGCCTCCGGGTTGGCCGCGAGGTGCGCCGGCAGGACCTTGACCGCGACCGCGCGCCCGAGCCGCGTGTCGCGCGCGCGGTAGACTTCGCCCATGCCGCCTGCGCCGAGGAGCGCAAGGATCTGGTAAGGGCCGAAACTGCGCCCGACCATGGCCCGGCCCCGCGTGTCGGCGAGCATCGCGGCCGCGACCTCGGCCGGCGGCCCGCCAATAAAATCCCCCGCCTGCTGATGTGCGGCGACGAGCGCCTCGACCTCGCGCCGCAGCTCCTCATCACCAGCGCACGCCTCCACGAGGAAGCCGTCGCGCTCGCGTGTCTCGAGCTCGAGCGCCTCGTGATAGAGCCGGCCGATCTGGCGGTAGCGTTCCGGAGTCATAAACAAGCGATCAGCTCTCAGCTCTCAGCGGTCAGCCAAACCAGGTCCCCCTTCTGGCTGATCGCTGAGGGCTGAGAGCTGATCGCTTTTGCTGACCTCTTTAAAAAGCCAGGCCTGGGCCAGGCTCCAGTCGCGCCGGACGGTGCCGGGCGAGACGCCGAGCGCCGTGGCCGTCTCCTCGATGCTCAGCCCGCCGAAGAAGCGCAGCTCGACGACTTGCGCCTGGCGCGGGTCGAGGGCGGCGAGCGTCCGAAGCGCATCGTCGAGCGCCACCAGGTCCGCGCTCTGCTCCTGGGCGACCAGGAGCGCGTCGTCGAGCCGGACCGTCTGCGCCTCGCCCCCGCGCTTGAGGTTGTGGCGCCGGCGCGCGAAATCGACGAGGATGTGGCGCATGACCTGGGCCGAGACGGCGAAGAAATGAGAGCGGTTCTGCCAGGTGACCTGGCGCGCGTCGATCAGCCGGAGGTAGGCCTCGTTGACCAGCGCCGTCGTCTGCAGCGTGTGGCCGGTCTGCTCGCGGGCCATGTAGCGTTTGGCGAGCCGGCGCAACTCCTCGTAAACCAGCGGCATGAGTTCCTCGAGCGCCGCCTGGTCGCCCTCGCTCCAGGCCCGGAGCAGCCCCGTCACCTCCTGAGTGTCGCTCAAATTTTTCACGGCAAACTATACGACGAGGTTAGCACTTTGGGATGTAAATTTCGCTTATAGGGGTGAGGGCGGAGAAATTTCGCCCCGCCAAACTGCAGGGAGGCCTTTAGGAGGGGAGAAGATGAAGAAGAATATGCTCAAGGTTTTCACGATGTTAAGTCTCGTCGTCATGCTCGCGGCCGGTTCGGTCTGGGCGGCCGCCGAGGAGCCGTTTAAAATTAACGTCCCGTTCGAGTTCTCGGCCGGGAAGCAGGTCCTGCCGGCCGGCGAATACGTCGTCAGGCAGGTCTTCGGGGGCAGCGTCGTCAGGATTCAGGCCGTGGAGGGAGACGCCATCGCGACGGTCCAGACGCACAGCGTCCAGTCGAAGTCGGATCAGTCCAAGGCCCGGCTCGTCTTCCGGCGCTACGGCGACCAGTACTTTCTGAGCCAGGTCTTCGGCTCCAGCGACCTCAAGGGGCGCGAGTTGACGCGGTCGCGCCGCGAGCGTGAGTTCGCCAAGGGGAACTACTCGGCCCGCCTGGCGTCCGAGGCCGAGGTGGTCACCGTCACCGGGCAGTAACTAATCCCGCCGCCGGCTGACTGCCGGGGGTGAACACAGCCGGGCGCGGGGGCGTTCCCCCGCGCCCGGCTTTTCTTTTCCGCCTGCTCTTCAAATCGCTGGCCGCGTAAGGTAGACTCTTGCCGCTTCTCGCCCGGGCCTTGACCCGGGCCCTCCACTCTCACTTTTGTGCGCCTGACATCTCGACGCCGCGATGAAGACTTCGACCGGAACGACCGCCGCCGCCTCACCGGAGTTGCCCCGCGCCCACGGGGAGCTGCCGCCATGGGAAGTCTCGGACTTGCCGGCCCCGCCGCCGTTCGGGCTGCGCGGTCTGGCGCGCGTCATCGGCCCCGGCGCGGTCATGGCCGCGACCTCGATCGGCGGCGGCGAGTGGCTCGTCGGACCCGCGGCCGCGGTCAAATACTCGTCCTCGATCTTCCTCATCGTCACGGTCGCGATCATCCTCCAGGTGAGCTTTAACCTCGAGGCCGTGCGCTACACGCTCTACACCGGCGAGCCGATCTACGGCGGGATCATGCGGCTCAAGCCCGGGGCCAAGTTCTGGGCGGGTTTCTACACCCTCATCGGGTTCTTCCAGCTGGGCTGGCCGGCCCTCGCCGGGAGCGCGGCGGCGACGCTGCTCAGCGCCTGGCTCGGGCGGGTGCCGGAGGCGGGCGACCGCGAGACGCAGGCCTGGATCACGACCGGCCTGATCCTGGTCATCGTGCTCATCCTCTCCTTCGGCGGGACGATCGAGCGCATGCTCGAGTACTTCGCCTGGACCATGCTCGCCGTCGTCTTCGGCTTCCTCATCTTCGTCAACGTCGCCTACGTGCCCTTCAGCCACTGGGCCGAGACCTTCACCGGCTTCTTCAGTTTCTCGGGGCTGCCGCGCCCGATCGACTGGGGCCTCATCGGGGCGCTCGCGGCGACGGCCGGCTCGGGGGGCCTGGGCAACCTGACGGTGACCAACTGGGTCCGCGACAAGGGCTTCGGTATGGGGGCGAAGGTGGGGGCGATCCCGAGCGCGGTCGGCGGCGTCCAGATTCAGCTCTCGCACGTCGGCATGGTCTTCCCGACGACGGCCGAGAACCTGGCGCGCTGGCGCGAGTGGATGCGCTACGTCCACGTCGACCAGATCTGGGTCTGGGGAATGTTCTGCTTCCTCGGGATGTTCCTCAACGTCAACCTCGCGACTTACCTCGTGCCGCGCGGGACCGACCTCCAGGGGCTGGCGGCCGGGGCCTACCAGGCCAAGTACCTGGCCGAGCGCATCTGGCCCGGTTTCTGGTTCGTGACGCTCTTCAACGGCTTCTGGATCCTCTTCAAGACGCAGCTCGGGAACACCGACATCCTGGTGCGGACGGTGACCGACGCGCTCTGGATGTCGAGCGGCAAGCTGCGCGTCTGGCGCGGCGGGAGCATCCGGGCGATCTACTACGGCATCCTCGGCGTCTTCTCCCTCTGGGGCGTACTCGCCATCCGCGTCGCCTCGCCGATGAAATTGTTCACCATCCTGGCCAACGTCGCGGGGCTCGTGCTGGTCATCGCGGGCGTGCAAATCTTCCTCGTCAACCGCCGCTTCCTGCCGCGGGCTGTGCGCCCGCCGCTCTGGCGGGAGCTGCTGCTACTCGTCTGTTCGGCCTTCTATGCCTTCTTCACCTTCTTCGTCGTCCGCAACTTGTTTCAAGGGTAGAAGGCGGGTGAGACGCAGGGGCGGGTGCGCGCAAATCCGACATGTGATAACCTGACGGGGCGCTGCGACTACGAGCGCGCGCCCGACCAACGACGACCGGGAAGGGAAGAGAGGGCATGGCCAGCCACGACCTGAACACGACGGTGCGCGAGTGCGTCTCATGCCGCCGCTGCTACGACAGCGTGGTGCAGTTCTGCGAGGACTGCTTCGTCGAGCTCATCAGCATCGAGTTCATCCCGCGGGTCATCGGTGGGCGCTACCGGCTCGAGCGCGTCATCGCCCGCGGAGGGATGGGGCGGGTCTTCGCGGCGGTCGACCTCGGGGAGCCGCGCGAGGTGGCCGTCAAGGTGCTGCGCGCCAGCGTCATGGCCGAGCCGCTGGCGCAGGACCGCTTCCGGCGCGAAGCCGGGTTCGCCGCCGCACTCCACAACCCCCAGGTCGTCGCGGTCTACGACTACGGCGTCATGCCCGACGCCAGCGCCTTCGTCGTCATGGAGCTCGTCGGCGAGCCCTCGCTGCGCGAGGAGATGAAGCGCGAGGGGCGGCTCGCCCCGGCGCGCGCCGTCGCGGTCCTCGCCGGGGCAGCCGGGGCGCTGCACGCGGCCCACAAGGCGGGCCTCGTCCACCGCGACCTCAAGCCGGAGAGCATCGCTTTGCTCCAGCCCTCCGACGGCCAGCCGCCGGGGGTCAAGCTGCTCGGCTTCAGCTTTGCCAGGGTCGCGAGCGGCCAACTCTTCATCCCGGGTACGACGGCGCGCCTCCAGGCGCGCGGCTACCTGCCCCGCACCCCGACCTACCTCAGCCCCGAGCAGTTCCGCGGCGAGGAGGTGGACCTGCGCGCCGATGTCTACAGCCTCGGCGTGATCGCCTACGAAGCGCTCGCCGGCAAGCCACCGTTCGCCGCACAGCGCGTCGGCGACTTCGGCTTCAAACTGCTCAACGAGACCGCCCAACCCCTGCGGGCGCTCAACCCCAAAGTCAGCCCGCTGCTCGAGGCCGTCATCGCGCGCGCCCTGGAGAAGGACCCGGCCGGACGCCAGCAGAACGCCGCGGAGTTCAAGCGCGAGCTGCTCGGCGCGGCGCAGGTGGGGTAAGCCCCGGTCGGGCGCTGGGGAGCGGGGCGTCGAGCGCAAAGCTCGGGGGCCGTCTGGGTTCTCATGAGACCACCAGAACATTTAGACACGCTCCGCCTGTCGCTCCGGCCGCCGGTCTTGGAAGACGCGGGTTGGATCTTCGGGAGTTATGCCCAGGACCCGGATGTCACCAGATACCTCCTCTGGCAACCGCATCGAAATATCGAAGAGACGCTAGCTTTTCTGCGGCGCTGTCTCTCCGCCTGGGAGGGCGGGTCGGCCTTCCCTTGGGTCATCACGCGGAAGGGCGACGGCCAGCCCATTGGCATGATCGAGATCCGCCGCGACGAGCATAAAGCCGACATCGGGTATGTACTGTCGAAGGCAGCGTGGGGCAGGGGTTATATGTCAGAGGCGGCTGAGGAGATCGTCAGCTGGGCGCTGGGCCAGAGCCAGCTGTACCGCGTCTGGGCAGTGTGCGATGTCGAGAACCTTGCCTCGGCGCGAGTCTTGGAGAAAGCCGGGATGGAGCGGGAAGGGGTGCTGAGGAGGTGGATCAAGCACCCGAACGTGAGCCGCGAGCCGCGGGACTGCTACTGCTACGCGAAGGTCAAGGAGGCCCGCCTAACAGACCTGGCACCCGAGCCAGGCGAGCGATTAGGCGCTTGATTTTAAAGGACGTAAGACACGACGGCCACGCCCGTCAAGTCCGGACGAGGTGGGCGATGAGGCGGTAGCGGGCGGCGCTCATGCCGCGGACGATGATCACGTCCTGCGGGCGGCGGAAGGGGCCGTGCTTCTGCCGGTGCTCGACGATGCGCGCGGCGAGTGTCGGCCCGACTCCGGGCAGGCGCATGATCTCGGCGGCCGGGGCGGTGTTGAGATTGATGCGGTCCGGGGCGAGGAGCAAGAGCAGGCCCGCGAGAATCTGTCGCATCCGCGTCCTCCGCCTGTTACCCCTGCAGGCCCTGGATCTTCAGCCGGAACTCGCCGTTGGCGATCGCCGGGCCTTCCGGGGCGCGGCGGGCGAACGCCGTCGCCTCCTCGAAGATCATGGGGATGCCCCCTGGGGCGGCCGGGAGGCCGTAGTGGCGATTGGTGAAGAGTGCCTTGAGGCGTGGGTTGGGCGGCGCAGCCACCCCGTAGCGCAGCGAGATCACCGGCAGCTCGACGGGCTGCGTCGGGTTGACGAACTCGATGCTGTCGTCGAAGACATTGATCCGCGCCTGGCGGTCGCGCGCGCCCCAGTCGCGGTGGACGAGCGAGTTGGTCAGGGCCTCGACGATCACGCCGCGGTGGTAGTTGGTTCGCCCCTCGACCTCCGCCGCGGGCAGCGCCTTGCGCGACGGCCGCGCATCCCAGAGGTCGGCGTAGCGGCGGATGAAGTTGAAGGCCCCCTCGTAGAGGTGGGCGAGGTTGCCCTGAAACTGCGCGCGCTCGACCAGGGGAGCGCCCGTGTCGCGCCCGCCGTAGCGCGCCAGCTGGAGGTCGGCGCGCGGCAGGAGCGCCGCGACGCGCTCCGGCTTGCCGAAGAGCAGCAGCGCGCCGAGGGTCGGCACGATCTCTTCGCCGAGGCGCAGCGCGAGCCCCATGTCGAGCATGACCGCGTCGGTCGGGAAGCCCTTCGCCGGCTCGCCCCAGTAGCCGGGGTTGACCCCGCGGACGTAGCCCCAGAAGAGCGACTCGTCGACGTCCTCGACCCAGGCCTGGAAGCAAGGAATCTGCTCGAAGCGCGTGAGGTAGGCCTCCTGGTAGAGGCGCGAGAGCTCCTCGCGCGTCGCCTCGCGCTTGCTCGCGCCCTCGCGGAGGTAGAAGCGGTCGTCGAGCGTGCGGTGCGGGCGGTCCTGCGCGTCGACCTCGAGGACGACGATCCGGCGCCCGTTGTCGAAAGCCACCTTGTTGATGTAGGGGAAGACGGGCGGCTGGATCAGGCGCCCGCAGATCTCGCGCAGCTGCGCCTCGACCGACTCAGGGTCCTCGACCCCCTCGACGCGCAGCTGGTCGTTGACGCCGAAGATCATGGCGCCGCCCTCGGTGTTCGCCAGCGCGATGATCTCGGCCGTCAGCTTCTCGACGTTGCTGAAGCGGACCTTGAGCTCGAGGTAGGTGTCCTCGCCCCCGCGCAGCAGGCGGACGACCTCGGGGCGCGTCATGACCGGCGCCGGCAGCGAGAGCATATATTCGAGGTACGAGCGTTCCGAGCCGGGGGCCTGGCGCGGGCGGCGGGCGTGGTGCGTGCGTTTGCGACCCATGGGCTATGCGGGGGGGCGGCAATCTAGATTAATGAGAGGGCGGGCACACGGATGGGGCCCGGGCCAGCGCGATCCACTCGTGCGTTGCAGGGGGAATCGTCACGGGCCGCTCGCGGCCGCCGCGGCGGGCTCAGGCGGCCTTCGTCTTGTCGGGCGTGTCGTCGTCGCCTTCGGCGATGCCCTTCTTGAAGTTGCGCACACTCTCGCCGAGCCCCTTGGCGAGCGAGGGCAGGCGGGTGCCGCCGAAGAGCAGCAGCATGATCACAAGGACAATGAGCAGCTCCTGCATACCGAGGCCGAAGAAGTAGAGTAGGAAGTTAGACATGTCAATCTCCTTACGCCGTGCATTGTAAGCCCCGGCGCGAGGGGGTGTCAAATCGCAATTCTTGATGTTTCGCGGTTTCGATGCTATAGTTCGCCTCGTTCCTAAATCGAAATCAGACAAGGACCTTTACCGTAAGGAGGAGAAAATGGCTGAAGACCAAGGCCATGCCGCCGACAAACTAGTTTACTTCCTCATCGGGGCCGGCATCGGCGCGGTCACCGCGCTGCTCTTCGCGCCGAAGGCGGGGAGTGAGCTGCGGTCCGAGATCGCCGACGCGACGCGGCGCGGCGTGGACTTAGCGCGCGACACCGGCCGCGAGGTCGGCGAGCGGGCGGGCGAGGCCTACCACACGGGCGTCGAGCGGGCGGGCGAGCTGGCGGCGCGCGGCAAGGACGCCGTCAGCGACCTGACGGAGCGCGGGAAGGAGGCGGTCAGCCGCCAGAAGGCGCAAGTCTCGGCCGCGATCGAGGCGGGCAAGCAGGGGTACCGCGAGGCCAAGGCGCAGGACCTGGCGGGCGGCCCGAGCCCGGCTTTCGAAGAGAGCTAGCGAGAGGGGTGCCAGATTTCCCGGCCGGGGGCTGGCAGCGAAGGCGGGCAGCGGAGAATGACATGACTTACTTGGTGATCGTCGTGACGATCCTGCTGGTGGTGCAGACGGTGGTCTGGGTCGTCATCGGCCTGAGCTTCGCGGCCTTCGTCCGGCGGGCGGGCGAACTGCAGACGCGCGCCGAGTACCTGCTCAACAATACCGAGCCGGTGGTCAAGATCGCCCAGGGTCTGGTCGCCGAGCTTCGCACCGCCTCCAACTACATCACGCAGGGGACGCAGAATCTGACGGCGATCACTGAGATGGCGAAGGACGAGGCGGCCGAGGTCCGCAGCCTGCTCGGCGACACGACGGCGCTCGCCCGGCGCGAGGTCGAGCGGACGCGCGAGCGGGTCGACCGCGTCCAGCAGACGCTCGCGGTGGCCACCGACCAGTTCCAGCAGACGACGGCGCTCGTCCAGCGGAGCGTGCTCCAGCCGGCGCGCGAGTTCTCCTACATCATGTATGGACTGCGCCGCGGCCTGGAAGTCCTCATGGCGGGCAACCGGCTGCCGGTCAACCGCGCCTACCAGGACGAAGAGTTGTTCATTTGACGCCCCATCGGGGGCGGGCGGAGTGACCCTCCGCCGCGATCGCTGACCAACAGCACTCGGCTCCGACCAGACCTGCAGCGGAGCGCGAGTGCTTTTTTGTTGGGTTTACGGTATTATCGAGCTTCTTTTTTGAGAGAGACCCCTACTATGGAGACCGACACGGCATTGGACTTCAAGGCGACCGTTAACCTCCCGAAGACCGACTTCCCGCTCAAAGGCAACCTGGCCCAGAACGAGCCCGCCCGGCTGGAGCGGTGGGGGGCGATGAACCTCTACGAGCGGCTGCGCGAGGCGCGCGCCGGCCGCCCGCTCTTCGTCCTCCACGACGGGCCGCCCTACGCCAACGGGCGCCTCCACCTCGGCCACGTGCTCAACAAGGTCCTCAAGGACTTCGTCATCAAGTCGCGCTCGATGATGGGCCACTGGGCGCCCTACGTGCCCGGGTGGGACTGCCACGGGCTGCCGATCGAGATTCAGGTCGACAAGGACCTCGGCGCGCGCAAGAAGGAGATGAGCACGATCGAGGTCCGCCGCGCGGCGCGCCGGCACGCCGAGAAATTCGTCGCCCTGCAGCGCGAGGACTTCAAGCGCCTCGGCATCCTGGGCGAGTGGGACGACCCCTATCTGACCATGGATCCGAGGTATCAGGCGACGATCGTCCGGGTCTTCGGCCGCTTCGTCGAGCGCGGCTCGATCTACAAAGGGCTGCGGCCGGTCCACTGGTGCATCCACGACCAGACGGCGTTGGCCGAGGCCGAGGTCGAGTACCGGGACCATGCCAGCCCCTCGGTCTACGTCAAGTTCCCGTTCCCCGACGCCGCCCGAGTCGACCCTGCGCTCGCCGGCCGGGACGTGAGCATCGTCATCTGGACGACGACGCCGTGGACGCTGCCGGCCAACCTCGGCATCGCCTTCAACCCGGGCTTCGAGTACAGCGCGGTCGAGGTCGGGCACGAGGTCTTGATCGTCGCCAGCGGCCTGCTCGCCCAGGTTGGGTCCCAACTCGGCTGGGGCGAGAATCCGCCGGTCCTCGCGCGCGTCGGCGGCGAGCAGTTCGACCGGCTCTCGGCGCGCCACCCCTTCATCGACCGCGCCTCCCTGCTCATGCTCGGCGACCACGTGACGCTCGACGCGGGGACCGGCGCGGTGCACACCGCCCCGGGGCACGGCTACGAGGACTACGTCATCGGGCAGAAGTACGGCCTCGAGGTCTACTGCCCGGTCGACAACCGCGGCCACTTCACTAACGAGGTCGAGCACTTCGCGGGCGAGCAGGTCTTCAAGGCCAACCCGCGGATCGTCGCGCTCCTCGGCGCGACGGGCGCGCTCCTCGGCGAGGAGCAGGTGACGCATGCCTACCCGCACTGCTGGCGCTGTCACCACCCGGTCATCTTCCGGGCGACGCCGCAGTGGTTCATCTCGATGGGCGAGTCGGGACTCAACGACCGCGCGATCGCGGCCTGCGACGCGGTGCGCTGGGTGCCGGAGTGGGGCCGGGAGCGGATGAAGAACATGTTCCGCGGCCGCCCCGACTGGTGCATCTCGCGCCAGCGGTCGTGGGGGGTGCCGATCACGGTCTTCTACTGCGAGGGCTGCGGGGAGGCGCTCGTCGACACGGCCGTCATCGAGCACGTGGCGCGGATCTTCGAGCGCGAGTCGGCCGACGCCTGGTACACGCGCGCGGCTGAGGAACTGCTGCCCGCGGGCTCCGCCTGCGCGCGGTGCGGCGGGGCGCGCTTCCGCAAGGAGTTCGACATCCTCGACGTCTGGCTCGACTCGGGGACGTCGTCGATCGTGGTGCTCGAGCCGCGCGGCCTCGGCTACCCGGCCGACGTCTACCTCGAGGGGGGCGACCAGTTCCGCGGCTGGTTCAACTCGTCGCTCGTCGTCGGGCTCGAGGCTGGGGGGGCGGCGCCCTACCGCGAAGTGATCACCTATGGGTGGGTGGTCAACGTGCAGGGCGAGAAGATGTCGAAGTCGAAGGGCGACGCCGTCGAGCTGCCGACGGTGCTCAAGCAGAGCGGAGCCGAAGTCCTCCGGCTCTGGTGCGCGGCGCTCGACTACTACGAGGACATGCGCGTCTCGCCCGAGATCCTGGCGCGCATCTCGGACGCCTACCGGAAGCTGCGCAACACGGCGCGCTTCTGCCTCGGCAACCTCGACGGCTTCGACCCGGCTCGCGACCGGGTCTCGCCCGGCGAGATGCTCGAGATCGACCGCTGGGCGCTGGCCGAGGCCAACGAGGTGACGCGGCGCGTGCGCGCGGCCTACGAGCGCTACGACTTCACCGAGGTCTACCAGACGCTCTACTCCTACGCCACGGTCGAGCTCTCGGCGCTCTACTTCGACATCATCAAGGACCGGCTCTATACGGCGGCGCGGCGCTCGGCGGCGCGGCGCTCGGCGCAGACGGCGCTCTACGAGATCGTCCACCGCCTGGCGCGGCTCGCGGCGCCGATCCTGGCTTTCACCTCCGACGAGGTCTGGGAGCACATCCCCGGCGCGCGGGCCGAGGCCGAGTCGGTCCACCTGACCGAGTTCCCGGCGTATGAGGAGGGGCTTGCCGACGCGGCGCTGCTGGCGCGCTACGCGACGCTCTTCGAGGTCCGGGGCGCGGTCACCAAGGCGCTCGAGGAGGCGCGCAACGCGAAGCTCATCGGCGCCGGGCTCGAGGCGCGGGTGACGATCACGGCCGACGCGGAGACGGTTGCGTTCCTGCGCTCCTTCGGCGAGGACCTGCGCTTCATCTTCATCGTCTCGGAGGTCGAGCTCGGCGAGGGCGCGGGGCCGGTGGTGGCGGTCGGCCGCGCGGCGGGCGGGAAGTGCGAGCGGTGCTGGAACTACACGACCGACGTCGGGGCGGACGCGCGCTTCCCGGGGGTCTGCGCGCGGTGTGCGAAAAACGTGGAAGAGATGGGCCACGGATGAACACGGGAAAGGCACGGATTGACACGGATCAGACCCATGAAGGGTAAAGGCTCGTACTTATTACTCAGCTTCGTGATCCTGGTTTTGGACCAGGTGACCAAGGCGTGGGCGACGGCGTCGCTCCAGCCGGTGGGCTCGGTCGAGGTGGTCGCGGGCTTCTTCCGGCTGAGCTATGCGCGCAACCGCGGGGTGGCCTTCAGCCTCTTCGCCGACAGCGAGTTCGACATGCAGTGGGTGCTCGCCGGGGTCTCAGCGCTGGCCGCGGTGGCGGTCGCCGGCTACCTCAGCCGGACCGCGGCGTCGCACGCGCGGCTGAACGCGGCGCTGGCGCTGCTGCTGGCCGGGATCATGGGCAACCTCATCGACCGCGTCCGGCTGGGCGAGGTCGTCGACTTCCTCGATTTCCACTGGGGCAGCCTCTTCACCTGGCCGACGTTCAATGTCGCTGACGCGGCGATCTGCATCGGTGCGGGGCTGCTGGCGCTCGAGCTGCTGCGCGAGGAGAAGGCGGCGGCGCGCGGCGCGGCGGCGGCCGAAGAGGGCGGCATGGGCTCCCCGGAGTGATGATTAGCTGATGTTTCCTGAACTGTTCACGATCAAGTCGCTCAACTTTACGCTCAACACCTACGGCCTGCTGCTCGCGGTCGCCTTCATCGTCGGGCTCTACGTCATGGCGCGGCTGGCCGAGCGCGACGGGCTGGACCGGAACCGGGTCTACGACCTCGGGCTGTGGGTCCTGGCGGCCTCGCTCGTCGGCTCGAAGCTGCTCATGGTGATCACCGACTGGGACTTCTACCGGACGGACCTGCGTCAGATCTTCACGCTCGACTTCTTCCGCTCGGGCGGGGTCTTCTACGGCGGCTTCATCGGCGCGCTCCTCGCCTCGGTCGTCGCCATGCGAATCTACAAATTGCCGTGGTGGCGGACGGCGGACGCGTTCGCGCCGGGGGTCGCGATCGGGCAGGCGATCGGGCGGCTGGGCTGCTTCAGCGCGGGCTGCTGCTGGGGCAAGCCGACGGGGAGGGCCTGGGGCGTACACTTCACCGAGCGCGGGCATGAGGTGACGGGGGTGCCGACGGTCGTCGCCCACCTCGAACCGGGCGAGCAGGGCGCCTGGGCGGAGCGGCTCGGAGGGCTGACCGCGGCCCTGCGCCTCCACCCGACGCAGCTCTACGAGGCGGCCGCGACGCTGCTCATCTTCGGGTTCCTCATGTGGCTCGGCCGGCGGCGGCGCTTCGACGGGCAGGTGGCCCTGGCCTACGCGGCGCTCTACGCCGTGGCGCGCTTCGTCATCGAGTTCTGGCGGGACGACCCGCGCGGGGCGGTGTGGGGGCTCTCGACCTCGCAGTTCATCGCCGTCGTGATCTTCGTCGGGGCGGCTGCGGCCTATGTCATGAGGAGCGGTCAGCGGTCAGCTTTCAGCTCTCAGCCGGAAAAAGCTGAGAGCTGAGAGCTGAAAGCTCAAGTTATGCGCCTCGCCTATTTCAGCCCGCTGCCGCCGAGCAAGTCCGGGATCGCGGACTACAGCGCGGAGCTGCTGCCGCGGCTCGCCGACGGGGCCGAGGTCTCGGTCTTCGTCGAGGGGGAGCGCGAGCGGGCAGCCCACGCGGGGGGCGAACGCTACGCCGTTTACGAGGCGGCGCAGTTCGACGCGCTCGACGCGGCGCGCCCTTTCGACCTCTGCCTCTACCACCAGGGCAACAACCCGCACCACGAGTACATCTACGAGCGCGCACTGCGGAGGCCGGGGCTGGTCGTGCTCCACGAGCATTGCCTCCACCACCTGATCGCGTGGCGGACGCTCGGGCGCGAGGACGAAGCGGGCTACTGGGACGAGATGTTCTACGACTACGGGCGGCGCGGGTCGCAGCTCGCCGAGATGCGCGAGCGCGACGTCGGCAGCGAGTACCAGCAGTTCCTTCTGCCGCTTAACCGCCGGCTGGTCGACCGGAGCCTGGGCGTCATCGTCCACAACGAGCACGCGGCGTCACAGCTCGAAGGGCGGGCGCGGACGCCGGTCGAGGTCATCCCGCACCACCTCTCGCCGCGGGTCTACGAGCTGGACGGCCTGGACCGCGCGGAGTGCCGGCGCGCGCTCGGGCTGCCGGAGGAGGGGTGGCTCCTCGCCTCGTTCGGCTTTGTCACCCAATCGAAGCGCATCCCGACGCTGCTCCGCGCCTTCAAGCGCCTGCTCGCGGTCAAGCCCGACGCGCACCTCCTGATCGTCGGGGAGGACCACTGGCGGTGGAGCGTGGCGCCGCTCATCGGCGAACTCGGGCTCGGGGACCGGGCTCGGGTCACGGGCTACACGAGCGAGGAAGATTTCTTCCGCTACCTCAAGGCGGTCGACGTCGTCGTCAATTTGCGCTACCCGACGGCGGGCGAGACGAGCGGGACTCTGATCCGGGCGCTCGGCGCGGGCAAGCCGGTGATCGTCTCGGACTTCGGCCAGTTCGGCGAGCTGCCGGACGAGGTCTGTCTCAAGGTTGCGCCCGGCCCCGAAGAGGAGCGCGAGCTCTACGCCCGGCTGCGGCGGCTGGCCTACCGGGCCGAGGCGGCCGAGGGGCTGGGCCGCCGCGCCGCCGCATGGGCGCGCGCGCGGTGCGACATCGGCCGCTCGGCCGCGAGCTACCTGGCCTTCGCCGAGCGGGTCCGGAGCGCCCCGCGGCCTGCGGCGGCGGCGGCGGCCGGGGGGATGGCGCCGACGATCAAACTCGAGGCCGAGGAAGCGATCGAGTACGCCGCCGGCTTCTTCGCCGAGGACCCGGCGGCGACGGGCTATTTACGGCGGCACGCCGGGCGGATCGTCAAGACGGTCGAGCTGGTGCCGGTCGGTGGGCCGGGCCAGCGGCTGTTGGAGCTGAGCAGCTACCTGCAGATGACGCCGCTCATCCGGCGCGGCGGCCGGTACGAGGAGATCGCGATCACCAACTGGTGGGAGGGGGAGCCGCGCGAGAAGGTGCAGCGCGTCCGCCACGCCGTCACGGGCGAAGAGTTGAGCTTCCCGATGCAGAACGTCAACGTCGAGCGGGACCGGTTCCCTTACCCCGACCAATATTTCGACGTCGCGCTCTGCTGCGAGCTGATCGAGCACCTCAACGAGGACCCGATGCACATGCTCATCGAGCTCAACCGGGTGCTCAAGTGGGGCGGGCTCGTCATCCTGACGACGCCGAACATCGCCAGCGGCTTCAGCCTCCAGGAGGTTCTAGCCGGGAGCAGCCCCTACATCTACGGCGCCTACAACCTCGGCGGCCGCGCCGACCGCCACAGCCGCGAGTACACGCCGAAGGACGTGCGCCTGGCGCTGGAGGCCGCCGGGTTCAAGGTCGCGCGCCTCTTCACCGAAGATCTTTGGCACCGCACCGACGAAGAGTTCCTCGGCTGGCTCGCCGGGGAGGGCTACTCGCGCGAGCTGCGCGGCGACAACATCTTCGCCGTCGGCCTCAAGGCGAGCGCGCAGGTCGAAAGGTTTCCGGACCGGCTTTACGACTCATGAGAGAACACGGATGCCACGGATGGGATGGACTGGCACGGATCGATCCGCGGTCATCCGTCGCATCCGTCTCATCCGTGTTCTAAGTTTTATGATTTCCGTCCAACAAGTTTCCAAGCTCTACCGCATCTACGAGCAGCCGTCGGACCGGCTCAAGGAGATACTGCTGCGCGGGAGGCGCAAGTATCACCGCGACTTCTGGGCGCTGGAGGGAGTCGACCTGGAGGTCCGAACGGGGGAGGCGGTCGGGGTCATCGGGCGCAACGGGGCGGGGAAGACGACGCTTCTCCAGATCATCGCCGGGATCCTCCGGCCGACGGCGGGAGAGGTCCGCGTCGAGGGGCGGGTGACGGCGCTGCTCGAGCTCGGGAGCGGCTTCAACCCGGAGTACACGGGGCGTGAGAACATCGTCATGAGCGGCCAGATTCTCGGCTTCAGCGAGGAGGAGATGCGGCGGCGGCTGGAGGTCATCGTCCAGTTCGCCGAGCTCGAGGGCTTCGTCGAGCAGCCGGTCAAGACCTACTCGACCGGGATGCTCATGCGCCTCGCCTTCGCCGCAGCGATCCACGTCGACCCGGACGTGCTCATCGTCGACGAGGCGCTCTCGGTCGGCGATGTCTACTTCCAGCGCAAGTCGCTCGACCGCATGGATTACTTCCGCAAGGCGGGCAAGACGGTGCTCTTCGTCTCGCACGACCCGCACCTCGTCCAGCGCTTCTGCGCGCGGGCTCTCTGGCTCGAGGCGGGGAAGGTGGCCATGTGGGGGGAGGCGCGCGAGGTGGTCACAGCCTACCAGGCCTTCTGCGCGCGGCTTGAGGACCAGTGGCTCCACGAGGTGGCGACGCGCGGCGGCCTGAGGTCGGCGGAGCACGAGGAGGTCTTGCGCGAGCTGCAGCTGACCGGGGCGCGCTGGGGCAACCGACGGATTCGCTTCACCGCGATCGAGATGCTCGACGCGCGGGGCGGGGCGACGTGGATCTTCCGGACCGGCGAGCCGGCGACGATCCGCCTGCGGTACGAGGCCGACGCCGACTACGAGCGCCCGGTCTTCGCCGTCGACATCCACCGCTTCGACGGCGTCTTCGTCGGGAGTATCAACAACTACGACACGCACCCGACGCCGCTCCCGGTCCGGCGCGGCGAGGGGGCGGTCGAGTTGCGCCTCCCACGGCTCGAGCTGCCGTTCAACTCCTACTTCCTGACACTCAAGGCCTACACCGAGAACGGCGCGCCGGACTGGAAGGACCCGGCCGACATCCACAACCAGATGTACCAATTCGACGTCGTCACCGACCGCGTCATCCATGGGCTCATGCGGTTCGACGCCGAGTGGCAGGCCGCGGAGCCGGCAGCGGCGAGCCGCGGGTGAGGCTCAGGGTTCTCTCATGAAACGTCTTTGGCTTCTCTCCCTTCTCTGGCTGCTCGCCGCCGGGCAGTCGCCGCGGCCCGACTCCTACGACGCGATCATCAAGGACGGCACGGTCTACGACGGGACCGGAGGGCCGGGGCGCCGCGCCGACGTCGGGATTCGCGGGGAGCGGGTGGCCGCCGTCGGCGACCTGCAGTCGGCGCGGGCCGCGGCGGTCATCGACGCGCGGGGCCTGGCGGTCGCGCCGGGCTTCATCAACATGCTCTCGTGGGCGGTCGACGATTTGATCGTCGACGGGCGCTCGCAGGGCGACATCCGGCAGGGCGTGACGACCGAGATCTTCGGCGAGGGCGATTCGATGGGGCCCCTCACGGGGGAGATGCGGCGGCGGCGGCTGGCGGCGCAGGGTGACCTCAAGTTCGACATACCGTGGACGACGCTCGCCGAGTACCTGAGCCACCTCGAGCGGCGCGGCGTTTCGCCCAACGTCGCCTCCTTCATCGGCGCGACGACGATCCGCGAGCACGTCGTCGGGCTCGCGGACAAGAAGGCGAGCCCGGCGCAGCTCGAGGAGATGCGCCGCCTGGTCCGCGCGGAGATGGAGGCTGGCGCCCTGGGCATCGGCTCGTCGCTGATCTACGCCCCGGCCTTCTACGCCACGACCGAAGAATTGATCGAGATGTGCAAGGTCGCCGCCGAGTACCAGGGCAAGTACATCTCGCACATGCGGAGCGAGGGGAACCGCCTCGTCGAGGCGGTCGAGGAGTTGATCCGGATCAGCCGCGAGGCGCGCATCCCGGCTGAGATCTACCACCTCAAGGCCGCCGGGCAGGCGAACTGGCACAAACTGGACCCGGTCATCGCCCTGGTCGAGGAGGCGCGGCGCGAAGGGCTCAAGATCACAGCTGACATGTATACCTACCCGGCGGGGGCCACGGGGCTCGACGCGGCCATGCCGCCGTGGGCGCTCGACGGCGGCTACGAGGCCCTCTTCAAGCGCCTGCGCGACCCCGCGGCGCGCCAGAAAATCGCCGCCGCCGTGCGCACGCCGACCGCCGAGTGGGAGAACCTGTATCTGGCGGCAGGCTCGCCCGAGCGCGTCGTGCTCGTCGGCTTCAAGTCGGAGAAGCTCAAGCCTTACGCCGGGAAGACGCTCGGCGAGGTCGCGCGGCTGCGCGGCCAGGACCCGGTCGAGGCGATCATGGACCTGGTGCTCGAGGACGGGTCGCGCGTCGGGACGGTCTACTTCATGATGTCGGAGGAGAACATCAAGAAGCAGCTCCGGCTGCCGTGGGTCTCGTTCGGGTCGGACGCCGGCTCGATGACGACCGAGGGTGACTTCCTCAAGTCCTCGACGCATCCACGCGCCTACGGCAATTTCGCGCGCCTGCTCGGGAAGTACGTGCGCGAGGAGAAAGTCATCCCGCTGGAGGAGGCGGTGCGGCGGCTCTCGGGGCTGCCGGCGGCCAACCTCGGGCTCGAGGGACGGGGCGTGCTCAAGGAAGGGATGTACGCCGACGTGGTCGTCTTCGACCCGCGCGAGGTGGCCGACCGGGCGACATTCGAGAAGCCGCACCAGTACGCGGTCGGCGTGAGGCACGTCTTCGTCAACGGCGTCCAGGTGCTCCGCGACGGCGAGCACACGGGGGTGAAGCCGGGGCGCGCGCTCCGGGGGCCCGGCAAAAAGAAATCTGGCTCTCAGCGAATTGCCGGGAATGCCCCGCCCTCCGACTGACGAGCGGTTTTCAAAAAGGCTTCAACAGCCAGATCAAAGTCCTCAAACGGCGCTGCTCTGGGATCACAAAGATAGCGCATCCGTTGACATGTGCCGGCTTTAGACAGAAGATTCGTTAACAAACCTACTGGAAACTGGGTCAGTCAACTTACGGAGGAGACCACCATGGCTGGAACCTGGACCAACCTTACCAATGCTCCACCGCAGACAGTGTGCACGACTTTCCTGCTCACCGACGGCACCGTACTGGCGCAGGGCGTGAGTACCAACAAGTGGTACCGGCTGACGCCCGACGCCAACGGGAGTTACGCCAACGGTACCTGGGCCACCATGGCCAACAGCGTCAACGGGCCACTCTACTACGCCTCCGGCATTCTGCGTGACGGACGACTGATCGTCGCGGGGGGTGAATACAACTTCGGCGCTGCGGTCTGGCTCAAGGCGGCCGAGATGTATAACCCGGTTGCCAACGCGTGGGCGGTCCTACCCACCCCGGCGGGCTGGAATCTTATCG
>Ga0075421_100001044_pt1 | contig 31455 bp, 11 predicted proteins | sample SoiMetdeltSBSDD5_FD_75292 | JGI IMG/M metagenome (GOLD analysis project Ga0075421, IMG submission 75292) | Bulk soil microbial communities from a Populus tree surrounding site in Tennessee, USA - Soil MetaG P. deltoides SBSDD5 | ecosystem: Environmental > Terrestrial > Soil > Tree plantation... | reverse complement strand
CCAAGTCAGCGCGGTAGCGGCGAGCGCCAGCCCAATGCCTCGCAGGATATACGTCCGTCCTTTCCGACCCGCGCCAGTTTGCAGGTATCCGAGCAGCGCCGAAATGATGAGCAGCGCCTCCAGCCCTTCGCGAAAGATGATGGTAAACGCCGCGCCGAAGACGAGCGTGGGGACTAAAGCGCCGACCGGCGAAAAGAGCTTCTCAACTTCGTACAGCCCATCCCGCACCGCGCCCACGGACGTTTCCACCTCGTTGGGCAGCGCGTGCAGTTGCATCTTGGACCGTAGGTCGGCAAAGCGATATTCCATCTCTAGCGTCAGGTCCGGATCAACCGGCCGCAGCTGAATTTCAATGATTTCGAAGTAATCCAGATAGGCCCCCCGCGAGAGCGCGTAGGCCGTTTCGGTATCGCCCAGACGATAGGCGCGCATGGACTGCTGGAGCGCTTCCCGAACTTTCTCCGCTTCCGCGGCGACATCCACCTCGTCCGGCGGCGAGCCACCTTGCGCGGCGGCGTAAGGAGTGAGCGCGAAGGTGAGGAGGATGAGGAGGAAGAAAGAGACGAAAGACGAAGGACGAAGGACGGAAGACGGGGGACGGAGGACGGAAGACAAAGGACGAAGGACGAAGGACGAAGGACGAAGGATGGAGGCGAAAAGTTTTGTGGATTTCATTGGAGGTTGAGAAGCGAAGGGTGAATGACGAATAAAGAATGGCAGGTGCACGTGGAAGGCTATAGTCCCCGAAGCGAAGCGGAGTGGGATGGCAAGTTGCTTCGTTCTTGAGCCTTGGGGCCTTGAGCCTTGTGCCTTGTCCTTTGGGATTTAATCCTTTGCCCTTGGTCCTTTATCCTTGTTCCTTGGTCCTTCTCAGGGTCCCCACGCTGGGGAACCTTCGGAGGCGGCGTTGTTCGTGAGGCGGGTTGGCGTGTAAGTCTCCAGGTTTTGCAACGCCTCGGCGATGTTCATCACGTAAATCTCCATGTTGCCATCGCGATCAGAAACAAAAGCCAGTTGGGTACTATCCGGTGACCAGACCGGGTTGGTCTCCCCCGCCGGGTTGTTCGTGAGCCGCGTCTGTTCGGAACCATCCGTACCCTGAAGGGCATCTGCGACTTTCATAACGTAAATTTCCGGATTTCCGTCACGCTCTGAAACAAAAGCGATTCTTTGCCCATCCGGCGACCAAGCCGGCTGCCAATTGCCGGCAGTGTTGTTCGTCAGCCGCGTCTGTTCGGAACCATCCACCTTCATCACATAAATCTCCAGATTGCCATCCCGATCAGATTGAAAGACAATCTGCGTCCCATCCGGCGACCAATTGGGTGCGCCGTCCGCATAAGCCGGGTTGTGCGTTAAATTAATTTCTCCGGAGCCATCCAAATTTATGAGATAGACATCAAAGTTCGGTTCGCGCTTATGCAGCGCAATGTGCCCCCCATCCGGCGACCAGGCCGGGCCGGAATCATCATTATCGTCATGCGTGATGCGCGTAGTCGCGGAACCATCGCTCCTCATCATATAAAGTTGGCGCTTGAGAGTCTCACGCTTGGAAAAGAAAACCAGACGGTCACCGTCCGGCGACCATGTGGGTCCGTAATCGTCAGCGGGATTGTCGGTTAACCGCGTCTGATCCGAGCCATCGGGTTGCATCACATAGATTTCTTGGTTGCCATCACGGTCAGAGACGAAAGCGATCCGCCCCTGGTTGATAGGCGTAGGCGCTTCCCCCGGCGCCACACAGGCGGACAAGAGTAGAAGGAGAGAGAGACTGAGGAACTGAGCTAGTTCAGCGAGGCGGTGGTAGTGGTTCAGACGGAGGATCAATCCCGGCCTCCCGCAGTGCGTCGAGGAAGTCCTGGTAGTAAACCGGCTTGCGCAGATAAGCCACAGCGCCGGCCTCCCGGCCATTCTCCACTTCGTTCAGCCCGGAGTATAAGATCACGGGAATGTGGCACGTGGTCTTGTCGGCCTTCAAGGCGCGCAAGACATCCCACCCGCCCATCCCCGGCAGCCCCAGGTCCAACACGATGACGACCGGCCGCTCCTGACGGACGAGCGCGACTGCGTTTTCCCCTTGGGTAGTGAAGACGGGCCGGAAACCGCTCCGCCGGACGTAACGTTCCATCAGGTAGAGCGATTGCAGGTCGTCCTCAATGATAATGAAGGTGCGGATCCCCAAGCGATAACCTCATACGGGTGGCCGGTGGCAAGTGGAAAGTAACCTATCACTTCCCACTTGCCACTATTTTACCTCAACCCCCCTTCATTAAGCCAACCCCAGCGACCGGCGACTTGCCACTCACTTTCTTTAGAGCGGTTTCCAGATCGCTCACGATGCTAGACCTGTCAGGTTTCACAAAGGACACTTGATATCAAACGGTATCTATAGAGACCTGACAGGTCTGCCTCGCGCGTGCGCAAGCCAGGAAATTGCTTTAGTGATAAGGGATCGGGATCGTCGGGGAGAGCGCGATCTGTCCCTTCAGCATCTTGTTCACAGAGCCGGCCAACCGCAGGTAGAAGTCGGACGACATGCTGATGCCATCCGCATTCAGCGTCAGGAAATATTGGTTGTTCGGGATCATCGAGCTGTCTTCTGCCGCTTTGGCAATCGCCGTCCCTTCGTCGTATTCGTCGAACATGGCGATGTAGGCGGTGGAGACGTTGGAGCGCTTTACGTTGTACGCCATGCGCCACAACAAATTTCCACCCCGGCGCGGAAGCTGGTTGCGTACGCCGCCATTCCAGTTCGACCAGGCAAAGCCGGGGAAGAGGACCGGCTGGTAATCAACGCCACGGGTCGAGAGATAGTCTCGGTCCGGGATGACATAGTTGTTCATCCAGCCATCCACGCCAGCATCGTTGGTCAGAGTCGCCATCCCCACCGTCCACGGCGAGATCATGTTGAGGGAAGTGTAGACGTTGATGAAGCCGGATTTGGAATCGCCGGTTCCAGTGCGCCAGTCGCGCGGTGTGCCGCCGATGACGTAGACGCCCCGATTCTTGAACCAGTTGATCAGATTCGTCCAGTCGGTGGCGGAGCCGGGCCGATCCAGGAAACCGACGCCCCACAGGCAGACCACCGGCTTCCCGTTTTGGTAGGCATACGAAGCGGACGAGGTGAGATTCAACGATCCGGTAATCGTGTTCAGCCAGTCGTTTTCGATGTCGGTGACGAAGCTGGAACCCATGCCGGAGACATCGTACATGATGTAGAAGAGCCGGCCATTGGCTTCGGCGGCGCTGCGCACCTTGGTGGCGATCCCATCGCGGAACGATTTCATTGACGGGTCGCCCAACTCGTTGCCAAAGCGCTGCAGCCCAACGCCATCAATGTTGTTCGTCGCCATCCAACTGAAATGCAGATTGACCGTTTGGGTGGTGTACGAGGAGAAGAGTTTGGCCGGGCTGCCATTGCCCAGGTTGCCCAAACTGGTCTGGAAGAGCGAGGTGTATTCCCGCGTGTCCGGATACAACTCAAACTTGACATTGCCTGGCGCCGGAGAGACGCCCGCCGCCCAGTGATTCCAACGATTGATAGGCGAGCCGCTCCCCGCCGCGTCAAACCAGCCTTGATAGCCGACGAAGAGATTGCCTTTGACTCCGGCATTCGTGATCGGCGTCGGGCTGGGGCCGGGGGTCGGGGTCCGGGTCCGGGTGGGTGTGGGCGTCGGCCCAGGTGCAGCACCACTGAACACGATATCGTCGTACCAGATGTCGCCGGTGGGACTGGCGTCCGTGACCAACCGCAATGTGACGCTGGTAAATCCGCCACTGTTCCAAGTTCCGGTGACGAATTGCCAGGAACCGGTCACCGACGAGCATAACGCCAACTCGCCGATAATGTCGTTCATGTCCATACACGCGCTTCCCACCGAGTTCGTCTTCCAAATGTATCCGGAGTAGGTGTAGGTGGCGCTCGTCGCCACGGTCACGCCCTGTCGCGTATCGGTCCCCGCGCCGCGGAAGGTGGACTTGAGCGACCACCCGCCGGTGTTGAATTTGTCGTTTGCCCGCGCGTGGTTCGTCCCTTCCGCCCAGTCGGCGGCATCGGAGGCGCTTCCACCGGCCGTCTCAAACCCGGGGTTCAGCAACCGGTTGCCGGAAACGGGGGTATTCGTTGGGCCGGTGGGCGTATTCGTGCGGGTGGGCGTGTTGGTGGGCGCGGCAGACGTGTTGGTTGGCGTGTTGGTCGGCCCCACGGGTGTATTCGTGCGCGTATTCGTCGGCCCGGCGCCTGAGTCCAAAGAAATGTCGTCGAACCAGATATCGCCGGTCGGGCTGCCATCGGTGATCAAGCGCAACGTCACACTCGTGTTCGAGCCACTCCCCCACGTCCCGGATTTGAACTGCCAAGAGCCCGCCGTCGTGGTGCAGAGTTGCGCCTCGCCCACAAGATCATTCATGTCCAGACATGCCCCGCCGACCGTGTTGGTGCGCCAGACGTAGCCGGAGTAGGTGTAGGTGGTGCTGGTGGAGACGGATACTGTTTGGCGCGTATCGGTCCCGGCGCCGCGGAAGGTAGATTTGAGCGACCACGCGCCGGTGTTGAACTTGTCGCTGGCGCGGGCATGCAGCGAGCCTTCCGTCCAATTGGAGGCATCTCCCCCGGTTCCACTTTCAAAGCTGGGATTGAGGACGACATTCGCGGCCAGGGCCGTCAGCGGAGACAAAAAATATGAACCGGTGGAATAGAGAGCGAGGATTAAAACCATTACGAAACTAAAGGGCTTAATCTTTTTGGTCATGGGAGGCCTCCTGTGCCTTCCTGAACGCGCGGGCCGATGTCAGACGTACCCAACTGTCCCCTTGACTTGCCTGTCACCCTGAGCAGCGCGAAGGGTCTCAGGGCTTCTACGGTTACCGATTTTGATTTTCAAAGTTCATTAGGCCTAAGGGACTACTGCAACCAACCTCCTTTCTGAGAGAACACAGACCCCAAAGGTCTGGCAGGACCTTTAGGGTCTGTCGAGCTAATTTTCGCGGCGCGGACTTGAGTCCTTAGTTAAAAAAATACGCTAGTTCCACCAACAAATCTCGCATCCCAGTGTCCGTTTTTCGCACATGAGGAGCGAAAAAAAATAACTTCCGTTTTTTAACTACTCAGCTCGCCTCACCCCCCGGCCCCCTCTCCTGAAGCGGGAACCCTGAGCGCAGTCGAAGGGTCGCTTCAGGAGAGGGGCTGGGGGTGAGGCTAAATAGACGCATCATAAATTACAGCGGCGGGATCGGGATGATCGGGGAGAGTGGAATCTGTCCCTTGAGCATCTGGTTCGCCGCGCCGGCCAACCGCAGGTAGAAATCCGACGAGAGGTGAACGCCATCCGCATCCAGCGTCAAGAAGTATTGGTTGTTCGGGATCATCGAACTGTCTTCCGCGGCTTTCGCAATGGCCGTGCCTTCGTCGTATTCGTCAAACATGGCGATGTAGGCAGTGGAGATGCCGGAGAGCTTCACGTCGTAGACCATCCGCCAGAGCAAGCCACCCGCGCGGCGCGGCAGTTGGTTGCGCACCCCGCCATTCCAGTTCGACCACGCGAAGCCGGGGAAGACGACCGGCTGGTAATCCATGCCGTGCGTCGCGGTGTAATCCAGGTCCGGAATAACGTAGGTGTTCATCCAGTCGTCCACCGCCGGATCATTCGTCAGGGTCGCCATCCCCACCGTCCAGGGCGAGATCATGTCCAACGACGAGTACACGCTGAGGAAGCCGGGTTTAGAATCGCCGGTTTCAGTGCGCCAATCGCGCGGTGTGCCGCCGATGACGTACACGCCTTGGTTTTGGAACCAGATGATCAGGTCCGTCCAATCGGTCGCGGAGCCGGGCCGATCCTGGAAGCCCACGCCCCACAGTGAGACGACCGGCTTGCCATTTTGGCGGGCATACATCCGCGAGGCGGTCAGGTTCATGGTGCCCATGATCGTATTTGTCCAATCGCTTTCGATCTCGCTGGCGAAGGTGGAACCCATGCCGGAGACGTCGTACATGATGTAGAAGAGCCGGCTATGATCCTCCGCTGCGTCTTTCACTTGAATAGTGATGTCGTCCCGGAAGGCTTTCAGCCCCGGGTCGGTTAATTCGTTGCCGAAGCGCTGCAGCCCGACGCCATCAATGTTGTGGGTCTGCATCCAACTGAAATGCAGATTGATGGTTTGATTGGTGTACGACGAGAAGAGTTTGGCCGGGCTGCCGTTGCCCAGATTGCCCAGACCGGTCTGGAACAGCGAGGTGTACTCTCGCGTATCCGGATACAACTCGAATTTGATAGTGCCCGGAGCCGGAGCGACGCCGGGCGCCCAGTGATTCCAGCGATTGATGGGCGAGCCGCTGCCCGCGGCGTCGAACCAACCCTGATACCCGACAAACGTGTTGCCGAGCACGCCCATATTCGAGAGCGGTGTGGGGCTGGGGCCGGGGGTCGGAGTCTTCGTCCGGGTGGGCGTATTCGTCGGGGTCGGGGTCGGCGCCGGGGGCCCGGTCAACGCAATATCGTCGAACCAAATGTCGCCAGTGGGCGAACCATCCGTAATCAGCCGCAAGGTCACGCTGTTAAACGCGCCGCTGTTCCAACTCCCACTGACGAACTGCCACGAGCCGGTGGCCGAGGCGCATAAGGTGGCTTCGCCGAGGACGTCATTCATATCCATACACGCGCCGCCGACCGCAGTCGTCCACCAGATGTAGCCGGAGTAGGTGTAGTTCGCGTTGCTGGCGACGAGAATTGTCTGCCGGGTGTCGGTTCCCAGACCGAGGTAGGTGGACTTGAGCGACCACGCGCCGGTGTTGAACTTGTCGTTGGCGCGCGCGTGGTTCATACCCTCGATCCAATTGGCCGCATCCCACGCACCGCCGCCCGCCGTTTCAAAGCCCGGGTTGAGGACCACGTTGACAGGGCCGATGGGTGTGGCCGTGGGCGTGGACGTGTTGGTCGGAACGATGGGCGTATTCGTCCGCGTGGGCGTGTTCGAGGATGTTGGAGTGCGGGTCGGCGTATTGGATGGAGGGACCGGCGTGTTGGTGGGCGTATTCGTCGGCCCTACGCCGGAAAGCGAGATGTTGTCGAACCAGATGTTGCCGGTCGGGTTGCCGTCCGTAATGAGTCTCAGGGTCACGCTCGTGTTCGAGCCGCTATTCCAACTCCCACTCACCAATTGCCAGACGCCCACAGTCGAGACACACTGCTGCAATTCACCAATGATGTCGTTCATATCCAGGCACGCATTGCCGACGGTATTCGTTCGCCACACGTAAGCGGAATAGGTGTAGGTCGTGTTGGTCGTGATCGAAACCGTTTGGCGCGTGTCCGTGCCTGCGCCGTGATAAGTGGACTTGAGCGACCACGCGCCGGTGTTGAACTTATCACTCGCGCGCGCGTGGTTCACGCCTTCCATCCAGTTGGCCGCATCGCTCGCGCTACCACCTGCGGTTTCAAAGCCCGGGTTCTGCACTACGTTGCCCGAGGGCACGGATGTATTCGTCGGCGTATTCGTTGGAGGCACAGGTGTGTTCGTCGGTGTATTTGTCGGGCCGACAGGCGTATTCGTCCGCGTTGGCGTATTCGTCGGTGGAACCGGCGTGTTGGAGGGTGTATTGGTGGGGCTGGTGCCCGAGTCAAGCGCGATGTTGTCGAACCAGATGTCGCCCGTTGGGCTGGCGTCGGTGATCAGGCGCAGCATCACGCTAGTGTTCGAGCCGCTATTCCAGTTCCCGCTCACAAATTGCCAGGAGCCGGCGGTCGTGACGCACAACGCGAGTTCGCCCACGATGTCGTTCATATCCAGGCACGCGCCGCCCACGCTGTTCGTCCGCCAGACGTAGCCGGAGTAGGTGTAAGTAGTGTTCGTCGTAATGGTCACCGTCTGCCGCGTGTCTGTGCCCGCGCCGCGATAGGTGGACTTGAGCGACCACGCGCCGGTGTTGAACTTGTCGCTCGCGCGCGCATGATTCGCGCCTTCCGTCCAGTTGGCCGCGTCCCCCGCCCCGCCCGCCCCGGCGGTCTCAAAGCCCGGGTTCTGCACCACGTTCGCTGCCTGCGCTCGGATCGGTGAAAAAAAATAAGAACTAACAGAATAGATAGCCAGAGCCAAAACCATCACAAACCTGAAGGGATAAAGCTTACGGGTCATGGGAGGCCTCCTGCACCTAATAATTCCTATTAGAACCGCTCGGCGATAAAACAAAACCTACTATCAAACAGCACGCGTGCTCCTGTTCGTCATTCCCCCGTATGCAGTTCCAGAACTTGGGTACTTGCTACTCTGAAGCCTGTTCGAGCCGGTGACGCCGACCCGCGCCCCAGGTTTACCGGAAGACACGCCGCTTTACCCCCTTAGGAAGCAGTGTAGCAACTTCCGTCCGGCCGGTCAGTAAACCAAGAGCAAAAAGTAATAAAGTTTGAGTAAAGGAAGGCTGCGCTAGGTCTAATGGCCTATGTGTTGGCCCTTCCTTTCTGAGAGAACACAGACCCCAAAGGTCCTGTGAGACCTTCAGGGTCTGTCGAACTAATTCCGGGGCAAGGTGCGGCGCACGTAGGGGCGAGCGGCCGCTCGCCCCTACATGCCGCCGCACCTTGCCTTGACCCTACCGAGGAATATTGTTGCTGGCTGAAGCCGGCGTCCCCGTCCAGTTAAATCCGCCGCCGCCGATATTGCCCCACAGATTCACCGTGCCGCCGTTGATCGTCACATCCGTGCCAGAATCCCGGAACAGCACGCCATTAAAGCTAACGTTTCCGCCGCCGATGGTGGACAGGCTGTGATGGAACGCCGCGCCTTGCAGGACGACAGTCCCCGTGCTGACGTTGACCGCTTGCGCGTACGTCTCCATCGTCGAGAGATTCCAGACCCGGGCGGTCCCGCCGGTAACCTTGAGCGCGACGCCCGCCCCCGCGCCGCCGCAGTTCCCGCAGCCTTCGCTGTTGATGATCTTCACCCCACCCGCGCCGGTGCCCGTGACTCGAATCTCATCCAGGCTGCCATCCGCGGCGATGTTGAAGGCCACCGCTTGCGCCGACCCCTCGAAGGTGTGGCCGCCCCACGCGCCATACACAAAGTTGCTCAACACATGCTCGTTGCTCGCGCCGTTGCCGACGATGAAGGCTTGCAAGTTCACTTTGGTAAACGCATCCGCAACCGTCCACATGGTAGTGTTGCAGCACGGGAGTTCGGTCAAGATACCCGGCAGGCCATACGCGCGCGCCCAAGCGTTGATGTTGAACAAGTTGTCCTCCATCCAACCCTCGCTCGCGTTCCCGACCCGGATGCCTTCTTTGAGCGCCAACCCGGTGACTTGGTTGATGTAGTGACCATTGGTTGGGTTCGTCGCAAAATCAATGCCCTTGTAAGCATTAGTGAACGAAAGGTCATATGCATACACGTTGGTCCCACTGCCACGGATCGTCCACGGATAAGTTGCCAACGGCAGCGAGGTGTTCTGGCTTGGGTAGTGCACCGAGAAGCCGCGCACTCCCGCATTGTTGCCATTCAACATGATGAACGGAGTGGCTGTGTCCGGGTTCGCGACTCCCTTGTTCTCCACCGCGTAGAAAATTGTTCCCATCGCCGGGCCGCCGTTCTGCGTGTTGCGTTCCACGCGGTGTGGCACATCCTCAGCGCCGCGCAGTTCGACTCCGGCGGGGACCGTCAGGTGCGTGTTGATCTTGTAGATTCCGGCGGGCACGAACACCGTGCCGCCGCCCGCCGCGCCCGCATCATTCAGCGCGTTTTGGATCGGCGTCGTCGCATCCGTCACGCCATCCGCGACCGCGTTATATGGCGCGGCCCGCACGTTGTAGAGGTTGTTGTTCGCGGGATGCGGAATCGTCGAGCGCCACGGGTAAGCGCCCTGCCCGTGCGTAGCAAACGAGTAGCCGGTGTCCTGTCGGCGGAAGTTGCCGGTCGTCGTCGGATCGGCAATCGCCGCGCCGTTGTTGAACATCAAATTGGCGCTCTGTCCGGCGGGATAGCTCGATTGCAGCACGACCGAGGAGGACGTTCCGGTTTGCAGGTTGATGCCCTTCGTCGTCCCGGACACGCCCGCGAAGTTGCAGCCTTCCGCGACGAATGATCCAGCACTGGTCGTAATGCCATACGTTCCGGTCCAGCTATCGAAGGTGGTGTTTTGGAAGTTGACCATGGTATTCCCGGTGACTTCCACGGCTTTGGACGCACCACCGCCAATCGTGCACGTGTTGAAGAGCAGGCTCGTTCCACCGTTGTCCACGACTTTCAGTGCGATAGGATTCGATCCCTGGTTCGCTTTCAACGTGCAGTTGGAGATCACGGTCGCAATCCGGCCATCCAAGAAAGCCGCGTTGAACGCGACGTTGCTGTTGAGCACGGTCAGGTCATAGAACATGGCGGTGGTATTGATCCGCCGCCCGGCGACGAACGTCACACCGGTCTTGTAATCCGAGAGATAAATTTGTGTGAGTTGATCCCATTCCACGCCGCCGATTTGCAGGCCGATGCCGTTCGCGCGGGTCCAGGTGTTGATGGCCGAGAGCGTCGGCTTCGTCCCGGAGACAGAAGCATCCAGGTTCGCCCAGTAAGTGCCATCGAACTTGATGCGCTCAACCTTGCCCACATCCGCCGTGTCTTGCAAGTAAATGCCCAACGCCAGCGGCGTCCCCTTCACATTCCGGAGCGCGTGCAGTTCGTGCGTGTTATCTTTCCCGGCGCTGATGCCTTTATACGAGTTCAACAGCGTCACATCTTGAACCGAGCCGGCGATGTAACCATCTTCGCCCAGGTAGCGGCCCAAGATTTCAAACGTGTACGGGTATTGCAAGGGAGTTGGCATGGTCTGATTGGGATAGAAGACCGTCAGCCCTTTGACGCCCGCGCTGCCCCAGATGCGGAACAAGCCGGGGTTGCTGTCCGCGCCGGTCGCGGGGCTAGCCATGATCACGGTGCCGTAACTACCGCTGCCTACATCCGGATCACGCCAATCGCCGCGCAGGGTGACGTGGTTGTAGATATGGATGCTGCCAGTAACTTTGTATTTTCCGGCGGGCATCCACACCACGCCACCGCCCGCGTTCTCCGCCGCTTGAATCGCGCTTTGGATCGCCGAGGTCGCGTCATTCACGCCGGTGTTGTCCGCGTTGTAGGGCGGATCGGTGACGACCCAACTCGCCACGACGATGTCCTTCGTCGCAAACTGCGGGATGATGACGCGCGGCGTTCCGTTCGGCGCGCCACCGGACGTGGGAGACGGGCCGGGGGTCGGCGTATTCGTCCGGGTCGGGGTGTTGGTTGGGGTATTCGTCGGGCCGCCAGGGCCGGTGAGCGTGATGTCATCGAACCAAATCGCGCCGGTCGGGTTGCCATCCACATAGGCGCGCACTGTGAGCGAGGTGGTCGCGCCGCTGTTCCAGGCGCCCGTCAGGAAGACCCAACTGCCGGCGGTGGTCGTGCAGCGCTGCACCTCGCCGACGAGGTCGGCCATGTCAATGCAAGCGTTCCCGACCGTGTTGGTCTTCCAAGCATAGCCGCTGAAAGTATAGGCGGTGCTGGCCACAACACTTACGCCCTGGGAAGTCGCGCCGTTGGTGGTGACGGTGGATTTGAGCGACCACGCGCCGGTGTTGAACTTGTCGCTGGCGCGAACTTGGTTGGTCCACTCGGTCCAGTTGGCCGCATCCGCCGCGCCACCACCGCCCGCCGTTTCAAAGCCGGAGTTCTGGATTACGTTGCCGGAGGACACTGGCGTGTTCGTCGGTGTATTCGTTGGCCCCACCGGCGTATTCGTCGGCGTGTTGGTTGGGCCAATGGGTGTGTCTGTGGGAGTGTTCGTCGGCGCGGTTGTATTCGTGGGTGTGTTCGTCGGCCCCGTGCCGGAGTCGAGTGAGATGTCGTCGAACCAGATATCGCCGGTCGGGCTGGCGTCGGTGATGAGGCGCAGCGTCACGCTGGTGTTCGAGCCGCTGCCCCACGTCCCGGATTTAAATTGCCAGGAGCCGACAGTGCTGGAACACAGCGTGAGTTCGCCGACGATGTCATTCATATCCATGCACGCGCCACCAACCGTATTCGTCCGCCAGATATAGCCGGAGTAGGTGTAGGTGGTGCTGGTTGAGATGGACACGGTCTGCCGCGTGTCCGTGCCCGCGCCCCGGAAGGTGGATTTGAGCGACCACGCGCCGGTGTTGAACTTGTCGCTGGCGCGCGCATGGAGCGAGCCTTCCGTCCAGTTAGCGGCATCGCTCGCGCTGCCGCCCGCCGTTTCAAAGCCTGGGTTCTGCACCACGTTGGCCGCGTGGACTTGAATCGGCGAGAGGAAATAAGCGCCGAAGGAATACACGGCCATGATTAAAACCATTGCGAATCTGAGGGGGGAAATCTTGCGGTTCACGGGAGGCCTCCTGGGCTGGGTTAAGATGACGCTGCATGGGTTGAGCGAGACCCTAAAGGTCTTAAAGACCTTTAGGGTCTGAATCTCCGCACTGTGTGAGACTGTCAGATCCGCGAAATGTGTATCACAACAACCCAGACTCAGTCATCAATTCCATTCTCAAGAGAGACCGTTACCAAGAAGGATGAAGGATGAATTGTGAAGGATGAAGAAAACCTTCCGCCTTCCACTTTCATCCTTCATCCCTCATCCTTCATCCTTCAGAAACTACCTCCGTATATTATTACTTGCCGAACCCGGTGTACCCGACCAATTGAAATTATCTCCACCGATATTGCCCCACAGATTTACCGTTCCACCATTAATCGCCACATCCGTTCCACCATCCCTAAATAACACACCGTTAAAACTCGCCGTCCCGGAACTGACCACGCCCAAGCTGTGATGGAAGGCCATGCCTTGCAGCACCGACGTCCCACCACTAATGTTGATCGCCTGCGCGTATCCTTCCATCGTCACGACGTTCCAGACTTTGGCCGTTCCGCCACTGATCCGGACCGCGACGCCGCCGAGACCACAGCCGCAGCCTTCGACGTTGATGACCTTCACGCCGGTCGCGCCGGTGCCGGTGAAGTTGAGCGTGTTCACGCTGCCATCCGCAGCGATGTTGAACGCGGCGGCATTGGCCGTGGACTCAAACGTGTGGCCGGTCTGCGCGCCATACACAAAGTTGCTCAAGACGTGCTCGTTCGCCGCGCCGCCGGTTACCACGAAGGCGCGCAGGTTCGCGCGCGCATAACCCGCCGCGACCGGGAACATCGTATTGGTTTCGTCGAGAATGTTCGGTAAACCGTTCGCGCGCGCCCAAGCGTTGATGTTGAAGAGATTGTCCTCCACCCAACCTTCACTCGCGTTCCCAACCCGGATGCCTTCTTTGAGCGCCAACCCGACGACTTGATTCACGTAGTGGTTGTTCGTCGGGTTCGTCGCAAAGTCCACGCCGCGCCAGGTGTTGGTGAAGCCGATGTCGTAGGCATAGACCGTATCGCCGCTGCCGCGAATGCTCCACGGATACGCGACGATACATCCGGAACTCGACGTGCATTGATTGGGATAGTGGATGGAGAGACCACGCACGCCGGAGTTGATTCCGTTGAGCATGATGAACGGCGTCGCCGTGTCCGGGCTGGCCGTCCCATGCCCCTCGATCGCATACAGCACCGTGCCGGTGCCGCGCCCCATCAGCATCGCGCGGTGTGGCGCATCATCCGCGCCGCGCAGTTCGACGCCCGCGGGCACATTCAAGTGCCCGTTGATCCGGTAAAGGCCCGGAGGCAGGTAAACCGTCCCACCACCGGCCGCGCCCGCATCGTTGAGCGCATTTTGAATCGGCGTCGTCGCATCCGTCGCGCCATCCGCAACCGCGTTGTACGGCGCGAGCCGGACGTTATAGAAGTTGTTGTTAGTGGGCCGAGGCAGATTCGGTCGCCAGGGATAAGCCCCCTGCCCGTGCGCTTCAAAGCTGTAGCCGGTGTCCTGGCGCTTCACATCGCCGGTGCTGCTGTTGGTCAAGAAGTCTGCCGAACCCGCCGGCGTCATCGCATTCCCCAACAGCGCCGCCGAGGACAGCCCGGACAGCAAGTTGATGCCTTTCTTGCTCGCCGAGAGAGTCGGGACGAACGTGCAGCCTTCGACGACGAGCGTCCCGGCGTTGGCGGTCAGCGCATACGTTCCCGTCCAGTTATCAAAGGTCGAGTTATGGAAGCTCACCATCGTGTTGCCGGTCACTTCCACGGCTTTGGACGCGCCGCCGCCGATGGTGCAGTTGTTGAAGATCACACTCGCGCCGCCGCCGTCCACGACCTGTACCGCAATCGGGTTCGAGCCGACGTTCGCCGCGATGGTGCAGTTCGAGACGACTACGCCAATCCGGTTATCGAGGAAATTAACTTTCATCCCGATATTGCTGCTCTGGATGGTCAAGTCATACATCATCAGCGTCGCACCAATGCGCCGTCCGGCGACGAAGGTCACTCCGGTTTGATAGTCTGAGAGCGAAATTTGCGTGAGCTGATCCCACTCCACACCGCCGAGTTGCAGGCCGATGCCGTTCGCGCGCGTCCAGTTATCAATGTCGGCGCGCAGCGGCTTGCTCGCCGAGACGGAGGCATCCAGATTCGCCCAGTACGAGTTGTTGAAGGTAATGCGTTCGACCTTGCCCACGTCGGCGGTGTCTTGCAGGTACATCCCCAGGGCGAGCACGGTGCCCTTCACGTTGCGGATCGCATGCAATTCGTGCGTGTTGTCCTTGCCGGCGCTGACGCCTTTATAGGAATTCAACAACGTCACGTTCTGCACTGAGCCGGCCATGTAGCCGTCTTCACCCAAGTAGCGGCCCAGGATTTCAAACGTGTACGGATAACTCGTCGGTGAGGGCAGCGATTGATTGGGATAATACACTGTTAAGCCTTTGACGCCCGCGCTGCCCCAGATGCGAAACAGACCGGGGTTGCTATCCGGGCCACTCGGCACATTCGCCAAGATCACCGCGCCGTAGCTGCCCGTGCCGCTGTCCGGGTTGCGCCAATCGCCGCGCAAGGTGACGTGCGAGGGGATGTGAATGCTGCCGGTGACTTTGTATTTTCCGGCGGGCATCCAGACCACGCCGCCGCCCGCGTTGTAGGCATCGGTGAGCGCTTGCTGGATGGCGTTCGTCGCATCGTTCACACCGGACGTGTCGGCGTTATACGGCGCGTCCGTCACGACGAAGTTCGCCACGACCACATCATCACTCGGATTGACCGGGACAATAACGTGCGGATTGCCGCTCGGCCCGCCGTTGATGTCCACCGGGCTAACTGAGGCCGTAATCTGATTGTTGCCGCCGGACCTGTCACTGACAAAGAGACTGTCCCATTTAAAATCTGCAGTAGACGCGAAGACGTTTTTCTTGATGACGCCCGCGCCGTTGGTGACTTGGAGGTTGTCGTACTGCGCGCGGTAAGTCAGGAAGTTGGTGTCGTTCTCGCCAGCCAGCGTCCATTGCGCCGCGGTCTTCCCAACCATCGCGCCCGGCACGGCGAGCTTGCGGTGATACCACACGTTATTCGCGCGGCTCGTCAGGTCGGCGGTCGGCGCGCCCGCCAGGCCGTTCTGATCTTGCCAACCCGCCGCGCCGCGGAAGGTGCTGCCGTCCGTGTTGTAAATGTCCAGTCCACCCGCGGCGGCGACGTTGGTGATAAGCTTGACGTCGTATTCAATGAAATCGCCGGAGACAAAAGTATACGCGGCTTGTGAGACGCGCGTAAAGATGAATCTATTCCCACCGCTCCCCGCGTTGTAGGCGAAGAAGTCCAGGATGTCGCCGGCCGCGCCGCTGGGCGGCGGTGTGGGCGATGGCCCTGGCGTCGGCGTATTCGTGGACGTGGGCGGTGGCCCCGGTGGCGTGAACCCAATATCGTCGAACCAAATATCGCCGGTCGGGCTGGCGTCGGTGATCAGGCGCAGGGTGAGGCTGGTGTTCGAGCCGCTGCCCCACGTCCCGGTCACAAATTGCCAGGAGCCGGCGGTCGCGGTGCACAAGGTCAGTTCGCCGATAATGTCATTCATGTCCATGCACGCGCTGCCCACCGTGTTCGTCCGCCAGACATAGCCGGAGTAGATGTAGGTCGTGTTCGTCACAATAGAAACGGTCTGCCGCGTGTCTGTTCCGACACCGCGGAAGGTGGACTTGAGCGACCACGCGCCGGTGTTGAATTTGTCATTCGCGCGCGCGTGGTTCGCGCCTTCCGTCCAACTCGCGGCGTCGGCGCTGGAAGCGCCCTGAATCTCGAACGATGGATTCTGCACGACGTTGCCGGAAGACGCTGGGGTATTCGTCGGCGTATTCGTTGGCACGATGGGTGTGTTGGTGGGAGTATTCGTTGGCGGCGCCGGCGTAAAAGTATTAGTCGGCGTCGGAGTGTTCGTGAAGGTATTCGTCGGCCCCGGTGTGCTCGTGAAGGTACTGGTGGGCGGGACGGAAGTATTCGTCGGCGTGTTGGTTGAGGGAATAGGCGTAGCTGTGTTGGTCGGCGTATTCGTCGGCCCACCTGCGTCGAGCGAAATATCGTCGAACCAGATGTCGCCGGTCGGGCTGCCATCCGAAATCATCCGCAATGTGACGCTGGAGTTCGAGCCGCTGCCCCACGTCCCGGATTTAAATTGCCAGGAACCAGCGGTCGTGGCGCAGAGAGTCAACTCGCCCACAATATCATTCATGTCCATGCACGCGCCGCCGACCGTGTTGGTGCGCCAGATGTAGCCGGAGTAGCTGTAGGTGGTGTTGGTGGAGATGGAAACGGTTTGGCGCGTGTCCGTCCCCGCGCCACGGAAAGTAGATTTGAGCGACCACGCGCCCGTGTTGAATTTGTCGCTGGCGCGCGCATGGAGCGAGCCTTCCGTCCAATTGGCGGCGTCCCCCGCCCCACCCACGCCCGCGGTTTCAAACGAGGAGTTCTGTATGACATTCGCCGCCTGTGCGACGGGCGATTGAAAAATAAGATAAGCCAGACCGGAGAAAGTCAGAGCCAACGCGGACAAAGTTGAAATGATTTTTTTACTCATGCTCACACCTTCCAGAAAACTGTCGGGCTAAAAGCCCAACCTACCAATAAAAGTAAAAAGGATGAAGGCGGAAGGATGAAGTATGAAGGAAGAACAAAACCCTGCTTCCTTCTTCCTCCACCTTCATCCCTCATCCTTCATAATTCATCCTTATCTTTACGGATGCGCTCCGTGGCAAGACTCGCTGCCGTGATCGGTGAAGCTGTAACCGGCCGCGGGGATAAAGTCCCAGGTGTAGCTGCTCGAGCTAAGCGCCATCTTGATCACGCCGAACGCCACGCTATCCCGAACTTCACTACCCGGTTCAATCGTCCCGAAGCCATACACATTCCGGCCGCCGGTGCCGACGATGATCTGGCGCAGGCCATAGTTCGGATCGGCATTTTGATTCGGATCGTTCCGGCGGAAGCGCTCGTAGAAGTGCGAGTGACCGACGAGCAGCAGCTCGACGCCTTTGTCATACATCAACTGGATCATCGCCTGCATCTCGGTGTCGTCGAAGGCGCGCGTATCGGAGGTCCAGCGCGGATGATGGGTATAGACCAGCGTGCATTCCGGGTGCGCGTTCAAATCATTTTGCAGCCAGGTGTACTGCGGATTGCCCACCGCGCAGCCGCCGGCTTTTGAGCATTCCGTGTTGAGCGCGATCAAATGCCACGCGCCAACGTTGTAGCTGTAGTAACCCTTGCTGCGATCCCCGGCCGGCCCGGTCTGGTTGCCCACGCCATTGAAGTAATCGAAGTAACCGGCCGCGTTCGTGGTCAGATATTCGTGATTGCCGACCGCAGGACTGGTCTTGGCTTTCAACCGGCCCCATGACGGATGGTAGAAATTGTTGAAGTCGGACAACGCGCCGTTTTCGTATTGATTGTCGCCGAGTAGGATGACCTTATCCGGGTTCATCGCTACCAACAGGTCGGAGGTCTCCATCTGCTTGCAGGACGCGCCGCCGCTCCCCGCGCCGCAGGCGATGTCACCCGCGGCGGCGACGATCACTGTGCCCGCTGCTGAAGTCGAGGTTGGGGTTGGAGTCGGGCAAGAGCCGCACGGAGTCACAGTGCTGGTGGGCGTGTTCGTGGGAACGGGAGTCCCCGGCGAGGCCAGCGAGATGTCGTCAAACCAAACGTTGTTGTTGGGATTGCCGTCGGTGATGAGCCGCAGCGTGAGGCTCGTATTCGAGCCGCTGTTCCACGTCCCGGACTTGAACTGCCACGAGCCGGTCGTGGTCGTGCATAACTGGACTTCGCCGACGAGGTCACTCATGTCCATACACGAACCACCGACCGTGCTCGCGCGCCAGATGTAGCCGGAGTAGGTGTAGGTGGTGTTCGTTGCGACCGAGACTGTCTGAGCTGTGTGGGTGCCACCGGCACCAATGAAGGAGGACTTGAGCGACCACGCGCCAGTGTTGAATTTGTCGCTCGCCCGCGCGTGGCTCGTGCCTTCGATCCAACTGGCAGCATCACCCGCACCGCCCACATCCGCAATTTCAAATGACGGGTTTTGCACCACATTGCCCGAAGCCGCCGGCGTGTTGGTCGGCGTATTAGACGGCGGGATGGGCGTGTTCGTGGGAGTGTTGGTTGGCGGCACCGAGGTATTGGTTGGAGTATTGGTCGGCGGCAAATCCGTGATGAAGACGGTCGGCGTGCTCGTCAGCGTGTTGCTCGGCGGCACAGCCGTATTCGTCGGGGTATTCGTCGGCCCGCCGTTGTCGAGCGAGACATCGTCGAACCAGATGTCACCGGTCGGGCTGGCGTCGGTGATCAGCCGCAGCGTGAGGCTGGTGTTCGAGCCGCTGTTCCACGTCCCAGACTTGAATTGCCATGAGCCGGTTTGCGTGGTGACACACAATTGCAGTTCACCGACGAGGTCGTTCATATCGGCGCACGATCCGCCCACGCTGGTGGTTTTCCAGATGTACACCGAAAACGTGTAGCTCGTGTTCGTGGCCACGGACACCGTCTGCTGCGTATGGGTCCCGGTGCTCCGGTAGGTGGACTTGAGCGACCAACTGCCGGTGTTGAACTTGTCGCTCGCCCGCGCATGCAACGTGCCTTCCGTCCAGTTGGCCGCGTCCGCGGCGCCGCCCGTGCCCGCGGTTTCAAAGCCGGAGTTGAGGACGACGTTCGCCGCCTGCGCGATGGGCGACTGGAAAACAATATACGCCAGTCCGGAAAACATCAGGGTCAAACTACAAAGGATCGAAGTGATTTTTTTATTCATCGTTAGACTCCAAAAATTCCAGATATTGGGGAAGATCTGATGGTTTTGAGAGTGAGACTTACAGCCTGGGCGATAAAACAAAACTTCCTGTCAAACAGCACGCGTGCTCCTGTTCGTCATTCCCCCCTATCCGGTTTCAGAACTCGGGACTTTCTAATCTAAAGCCTGCATTGTCAGCGTTGTCGCTGACGCTCCAGGCTTACCGGAAGACACGCCGCTTGACTACCTATGACGCAGTGTAGCAACTTCCCCCAGGCTCGTCAGTAAACCAAGAGCAAAAAGCGATAAATGATGAGTAAAGAATGCGTTAAGACCCGGCGTTTAGGGACCTCCCTTGTCGGCGGGAGTTTGTTCATTTTCGATTGATGGGTCTAGACCTGACAGGTCTTACACCACGCGTACGCGCTCATCAGAAATTCACTATAAGTCTCAACATACGCCAGTCGGCGAAACAAATCTCGCACACGGATGACCACTTTTAGCACTTGAAGCGTGACCTACAAAGTCTCAGGTGACTGTCACGGGGCGCAATTGCTCTGGAAATTTCAGCAACCGGTTGCCCCGTGACAGATACCTTAATCCGCTAACTAGGGATGCGCCCCGTGACAGGTTTCCGTTCCACTATCGGTAAAGGTGTAGCCTGCCGCCGGGAGGAACTCCCAGGTGTAATCATTCGAGCGCAACGTGAGCTTGATTACGCCGAAGGACGCGCCGTCCCGAACTTCACTCAACGGGCGAATAGTTCCAAAGCCATACACATTGCGTCCGCCGGTCCCTACCACGATCTGGCGGAAACCGTAGGTCGGGTTGGCGTTCTTGTTCGCATCCATGCGAGCAAAGCGCTCGTAGAAGTGCGAGTGCCCGACCATATACAACTCCCCGCCGTCGTCATAGAAGAGTTGGATCAACGGTTGATAGGGCGTGTTCGTGTCAAAGTCCCGCGTATCCGACGATGAGATGGGGTGATGCATGTAGATGAGGGAGCAGGGATGGTTATCCGCCGCCAGGTCACTTTGTAACCAGGTGTATTGCGGATTGCCCGCCGCGCAGCCGCCCACCTGCGAGCAGTTGGAGTTGATGGCGATCAGGTGCCAGTTTCCCAAGTTGTAGCTGTAGTAACCCTTGCTCCGATCACCCGCCTGGCCGTTCTGATTGCCAACGCCATTGAAGTAATCGAAGTAACCGGCCGCGCCACTGGTGAGGTATTCATGATTGCCAACCGAGGGGCTGGTCTTGGACTTCACCCGACCCCAGGAGGGGTTGTAGAAGGTGTTGAAGTCGCTCAACGCGCCTTCTTCATATTGATTGTCACCCAACAAGATGACCTTGTCCGGGTTCATTGCCACTAACAGATCGGACGTGGACATCTGCTTGCAGGACGCGCCGCCGCTCGCTGCGCCGCAGGCAATGTCGCCCGCGCCGGCAACAATCACCGCGCTCGGCGTTGGGCAGCCGGTGCACGGCGTGGGTGTGCGCGTCGGCGTGTTGGTGGGCACGGGCGTCCCGGCTGAGGCCAGTGAGATGTCGTCGAACCAGATGTTGTTGTTAGGATTGCCATCGGTGATGAGCCGCAACGTGACACTCGTGGTCGAGCCGCTGGTCCAAGCTCCGGACTTGAATTGCCATGAGCCGGTCGTGGTCGTGCACAACTGCACCTCGCCGACAAGATCATTCATATCCATACACGAACCACCGACGGTGCTGGCGCGCCAGATGTAACCGGAGTAGGTGTAATTCGTGCCCGCGGCCACGGTCACGGTTTGGCTGGTGCTCGTGCCGCCGGTGCCGATGAAGGAGGACTTGAGCGACCAACTGCCGGTGTTGAACTTGTCGCTGGCGCGCGCATGATTCGTGCCCTCCGTCCAACTGGCCGCGTCCGCGCTAGAAGCACCCTGGATTTCAAAGGACGGATTCTGCACCGCATTGCCTGAAGGCGCCGGGGTGTTGGTTCGCGTGGGCGTATTGGTTGGGCCGATCGGGGTATTCGTCCGCGTGGGAGTATGGGTTGGCGTATTCGTCGGCCCGGAGCCGGAGTCAAGCGAGACGTCGTCGAACCAAATGTCAGCCGTCGGGCTGTTGTCCGTGATCAGCCGGAGCGTGACGCTGGTGGTCGAGCCGCTGGGCCACGTCCCGGACTTGAACTGCCACGAGCCGGTTTGGGTTGTCACGCACAACTGCACTTCGCCGGCGAGGTCGTTCATGTCGGCGCACGAGCCGCCGGTGCTGTTCGTTTTCCAGATGTACACCGAATAGGTGTAGGTCGTATTCGTGGCGACGGTCACCGTCTGCCGCGTATCGGTCCCGGTGCTGCGGTAAGTGGACTTGAGCGACCAGGCCCCGGTATTGAATTTGTCACTGGCGCGCGCGTGCAGCGTGCCCTCGGTCCAGTTGGCCGCGTCCGCCGCGCCGCCCGCGCCTGCCGTTTCAAAGCCGGGGTTCTGCACGACGTTCGCCGCCAAGGCCACGCCGGATTGCAGCCCGACCACATAGACAACGAGTGAGCCGAGTAAGGCCGCATTACAAATGAGAAACGAAATTCGCTTAAGCATGACAAATCTCCTTGAGATAAGGCCTTGTAGGTCACGCTTGAAGCGTGACCTACAAAATCAGACTAGGGATGCGGCCCGTGACAGGATTCCGTGATGGGGCCATCCGTCCAACTCGAGCCGGCAATGGGCACGAATTGGATGGTGTACTGATTCGAACTCAACGTGAGCTTGAGGACGCCAAAGGTGTTGTTCTGGCGGACTTCGCTGTTGGCCGCGACGGTGTTGAAGCCGGAGAAATCGCGCCCGCCCACGCCGGTGACAATCTCGCGCACGCCGTACGTCGCATCCGGATTCCCGGCCGCGTTCTGACGCGCAAAGCGCTCATAGAAATGCGCGTGCCCGGCCAGATACAACTCCACGCCGTAGTCGTACATCGCTTGCACGATGGCCTGGACCTCGGCCGTGGCAAACGTCGTCGAGGAAGCCCAGCGCGGGTGGTGCATGAAGACGATGGTGCATTCAGGGTGAGCGGCTAAGTCACTCCGAAGCCAGACTTCCTGCGCAGAACCGGCGGCGCAGCTCAGGATCAAGCATTTGTCATTGGTGTTGATGGAAACAAAGTGCCAGGCGCCGAGGTTGAAGCTGTAGTAGCCCTTATCCCGATCACCGGCTGGGCCACCGAAGTTTCCAACGCCGTTGAAGTAATCGTAGTAACCGACGTTGCCATCGTGGTTGCCGCGCGAGGGGCTGGTCTTGTTTTTGAACCGTCCCCACGAGGGATCGTACACGGCGTTGAAATCGGATAAGACGCCCGAGTCGTATTGGTTATCGGCAAAGGTCAAGACTTTGTCCGGGTTGGCGTTGACGATGAGATTGGAGGTCTCCATTTGTTTGCAGTTCAAGCCGCTGCCGGGGAAGCAGGCGATGTCGCCCGCGCCCATGACGACGATCGAACCCGCCGGCGGGGTGTTGGTCGGGCCGGCCGGGGTATTTGTCCGGGTGGGCGTGTTGGTCGGGCCACCCGGGCCGGCGAGCGAGATGTCATCAAACCAGATGTCGCCGGTCGGGCTGCCATCGGTGATAAGCCGCACCGTCAGGCTGGTGTTCGAGCCGCTGGCCCACGTCCCGGATTTGAACTGCCAGGAACCGGCCGTCGTGACGCAGAGCGCGAGTTCACCCGCAATGTCATTCATATCCATACACGCCCCGCCCACCGTGTTGGTGCGCCAGACGTAACCGGAATAGGTGTAGGTCGTACCCGTATTGATAGACACCGTCTGCCGCGTGTCCGTCCCGGTGCTGCGGTAAGTGGACTTGAGCGACCAGGCCCCGGTATTGAATTTGTCACTGGCCCGCGCGTGATTCGTGCCCTCCGTCCAACTGGCTGCATCCGCGGCACTGCCACCCGCAATTTCAAAGGATGGGTTGGCGATGACATTGCCGGAGGCGACGGGCGTATTGGTGCGCGTCGGCGTGTTCGTCGGTGGGGCCGGCGTATTCGTATGGGTGGGTGTATTCGTCGGGCCAAGCGATGTATTCGTAGGGGTGTTCGTCGGCGAGAGAGACGTGTTGGTCGGTGTATTCGTCGGCCCGCTACCGGAGTCGAGCGAGATGTCGTCGAACCAGATGTCGCCAGTCGGGCTGGCGTCGGTGATGAGGCGCAGGGTCACACTGGTGTTCGTCCCGCTGTTCCAGGTTCCGGATTTGAACTGCCAGGAGCCGGCGGTCGTGACACACAAAGTCAGTTCGCCCGCGATGTCATTCATGTCCATGCACGCGCCGCCAACTGCATTGGTGCGCCACACGTACCCGGAGTAGGTATAGGCCGTGCTGGCCGCAACGGTCACAGTTTGACGCGTGTCCGTTCCAGTGCCACGGAAGGTGGATTTGAGCGACCACGCGCCGGTGTTGAATTTGTCACTGGCGCGCGCATGCAGCGAGCCTTCCGTCCAGTTGGCCGCATCGGCTGCGCCGCCCGCCCCCGCCGTTTCAAACGACGAGTTCTGCACCACATTAGCCGCGAGCACAATCCCGGGAGACTGTAACGCGACCGCATAAGCGGTGAGCGCACAGACCAGCAGCATGTTGCCAATCAGCAGCATTCCTTTTTTATTTTTATTCATAGAAATAACCTCCTGGACGAATTGATCCGGCCTCTGAGGAGGCTGGTTGATTTAATGGCTATTCAATTTTGATAATCGCTCAACCCGCCTCACCCCCCGACCCCCTCTCCTGACGACGATCCTTCGACTTCGCTTCGCTCCGCTCAGGATGCGTCGTCAGGAGAGGGGGAGCAGAGCCTAATCCCCCCTCTCCCGAAGCGGAACTTCCGCTTCGGGAGAGGGGCTGGGGGTGAGGGCAACTGACTTACTGCAACGTAATATCCTCGAACCAAATATCGCCGGTCGGGCTGGCGTCCGTAATCAAGCGCACGGTCAGGCTGGTGTTCGTCCCACTGTTCCACGTTCCGGTCTTGAATTGCCAAGAACCGGCGGCGGTGGCGCATAAAGTTAATTCACCCGCGAGGTCATTCATATCCATACACGCTCCGCCTACTGTGTTGGTGCGCCAGATGTAGCCGGAGTAGGTATAGGTGGTGCTGGGAGTGATGCTCACCGTTTGGCGCGTATCTGTCCCAGCGCCACGGAAGGTAGACTTAAGCGACCAGGCGCCGGTATTGAACTTATCGCTCGCGCGCGCATGCAACGAGCCTTCAGTCCAGTTGGCGGCGTCACTACTGGAAGCGCCTTGAATTTCAAACGACGGGTTCTGCACCACATTGCCGGAAGGCACGGGTGTATTTGTGGGCGTATTCGTCGGCGGAACGGGTGTATTCGTCGGCGTGTTGGTCGGCGGCGCAGGCGTGTTGGTGTTCGTCGGTGTATTCGTCGGTCCCACCGAAGTATTCGTCGGCGTGTTGGTGGGAGCAACCGGTGTGTTCGTCGGAGTATTCGTCGCCACGGGCGTGTTGGTCGGCGTGCTCGTTGGCCCACCCGGCCCGGCGAGTGAGATGTCGTCGAACCAGATCGCGCCGGTCGGATTGCCGTCCACATAGACGCGAACCGTTATGGCGGTGTTCGTGCCGCTGTTCCACGCGCCCGTCAGGAAGACCCAACTACCGGCGGTGGTGGTACAGCGCTGCACCTCACCGGCGAGGTCGGCCATATCAATACAAGCATTCCCGACGGAGTTAGTCTTCCAGGCATAGCCGCTATAGGTATAGGCGGTGCTGGGCACAACACTCACGCTTTGGGAAGTAGCGCCGTTGGTGGTGACGGTGGACTTGAGCGACCACGCGCCGGTGTTGAACTTGTCGCTGGCGCGGACCTGGTTCGCGAACTCGGTCCAGTTGGCCGCATCCGCACTGGAAGCGCCTTGAATCTCAAACGATGGATTCTGCACGACGTTGCCCGAGGACGAGGGAGTGTTCGTCGGCGTCGGTGTTGGGCCGACGGGCGTATTCGTGAAGGTGGGGGTAGGCCCGTTCGTTGGGGTGAAGGTCGCGGTTGGAGGCGGGCCACTTTCATTGCTCAGACGAATGTCATCGAACCAAGTTGTTTGGGGCGTGCTATCAACGAACAAGCGCACCGTCACACTTGTATTCGAGCCGCTGTTCCAGGTGGTGGATAGATATTTCCACTGGCTAAGCTCCAAGCCGCCGGTGGCGGTGCAGAGCTGCGGCTGCCCGCTGAGGCCGTTCAAATCAATACAGGCGCGGCCGGGGCTGCCCGCTTTCAAGATGTAGACCCAACCGGAGAAGGTATAGGTGGTGTTGGTAGCGACACTGATCGCACTCGAGGTCGTGGAAGAGGTTCCACTTCCGGTATAGTCGGCGCGCAGCAACCAGTTTCCACTTTTGTATCCGGGGTTGCGCGTCTGCTGCGTGCCTTCCGTCCAATTCGTGGCATCGCTTCCGCTCCCACTTTCAAAGCCCGGATTGACAACCAGGTTCGCGCCGGCGAACGGCACAGCGGCTGCTTCGGCAGAGCCCACAATGCTTTCGCCACTACCGTTCACGGCGTAGACCGTGTAGTAGTAAGGCGTGTTGTTCGTCAGATTGATGTTGGTGTAGCTCGTTCCCGTCACGTTTTGAATCGTTGTATATGACCCGCCGCTGGTGGTGCTGCGTTTGACGTTGTAGCTGGTCGCGTTCGTCCCGGCGGTCCAGGTTAAGCTAATCTGCCCGTTACCAGGCGTCGCCTTCAAGTTGCTGGCGGGGCCGGGCACAGTGGAATTCTGCGGATCGAAAATATCCACCCAGTGCTTGGTGCGAGTAATGTATGCCTGCTCCGCTGCGGTGCCGGTTAATCCATAAGCATTGTTGTAAGTCAAATAACCAAAGCCGCCGGGCGGCGAGTTGCGAGCCGGTTCGATCTGCGAGCCTTCATGCCATTCATTAAATGAGGTGATCGTGATCCAGTCCGGCTGGCCGTTCTGCGGATTGAGCACGTTGTTCCATTGTTGGTCGTAGGCCGCGCCGTTGGCCCGATCAATGGTGATGGTGGGGTTCCCCGGCACAGCGCGGTCGTCAAGGTAGCCCGGCGCAATCGAGGGCGCCCAGATCAAGTTGTTGGCATGGTCGTAGCCGCTGGCGATGGCCCAACCGCGCGCCATCGCTCCGGCGATGCCATCATAAGAGGACATGCCACTGAAGTTGAGGCTGCCCGGCGTGTCTTCCCACGTCTGCTCCATGATGATGTTGGTGGCCTTAAGCGGAGCGATGGGCGACCAATCCGAACTCAGATGGGTATTGAAGACGTAGAACACCGGCCGGTTTCCGTAATCGGCGGCGCGGAAGTAGGCCGGGTGACTCCCATAATTGGAATTGATGTAGTTGACATCGCCGGCCACACTGGAGGGCGTGCGCCCGCCATACGGCTCAATGTGGAAAGCGACTTTGATGCCATACTGATTGGCTTTATCCATGATGCTGGTGGCTTTAACATCTTCGTACGAGCCTTTGCCCCACCAACTCAGCGCAATCACGCCCACGCCGGACTGTTGAATCCATTGCATATGCTGGTTGACCGTCCCGGCAAAGTCGCCCGAATCATAAGCGCCGAGGGTCGGATAAAAATTCGCCGCAATGTCATTCGGCGGCGAGTGGCCGGCTTGATTCCAGTGCCGCCAACTGCCGTTGAAGGTAGGATTGCCATACCACGCGTAATAGTAAAGGTGCACCTTTTGCGAGAGGCCCACAGCCGCGTTCGCGCGCGGCGCAACGGGCCAGACGAGCACCGTCAGCAGCGCCACGACTACAACCACCAGGGTCAGCGCGAGAATATGCCAGGTCGAGCGCATTAAAGTTTTCATGATTACTATCTCCAAAACCGGGCTGCTGTGCGAGACCTCACAGGTCTCACCCGGCCCGTTGGAAATCACACGGTGTGGGTGGAGACCTGTGAGGTCTTTCTAGTTATTGCAACGAGATATCGTCGAACCAGATGTCGCCCGTCGGGCTGGCATCCGTGATCAGTCGCAAGGTGACGCTCGTATTCGTTCCGCTGTTCCACGTTCCAGTCTTGAACTGCCAGGAACCGGCCGCCGTCGCACACAACGTCAGTTCACCCGCGAGGTCGTTCATATCCATACACGCTCCGCCCACGGTGTTCGTTCTCCAGATGTAGCCGGAGTAGGTGTAGGTCTTGTTGGTGGTGATGGAAACGGTTTGCCGCGTGTCCGTCCCGGTGCTGCGGAAGGTGGACTTCAATGACCACGCGCCGGTGTTGAACTTATCGCTGGCGCGCGCATGTAGCGTGCCTTCCGTCCAGTTGGCCGCATCCGCCGCGCCGCCCGCGCCCGCCGTTTCAAACGACGAGTTCTGCACGACGTTACCCGAAGGCACAGGAGTATTCGTCGGCGTGTTGGTGGGCGAAATGGAAGTAGCGGTGGGCGTGTTGGTCGGGGCCGCTGGCGTGCTGGTGTTCGTCGGCGTCGCCGTTGGACCGGTCGGGCCGATGAGCGCGATGTCGTCGAACCAGATCGCGCCGGTCGGGTTGCCGTCCACGTAGACGCGAACCGTTATGGCGGTGTTCGTGCTGCTGTTCCACGCGCCGGTCAGGAAGACCCAACTGCCGGCGGCAGTTGTACAGCGCTGCACTTCACCGGCGAGGTCGGCCATGTCAATACAGGCATTCCCAACGGTGTTGGTCTTCCAGGCATAGCCGCTGAAGGTATAGGCGGTGCTGGGCACCACGCTCACGCTCTGGGATGTAGCGCCGTTGGTGGTAACAGTGGACTTGAGCGACCACGCGCCGGTATTGAACTTGTCGCTGGCGCGAACCTGGTTGGGCCACTCGGTCCAGTTGGCGGCGTCACCGGCCCCGCCCACATCCGCGATCTCAAACGATGGGTTCTGGATCACGTTGCCATTGGGTGCGGGCGTGTTCGTGCTGGTCGCCGGCGCTGGCGTGTTGGTAATCGTCGGCGTGTTAGTCGGAGGCGCGGGAGTAAAGGTATTCGTCGGTGGCGCAGGCGTGAACGTATTGGTTGGCGGCGCCGCTGTGTTGGTGTTGGTCGGAGGCAGCGGTGTGTTTGTCGGTCCAGCGCTCGGCCCGGTGAGGGTGATGTCGTCGAACCAGATCGCGCCGGTCGGATTACCATCCACGTAAGCGCGCAGCCGCACGGTCGTGGCGGAACCGCTGTTCCAGGTGCCCGTCAGGAGCACCCAACTGCCGGCGGCGGTCGTGCACTGCTGCACCTCGCCGATGATGTCGTTCATATCAATACAGGCATTCCCGACCGTGTTGGTCTTCCAGGCATACCCGCTATAGGTATAGGTGCTGTTGGGAACAACGCTTACATCCTGGAATGTGTTGCCGGCGGTGGTGACGGTGGACTTGAGCGACCACGCGCCGGTGCGGAACTTGTCGCTGGCGCGAACCTGACTCGCCCACTCGGTCCAATTCGCGGCATCACCGGCCCCACCCACATCCGCGATCTCAAACGAGGAGTTCGAGACAACGTTGACGTTTGGCGGTGGGGTGTTCGTTGGAGTATTCGTTGGGCAAGTGGTGCAAGGCGTCGGGGTCGGGCCGCCGATGATGGAGAAGCTGTCGCCCGGGAAACCGGCACTGGTCACCTGCGAGGGCACCCAGACCTCGTCCAGTTGGCTAGAAGAGACGGTGATCTTCACGATCCCGAACTCATTCCCGCCGCCGGAGGTGCTGTCCCTAAAGTTCCACCAGCCGTTGCCGGCCATGGCCTTGACGAAGTAGTTGCGTTCTGTGTCACTGGCGTTGATGGTGTATTTGCCATTGCCGCCCAGGCCGTTGATGATGGTGACCATCCCGGCCCCCTTGACGTAGGAGTCATCCGAGTCCGCCACACAACTGGCGGTGTAGGTGCCGGCGTTGGCGCAACTCAACTGCTTGGTGCGGGCATAGATGTGATCGTGCCCTTGGATGAGGACATCCACGCCCTCGGTATTAAGCAGGTCCATGTAACCTTCACCAGCTTCACAGCCTTTGGTGCCGGGCGTGATGCAGTTCAGATGATTGCCTACGATCACCCACTTGCCGGCCGCCTTGGCTTCGCGGATGCGGTCCGTGAGCCAGGTGCGGTGCGTGCCGGCGGAGCTGTAGTTGTAATTAATGCCATTGACCGTCAAACCAGAGCCGACCAGGATGATGCGCGCGTTGTTGTAGTCAAAATAGTATTCGGACCCATAGACACCGGTGGAGCCCAGCCGGTCTGGGAGACACGGCGTGAAGTTGTTGATGTGAGCGGAGTCGCCATCGTCGTCGTGGTTACCCACGAGCACTTCAAAGGGGAAAGTGGAACCGACGACGTTCTTGACCGAGGTGCACCAACTAGATGGTGAGCCGCCATAGCTCAGGTCGCCGACCGCCAGATCGAAGACGGCACCGGATTGGGCCATCTTCTGCAAGTTGGCCGTAAAGGCCGAGCCGGTGCCGAAGTCGCCGGCAAAGGTGAAGATGAAGGTCTGCGTCTGGGCCCACGCCGGTTTCAGTCCACTACCGGGGACTAAGACCAATGAGAACACGACCAGGCTCAAGACCAGGACGATCGCAGATAGGACAATGCGCCCAAGGCCAGGACGAGAAACGGCGTGCAGGTTTACGGGTGTTGACATTGTTAGCAGCTCCTTAGGTAGTTAGTAGATACAGTGCTGAGATTCTTCTTGGCGGGGATCATCCGCACCGGCCCAGCATAGACAGCCTCTAACAAAACTTTGGGGTGGTTGCAGGTTGTAAGACTTCTACCCCCAGGAGAGCGACCATCACGGTCCTTGTGAATCATTTTTGGCACTCTCTCTACTCCAACTTTTTTCAACCAGACCTGTGAGGTATTGCGGAGCGGACCTCACAGGTCTGTGAAATTAAGACTCTAAAGGTCTTTGTAGACCTTTAGAGTCTGACTCTTATTGCAGCGAGATATCATCGAACCAAATGTCGCCCGTCGGGCTGGCATCCGTGATCAAGCGCAGCGTGACACTGGTATTCGTCCCGCTGTTCCACGTTCCGGTCTTGAACTGCCAGGAACCGGCGGCCGTGGCGCACAAGGTGAGTTCACCCGCAATGTCATTCATGTCCATGCAGGCTCCACCCACGGTGTTCGTTCTCCAGATGTAGCCGGAGTAGGTGTAGGCATGGCTCGCGGTGACGGTCACCGTCTGACGCGTGTCCGTCCCGGTGCTGCGGAAGGTAGACTTCAATGACCACGCACCGGTGTTGAACTTATCGCTAGCGCGCGCATGCAGTGTGCCTTCGGTCCAGTTGGCCGCATCCGCTGCGCCGCCCGCGCCCGCAGTTTCAAAGCCGGGATTCTGCACGACGTTGCCCGAGGGCACCGGCGTGTTCGTCGGGGTATTCGTTGGTCCGACCGTCGTATTCGTCGGGGTATTCGTTGGTCCGACCGTCGTATTCGTGGGCGTGTTGGTTGGAGCAACCGGCGTGTTCGTCGGCGTATTCGTCGGCGCTACACCCGTGTTGGTTGGGGTATTCGTCGGCCCGCCCGCGGAGGTCAGGGTGATGTCGTCGAACCAGATAGCGCCAGTCGGATTGCCATCAACGTAGGCGCGAACCGTGAGGGTGGTGAGCGCCCCGCTGTTCCACGCGCCAGTCAGGAAGACCCAACTGCCAGCGGCAGTGGTGCAGCGCTGCACCTCGCCGACGATGTCGGCCATGTCAATACAGGCGTTCCCGACCGTGTTGGTCTTCCAGGCATAGCCGCTAAAGGTAAAAGCGGTGTTGGCCGGGATGCTCAAAGCTTGGGTCGTGGCGCCGTTGGTGGTAACAGTGGATTTGAGCGACCAACTGCCGGTATTGAACTTGTCGCTGGCGCGAACCTGGCTGGTCCACTCGGTCCAGTTGGCCGCGTCGCCGGCTCCACCTGTGCCTTGCGTCTCAAAACCAGAATTCTGGATATAGTTTTGAGAAGGCGGCGGGGTGTTCGTGGGAGTATTGGTCGGGCAGGAACCGCAAGGCGTTGGGGTTGGTCCGCCGATGATGGAGAAACTGTCACCCGGGAAACCGGCGACGGTCACTTCAGAGGGCACCCACACCACATCCATTTGGTTGGCAGAGACGGTGACCTTTACGATCCCATGCTCATGCCCACCGCCGGAAGTGCTGTCCCTAAAATTCCACCAGCCGTTGCCGCCCATGGCCTTGACGAAGTAATTGCGTTCGGAATCGGAGGCGTTGACGGTGTATTGACCCTGACCGCCGAGGCCATTGACGATGGTGACCGTCCCAGCCCCCTTGACGAGCGAGTCGTCCGCGTCCGCCACACAGGCCGCGTTGTAGCTGTTGG
>Ga0075421_100001039_pt1 | contig 31518 bp, 29 predicted proteins | sample SoiMetdeltSBSDD5_FD_75292 | JGI IMG/M metagenome (GOLD analysis project Ga0075421, IMG submission 75292) | Bulk soil microbial communities from a Populus tree surrounding site in Tennessee, USA - Soil MetaG P. deltoides SBSDD5 | ecosystem: Environmental > Terrestrial > Soil > Tree plantation... | reverse complement strand
GCCGCCGGGGATCTTCGAGTCGAGCAGCATGCAGATGCTGAAGGACTTCGCCATCGCCGGCCTGACCTCGTCGGCCGGCGGCTGCCAGTTCGAGAAGGAGTACCGGGAGTGGATCAACCAGGGCAAGGCGATGCCGATGCGCTTCTTCTGCTTCCGGACGGCGCCCGGCGGCCAGGGCCGCACCGTCGATCAGCAGATTGCCGATATTCCCAAACTGAAGTACTTCGACGGCGATAACTGGATTGATCACATCAACTGGGGTGAGCGCTTCGTCAACATCACCGACAACGTCTACGACACGAAACCAACGGCAACGGCGGAGCAGTGGAATGAATGGGGACGCTACGCGAAGGCCGTCGCCCAGGCTGGCATCCCGGTGATGATCCACACGACCATGGAGTGGACCATCGAGGAACAGCTCAAGCAGGTCGAGGCGTTCGCCAAGGAAGTTCCCGTGCGCGGCAAACGCTGGACCTTCATGCACATGGAGCAGGTCACGCAGAACCAGCTCGATCGCATGAAGAACCTGGGTATGTGGGTGGCCATTCATCCGCGCGGCGTCATCTCGGGTGCGGCGTTCGTCCGCCGTCATGGCGAGCGCGGCTACGCGATGCCCAATCTCAAGATGGTGCAGGACAGCGGCATTCACTGGGGCTTCGGCACCGATGCCTTCGAGGTCAATCAGTTCCGGCCGTTCACGACGCTCGGCTGGGCGGTCACCGGCCGGGTCATCGGCAACGGTCCGATCTCGATGAAGTACCCGATCAGCAGGGAAGACGCGCTGATCGCCCATACCCGCAACAACTCGTACTTCATCAATCGTGAGAACGACCTCGGCTCGATTGCGCCGGGCAAGCTGGCGGACCTGTTCATTGCGGACAAGGACTACCTGACGGTGCCGGCTGAAGAAATCCGCACGATCAAATCGGTGATGACCATCGTCGGCGGCCGCGTGGTGTACGACGCGGCGGCGCCGGCGACGGCGACGCGGTAACCCGGTCAAGGCACAAGTCACAAGGCTCAAGTCACAATGGCCCAAGTCACACGTCGTTGTGACTTGGGCCTTGTGCTGTGTGCCTGTTCTAGAAAATGAGCGATCGTCCTACAGGTAATCCCCGCGGCACGCGGTCGCCGGTGCTCGCGCGCGACGGCGTCATCGCGACGAGCCAGCCGCTCGCATCTGCGGCGGGTCTTCAGGTCCTCCAGTCGGGTGGCAACGCGGTCGACGCGGCGATCACGGCCGCTGCCGTCCTGGGGGTGGTCGAACCGACGATGACCGGCGTCGGCGGCGACGTGTTTGCGATTGTCTACGACCCCCGGACGAAGCGGCTCCGCGGCCTCAACTCGAGCGGGCGCGCGGGGTCTCGCGCCAACGCGGATGCGCTGATCCGACAAGGCATCACGACGATGCCCGCGGACGGCGTGTATCCGATTACCGTGCCGGGTGCGGTCGCAGGCTGGTCCGAGCTCCTGGAGCAGTGCGGCAGCATCACGCTCGCCCGCGCGCTCGAGCCGGCCATCCGCTACGCGCGCGACGGCTTTCCGGTGTCGGAGGTGATCGCCGCCCAGTGGGCCGCCGCGGCGTCGAGGCTCGATCCGGCCGCAGCCGCCTGCTTTCTGCCGGGCGGGCGGGCGCCCCGGCCTGGAGAGATATTTCGCAACCCCGATCTTGCACGGACACTCGAGCAGATCGCCCGCGACGGAAGCGCCGTGGTGTACCGCGGGCCGATCGGGGAAGCGATCGCGCGCGACAATCAGAAGCAGGGCGGGTTCCTGACCGTCGAAGACTTCGCCGCCCATCGCGCCGACTGGGTCGATCCAATCAGCACGACCTACCGCGGCTACGAGCTCTACGAGCTGCCGCCCAATACACAGGGGTTCGTCGCCCTGGAGATGCTCAACATCATCGAGGGATACGACGTCGCCGCGCGTGGCCACAACAGCGCCGATTACCTGCACCGGCTTGCCGAGGCCAAGCGCATCGCCTTCGCCGATCGCGCCGCGCACCTGGCGGATCCGTCGCTCGTCCCGCCGTCAACTCTCGCGGCGCTGATCTCGAAGGACTACGCGGCGACGCGGCGCCGGGAGATCCATGACGCCCGGGTATCGGCGGCGTACTCGTCAGGGGTTGCGTTCGACGGCCGCGACCGCGGCGACACCGTCTACCTCGCGGCTGCCGACGGCCGTGGCAACGTGATCTCGTTCATCAATTCGCTGTTTTCCGACTTCGGCTCGGGCATCGTCACGCCGGGAACGGGCGTGATGCTGCACAATCGCGGCCTCGGGTTCACGCTGGAGAAAGACCATCCGAATCGCCTGGCCCCCGGCAAGCGACCGCTGCACACGCTCGTGCCTGCGTTCCTGATGAAGGACGGCGAGCCATTCATGGCGTTTGGCGTCATGGGCGGCGACAACCAGGCGCAGGCCCACGCCCAGATCGTCGTCAATGTCGTCGACTTCGGCATGAACGTGCAGGAAGCAGGGGACGCGCCGCGCGTCCGGCACCTGGAAGAAGGGCTTGCCGTGGAGAGCGGGATTTCGCCTGCCGTCCTGAAATCGCTGCAGCAGCGCGGGAACGTGCTACTCGATGGCCGAGGGGCCGTCGGCGGCTACCAGGCGGTCATGATCGACGGCAAGACCGGCGTGCTGATGGGTGGGTCGGATCCGCGCAAGGACGGGCTCGCGCTGGGGTATTAATTCACACGCTTGACGTTCACGACCGCGCGTATTATACGCATGTCCGGCTTTTTGCCGGGTGAGGTCAGAGGTATCCAATGCAGATTCGGCTGAAGAGCGCGGCGATGGCGGCTGTGGCCGCGGGAACGCTGTCCCTTGCGGTAATCCCGATCGCGGGGCAGGCCCCCTCGCCGGCGGGGCTGACCCCTTCCACCGCCGGCGTCGCCCGCATGGACGGCAAACCGAACTTGAACGGAATCTGGCAGGCCTTCACCACCGCGAACTGGGACATCCTCGCGCACGAAGCACAAGCCGGACCGCGCCCCGCACTCATGGGCGTGTATGGGGCCCAGCCCGGGGGGATGGGCATCGTCGAAGGCAACGAGCTGCCGTATCGGCCCGAGGCACTGGAGAAAAAGAAGCGCAACTTCGAGAATCGGATGACCGTCAAGGTCGCCAACGATCCGAGCCGATACGACAGCGGCGACCCCGAGCTGCAATGCTATCGGCCGGGCGTGCCGCGCGCCAACTACATGCCGTTTCCGTTTCAGATTTTCCAGAACCGCGAACAGATCATGATCGTGTATGAGTACAAGTGGTCGGTCCGCTGGATCTACATGGACGTCAAGTCAGAGGCACCGGTCGATTCCTGGATGGGCTGGTCGAACGGCCGGTGGGACGGCGATACGCTGGTCGTCGACGTGACCGGGATGAACGAGTACACGTGGTTCGACCGGGCCGGGAACTTCCACAGCGATGCCATGCGCGTGACCGAGCGCTGGACGCCCAGCGGCCCGAACTACCTCCTGTACGAAGCCACCATCGACGACCCGAAGGTGTTCACGCGGCCGTGGAAGATGAGCTTCCCGATTTATCGCCGCCTGGAACCCAATCTCCAGCTCGTCGAGTTCAACTGTGTACCATTTGTAGAAGAAATGATGTACGACCCGCTTGGACTCTATCGACCGGGGCCGAGAAAGGCCAAGTGAGCGTTGGAATCGGGAGGTAGCCAGATGCGCAAACATGTTCTCGTGCGGTCGGGTGCAGCCACTCTCGTAGCGATGCTGATCGTGCTGGCGGCACCGGTTGGTCTTCGAGGCCAGGCTCCCTCGCGAGCCGAGGTCGCGGAGGCAGCCCGGAAGGCATCGCCGCACTCGTCCGAGGAGGCGATGGCGTACTGGAAAGCGGAGGTCGCCAGGAGACTCGCCGAGGCCCCCGGCAGGGTCTATGACCCGCGTAAGCCGGCCATGGCGAATCCGCCGAAGACCCCATGGGGTGCTCCGGACCTTCGTGGTTACTACCTGACCGCAATGTACACACCGCTCGAGCGCCCGGAGAAAGTGACGAAGCAGTTCTATACGCCGGAGGAGGCAGTCTCCGCGTTCACGTTTGCAACCACCTCCGATGCGGGTGTGGATCCGGCCACGGTGCATTACGACTGGAAAGAGTTTGGAATGGATGCGTGGCAGAGTCCCGTCCGCCCGAACCTGCGCACCGGCTTGATTACGGACACTCCGGACGGGAAAATTCCTGCCCTGACGCCGGAGGCGCAAAAGCGACGTGCCGAGGCTGCTGCTCAGCGTCGTCAGAGGGATCCCCAGACCGGCGTCCAGATCTTCGGAAACCTGTACACTCGCTGCGTCCTGGGTGGCGGCGCTGCGCCGCTGATCGACGGCGGAGCTCCTGGATCTGATTCGGCGGCCGGTGCCGGTGGCGTGACAACGGAGATGCAGATCTTTCAGACCCCGGACTACGTGGTGCTCGTACAGCAGAGGAATACCGACGTTCGGATCATCCCGCTGAATGGACGTCCGCGTCTTCCGCAGAGCGTCCGCCAGTGGTACGGGAACTCCAGTGGCCGCTGGGAAGGGAACACGCTTGTCGTGCAGACGACCAGTTTCAATGACCCGGCTCCTGCGACGCATTTCCAGGGCGCCACTGACGCCCTGCAGCTGACCGAGCGCTTCACGATCGTCGATGCGAATACCTTGCGCTACGAGTACACGGTCAGCGATCCAAAGACGTGGACGCGGCCCTGGTCAGTCGAGGCGCCGCTGCCGAGAATTCCTCCACCGCTGTATGAGTTCGCGTGCCACGAGCAGAATTATGGGTTGATTAACCTGGTGATGGGCGCTCAGATCAGAGCTACCGAGGGCCGGCTCGATCCAAGGGATCCGCGAGTGGCGACCCCCACTGATGGCGGCAGATAACCTTTGGTAAGCTAAGGGACCGGGAATTCAGGAGATTTCAGATGCGTAAGCGAGTTGTCGTCGCGTCGGGTGTTGTGGCGTCCGTGATGGCGGTCGTTTTGGGGGCTCCCGCGCTTGCCGCGGGCCAGACCCGGGCCGAGATCGAAGAGGCCGCTCGAAAGGCGTCCTTCCGCTCCGAAGACGAAGCGGCAAAGGCCTGGGAGGCCGAGCTCGCGAGAAAGAAAGCGGAGGCGGTAGCGAAGGTCTACGATCCGAGCAAGCCGCTTCCGGCGAATCCCCCGAAGACCCCGTGGGGCCACCCCGACCTGCGAGGCTACTACATCACCGCCACGTATACGCCGCTGCAGCGTCCCCGCAACGTCGACAAAACGCTGTACACGAAGGAGGAGGCGATCGGCGCGTTCACGAACCAGGCCGACACCGACGCGAGCGCCGATCCGGCCGTCGTTCACTACGATTGGAAAGAGTTCGGGATGGAGGCCTGGCAGAGCCCGGTCCGGCCGAACATGCGCACCGCGCTGATTGTTGAGCCGGCGACCGGCACGGTCCCTCCTCTCACACCAGAGGCGCAGAAGCGACGGGCTGACGCGGCCGCCCTGGCCAAGACGAGAGACCACCAGACTGGCGTGGGGATCTTCGCAAACCTGTACACGCGCTGCATCCTGGGGCTCGGGGCCATCCCACTCGTCCGGGGCGGCCAGCCGGGGTCCACTGAAGCGACGTCGGCCGGCGTGAGTACCGAGATTCAGATCTTCCAGACTCCGGACTACGTCACGATCGTGCATCAGTCGAACAGCGACGTCCGCATCATCCCGCTGGCCGCACGTCCGCACCTTCCACAAACCGTCAGGCAGTGGAACGGAGACTCGCGCGGCCGATGGGAGGGCAATACGCTCGTCGTCGAGACGACGAACTTCAACAATCCCGCGCCCTCGACCAACTTCCAGGGATCGACCGACAGTCTCAAGATCGTCGAACGCTTCAGCGTGCTCGATCCGAATACGCTCCGTTACGAGTACACGGTCACCGATCCGAACACATGGACGACGTCGTGGTCGGCCGAGGCTCCGCTGCCGAGGATCGATCCCCCGCTGTATGAGTTCGCGTGTCACGAACAGAATTACGGCCTGATCAATCTCGTGATGGGCGCGCAGATCAGGGCCACCGAGGGCAAGCTCGATCCGAGAGATCCGAGAGCGGGCGCTGGAAGAGAGTAAACCAGCGCGCAGCTAGCCTTCGACCCTGAACGCGCGACTGGCGGCCGGCTGGCCGTTCACCAGGATATCGACGCGATACTCGCCGGCTGGAAAGCCGCCGGAGTTCTGCAGGTGGAACTCGGTGGCTGCCGGCCGCATGTATGAGACGGGCTTGCTCGCCTCACTGACCAGCTGACCGCCAAACATCCAGCGGGCGGTAACAGTCCCCTCGCCCGGTTCTTCCGAAAGAAGCGACACGTAAACGGTATCGTCCGGCTTGAAGCGCGTCGTGTGTGTGCCGACGCTGTTGTCGGGGTTCAGCGATTTACCCAGCTGAACTGTTTTCACATGGAACGGCACACCGGGACTGCAGCCGGCGAGTGCCAGAACCGTACACAGGAGCAAAGGGCGAAGCGCGCGCATCAACTTGATCATAGCAAGACCCGGGCGGGAACCTAGAACGCAATCAGATGCGTGTACTTCAGCATCAGGGCGCGTTGAGTGTCGCCGGGCGTCCGCGTCTCGTTCCAGACGACGTAGATGTCGCTCAACGGACGATGGATGAAGTTGAACCGGATGTTGGACAACCAGGAGTCGGCTTCGCCGTTGTACTGGACGAACGCATTGAGGAACATTCGCGGGGTGAACGACCAGTCGAGCCGAAACCGTTCGAGGTTGGCGGCAAACCGGCCCTGCGGCAGGTTGATGACGTTTCGCGTGATGTTGGCGCTGGCCGCCACATGCTCGTTGAGCCGGAAACGCAGTCCGCCGCCCGTCACTCGCTGAGTGCCCGTCCAGTATTCCCCGGCTTCCATATCTGCGCTGACAGAGATCATGGCGCTCTGGTCCGAGCGGTAATCGATCGCGACGCTGTCGAACGCGTGTTCGCCGGCCTCGATGCGCAGGCCGGGACCGACGCTGAACGGCGCGTCCAGCCGCTCGTAGGTGGTATTGACCCTGGCGTTCAGCGTTGCGCCGTCGCGGAACTGTAATCCATAGGTCAGGCCTCCCACCCGCGTCAGCGATCGATCGTAGCGGTCGTCGCTGGTCGCATCGAATTCGACGCCCAGGCTGTGCTCCCGCATGAACGCTCCCGTATTGGCCGGTCGAAACAGGAGCTCGTATCCGCCGAACAGCGTGGCGATGCCGCGCCGGCGGACGAACCCGAGATCGTGGCGGAAGGCGTCGCCGACGTGAGTGAGGCCCATGCGCGCCCGATGCGCGTTGGTATCGAGCACCAGGCTGGTCCGCCCCGCCCAGTCGCCCGGCTCGCCGTCGGTCTCGCTGCGCATCGCGAACGCTTCGATCTCCAGCGCGGACGTCGGTACGAGCCGCAGGTCGACGCCTGTCACCCGGTTGAAGCTGTGGCTGCCCGTCGTTTCGCGCCCGAAATAGAAGCCGCCGACGGAAGTGCTGCTCGAGAGGTCGCGCCGGATGCGCGCGGCGGTGAAATTGGCCCCCGGGTCGCCGTCGAACCCGTCAGTTTGCATCGAGAGCAGGCCGACGCCGTTGCTGCCCGCTCGGCCCGTCAATCGCAGTCCGCCGATGACCGGGATCGGTTGGCCGGACGAGGAAAGTCCGATCCTCCGGGTGAAGAAGGGGACGAGATCCCGGCGTTGGGCTTCGACCGCGCCAAGGCCTACCTGGAAGCTGGCCGGGCTCTCCAGGAAGAACTGGCGCTTCTCCGGGAAAAAGAGGCTGAAACGCGTCAGGTTGATCTGCTGCTCGTCGGCTTCGACCTGCGAAAAGTCGGTGCGGTAGCTGGCATCCAGGAGCAGCGACGAGGTGACGCCCCATTTCAGGTCCACCCCCGCGTCACCGTCCCCGTCCCATCCCTGTGACCCGGCTCGCCCGGTCGTGAATTGTCCGGTCGTAAACGGCGTAATCCGGAAGTCGCTGCCGCTCTGGACGCCGCTGATGCCGGTCAGCCGGCCGGCGTAGCTGACCGAGTAATGCGAGAACTGGCGCGGCACGGGCGTCCAGGTGGCGTATTCGTTCCTCCGGCGGATGATGCGCTGAATCTGGAGTCCCCATTCCTGCAGGTCGCCCTGCGGAAAGCGGAGCGTCTTGAACGGCACCGCGATCTCCGTACTCCAGCCGTTCTCCAGCACTTTCGAGCGGGTGAACCAGGCGCCGTTCCAGTTGGCATCGTTCCGGCGGCCGTTTTCGGAGGACTGCACATCGCGCTGCGCGCCGCCGGCGTTGGTGTTGAATCCGTAACCGTTGCGCCGATCGAGGAACGTGTCGAAGACGAGCAGAAACGAGTCGCTCTGAAAGTTCGAGAAGTCGCGCCGCAGCGAGTCGATGATCAGCCGGCCCGGCTCGTCGTCGTACAGCATGGCGCCGACGTACAGCATTTCGCCGTCGTACAGAAAGCGCACTTCGCTGCGCTCGCTGGCGGGGCCGAACTCGTCGGGGAACTGCTGGTAGAAATCGACTGCAGGCTCGGCCAGCGCCCAGGACGGCTCGTCGAGCGCGCCGTCGACGACGATTGGTTCGGAGATGCGTACCGCGGTTACGCGCTTGGTTGCGCGAATCGCTTCAACGTCAAGCTCCTGAGATTGGGCAGCCGTTGCCGCCACGGGCATGGCTACCGCACAGATCACCAGTAAGACGGGGAGTCGCATGTGCGTTTAATTATCTACGGGCACCAGCACTGCTTAGCCGGGCCGTGCGGCGACCCGACCTCGAATGGCGTACAGGATTGTGGCGATGCCGAGCACCACCCCCGTCACGGCCAGCTCCGTTGGCGTCGCGGTCGACAGAATCCAGAGCAGCAGAAATCCTCCCACCACCGGGCCGATCCAGGCGCCGCGCGGTGCGAAGGGGACCCCGTCAATCCGCACATTCCGGCGGGCGAGCTCGACCGCGGCCGCGCAGGCCATGAGATACATCGCCAGCAGTCCAACGTTCCCGATAATCGCCAGCGACTGAAAGGTGTTCGTGCTCGCGAAGGCGAGCACGAGAGCGGCATGGGTCCAGATGGCGGTCGCCGGCGTGCCCGTCCCGGGCCGGATCCGCGAGAGTGGCGCCGGCAGGAAGCCGTCACGAGCGAGCGCATAGAGGCTCCGCGGACTGCTCAGCATGTCGCCGCACATGTAGCCGAACATCGAGCAGACGGCGCCGACCAGCATCAGCGTCATGCCTGCCCTTCCCAGGAATCGTCCGGCGGCGTCGGCCAGCGGCGTCGCCGTCTGTTGACCCAGCGCCGGCCCTGACACGCCCTGCGCGACCAGCTGGATGGCGATATACAGACCGGTGGTCGCCGCGAGCGCCAGGAACACGGCCCGCGGCACGGTTCGCGCCGGATCGCGGACCTCGCCGCTGGGGGCCAGCGCGACCTCGACGCCTGAATACGCGAAGATCAGCAGCAGCACGCTGCGGCCGATGGCATCGGCCGGCGGCAGCCCTGGCCACGCGATCGCGGACGGATCGACGAAGAAGGCCCCCACGCAGGTGAAGACGAGCAGCGGCGCCAGCTTCGTGACGGTGATGCCTTCGACCAGACGCGTCCCGACGCGGACGCCGCGCACGTTCAGCGACGCCAGGCCGGTCAGGATGAGCGCGAGCACGCATACGTGGACCGCTTTCGGCGCGGCGACGGGGCTGAGAACCGCGAGCTGATCGAGGAGGGCGCTGGCGACGCCCGCGACCGCGAGCAATCCCGTAAGCCACTGCAGCACCCCGGCGAGAAACGCGACGAAGGGGCCGAAGGCGACCTCCACGTAGGCGTAGATGCCGCCGGTCAGGGCGACCCGGCTGCCCGCCATCGCAAAGCTGGTGGTGACGCACGCCATGATGGCGGCGCAGAGCAGGAACGCGACGGGCGCGGCTGCGCCCAGGTCTTGTGACACGAGCGCCGGGATGACAAAGATTCCGGCGCCGACTGTCGCATTCACGATCGCCGCTGTCAGCTGACGGACGCCGAGCGTTCGTACGAGCGAAGGTTCGCTGGAGGGGAGCGGGTTAACGTGTGTCAGAACTGGCACGTCCGGGGCGCGGCCGTGTCAGTCTAGCCGAGCTATTACCCCTGATCACTCTTCATCGAGGAGAGGAGGCTGCGGGTGTTATCGAGGCAGCGGGCCAGGGCCGCGCTGCATTCATTCAGCGCCGCGACCTGACGCGACATCTCCTGCAGCAACAGCCCGGATTCGGCTGAGACCTCCTCCGAGCGCCGGACGCGTTCGAACAGCCGCTGCATCGACATGACGGTCCGCAGGGCATCTTCATACCCACCACCCAGATCGAGCAGCGCGGTCGCAAGCCCTTCAATATCGTCGCGGCGAAGCGTGGAGGCTGTTTTTACGAGGGAGAGGACATGGGTCGCATTTGAGGCGGCGGCGCCGGCGGCGGGGGGTGGGGCCATGGGTAACCTCCGGCCGGTGGCGTGCAAACGACGGACCGTGAAACCGGGTGTCCTTTCTGACATAAGGACACCCGGATTGATGGCTCTAGGTCGTCTTCACGTATTTGTTGAAGTGCTCGATCGTGCGCTGCCACGACAGGGCGGCGGCTTCCTTGTTGAACCGCGGCGTCGTGTCGTTGTGGAACCCGTGCTGCGTGCCCGGGTAGGTGAACTGCTGGTAATTGATCTTGTTGGCCTTGAGCGCCGCTTCATACGCCGGCCACCCCGCGTTGATCCGCTCGTCGTCGGCGGCGTAATGAATCAGCATCGCCGCCTTGATCTTGGGCACGTCCTCCGCGCGCGGCTGGCCGCCGTAGTACGGCACGCTGGCGTGCAGGTCCGGGCCCAGCTGCACCGCCAGGTTGTTCGCCACGCCGCCGCCGAAGCAGAAGCCGGTCACGCCCAGCCGTCCGCTGCTGTCAGGGCGCCCCTTGACGTACCGGGCAGTCGCCACGAAGTCCGCCATCATCTTCTGCGGGTCGACTTTGCGCTGCAGCTCGGCGCCCGCCTCGTCGGTGCCGGGATAGCCGCCCACCGGGGTGAGCGCGTCGGGTCCGATCGCCATGAAGCCGGCCACCGCCGCGCGGCGGACGACGTCTTCGATGTGCGGGTTCAGGCCGCGATTCTCGTGGATGACCACTATGGCCGGGATGCGGCCGGTGGCGTTCGCCGGACGCGCCAGCAGCGCCTTGATCATCCCGTGTCCCTCAGGCGACTTGACCTCGATCCGCTCGGTCTTGATCCGCGAATCGTTCGGCTGGACCTGGATCTGGGCTTCAGCGTAGTTCGGGGCGAGCGCCTCGAGTATGCCGACGGCGGTCATGCCGCCCACCGCGTACTTCGCGGTGCCGTCGAGGAAGCCACGCCGGTCGATCAGACCATGGACGTAACGATCGAATAGCTTCCACACTTCAGGGTGGAGTTCTTTCGGATTCACTTGGCTCATGCGCATGCCTCCAGGAGATTGGCCGGGAGCATACCACGCGGCTCCAACAGCGAAAAAAATGGCTCAGTTCGTGCGAGGTCACGGAATGTGAAGAACCATTTTCCATCACACATCACGGCAGAGGTAGCCCATCGACCGTGGCCGATGCCTGACGGTCCATGGATCATGACGCAAAGCTGGCATGACCTCCTGTTTGCGCACTGGCCGGTGGGCGCCGACGCCCTGCGAAACATCGTGCCTCCCGGCCTCGAGCTCGATCTCTTCGAAGGGCAGGCGTGGGTCGGGATCGTTCCGTTTCACATGACCAACGTCGCGCCTCGCGGCGTCCCCGCGCTGCCATGGGTATCGGCCTTCCCGGAGCTGAACGTCCGCACCTACGTCCGCGTCGGCTCAAAGCCCGGCGTGCACTTCTTCAGCCTCGATGCGGCGAATCCGGTCGCCGTGGGCGTGGCCCGCACGATGTTCGATCTGCCGTATTACCCGGCCACCATGGAGGTGGCGTGGGACGGCGGGTACGTTCGATACACCAGCCACCGGACGGCTGCCGACGACGTGCGGGCGGAGTTCACCGCTCGATATCGCCCGACAGGACCGGTCTTCGCCGCGCCGCCAGGCTCACTCGACTACTTCCTGACCGAGCGCTACTGCCTCTACACGGTGAACGACGCCTTCGAGCTCCGTCGGCTCGAGATTCATCATCCGCCGTGGCCGTTGCAGGCGGCGGAAGCCACGATCGAAGTGAATACGATGGCTGCCGCCGCGGGCATCAGGCTGCCGTCGATGGCGCCGCTGCTCCACTTCGCGAAGCGTCAGGACATGGTCGCGTGGGCGCCGGCCGCGGTCGGCGCCCGCTGACCCGCGGATTCAGAATCTCGCCCGCAGTCCGAACTGGAGCGAGCGCGGCTCGCCGACGGCGGTGATTTCGGCGAACGTCGCCGACGGGCTGGACGGATAGGCGCCTGCGCCGAAGTTGGCGTTCCTCGTCAGCACGTTCTTGTGATTGGTGAGGTTGAAGGCTTCGACGAGCGCCTCCAGTTCCACTCGGCTCTTCACCTGGAACACACGGCTGACGCGGGTGTTGACGCTGAGGAAACTGCTGCCCGTGCCGGCATTGCGTTCGATGAAGGTACCGTTCACGATCGGCCGGCCCGCGGTTCCCTGGATCGTCGTCACGCCGGACGTGATGTTCATGGGAAGCGCCGAGTACGCCTGCAGCATGACGCTCACCTGGAAGCCGCGACGGATCCGCTCCCACGCCGTCGTTGCCTGCGCCAGCGTCGTCTGGGCGCTTCCGCTGACCACGAGACGATGACGCTGGTCGTCGTCGGACCGTCCCCAGTCTTTCGACAGGTCGAACGGGTCGATCGGTGAGCTGAAGAAGAACTCGCCGAGGTTGTTCATCGATTTCGAGAGCGCATACGAGACGCGATAGTGTCCCCACGGCGCCGGCCTTTGGACTACCGACAGATGAAGTCCGTGGTAGTTCGACCGTCCGGCGGAAGAGGACTGGGCGTTGTTGGCATAGTTCGGATTCGGGCGGCAGCCATTGTTGGTCCCCGCCGCCACACACGCCGGCACATTCTGGTTGATTGACATCAGTAAGTTTCGCGCCCGGAGGTACTGGTACGTCAGGCCGACCGTCATCCGGCCGCGGAGCTGCTGTTCGACCTCGGCGCTCGCCTGTTGCGCGTAGCCGTTTTGCAGATTGCGGTCCATCGTGGCGAGGTTCACGAGTGTCACCGACGGCACCACGGCGGGCAGGATGTTCGGAAACACCGGTGCTTCGGTCTGCGCCGGCGACAAGCTCACGCCGATCTGGCGCAACTGATCGAGGTCGGTCGAGTTGCCCGCCGAGAGCAGGGCATTGGCGAGAGCCCGGAGCGGTACGCGATCGTAAAAGAGTCCAGCGCTCCCGCGCACGACCGTCGACCCTGCGTCGAACGGCGACCACGCGATCCCCACGCGCGGCGACAGGTTATTGGTATCTGTGTCGATCGTCTCCAGGAACTGGAGGTCATACCGAAGTCCCAGGTTCAGCGTCAGCCTGGGATGAATCTTCCACTCGTCCTGGCCGTACATCCCGAGGTTCGGACTTGCCTGTGAAACATCGGTCGCGCCGAACGTCTGGGTAAAGCCGGCGTTGTTATAGGTGCCGGCGAGGAAGTTCGCCAGCGACGAAAACGTATAGGTCCCCCGGATTGCCCGCGGAAACACGATCACGTTGTCGTTGTGGAGAAAGTCGACCCCGATCCTGAACGCATGGCCGCCGGCCTGGTGCGAAAGGTTGGCGACGACCTGGGAGAGCCTGTTCAGACGTCCCGTCGGGCTGTTCGACAGACGCCCGAATGAAGCGACGCCGGCGATGCTGACGGCCGGGCCGATCGGATCGGTCGGCGGGGCCTGCAAGTCGCTATGGGCGAACTGCGCACGTGTTTCAAGCACCGTCCTGCCGGACAACGCCAGGGTGTTGCTCACGGCGACTGTCTGGTCCAGGTTGTCGAGCGCTGACGAGGCGCTTGGCGCATTCAGGCCGCCGGCATTACGCGAGTTCTGCGAATCGGCGTCATACAGGCTGTAGCGCACGGTCACCTGGTCGCGGCCGCTGACCTGGTGGTCCACCTTTGCCAGCAGATTCGTCGAATGCACGGGATTCGAATAGACCCCGGTTGTCACACGCGGGCCCAGGTAGCCCACCGCGGCCAGCCTCGCGTTGATGACATCGACGTTGGCCGGTGAAATCGTGACCAGGCCTGACTGGTCGAGGTCCCTGCGCTCGACGTTGGTGAAATAGAACGTCCGGTCCAGCGCAATCGGCCCGCCGACGCTCGCCCCGTACTGCGCCTGGTTCATCGGCAGCTTGTCGCCGGAAAGCGCATTCGCGGCATTGAAGCGATCCTCGCGCGCGTAGGCGTAGGCGTCGCCGCGAACGGCGTTGGTGCCGCTCTTCGTCACGACGTTCACGTAGCCTCCGAGCGCGCGGCCCAGTTCGGCCTGCCCGCCCGAGGTCACGACCTGGAACTGTTCGATGGCGTCGACGCCGTAGGTGATGCCGCTGAGTCCCGCGGCGTCATCGTTGGCGGAGAGTCCATCGACGATGAAGTTGTTCGACAGGTTGCGCTGACTCGCCACGGACAGGCTTGCGCCCGGAACCGCCGACGTTTCCGGGAACAGCTGTGTGCTGGCGACATTCGTGGGTGACACTCCCGGAACCAGGAGCGCCACATCGAGAAACTGGCGGCCGTTCAAGGGAAGATTACTAACCTCTGCCTGGAGCACAGTCCCGGCGATCTGGCTTCGGGCAGTTTCGACGACCGGCGATTCTGCCGAGACGGTGACGACGGCGTCGATGCCGCTGACCGGCAGCAGCACGGGCAGATCGACGGCCGCCGCGACGGTCAGCGTGACGACCCGCGTCACCTCGCGAAACCCGGGTTGAACCACCGTGATCTCGTACGTGCCTATCCGCAAGTACGGGAATCGGAAGCGTCCGCCCGAGTCGGTCGTGGCGGATCGCGTCACGTTGGTGTCGACGTGGCGGGCGGCGACGGCCGCGCCCGCGACGACGGCACCCGAGGGGTCCGTGACGCGCCCGCTCAGGCTCGCATAGTCAACCGTCTGCTGCGCGGCGGCGCCGCCTGCCCATGCACTGAGCCATGCCGCCAGCGCGAAAAGTCGCACTCGTTTCACGGAACACCTCCGACGCAAGACACCGACTTCCGAGGTGCACGAATGCCCCGGAAGAACGCGAACTGCGAGGTGTCAGGCTCGAGGCGGCGGGGGTTGGGGAGGGGCGGGGCTACGGGGGTGCGACGGTGCGTCCCAGTGGACTGCGAGAGGCGGGGGCGTCAAATGAAGCGACTCGAGCGAACCCGGGACAACGCCCAGGTGCCCAAGCATCGAACCAAGGACAGCGAAGCCGGCGCTGTCAGTTGTCTGGATACAGATCCTGGCGCCCATCGGCGCCCCGTGGTGCATCGGGCAGTCACGATGATTGCCGTCGTGCATGCAGGTGCATACGAGCGGCGCGGCCTGGGAACCGGCAATGAAGAACGCCGGCACGAGGACCAGCGTGGCGGTCTGGACGAGGAGCCAGATAGCGGCGGCACGCCCGGCGATGCGGCGGATGCGCGCCATCGGATCAGTGTACATGAACCGGTGCGCCGTTCGGTGGCCGCGGCGCGCGATAGCGCAGGAACAGGTGGAACGAGACGGGCGAGCCGTAGGGTTCCTTGAGGTTCGCGGGAACGTGGTAGCCGGTCACGTCGACGCCCGCGCCGAATCCCCCGGCACGTGTGCGCAGCACATCCCGCACGTACCCGATCGTGAGCGCGGCGACCTGCGACTGCCGATGGCGATGAAACAGGGTCGGTGGATGGAATCCCGCATCCAGAATACTCTTCGCGACCGATTCGACGCGCGTATAGATGGTCGTCTTCCCGCTGGCGCGAATGGTTGCTTCGAACAGATACGCTTCGAGGTTGCCGTGGATCTCCCGGTTCTGGCCGAATGCCGCCAGCGATGCGATCCCCCTGCTCTCGTCGCCGACCGAGTAGGCCAGCGACGCACTCAGCTTCTTGGCGTCGTACGGCGCAAACGGCTCCGGCTGCGTCAGCCGCGCTCCTGAGATTTGTGCAGACCACGCTCCGTGGTTCCAGGAAAGCCGCGCGGCGGTCGAATCGAGGGCGCCCAGGTCGATGTCCAGTCGGTTTTCGTCCGGCTCCCGGCCCCTGAACCAGGATCCCTCCGCGCGCCAGTCGCCCGCGGCAATGCCGCCGCGTACGACGCCTGGCGTGATGTGGGTTGAGTCCATGTAGTGGTGCGAGAGCGGCGCCTGCGGGTTCTCGATTGCCGATGGGCGATGCATGAACGCCATCGGCCCCAGCGACGGCGATCCCACGACATCCAGCGCGCCAGAAAGAGTCACGCGGCCGACAGGGCGCGTGTACTCCGCACCGAGACCCATGAAGAGATCGTGCGGGTGCTGATAATCAATCAGCGGAGCGCGGCGGAAGTTCTCACCGGTCTGGAACACCTGCGGCGATCCGATGTCAGGCAGCGTGAGCGCTTCGAGCGACAGCATCGACGACACGACGATCGTTCCGCGCGCCGCAGCGCGCCGTCCCGCCGCCATCACCCAGTTCTGCGATTCCCACGCGTGGAAATCGCGGAACTTGCGGTGCTGGTAATTGAGCCCGAAGAACGCGTTCGAATCGACCGTCCATTGCCACGCAGGTGTTGCGGGTGTGGCCTGCGATACGGCAGCGTGCGCAGCATGGTCGTCCTGCGCCCACGCCTCGGCGCCGGCCACGGCGAGCGCGAAGACGACCAGCGCAGCACTCGATCGAGCCCGGACCGCGGTCATTGAATCAGGATACGTCCGTTGAAACGGATCGAATGAAACGAGTGGTCGTGGTACTCGCAGAGCCGCGACCGTTCAAACGGCGCGGTCTGACGGCTCTGGCCGGGCGAGAGGAACCCGACCGAATCGATTTCGTGGCAATCAGGACGGCTGGGATCCGGTCCACCCATGATGTCGTGCGCGATCGTATCGTTGTTGACGAACATCACGCGCGTGCCGAGGCCTGTCTGCACCTCGCCAGGAGTCACACCGCCGGACGATATCGTGACGACCCTCATTGGCGGCGCCGGAACAGGTGTGGGCGCCGGCGCCGGTACCGGCGCGGGGGCGGGCGCGGGAGACGGCGCCGACGGCGACGCATAGTCCGAACCGCACCCGGTCGCACACACCAGCAGCACTGCGACGACAAACGAGGAAACACCTTTCGCGCGCGGTAATCGAGCGCCGGATTGGATCACGTCTACTTTCACGTTTCCCCCGTCATTCCACCTTTTGCCGTCGGCTCAGGCCAGCATGGTAGCGAACCGCGTGCCGGGCTTCGGCTATTCTGCAAACGCATGCATGAAACGCTGGTCTTTGCCGCCGCCGTGATCGCCGGCGGCATCAACTCGGTGGCGGGTGGGGGCATGCTCGTCTCATTTCCAACGCTCATCTGGCTCGGCATCCCCCCGATCACCGCCAATGCCACCAACACGGTGGCGATCTGGACGGGCACGCTGGGAAGCGCCTGGGGCTACCGCCGGGAGCTTCGCGGCGTCGATCCCCGCGTCTATGCCCTCGTCGTCCCGAGCATCGTCGGCAGTATTGCAGGCGCAATCCTGCTGTCGTACACGCCGAGCGACGTCTTCGATCGGCTCGTTCCGTTCTTGATCCTCTTCGCCACGTTCCTGTTCATGGCACAGGAGCCGATTCAGCGCCGGTTCAACCTCTCGGCCGCGCATGCGGCACGATCGCACTGGCTCTCGTGGACGATGTTCTTTCAGCTCGCCGTGGCGTTGTACGGCGGCTACTTCGGCGCCGGCATCGGCATTCTGATGCTCGCGGCGCTCAGCCTGATGGGCCACACCGACATCCACCAGATGAACGGCCTCAAGAACCTGCTGGCTACCTGCATCAACATCGTCGCCGCCGTGTACTTCGCCTTTGCCGGCCTGGTGTTCTGGCCCGATGCCTTCGTCCTGGCGGCGGGCGCGATCACCGGAGGCATCGCCGGCGCCCACATCGCGCGCCGGATCGGCCGCAACGCGGTCCGCCGCATCGTCATTGTGGTGGGATTTGCGATGGCGCTTTCGCTCATGTTCAGGCTCTGAATTCGATCCGGAACCCAGAACCGGGAACCCAGAACCTGCCGCCCAGAACCTGGCGCCCAGAACCTGGCGCCCAGAACAGCTAGGATGTAGCCGTGTCGGAGACAGGCGTCGAAATCTCCAGGTTTATCGAATTCAGCCGGGCGCAGTGGGCCCGTCTGCGGGCCGCGACGCCGCTGCCGCTGTCGGAAGCGCAGCTGCGCGGGCTTGTGGGGCTCAACGAGCCGATGTCGCTCGACGAAGTCGCCGACATCTACCTGCCGCTGTCACGGCTCCTGAACCTGTACGTCGGCGCCACGCAAACGCTGCACGCCGCCACGGCGACGTTCGTCGGATCGGCGGCGCCGCGCGTCCCGTACGTCATCGGCCTGGCCGGTAGCGTCGCGGTGGGGAAGAGCACGACTTCGCGGGTCCTCCAGGCGCTGCTGTCGCGCTGGCCGACGCATCCACAGGTGGACCTCATCACCACCGACGGATTTCTGCTGCCGCGCCGCGTCCTCGAAGCCCGCGGGTTGCTGGATCGCAAAGGATTTCCGGAAAGCTACGACGTGCGCCGGCTCCTCCGGTTCATGGCCGACCTCAAGTCCGGCGCCCCGGAGGTCTTCGCACCGGTGTATTCGCACCTCGCCTACGACGTGGTCGAAGGCGAGCAGATCGCCATTCGTCAGCCCGACATCGTCATCGTCGAAGGGCTGAACGTGCTGCAGACGGGCAGCGGCCGGGCGCCGATGTTCGTGTCAGATTTCTTTGATTTCTCGATCTACGTGGACGCCAACGAAGCCGACATCGAGCATTGGTACGTGGAGCGGTTCATGGCGCTGCGCGAGACGGTATTCCGTAACCCTTCGTCGTACTTCCACCGCTACGCGAATCTGACGCCTCAGGAGGGGCAGGCGACCGCCCGTCGCCTGTGGCAGACGATCAATCTGGTCAATCTGCGGGAGAACGTGCTGCCGACGCGCGATCGCGCCCATCTCATCCTCGAGAAAGGGCGCGATCACGCCGTACGGCGGGTGAGGTTAAGGAAACTTTAGGTAGCTGGGTGGTTAGGTGGCTAGGTGGCTAGGTGGCTAGGTAGCTGGGAACACCCAGCTACCCAGCTACCCAGCTACTCAGCTACTTAGTTAGTCGCGCTCACGCCAGCAAGCCTGCCGAGCTCGGCGACGTCGCTCTTCCGGTTGCCATGGAAGGGCGCGATCACCTGCACGTCAAGCTTCAGGCGCTGGATGTTCGCGTGCAGCGCTTTGGCGTACGCCACCGCCGGGGAAATGAGCTGTGCGTTCGGCGCCGGAGGCGTGAACGCGTCGGGCTCTCCCAGGATCTTCTCCTTTGGCAAATAGACGATGAGCATGTCGCCGGTGTGCTCGTAGTTCTGCAGCCGGTGCAGCTCGATCGTCCGCGTTCCGTCGGTCAGCTGGCCGCGATCCCCCACCGTTTGAATCCGCACGGGTTTCCGCGACGCGGCGAGGCGATCGGGGGCGATCGTGTGCGGCGTCTTCGCTACCCGCTCCAGGAACGCCTTGTTGGACTGGTGCGTCACGATCGTGGCGCCCTCGTCGATGGCGGTCCGGATGCCGCCAAGATGATCCCAGTGGTGATGCGAGGTCACGACGTAGCGAATCGGCTTGTTCGGGATGATCTCCTTGGCCTTCGCCAGCACCGCGGCGGCTCGCGTCTCGTTGTTCGGCGTGTCGACGACGACGATGTGATCGCGCATCTCGATCGCCAGGCTGTGATGGGTGGCGCCGGTCAGATAGAAGACGCCTTCCGCCAGCTTTTCGACCGCCACCATCGGTGCCGGCGGCGGCGGCGCGTTGCGGACGTTATCCGGTACCGCCGCGTCGAACATCGGATTCGCCGTGACCGACGAGATCGTCAGGTCCAGCGCCGGGTAACCATCCTGCGTCTGGACGATGCGTGACGGGAACGTGACGCCGCCGAAGCTGCGGTAGCCCGAGTAGGTCGTTTCGATCAGCATGTCGCCGACGATCGACTGGTCGACCCACGTCTGGACCTTTTCCACCTGGCCCTGGCCGTTGATCGTGCCGACCATCTTGTATTTGCCGCCAACCGTGAACGACACCTCGGTGCCGCCGCGCACTTGTCGCGTCGTGGCGTTGTTGGCCATGGCGGCCTTGACGAAGCCCTGCGGCGTCGCCCAGAGCGCCAGCATGCGCTCGACTTGTGCGGCCGCCTGGGGCGCCGCCTGCGGTGCGGGGCCGCCCGCCGCTGCGCCGGCGGCCGGCGCAGGCATGTTCCACGCGTAGTTTCCGCTGACCAGTTGGATCTGGCGCTGGTCGCCGGTGAACGGTGCACCGCCGCCGCGCGGCATCAGCGGCCCCATCGTCCGCACGAGATCGACGCGCATGGCGCCGGTGTCGTAATTGATCGTGGCGGTGTAGTTTTTGAGCGGCACATTCGGCCACGGGTCCGAGGCCACGTAGTTCTGGCCGACCGAGAACATCTGGCCCGTGGCGGTGAACTCGAGCGTCTTGATGTTGGCGACGCCGAGGGTGGTGGCGGCGGTCTGCAGCGCGCCCTGCTGAGCGGCAACAGTCATCACAAGCGCCATCACGCACGTGAAAGCAAGTAGAGATGTCTTGCGCATACGGCTCCTCCTGGAACGGAGGGGCAGTATACTACGCGCCGATTTTCCGGTTCCTTAACGCCTTGAGCGCCATCCACGCCTGCGCCGCGATCACGCCAGCGCTGATGAGCCAGTAGGAAGCGCCTGACGGCGTGGGAGCAGGAAGCGCGAGACGCGGCGCGGGATGCGGCGGAGCGGAGCCTGCCGCGCCGAAGCCGCCATGCGGCGAAGGCGAGCCCTTGCGCTCGCGCTCGAGCCAGGCGCGCATCGCCGCGGGACCAATCTTGCGCTTCTCGCCCGGTACCTTCTCTCCGGGCGCCTTTCCATACGGCGACGCATGCTCGATTTCGGCGTTCATTTCGGCGCCGGCGAGCAGAACGAGCCCGGAGATGTAAAACCAGAGCATCAGCACCATCACTCCGCCGATGGCGCCGTACGTCTCCGTATAGCTCCCCATGTTGACGATGTAGTACTTGAACGCCAGTGAGGCGACCAGCCAGAGCACGGTCGCCGCAATGGAGCCGGGGGTCAGCCATACCCAGTCCTGATCCGCGTCAGGCGCGAAGTAGTAGACGATGCCGATGGCGGTGCTCACGAGGAGGAAGACGAGCGGCCACTGCAGGATCGTCCACGTCCAGACGAACACGTTGCCGAGCGGCGTCGTGTCGGCGATCCATTCGGCCACGGTAGGTCCCATCAGGATCAGCGCGAACGACACGAGGATGAACAGCGCGACGCCCACCGTCACCGCGATGGCGGTGAGGCGCACTTTCCACCACGGGCGCCCTTCTTCGATGTCGTAGGCCGCGTTGAGGGTGTCGATGATCGCCGTCATCGCCGCCGACGTGCTCCACAAGGTGAGCAGCATGCCAAGCGTCAGCAGGCCGCCCTGTTCCCCTTCCGAAATCTTGCGGATCTGATCGGTGATGATCGACAGCACCTCCGGCGGCGCAATGCCGCCGAGCATCGCAAACATGTCGTCGATCAGGGTCTCGAGCGGAAAGTAGCTGGCGACGGCGATAAGAAAGAGCAGGGCAGGGAACAGCCCGAAGAAGAAGTAATAGGCGAGCTGGGCGGCCATGCCGAGGCAGTTGTCGTTGATCGATTCCCGCACCGTGCGGCGCACGATCTCTCCCCACGACAGCGGCACTCTCAGATACGCCAGCAGGAATGCCATCGCTGTTTTGTCAGGAGCGGCGCGCGCGGCCGGGGGTGTCGGCGCAGGGGCCCGCGGTATTGCCGGTGGTCGGCGTCCATGACGGCGCATCACTGGCGGGGAATGATTCTTCCGACGCCTCTCCAATCAAGTCGCCGGACTCGCGCTGCGGCAGGGCCGCGAAGATTTGTCCGCGCCGGAGGTTTCGCGTATCGATTGCGGATGCGGCCCACCAGGCGAGCGCACCGCCGCCAGCTGTCAACATCCAGCCGGCCATCGATCTCCGACGCACGCCCGCGAGGAACAGCGCGCCGGCCATCATCGCCGCCAGCCATCGTTCAAAATCCCACTGATCGCGGGTGGTGGGGCGGTCCCATACGCTCGGGCCTTCGCGGTGCTGGACGAGATTCAATGGCATCGGAGTCCTCCGCCGCCCATGCTGCAACGGGTGTGCCTCCGAACCGCACACTGATGGCTTTCTTTACAGCTCTACGTCAGCCACGCTACAGCTTTCCAGCTGTTCCAAGGGATGACAGTACACTCCTCAGTTAGGGGGTCCGGGCCAAGTGTTTAGTGGTCCGTAGGTTGGAGGATCTGAGCCGGACCAGGCCAGGACCGAGCCCATGTGGCATCCGCGTTGCTCTCATAGAGCCGTCACATCGACAAGAGAGCGCGGGGGACCCCAATGGCAGCACAGCCGCAGCCGTTTGACGAAGTGATTCGACGCGTTCAGGGGGAATACATCGAGATGCCCGGCCTGCGGTTGACCACTGCCCAGGCCCAGCGGTTGTGGGGATTGGATCGCTCGGCGTGCGACACGTTGCTCGGTGCGCTCGTCGATGCCAAGTTCCTTTTTCGAACCAGAGACGGCGCGTTCGTGCGGTCCGACCAGGCCGCGGCGCGCATTTGACAATTTACCTGCCCGGCCTGTTGGTGATAGTCCTACCTCACGAGCCGTAAGACCAACGGGCCGAAACGCCCTGCCTCCTGCAAACCCGGGCGGCACCGACGAGGTCCCGCCCGCGGCCAGACTCTGGGTGATGGAACGGAGAACAACACATCGTTCTCCGTTCTACATTCCTCTTTCCAACCAGGTTCCCAGCCGACGAAATGCCTCGCCACGGTGCGCGACGCGCCGCTTCTCGTCGTCCGACACTTCACCCAGGGTGCGTCCGTAAGGCGGGTAGTAAAAAATCGGATCGTATCCAAACCCGCCAGAGCCCTTCGGAGTGTCCGCGATCTCACCCTCGACCGTTCCGGTCGTTTCGAACACGATCGCGCCATTTTTCACGACCGTGACCGCGCAGACGAACCGGGCACGGCGTTTCGCCGCGGAGACCGTGGCGAGGCGCCGGTCAATCTCGGCGAACCGTTCGGGGTACGACGCGTCCGGCCGCAGGAACCGGGCGGAAAGCACGCCGGGGTCGCCCTCGAGCGCGTCAATCTCGAGCCCTGAATCTTCGGCAACTGTCAGGGGGCGCTCGCCCTCGATGCCGTCGAGACACCGGTCGTAATACTGCGCCTTGAGCCGGGCGTTCTCAATGAACGTCGTGCCCTTCTCCTCGGGTTCTGGTACCGGGGCGAAGTCCTTCAGGGTCAACAACTCCACGGGCAGATGACCGAGAATTGCACGGATCTCGCGAAGTTTGTCGGGATTTGTCGTCGCGATGAGCAGCCGTCTCACTTGCCGAGGATCTGGCCGACGAAGCCGCGCTGCAGCGCAATCAGTTGCCGGATGCCGGTGTCGCCCAGGTCGAGCAGGCGGTTGAGCGCCTCACGACCGAACGGAAGCGCCTCGGCCGTCCCCTGCAGCTCGATGTAGAGGCCGGCGCCTGTCTTGATGATGTTCATATCCACATCGGCCTTGGAGTCCTCGACGTAGGCGAGATCGAGCATCGGTTCGCCCTCGACGATGCCGACGCTCGTGGCCGCGACGTAATCCTGCACGGGCATCGTCCGGATCATGTCCTGCTCGCGCATCTTCTGCACCGCGAACACCAGGGCGACGAACGCGCCGGTGATCGAAGCCGTCCGGGTGCCCCCGTCGGCCTGGATCACGTCGCAATCGAGCGTAATCGTCCGTTCGCCCAGCTCTTCGAGCTTCGTCACCGCCCGCAGCGATCGACCGATGAGCCGTTGAATTTCCTGCGTCCGGCCGCCAACCTTGCCGGCGGTCGATTCGCGCTGCGATCGCGTGTTGGTGGCGCGCGGCAGCATGCCGTATTCCGCGGTCACCCAGCCTTTGCCGGTATTGCGGCGGAAGGGCGGCACGCGATCCTCGACGCTCGCCGTGCAAATCACTTTGGTCTTGCCCGCCTCGACGAGCACCGATCCTTCCGCGTGTATCAGGTAGTTGGGAGTGATTCGTGTGGGGCGAAGCTGTTCTGACAGCCGACCGTCGACGCGCATCTCCTCACTCTACCCTAGGCGGCTCGCGGACCAGCGAGAGATCCTGCTGCAGCGGCCGCCGCAAATCGACGTGGCCGGCCAGCGTATCGGCCTCACGGCCGTCGATCAGAATCTGAACCCGCTGAATGGTCGGCAGGTTCGCCGTTACGGCGTTGACGATGGCGTAGACGGTCAACAGCTCGGTGGACGAACCGCCGGGGTGACGCGACGAGACCTCCGAACTGAGGTCGACAAACGCATCTCCGCGATCGGTGACGTAAAACGCGCGCAGCAGGGTGCCCTCAGGCACCACGGATACAAAGGGCGAGGGCGCCGTCTGCAGTTGCATCCCAATGATTTCGCGCCCCTGCGGCACCAGCCCTTCGGCCAGGGGAACTTCGCGCCGTACCGGCACCAGCGATTGTCCGTCCGTTGATCCGTAATACAACGTCGCTGTGATCCTGGCCACTTTCGCGCCCGGCACGGCGACGTCGGTCGTCGGACCTTCTGATTCAGGCTGCAGGCCCGCGAGGCGTTCGAGACCGCGGCTCACGGCCCACGCGAGCAATCCGATGACGACGATACCAGCGCCAATCTGAAGGTACGTTCGTCGTTTCACGGCGTGGGTTGATCTTCCAGATAGGACCGGAAACCGATGATCGCGTTGTAAAGCGCCTGTACGACAGACGACTGGAACGCCTCGGACTGCACGAGACGCTCCTGGTTGGCGTTGCTGAGGTAGGCCATCTCGATGAGCGCAGCCGGCATGTTTACACCCGTGAGCACGCGAAGGGGGCCATCTTGCCGCGGCCGCGGGCTCATCATGATTTGCGCCCGGAGACTCTGTTCGAGAATCCCGGCCAGGGCGGCCGACGCCTCGACGTGGCGCGCCTGCGCCAGGTCCCACTGAATCACGTCGATCGAGCGCATCGTCCCGCCGAGAACGGGCAGCGGCACCTCCTCGCTTTCCGCCGAGCGGCGCGCGTCTTCTCCTTCGCGATCGAGGCGCAGGTAGAACACTTCAGCTCCTGCGACCGCGGCGACCGGAGCCGCATTCAGGTGAAGACTCAGGAACAGGTCCGCCTTGCTGTTGTTCGCGACCGCGGCGCGCTCGTCGAGGGTGACCGTCCGGTCTTCGTCGCGGGTGAGGACCACGCGTATACCGAGCCGCATCTCGACCAGCGTCCGCAGGCGGCGCGCCACCTCAAGCGTGACCATCTTTTCCTGCACACCGCGCGCTCCGCGCACCCCGACGTCGTCGCCTCCATGTCCGGGGTCGATCACGATGGTTTGAACTGCGGCTCGCGACGTCGAGAAGATCGGGGGCGGCGCGGCAATGCCTGGTGCGGGAGGCGCACTGCCCGGTGCGGGGGGCGCAGCCGCAGGGGAGGCGGCCGTTGTGTCGACTGGCGGCGGCGCAGTGCCAGGCACCTCAATGGTGATCCGCGTGTTTCCGTTGGCGTCGGCCAAAACGGTGCGCGCGGGACCGGATCGTTCGTTGAGCACGATGGCGACGGTGGAGGGTTGGTCGCCCGCCCGGATGGCGTCGATTAGCCCGCCGCCCCCGGCTGGCAGCGTCAGATCCAGTGCATCGGCGTCGATCCTGAGGACTACCCGGCCCGGCTCGGTCGTGGCGACGACCGGCGCTGCCGGCGCGATTTCGACGGTTGCGCGTGTCGGCGGCCCCGGGATATCGACTCGGGCGGTCACTCGCGGGACGCGCAGGTCTCCGACAACCAGCAGGCGAGACGGCCGCCGGAGGTCGATCCGGCTTCCATAGATGGGCCCGAGCGCCCGGGGAAGAAAATCAAGCGGAACGAACCAGCGGTTGCCCGACCGAACCGCCGGAGAGGGCAGAGCCACCACGCGGCCGCTGACCGACGCCATCGGCTGCTCGCTCGACATGACGATCGTCTGCCCGCGATAGGTGATGGTTAACCCGCCGGCAAGCGTGTCTTCGCGTACCGCCACCTGGAACAGCGCCGCCACGTCGTCCAGCGCGACCAGTTCCTGGCCGCTGAGCACAATGGTGGGGACTGGTCGTCGCCCTTCGCGCGAGAGCAGCGTGAGCGGAGTTGCGGGCGCCGTGCCCTGTGCCTGCGGCAGCGACGCCAGCAGGAACAGGACGATGGCCAGAGCGATGGCGGCCGTGCCTCGCACGGCCCCATCATCGCACGGCTATTGCTCGAGATCGTCGTCGCCGGGCGGCATCACGTCCAGATCGCGCTCTTCTGCGCCGGCAAACATGTCCTCGCTCGCGCCGACGGTCATTTCCTCGCGAGCGGGCGCGGCCCTCAGCGGCACCGTGCGGGTCGCACTCCGGCGCGTTCCCGACTTGCGCGCCGCCGTCTTGCGGGTGCCGGTCGCACGTCCGCCAGTCCGCGGTCGGGCAGCCTTGCGTGCCCCGGACTTACGCGCGGCCGTCTTGCGCCCACCGGCCTTGCGTCCGGTTTTCCGCCCGACCATCTTGCGACCGGTCTTGCGGCCGCCTTTTCGCGCGCCCGCTTTCCGTGCGCCGCGTTTTCTTGCTCCACGTTTTGCCATGTCGCGTGTCGCTCCTTGCGCGAGCCACTGCTCGCAGCGGCGCGGCGAAAGCAAATTCACTGCCCGATGTATGATCGCGCCTGATGAGTCGGTCCGTGCGAAAGCCGCTCGGCGCCGTTCCTCCGCCGCGACCCGCAACGAAGGTTCCGCCTCCGCATCCGATCGCTCATGCGCCCGGCGGCGATCCGATGTTGCACGCGCCTTTGCCCCATGTCTCGCGCGCGCCGGAGGAGCATCGCGCCGGAAAACCGCCCAACCCGCGGCGGCCGAAACTCGTGCGCGATGTCGATGGAGTTCAGCTCAACGACCTGTTTAGAATCTTTGCGGACCTGCCTCGTCCCGCGCGCCCGGCTTCACGCGCCCCTGCACGCAGGAGCATTTTCCGTCGTGCGCCCCGGAGGGGCTAGAACAACGGAGACAACATGCCCAAGTTCGTCATTGAACGCGATATCGCAGGCGTCGGGAAATTGAGCGGCGCAGAACTCCACGGCATTGCCGTGAAGTCCTGCGGCGTGTTGCGGGAGTTGCCGCAGGTGCAGTGGCTGCACTCCTACGTGACCGACGACAAGATCTACTGCGTGTACATTGCTCCGGACGCCGAGGCCGTTCGCGAGCATGCGAAGCGCGGCGGCTTCCCGGCCAACAGGGTCAGCCAGGTCCGGCACATCATCGATCCGACGACGTCGGAACTTACGAGCGTCTAGCGCGGCGGGCGACCGTCCCGTACACCCATCCGTCGGCCGGACGCCGAATCCCCTTGAGATGCACCTTGCGCTCACTGGGATTGCGGCCGGGACTCCCGACAACGACCACCAGGTCGCCGGGCTGCAGAGTGTCCTTGGTAATACCTGCGTCGCTGAGCCGGCGGGGATTGGCCCATTCAGCAGTGTAGGTTTCGACGCTTCCCTCCGGAGTCCGTGCCTTGAACAGCAGCAGGGCATGCGGGCTTCGGAGCTGGAATTCCTGTACTTCTCCCTCGAGCGTCGTCGACTGGTTTTCGAAGTAGTAGGCCGCGAATGAGTGGTGGGCGTTGGCGGTGACGCCCGCGATGAAGATGGCGATCGCCAGGGTCGGCAGTGTGCGTCTCACGAAGCGCCTCCTGGTTGGAGATCCCTAGGCTGGCAACCAGCTTAGCGCAACTTCAGTGGATCGCGCCCCCCTGCGATTCGATTCGGACAACTTGCGGCTCGGCGATCGCCGACGGCGCTTCAGCTTTGAGCAGCGGCCGGGAGGAAAGGAACGCGTAAGCCTCCCTTGCCGGGAGCGGGCGGGAAAAGAGGAAGCCCTGAGCCTGCGGACACTCGAGCGCGAGCAGCTGGCTCGCCTGCTGCACGGTCTCGACGCCCTCCGCGATCACACCCATCCCCAGCTCGCGCGCCAGGTTGACGATGCTGCTGACGATGGGGGAGTCGTTGTACATGCCGCCCATGCGGCTGATGAACGACTGGTCGATCTTGAGCGCGTCGAGCCGGTAGCGATGCAGGTAGCTGAGGGAGGAGAAGCCGGTGCCGAAGTCGTCGAGATAGAGTTCGACCGGAATCGACCGCAGATCGTCGAGCCGCTGCACCACCGCGTCCGAACCGTTGGCGAGAAAGCTCTCGGTGATCTCGAGCCGCAGCGTCCCCTTCAGCAGGCCGCTGTCCGTGATCGCCGACCGCACTTCGTCGACGAGCGCCGGACGATCGAACAGCTTCGCCGAGATGTTCACGGTCAGGGTCAACGGCCGGCCGAACGACCGCTGCCATTCGGTGACCTGGCGGCAGGCCTCCTTCAGCACCCAGTTCGTCAACGGCACGATGAGCCCGGTCTCTTCCGCCACCGGAATGAAGTCGGCTGGCGGCGTCGAAATTCCATCGGGACGGTCCCAGCGGACGAGCGCCTCGAAGCCGCACACCTCGTTCGAATCGAGCTGGATGATCGGCTGGTAGGCGATGCTGAACTCCTGGCGTTCGAGCGCGCGGCGGAGCTGCGTTTCGAGCGTGAGCCGCTGGATCGCGGACGCGTGCATCGACGGGTCGAAGATCTGGGCCTGCGAGCGCCCGAGCGCCTTGGCGCGGTACATCGCCGTGTCGGCGTCGCGCAGCAGATCCTCGGACCGCAGATACCGGCTGTTGCCGAAGGCGATGCCCATGCTCGCCGAGGTGTAGACCTCGCGTCCTTCGAGGTCGATCGGCTCGAGCAGCGATGCGTGCAACCGATCGGCGATCGTGGTGGCGGTGGTGGAGTCCGGGATGTCGTCGAGGAGTACGGCGAATTCGTCGCCGCCAAGCCGCGCGAGCACGTCGCCTGGGCGGAGATGCTCGACGAAGCGCTTGCCCATCGACAGGAGGAACCTGTCGCCGACGAGGTGGCCGAGGCTGTCGTTGACCAGCTTGAAATGGTCGATGTCGATAAAGAGCACCGCGCAGACGTAGGTCTGCGACCGCCTCGCGCGCGCGAGCGAGCGCTCCAGCAGGGCGGTGAACAGCGTCCGGTTGGCGAGCCCGGTCAGATCGTCATGGAGGGCGGCATGGGCCAGGTCGTCCTGGATCTGGCGCCGTTCCGTGATATCGGTGTGTGAGCCGGCCATTCTGATCGGGTTGCCCGACTCGTTTCGCACGGCAACGCCTCGGCACAGGATCCACCGCACCGAGCCATCGCTGTGGGCCATCCGGTACTCATGCTCGAAGTGAGGCGTCTCTCCCGCCAGGTGCCGATCGAGGATGCTTCGCAACTCGGTGATGTCCTCGGGATGCACAAGGGCGAACCAGTCGTGGGCCTGACCGAGCGGCGTTTCCGCCGGCAGGCCGAGCATCAGTTTCCAGCGATCGGACGCATAGAAGACGCCCGACACCAGATCCCAGTCCCAGAGGCCGTCGTTTGACCCCGCTGCCGCGAGCGCGTAACGCTGCTCGGATTCCTTCGCCGTCTTGAGCGCTTCGACCGTCTGCCCGTGCAGCCGCATCATCTCCTCGTGATGACGCTGCTCGGCGGCAATGCGATCCAGGTAGACGCGGTAGGACCGGAATGTGAGATACACGGGCGCGATCGCGAGCGGCAGGAGCCATCCCCAACCGGCGGCCCACGCCGCCGCGGCGCCCGCCGCCGCGCCTGCGCCGACGAAATAGCTCGGCGCGGTCCACAGGAAGTTGCTCTGCCACACCTTCCAGACACGCTCTTCGGTGGAGAGTCCGACGGCGGCGGCCATCAGGAACGTGTTCAGCACGTAATAGCCAAGGGCGGCGCCGACGAGCGGCTTGACGAGGCCGGCGTCGAACACGTCTACCTGCCCCCCGAGCGCGGTGAACATCGAGCCTGCGCCCTGAACTGTCAGGATCAGCGCCGCCGTGCTGAACACCTTGCGATACAGCGGATTGCGGCGCGCGGTGTTGAAGGTGGACTGTGTCAGCGCGCTGAACCCGGCAATCAGCATCGTCTGGCTGGCGCCGAGGATCAGCAGGCCCGCAAAATCGACGGTATAGGACACCGAGAGGTTCGAGGAACCAGCGCCGAGCGGCAGCCGCACTTTCATCGCCGATGCGAGGCACGACGCGACTGCGAAGGCGGTGAAGAGCGCCGGATTGGGTATCGCTGTGGGGAACCGTGCGATCAGGATCACCGCGGCGAGCGCAACCGCCCCCGCCACGAACGCACGGGCGGGGCCCGGCAGGCTACGGAAGCGTGCGGAGGAAGAACTTCCCGCCGTCACCATGAGTTCCTAATGAGCGGCGAGGTCCCAGGTGATTTTTCGACGCGGCCGATCCCCCGGACTCGACGTCCAGTAATACTGGTCGTGGAGCCGCCCCCGGCGGACCAGGCCGTTGGGAATGAGCGAGTGTCGGACGGCGCCGATCTTCCGAAGCGCGCCGTTACCCCGGCCGTTGTCGACGGCGGCGCGCGCCGCCAGCCGCTCCAGCCGCATCTCGTCGAAGGCGAAATCCATCAGCGCCACGGCGCCTTCGACGAACAGGCCCGTGCCCCAGAATTCGGACCCGAGAACGAATCCCCATTCAGCCGGCTCCTTTGGGCTGAGCTGGATCTGAAAGAGACCGACTGCGACATCGTACCCGTCGGGCACGATGCCGAAGCAGACGTACTTGCCTTGCGAGCGCCGGATGTGACTCCACCGGATGAAGTCTTCAAAAGCGGCAACGGTCGTTGGAGGCGGAGAAATGAAGCGGGCAACCTGCTCGGTGGTCAACAGCGCGTTCAATGAGGCAGCATCGCTCTGTTGCAGCTCCCGCAGTGTGACCCCGGTGCCTCGCAGTACAGGCAACCTGGCGCGCCACATGGCCGCTGGGGCAATCCACGTCGTGGAAGTCCCTGCGTCAACTCCGGGCTGATAAGGCATCATTTCCATAGACAGGCCAATGGCGGCAGGGGGCGACATCGCAATTCATCGGCCACTACGGCCGAGCTCAATAGCGCTCGTAACGTCTTGAGCTGTCAGTGGTTCACACAGGTTGATCTTTGCGGCAATCGTGTGCAGTGCTCTGATCTGGTACACGTTCGATAGGGCTTGCGCCCGAGGCACTCGCGCTAACATGCCTCGAATCAGGTATTTGCCCTGAACACACTCCGTGTGTGCCATTCAAGCACACGATTCTTCATAACGGAACAGATCTGGAACCGGCCGGACGAATACCGTGCGGCAGCTGCATGGTATGTTTGCCGCCGGATCGCGATTTCTCGCCGGAGCCAACTAATGCGCATTCCTCTCATGGCCGCCGCGACGGCCGTCGCCGTGAGGCTGGTCTTCCTCTCG
>Ga0075421_100001035_pt1 | contig 31561 bp, 31 predicted proteins | sample SoiMetdeltSBSDD5_FD_75292 | JGI IMG/M metagenome (GOLD analysis project Ga0075421, IMG submission 75292) | Bulk soil microbial communities from a Populus tree surrounding site in Tennessee, USA - Soil MetaG P. deltoides SBSDD5 | ecosystem: Environmental > Terrestrial > Soil > Tree plantation... | reverse complement strand
ACTTCTTGCCGGGATTCCCCGCCACGTACCAGTCGGGCGGCGTCACCTCGTTGAACACGACCCAGACGGCCTCGCGCGGCAGCTTGCAGACGTCGGTGAGCGTGTCCGTCACCCGGCGCGCGATCTCGTCCTTCCGCTCCTTCGGATGCCCCTCGTAGATCGTGATGTTCACGAACGGCATGGCGCGGTCCTCCGTCGACGCTGACGTGGCGAAAGTGGGGGGTAAGGTATCACGGTCGGACCCGCTCGCCATAGTGGCGTCGCCGCTCCGCGGAAGTGCGATTGCAGCCGACGGCTCAGTCGACGGGCGGCGCCCACGGCGGCGCCGACAGACGACGCTTGCCGTCGGCGGCCAGGCGCACCTCGGGCACGTCGAGCTCGACGCGATCCCAGAGCTTGCAGGTCACCTGCTTGTGATGCTGGTCGAGCCCTTCGCAGTAGTTGGTGAACTCGCAGCGCCGCACGAGATGACCGTGGCCGAGCCGGATCTTTCGAAACCAGTCGGGGTCGGCGAGCGACTGTCGCGCGGCGGCCACGAAATCCGCCTCGCCGCGGGCGAGGATGCCTTCCGCCTGATCGAAGGTTCCGATGCCGCCGCTCGTGACGACGGGCGTGTCGCAGCCCGCCTCGCGCACGGCCGCGCGGATCCGCGCCGCGAGGGGGACGTTGCGGCCAAACGGGCCGCGCTCGTCGGAGATCACCGTCGGCATGCACTCGTAGCCGGAGCGGCCCGTGTACGGATAGACGGCCTCGCCGACGCGCGGCTGCTTGGCGTCCTCGAAGCGGCCGCCCTTCGAGACCGAGAGATAGTCCGCGCCTGCCTCGGCGAAGCGCGCACCGAACCACGCGGCGTCGTCCACGTCGCTGCCACCGGCGACCACGTCGTCGCCGAGATAGCGGATGCCGACGACGAACTCCATGCCGACCTGGGTGCGCGTGGTGGTCAGCACTTCCAGTGGAAGCCGCACGCGGTGCTCACGCGGCCCGCCGTAGCCGTCGGTGCGGACGTTCAGACGCGACAGGAAGGACGACATCGTGTAGGCGTGGGCGTAGTGCAGCTCGACGCCGTCGAAGCCGGCCGCCTGCGCTCGCCCCGCGGCCGCCGCGAAGAGCCCGGGTAGCACGCGGGGTAGCTCCTCGATCCACGGCAGGTGCGTGTCCCAGATGCGCTCGCGATACCCATAATCGAGCGCTTCCAGCTGGCGGTCGGTCAGTACGCGCTCGATGAACGGGCGGTCGTCCATGAGCGAGGCGAGCAGATGTTGTCGGATGACGCGCTCGTCGGCGGCCAGCCACGCGGGGTCGCCGGCGGCGGTCGCCATGCGACGGCGAAGCGAGTCGTCGATGCCGAGGTGACGACCGAAGTACTTGTCGGGCTCGGGCCGGCGTCTTACGGCGACGAAGTCGATCAGCTGGATGAAGAGCCGCGTGTGGCCGGCGCTGTGCTCGCGCACGGTGTCGACGAGCCGCCGCAGCCCCGGGACGAACCGGTCGTCCCCGATCCTGAGCAACGGTCCGCTGGCGATGTCCCGGATGCCGGTGGCCTCGACCACGAGCACGCCGGGATGGCCGTCGGCGAAGCGCGCGTACCAGGCCAGGACGTCCTCGGTGACGAAGCCGTCCTCGGTGGCGCGCCAGGGCACCATCGCCGGAACCCACGTGCGCTGCTCGGCCTCCGTGCGGCGCCCGATCCGGGCGGGCTGAAACAGCCGGGAAGCGGCAGCTTCCTCGCGCGTGGGCCAGCGGGCCGTCGGCAGCGAGTGCTTGATCCGGAACCGCTCGCTGACCGCGCTCATCCTACTCGCGGCTCTTCGGGTCCCAGGGCAGGATGTCGCTGAGGCGCAGTCGATAGCGCTGGATCTTGCCCGTCTCGGTGCGTGGTAGCCGCTCGATAAACTCGATCACCCGCGGATACTTGTAGGGCGCCAACTCATGTTTGACATGATCCTGCAGCTCGGCCACCAGGTCGACCGTCGGCTGCGCCGGAGGCCGCAGGACGACGTAGGCCTTCACAACGAATCCGCGCGTCACGTCGGGGGCGGCCACCACCGCCGACTCCGCAACGGCGGGATGCTCGTCCAGCACGTGCTCCACCTCCGGCCCGGGAATCTTGTACCCGCCGGACACGATCATGTCGTCCGACCGGCACTGGTAGGTGAGATACCCGTCCGTATCCTGAACGTACACGTCGCCCGTGACGTTCCAGCCGCCGAAGCGGACGTACTCGGCCTGGCGGTCAGGCTTCCGCCAGTACTTGCAGCCGGTCGGTCCCTTGATCGCGATGAGGCCTTCGGCCCCCGGGGGAACCTCGCGACCGTGCTCGTCGACGACCCGGCAGTCGTAGCCCGGGACGGGAACGCCGGTCGCGCCTGGCTTCACGCGCGCGGCCCGTGACGAGACGAAGATGTGGAACATCTCCGTGGAGCCGATGCCGTCCAGCAGCTCGACTCCGGTGGCCGCATGCCAGGCCTCCCACGTGGCCGCCGGCAGCGGCTCGGCCGCCGAGACGCCCAGCCGAAGGGCACCGAGGTCGTAGCGCGTGTTCAGATCCGGGACGCCGAGCATCAGCCGATACGACGTCGGCGCGCAGAAAGCGACCGTCACGCGCTCGCGGCTCAATGTCTCGAGCATGGCCTCCGGCGTGAACGGTCCGCTGAGGACCGTGGCGGCGCCGAAGCGGAACGGGAACACGAGCAGCCCGCCGGTTCCGAACGTGAACGCGAGCGTCGGGTGGCCGCCGAAGCGATCGTCCTCGCTCGGCGTGAGCACGTGGCGTGCGTAGGAGTCGGCGGAGGCGAGGATGTCCCGATGAAAGTGGACGCAGCCCTTCGGGACGCCCGTCGAGCCCGACGTGTACGCGATCATGGCGACGTCGTCACGATCGGTCGGCACGGCCGCGAACCGGTCCTTCCGTCCGCTCATCAGCGCGGCGAGCGTCGTGTCGGCGGGCCTCGCGTCGCCGGCCACGATCAGGCGCGCCAGCCCCGGCACCTGGGCGCGAGCGCGCTCGAGCTCGTCGCGGAGCCCGCCCCACACGATGGCGGCCTTGGCGCCGGAGTCGTCGGCGATGTACGCGAGCTCCCGCGCGCGGAGCATCGGCATGGTGCCGACGGTAACGAGGCCGAGCTTCTGGCAGGCGAGCCAGGCGAGCACGAACTCTGGAACGTTCGGGAGGCGCAGAAGCAGGCGGTCGCCGGGCTCGAGGCCGAGGTCGCGCAGACCGTGACAGAGACGATTGACCCGTCGCGCCAGCTCCCCGTAGACGATGGTGTCGCCGTTCGCGATGAGGGCCGGGCGTCCCCCCCGGTCTCCATCGGCGTTGGCGTCCAGCAGCTGCTCGGCGACGTTCAGGCGCAATGGATAGCGCAGCTCGGGCAGCGCGTAGATGCGCTCGGGCATCAGCGCGGACGCGGGCAGCCCGTCGGGAAGCGCGGCCGTCATGCCAAGGCGGCCACGCCCTCGATCTCGATCAGAGCGCCGTCGGAGGCGTCGAAGAGATCGCGTGCGCCGACGAGCGTCATGGCCGGGAAGTGCCGGCCGAAGTACTCACGGTACACCTCGCCGATCGCCTTGAGGTTCTTCTTGTACTCGGTGACGTCGAGCACGTAGATCGTGAGCTTCACGAGATCGGTCATCTCGCCGCCGGCGGCGCTGAGAACGGTTTGGATGTTCGCGCAGGTCTGCCGGAACTGCGCGACGAGATCGCCGCGGCCGACGATGCGGCCGTCGGCGTCCACGGCCACCTGACCGGCCAGGAAGACGAGCCGTCCGCTCTTCACCTCGAAGCCGTAGGAGAAGCCGGTGGGCTTCGGTAGCGTTCGCGGCCGAACCGCCGAGATGTGGTCTTTCATGGCCTCGTTCCTCCAGGTGCGGGCGTGGTTCCGTCGAGTACGATGCACTCGCCGTTGCTCGCCGCGTCATCGAGCAGCCGGGCGGCCGCCTCCGCCACTTCCTCCGGTTCGATCAACCGCTGTCCCGGGTTCATCTGTGCGAGCGCCTGCACTGCGTCCTCGAACGACTTGCCCGTCTTGTCCACGATGTTGCGCGCGCCCCGCCACACCATGTCGGTGGCCACGTAGCCGGGACAGAGCGCATTGACGGTGACGCCGCGTCCGGCGACTTCCGTGGCGAGCGCGCGTGTGAAGCCGACCAGCGCGTGCTTGGACGCCGTGTAGGCGGTCACGTATGGCGAGCCGTAGAGACCGGCCAGTGAGGCGATGTTGATGACGCGTCCCCAGCCGCGCTCGAGCATGCCGGGCAGGACCGCGCGGGTGGCGAGATAGGGCCCGGTGGCGTTCACGCGCAGATGGCGATCCCAGAACTCGGGCTCCGTGCGCGCGAGCGAGGCAGACTCGGCGACGCCGGCGTTGTTCACCAGGACATCGACGGCTCCGAGGTGCTGCACCGTGCGTCGGACGGCATCGGCGACCGACGCCGCATCGGTGACGTCCATGGCGAGCGCGAGCGCCGTCGCGCCGCCGGAACGCGCGGTCTCGGCGGTCTCCTCGACCTGGTCGCGTGTGCGCGCCCCCACCGCCACCCGCAGTCCCGCCTTGGCGAGCCGCAGGACGATGGCCCGGCCGATGCCGCGGCCACCGCCGGTGACGAGGGCCACGCGGGAGGTCACGCCTTCATCTTACGGGCTCTCGACGCAGAAGAGGAAGACGAGCGGGCGAGTGGCGCCTTCGTTGGGATTCACGAGGCAGCGCGTGCGCGGCGACGTCGACGCCGTCGGCGGCGGGCTCGGTTCCGCCGAGGCGCATCCGAACATCGCGAGCACGACGAGGGCGAGAGCGAGCAGGCGCCTGGTCATGGCGCGGTATTATACGGGCCGCCCATGCCCCGCGCGTTCGTCCCCGAGAGCGTCGCCGGCGCCGTGGCGCGCTTGCGACCCGGCATGAAGGTGCTCGTGCCACCCGCATGCGGCGAGCCGACGGCGCTCCTCACGGAGATCTGCCGGCAGGCCGACCGGCTCCGTGACCTGACGATCCTCGGCGGCATTCACCTCGGTGACTTCGCCTTCGCGCGACCGGAGCACGCCGCCCTGGCGGCGGCGACGTGGCACATGTCCCCGTCGCTCGAGGACGCGCGCCGTCGCGGCCGCGTCGAGTTCGTCCCGGTGCGCTACTTCGACGTGATCACGGAGTTTGCGCGCGGCGGCGCCTTCGCCCCAGACTGCGTGCTCGTCCACACGGCGCCGCCCGACGCGCGCGGCTACCTGAGCCTCGGCGTCGCGGTGGGCGTCGCGCTGCCGGCGGCGCGCACGGCGCCGCTCGTCATCGCGCAGGTGAATCCGCGCATGCCGCGCGCGCGCGGCAACTGCTGGCTGCACCGGAGCCAGATCGACGCCTGGGTCGAGGTCGACGCGCCGCTGGTGGAGTACCCTCCGCCCGCCGTCGGCGAGATCGAGCGCGCGATCGGCCGGCACGTGGCCGGTCTGGTGCCCGACGGCGCCACCGTGCAGGTCGGCGTCGGCGCCATCCCGCAGGCGGTGCTGGAGGCGCTCGGCGACCATCGCGACCTCGCCCTCCACTCGCTGCTCGTCGACGCCTCGGTGGCGCTGGTGGAGCGCGGCGTGGTGACGGCGGCGCGCAAGCCGTTTCATCGCGGCCGGCTCGACATCGCCGAGGCCATGGGCACCCGCAGGCTGTTCGACTTCCTGCACGACAACGTGCGCGTGAACATGGAGTCCTCCGCCTTCGTGCACGATCCCGACGTGGTGGCGCGCCTGGACCGGTTCGTCTCGATCAACTCGGCGCTCGAGATCGATCTGACCGGACAGGTCAATGCCGAGAGCCTGGGCGCGCGCCAGGTGGCGGGGATCGGCGGTCAGTTCGACTTCGTGATCGGCGCCGCGCGCGCCCGCCACGGCCTGGCCATCATCGCGCTGCCGTCGACGGGCGGCCGTGACGGCGCGGTTTCACGGATCGTGCCGCGGCTCGGGGCCGGGGCCGCGGTCACCACGCCGCGCTATCTCGCCGACTGGGTGGTGACGGAGCACGGGGCGGTGCGGCTGCGGGGGCTGGGGGTGCGACAGCGGGCCGCGGCGTTGACCGCCGTGGCCCACCCGCGCTATCGGGAAGAGCTCGAGCGTGCGCTCACTTCTTAGCGGCGTCGATCTTGGCGAAGATCTCCTCGTTCTCGGGAAACCGGTAGGTCTCCTGGTTCGAGTACGCGGTGCTGCCGTTGATGGAGACCTCGAAGATGCCGCCTGCGCCCTCGCGCAGCTCGGCCGTGATGCCGTACTTGTCCTTGATGGCGGCCTGCAAACTGGAGGCCTGGGGCAGGTAGTTTCACTCCCCGCAATACAGGATCTCGATGTCCATCCGCGCACCTCCTCCCGGGCGGTCTCGACCTCATTGTATAAGAGTGGGGCAGTCGGTCTGAGGATTCCATGCTTCCCGTGCTGATCGACACGGACCCCGGGGTGGACGACGCGCTCGCGCTGCTGCAGGCGTGGGGGACGCCGTCGCTGGCCGTCGACGTGATCACGACGGTCGCCGGAAACGTGCCGGTGGGCAGCGGGACCCTGAACGTCTGCCGTCTGCTGGCGCTCTGCGATCCCCGGCCGGCGCCGATCGTGGGGGAAGGCGCCGCCAGGCCGCTCGCACGCGCGCTGCGCACGGCGACGGAGTACCACGGTGAGGACGGGCTCGGCGATCTCGGCGACTGGCCCGAGGTGCCGACCCGGCCGGCCGGCGAGGGGGCCGTCGCGCTGATGCTCGCCGCCGCCCGCCGCCATGGCCCGCAGCTCACGGTGATCGCGCTCGGTCCGTTGACGAACCTCGCCCTGGCCGTGGCCGCCGATGCGGCGCTCATGCGGCGCGTTGGCCGTGTGGTCGCCATGGGCGGCGCTGTCGACGTCCCCGGCAACGTGACGCCCGACGCGGAGTTCAACATCCACGTCGATCCCGAAGCCGCGGCGGCGGTCATCAGTGCGGGGCTGGCGCTCGACCTCGTGCCGCTGGACGCGACCCGGCAGACCGTGCTCGAGCAGGCGGGGCTCCATGCCGCGCTGGAGGCGGCGCCGCCGCGGCTCGCCGAGCGCGTGCGGCGGTTCACCGCGCCGTCCTTTGGCGCCGACGGGACGCGCGGCCTCACGCTGCACGACCCGCTGGCGGTCGGCGTGGCCGCCGACCCGTCGCTGACGACGTGGGAGGCGGTGCGGCTCGAGGTCGGCGGCGAGGGCCAGACGCGTCGGACCGCCGGCACGCCGAACGCCCGCATGGCGCGCACCGTCGACGCGCGGCGCTTCCTCCGGACGTTCCTCGAGGCCCTGTGCCGCGCGTCCTCGTAATCGGTTCGGCCAACGTCGATTTCACGGTGGCGCTGCCGCGCCTGCCCAGCGCCGGGGAGACGGTCACCAACGGCACGCTGCTCGTCAATCACGGCGGCAAGGGGGCCAACCAGGCGGTGGCCGCGCGCCGCCTCGGCGCGGAGGTGCGTCTCATCGGCTGCGTGGGTGATGACGCCTCCGGCCGGGCGGTGCGCGCGGCGCTGGCGGCCGAGGGCGTCGGCACGGACGGGGTGGCGACGGACACGGCGGCGGCGACGGGCACGGCGCTGATCCTCGTGGATCGCGAGGGGCGTAACCAGATCGCGGTCGCGCCAGGCGCCAATCGCGCGCTCACCGTCGGGCACACGCGCGCGCGTGGCGACGACTTCGCGTGGGCGGAGATCCTTGTCGCCTCCTGCGAAGTGCCGCTCGAGATCGTGCGCTGCGCGCTCGAGCTGGCGCGGCGGCGCGGGATCCCGACCATCCTCAATCCGGCGCCGGTGCCCGAGCTGGGCCTCGATTTTCTCGAGCTGGTCGACTACCTGACGCCCAATGCGGGTGAGGCGGCCCGCCTGTCTGGTGTCGCCGGCGACGCGGCGGCGGCCGCGGCGCTCCGGGCGCGTGGTGCCCGGTGCGTGGTGGTGACGCTCGGCGAGCGCGGCGTGCTGGCCTGCGGCGAGACGCTGCTCTGTCACATTCCCGCCTTTCGCATCGACGCCGTGGACTCCACCGCGGCCGGCGACGCGTTCAACGGCGCGCTCGCGGTGGCCGTGACCGAGGGCCGGCAGCTCGCGGCGGCCCTGCGATTTGCCAGCGCCGCCGCCGCCATCACGTGCACGCGACGGGGCGCGCAGGTGTCGCTGCCCACGCGCGACGAGGTGGAGCGGCTGGCGGGTTAGCGCGCCTTGCGGCGCTCGAGCGCCTCGAGCAGGCGCTCGGCCTGCTCGATGTTGCGGCGGGCGTTCGGATGCTGCGGCTCCAGGTCGAGGACGAGGCGCCACTCGACGATCGATTCCTGCAGCCGCTCCTCGCGAAAATGCCGGATGCCCTGCTGGTAATGGTGATCGATGACCTGACGCCGCGCCTCCGGCAGCAGGCTGCTGATGTCGAGGTAGTCGGGCTGCAGTCGCGCCAGCTGGCGCAGCGTGCGATATCCGTCGTCGTAGCTCTTCTGCTCGAGCAGCGCGTAGCCCTGGCGATAGAGCGTCAGCTTCTTCAGCTCCACCAGCTCGCGGTCGGCGGGATTGAGGGCGATGTACCGGTCGAGGTCGGCGAGCGCGCCCGCGTACTCCTTGCGATCGATCGCCTCGCGGATCTCGGCCAGCATCGGATCGATCTCGGGCGGCTCCTCGCTTCCCGTGGAGCGCTCGGCCGGCCGCGGCGCACTGGGCGGGGCAATGGCGGCCCGGGCGCCCGCGGTGACGAACGGCAGCCCGGGGATCTCGGGGATCTTCAGCGTGCTGCCCACCACCAGCGGTCGGCCGGTCGGCAGCCGGTTCGTCTCCCAGATCACCTCGCTCCGCGAGCCGTCACCGTAGTACCGCTCCGCGACGGAGCGCAGCGTCTCGCCCGCGCGCACGGTATGGGTGATGGACTCGCCCTCGCGCGCGGGGCCGCGCAGCAGGGCGACGGCGGCGGCGTTCTCGGGATCGAGCGCGAGCACCGAGAGCAGCTTGCGGCGCGCCTCGGACTGCGCGCCGCGGGCGACTGCGGCGCGGGCCTCCGCGAGCCGCTCGGCGACGCGCTTGCCGATTCGGGCCTCGAGCCGCGTCTGCTCGGTGCGCGCGGCGCCGTCCTCGGGATCGATGGCGCGAGCGACCTTCCACTCGAGGAGCGCGGCCCGCAGCTGCCCATCACGCTCGAGCGCGCGGGCGCGCCGCGCGTGGGCCGCCACCAGCTCGGTGCGCGGCGGGACGGTGGCGCAGCCGGCCAGCAGCAGCGCGCCGGCGACCAGGACCACCGTCGATCTCATCGCAGGTTCTCGGGATGGAAGACGCTCAGGTTCTTCACGAACTGCTCGAGTGTCATCTCCGCGTAGATCTGGCTGCGGCTGATACGGAGCAGGTCGACGAACGGCGGATTGCTCTCGCGACGCACGGTGAAGGCCGCGAAATATCCGTGCTCCTTCACCTTGGCCAGGACGGCGTCGTCCACGCGCCCGTAGGGATAGGCGAGGAACGTGATCGGCCGGCCGACACTCTTGGCGAGGACGCGTGGCGGCTCGATCAGCTCGGCCTGCAGCCGCCGGCCATAGGTCGTCTCGCTCTCGTGGTCGCCGCGGCGCAGGTCGCTGTGCGACTTCGAGTGCGCCTGGACGTCGAAGCCTTCGGCGGCCAGCGCCTTGAGGTCGTCCCAGTTGAGCGCGTTGCGCCCGGCGCCCACGTAGTCGGTGTAGACGAACAGCGTGGCCGTGAACCGCAGCTCCTTCAGCACCGGATACGCGTGCTCACGGAACGAGCGATACCCGTCGTCGAAGGTGAGCACCACCGTCTTTCTCGGCAGCTGCCGGCGCAGGTTCAACCACTCGATGAACTCCGCCACGCTGACCACGCGGAAGCCGTTGGCCTTCAGGTAGCGCATTTGCTCGGTGAAGGCGTCCACGCCCAGCACGAGCCGGCCGCGCGGCTCCTTGCCGATGTTGTGATAGACGAGGACGGGCACGAGCTGCACCCCGGTCGCGTCGACGCCCGACACGTTCCACGGCTTCTTCGGGATGACGATCTGCTGCCCGCGCGCGAACGTCCGCGCGCCCATGAAGTCCTCGATCATCCAGCTCTTGCCGGCGTCGCCGAGATGCGTGCGGGCCAGGCTCTCCGCCGTCTCGCCGCCTCTGGCGGCGACGACGACGAAGTCGTCGGACTCGCCGATGGTCCCGCTCGACACCAGCATCGCGCACCCGCTCAGGAGGAAGGTGGCGGACAGCGCGAGGGCGAGCCTCAGCGACGGAATCCCAGGACCTCGTAGACTTCGACGTGTTCTTCCTTGCCCTTGACCTTCAGCGGCCCGCGCGACCGCGCCTCCACCAGGTCGTGCACGGCCTCGTACGTCCGGCGGGACAGCAGGATGGAGCCGGCCTTCGCGTGGCTTTGCAGGCGGGCCGCCACGTTGACGCTGTCGCCGATGACGGTGTACTCCATGCGCTCCTCGGTGCCGACGGTGCCGGCCACCACCTCACCGAGGGCCACGCCGATCCCGACCTCGAACGGATCGAGACCGCGCATCGACCGGCGCTTGCTGAGCTCGGTGAGAGCGGTGCGCATGTCGATGGCCGTCTTCACGGCGCGGGCGGCGTGGTCGGGATGGGCGATCGGCGCCCCGAACACGCACATCACCGCGTCGCCGAGGAACTTGTCGAGCGTGCCGTCGTACTTGAACGTCGTTTCGATCGCGGTCGTGTAGAACTCGTTGAGGAGGCTCACGACCTGCTCGGGGCTCAGGCGCTCCGAGATCGCCGTGAAGCCGCGGATGTCACAGAACAGCACGGTCGCCTCTCGCCGCTCGCCGGAGAGCATCAGGTGCTCGGGATCCTTGAGCACCTCCTCCACGACCTCGCGCGCGACGTAGCGGGTGAAGGCGCGCTTGATCATCTCCTTCTCGCGCAGGCTGCGCACCATGCGGTTGAACGAGGCCGTCAGCACGCCGAGCTCGTCGTGCGTGGTCACCGGGACGTTCACGCTCAGGTTGCCGGAGCCGATGAGCTGCGTCGCCTCCACGAGCCGGAAGATCGGTCGCGACAGCACGGTGGCGAGCGTGACCGCGCCCGCCACGCCGAGCACGATCATGAAGGCGGTCACGTAGATGGCCTGCTGGCGCGCCTCGGTGACGGCGTCGGTGACGGCCGCCTTGCTGAAGCCGATGTAGAGGGTGCCGATCGGCGTCTTGCTGAAGGCCAGCGGCGTCGCGAAGTCGATGATCTCCGCCTCGCCGTCCTCCGGTCGGTACGTCTTGATCACCGGACGATCGGTGGGGACGGTGAGCGAGGCCGGCCGCGTGAGATGCTTGCCGATCATCGATACGTTGGAGTGCGCCCGTACGATCCCGTCCTCGTCGACGAAGATGACGTAGGCGACGTCCTTGTCGTGCATCGCCTCCTTGACCAGGATGTTGAGGGTCAGGTCGTCGTTCGAGACGAGCGCGCTCTTGGCGCCGCCGGCGAGGTTCGACGCGATGGTGAGACCGCGCTTGGTCACGGCGTCGGTGAGGGTCTGCGCCTGCTTGCGTAGCAGGGAGGCGCTCACGAGCAGGACGGCGAGGACCACGAGACCGGTGATGAGGAGGCTGAGCTTGACCTTCAGTGGAAGCCGGAACTTCACCGGTACGGTTCTCACAGAAAGTCAGCGTATCGTCCGCGCCGGGCGCTGGTCAATTTTCTACGACACAGTAGAACCTCTTTAGTTACGAGACCCTGGCGCGCATTGCTACGATCCGGGTGAGAGCCTCGTCGACCCGCCGGGTCGGGATGCGGCCGCGCCGTACCGCCGTACTCAGCCCTTTCATGACCGCGGCTGCCGCCGACCCACCGTCGGGCAGGCGATCGTCGGCGATGAGAACGACATCGACGCCGGCACGGACAGCCCGGACGGCCGCATCCGCCAGGCCGTAGTGCTGGTCGATGGCGCCCATGCGCAGATCGTCGCTGATCACCACCCCGCGCCAGCCGAGATCGCGACGCAGGAGGCCGCTGATGGTCCGCTCCGACAGCGTGGCCGGGTGGCGTCGATCGAGGTGGCGGTTGAAGACGTGTGCGGTCATCACGCTGTCGACCACGCCCTGGGCGAGGAGAAGCCGGTAGGGCGCCAGCTCGACGCTCGGGTGCGCCGTCTCGGTGACATCGACGAAGCCGTGATGCGAATCGGCCACGCTCGAGCCGTGACCCGGGAAGTGCTTGAGGGCGGTGAGGAGCCCGGCCGCGTGCATGCCGTCCAGGAAGGCGCGCGCCTGCGCGGCGACCAGCCCCGGATTGGCGCCGAAGGAGCGGCCCACTCCGACGATCACCGGATTGGCCGGGTTGTAGCCGACGTCGACGACGGGCGCCAGATTCCAGTTGATGCCGGCCTCGCGCAGCATCGTCCCGATGCGCCTCGCCTCGAGCTCCGTCTGGGCGAGATCATTGGCGTCACCGAGATCCTGATGCGAGAGCGTAGCCGTGTAGCCCGCGCCCGGACCGAGACGCATCACGCGGCCGCCCTCGGCATCGACGGCGATCAGCAGCGGCCGCCCGGTGCACTCGCGCGCGCGGTCGGTGAGAGAGCGCGTCAGGCGCGTAACCTGCCCGGCGTCGACGATGTTGCGGGCGAAGAGCACGACACCGCCCACCCGCACCTGGCAGAGCAGGCGGTCGAGGTCCGGGTTGTCCTCCAGCGCGGTGCCGTGGAAGCCCACGAGCAGCAGCTCGCCGAGACGCGGCGCGAGGCGAGCCGCGCGCTCGTTCCGCGCGGCGTCGACGCCGGTGCGACAGCCGGAGACGAGGAGCAGGAGGAGGGCGAGCAGCGAGGCGCGGCGGAGGCTAGCGGCCACCGACCGCGTCGACGAGTCGGCGCACGCGAGCCGGATCCACCGGCTGGCTGACGTCCCCGTCGTGCTTCAGCGCGGTCCCGACGATGAGCGCGTCGGCCACGGACAGGAGCTCGGCCGCCGTCTCGGGCGTGACACCGCTGCCGACCAGGATCGGCGCGTCGGGGACGGCACTGCGCACACGCTTGACGTCCTCGAACGGCGTCGCCTCGCCGGTGGCGCGCCCGGACACGACGAGTCCGTCGGCGAGCGCGCGGTGCGTGAGGTCGCGCGCCTGCTGCTCGAGCTCCACGGGGACGAGGGGCACCGCGTGCTTGCCCTGCACGTCGGCGAAGATCGCGATCTCGCCGCCTAGCAGGCGACGCTCGCGGAGGAGGTCGAACGCCTCCGTCTGCACCACCCCCTGATCGGCCACCACCGTGCCGGCCAGCACGTTGACCCTGATGAATGTGGCGCCGACGGCCCGCGCGACGGCGAGCGCGGCGCGCGCGTCGTTCTTGAGCACGTTCACGCCGAGCGGCGTGGCCGGCAGCGAGCGCCGGATCTCGTCCGCGATCACGGTCATGGCGGCCACCGTGGACGGCGGCACGTGGCCGGGCGTGAACGGCGCGTCGCCGTAATTCTCGACGATGAGGGCATCCATGCCGCCGTCGACGAGGGTCTGCGCATCGGCGAGGGCGCTGGCCACCGCACGGTCCATGGAGCCATCCCAGCGAGGGCTGCCGGGGAGCGGAGGAAGGTGGACCATGCCGATCAGGCGCATGACAGTCGAGCAAAAGTGTAGCATCATCCGCCTCAGCACCAGCCGTTCCTCGTCGGCGCCTCGCCCGGAAAGGAGTGCCCGTGGGCTACCAGACGCTGTTCCAGAGCCGTCGCGGCGCCGTCGCCACCATCACCCTCAACCGACCGGAGGCGCGGAACGCGCTCGATATCGTCATGCGCCGTGAGCTGGCGGCGGTCCTCGACGAGATCGAAGCGGACGACAGCGCGCGCGTCGTGATCCTCACCGGCGCCGGGGGCCACTTCTGCGCCGGGGGCGACGTGAAGACGATGCGTGAAAAGCGACACACGGCGGCCGAGGGCCGCGGGCGCGTGGAGCTGCTGAACGCGATGGTCCTGCGCCTCGTCCACTTTCCGAAGCCGACGATCGCCATGGTCGACGGCTATGCGGTCGGCGCCGGCTCGAACCTCGCGCTCTGCTGCGACCTCATCGTGGCCTCCGACCGCGCCCGGTTCGGCGAGCTCTTCTGGAAGATCGGCCTCGTCCCGGACGGCGGTGGCACCTGGCTGCTGCCGCGGGTGGTGGGTCTCGCGCGCGCCAAGGAGCTGATCTTCACCGCCGACATCATCGACGCGGCCGAGGCCGTGCGGATCGGCCTCGTGAACCGCGTGGTGCCGGTGGGGGAGCTCGAGCGCACGACCCATGCCCTCGCGGAGAAGATCGCCGCCGGCCCGCCGGCGGTGCTGAAGATGGCCAAGCACATGGTCAATCGCGCGGCGACGTCGGACCTGGCGGGAGCACTCGACCTCGAAGCGTTCTCGCAAGGCATCGCCATCGCATCCGAGGACCACCAGGAGGGATTGGCGGCCTTCTTCGACAAGCGGCCGCCGACGTTCACGGGGCGCTAGAAGCGGGAGGCCTCTCAGCGCGCCGGCGGAGCCGGCGGGACGGGCGGGATGCCGCTCGGCGCGGACTCGGGCGGCGGCGGAACCACGACACCGCTCGGTGGCATCGTCGGCATGTTCGTCGGCGACGTCGTCGGCGCGCGCGGCGCCTGGCGCACGGCCTGGTCCAGCTCCGGGGTGGCGCGGCGTATCTGATCGGTGATGCGCTGCGCGTCCAGCGGCGTGCCCACGACGCGCGGCGTGATCAATAGGATGAGCTCCCGCTTCTCGACCGTCCGCTCCTTGAAGCCGAACAGGAAGCCGAGGAACGGGATGCGGCTGAGGACCGGCACGCCGCGGTCATTGGCGCCGCGGCGATCCTGGATGAGCCCCGCCATCACGAGCGTCTGGTTGTTCAGCAGCACGACCGACGTCTCGGCCTCGCGCTTGTTGATCCGGCGCGAGCCGGTGGGCGGCTCCGGATCGCCGATGTCATTGACCTCCTGCTTCACGTCGAGAGCGACCGTCCCGCGCTCCCCGATCCGCGGGGTGACGGTCAGCACGACGCCCGCGTCGCGGTACTCCACCGTCTGGTTCAGGCTGCCCGTGGTCGCCACCGTGCTCGTCGTTCCAGCGATCGTCGCCGGTGACGACAGCGTTCCCGTCTGCTGACTGGTGACGATCGGAATCGAGGTCGACACGTTGACGACCGCCTTCTTGTTCTCCGAAGTCATCACGTGCGGATTCGAGATCACGTTCACGCGGTTGTCACTGGCGAGCGCGTTGAGCATCGCGAAGAACCTGTCGGTCGCGAACGCGAAGGCGGTGAGGCCGGCGCCCGGTAGTCCCGCCACGGCGGTGGCGGCGCCGAGAGCATCGAGACCGGTCGGCGCGCTGACGCCCGGCGTGCCGCTGGTCGACGTCGCGATCGACTGGTTCACGACGCGGAAGCTGCCTGCCTTGAGCGCCCAGTCGACGCCGAGCTTCGTATCGTCCTGCAGCGTGATCTCCGCCACCAGCACCTCGATCAGCACCTGACGCGGCATCTTGTCGAGCTGCCGGATCGTGGGCTCAATGTCCGTCCACTGTCGCGGCGTGGTGGTGACGATCACCGAGTTCGTCGTCTCGTCGGCGATGAAGCGGAACTGACCCTCGGCCAGGCCGACTTCGGCCAGTCCCGACGGGCCGCCGATGGGGCCGCCAGGTCCGCTCGTGGGGGGCGGTGGCGGCGGCGACGGCGGCTGACCCGGTACACGCGCGGTGGTGGACGGCGTCGGCGCCGCGGTGGCCACCGTCTCCTTGGCGCCGTAAATCGCGTTCAGCGTCGCCGCCAGATCCTTCGCCTTGGCGTTCTCGGCGAAGTAGATGAAGACGCGCCGGCCGCCCGTCACATTGACGTCGAGCTGTCCGAGGATCCGACGGATGGTCTCGATCTCCGACCGGCGGCCGTGGACGACGATCGAGTTGGAGCGGCGCTCGGCGATCACCAGCGGAGGCCGCTCCGTCGTCGTCGCGGTCCCGGCCGGCCCGCCCGGTACCGCTCCCGGACCCGGCAAGGACGCCGGCCCGGTCGGCACCCCGGGGGCGGCCGCCGCGCGCAGTCGACCGCCGGCGAACAGCTGGTTCAGAATGGCCGCCACCTCGGTCGCGTCGGCGAACGACACCGGAATGATCTGCACCTCGTCGAGCGAGACCTGCACGTCGACGAGCTTGACGATGTCCAGGACGCGGCGGATGTTCGCCACCGCGTCGGTGATGACCAGCACGTTGGTCTCGCGATTGGCGACGAGCGTGCCGCGCGAGGAGACGAATGGCCGCAGCAGCACGCCGAGGTCGTTCACCGACGCGTAACGGATGGGCACGATCTGCGTGATGATCTCGTCGGCATTGCGGGTATCGACGGCCACGTCGCCCACGACCGTCGGCACCGCGCGCTCGCGCGCACCTTCGAGTCGCACGATCTTGTAGAGATTCCCCGCCTTCACCGCGGTGAAGCCGTGGACCTCGAGAATGCCCAGGAGGACGCCGAACACGTCGTCCTGCGGGATCCGTCCGGATGTTTGCACGGTGACCTTCCCGCGGACATCCGGCGACAGCACGTAGTTGAAGCCGACGATCTCGCTGGCGGCGTGGATCACCGTCTCGATATCCGCGTTGTCGAAATTCAGGACGATGAAGCGTCCGCTCGAGCCAGGCGTCGGCGGCGGCCCGATGGACGGCCGTGTCACGTGCGGCTTTGCCGGCGGCGGTGCCGGTGCGGGCGCCGGCGTCGCCGGGGCCGGCGTCGCGGGCGGTTGGGCCGGCGACGGCTCCGCTTCCGCTGTGCGTGGTCCGATGGACACCGGCGGCATCGCTGGCGCCACGGGCTCCGTCTCGACAGTGACGGTGGGCGCCGGCACGGGAATCGGGGGCGTGGAGGTCGTCTTCTCGGGGGGCGCTGTCGCGCACCCGGTGGCGGAGAGGAAAACGAGGAGCGCGATGAAGCCGCTTACATTATCGCTGCGGCGCATCGCCTGTGCCCGGAGGCAAACGACGTAGGAGGTTCGGCGGCAGCGGGCGGCGGGCGCCCGCGGGTGGGACGACCATCGGCGACTGCGTCCCCGGTGCGGCGATCGTCGGCTGTCCAGGCTGTAGCCCCCGCGGCATCGCCTGCGGCGGCAGCGGTTGCGCCTGGGGCGAAGCGACGGGAGGAATCACACCCGGCAGGACAGCGGCACCGGGCTGCGCAGGCTGGAACGCTCCCGGCTGGAACGGCCCCGGCTGTCCGAACTGCGGCACGCCGGGCACACCCGGCGCGGCTCCGCTGCGTGGCTTGCCGGGATCGCGAAGGCGGACGTCGAGAGGTCCCTCGGGGCGCTCGATCACGACGCTGTCGGCCTTGATCGTCTGCACGGTACCGCCGATCAGCTTGTCACCGACGCGATAGCCCACGACCCGCTTCGTCACCGGGTCCTCGAGATAGGCGATCGAGGCGCCGTCGCGTACGACGACGCCGAAGAGACTCGGTCGGGCGAGCGGCACGGCCGCGGTGGTCGTCGTACCCGAGGCCGATTCGCTCCGGGACGGATTGAACAGGTTCCGCGCCGCGACGACGGTGTACGAGCCGGCGGGCGCGCGCGGCATCTCCAGCGCGGGCGGTACGACCGTCGTGGCCGCCGCGCGGCGGCCGCCCACCGGCAGCGGCATCGGCGCGAGCAGCTCGCGCGCGATGTAGGCGAGCAGCAACGCCGACATCACCGCGAGCACGACGTTGAGGGCCACGAATCTTCTTGGCATCACGCTTTAGCTTTGCTCGGCAGGATGAAGCCCGAGACGGTCAGCGTCGCCAGCAGCTCTCTTGGCTGGCTGACGTTGACTACTCTGACCCGCAAGTCCTTGACCGTCAAGAGCTTCTCCGAGCCCTCGACGCGGCTCAGCAGGTCGACCAGCTGCCGGATCTCCGCCGAGACTGCGATCTCGATAGGGATCTCCAGCAGCTCGCCGCGCTCCTCGGGTGGCAGGATCCGCTCGCTGCGGATCTCGGTGGTGGCCTCGGCCGCCATGTCCTTGACGATCTTTTGCAGCTCCGAGGCGGCCACGGCCGGTGCGGCGGCCGTGAGGAGCCGTGCCGACATCCGGTCGACCCGCGCGTTGGCCGCTTCGAGGTCGGCCGTGATCTGGTTACGCCGGGCGAGCAAATCCATCCGGCGCGTCAGGGCGCGCTCGCGCTCGGGCACGAGATCGGCCGCTTCGCGACTACGGTCGCGCAGTGGCGCGATGACGAAGAGCCAGGCGAGCACCACCAGGAGCACCGCGCCACCGGCCAGCACGATCGTGCGCTCGCGTGGCGAGAGATTGCCGATCACGGGCGCGCTGCTCCCGGCGGCAGCGGCCGCCGCACCGGTGCGCCGGGCGGCGCGGCCATGCCCGGTGTCGGGGCTGCCGCGGGCGCACCGACCGGCGGCTGGTTCACGGCACCGGGGCCGGCGGGCGTCGCCGCCGCGCCGGCCGGGGCCGGCGCGGCGGAATTGCCGCCCGGCTCCCACACCGCCCGGATCCGGAACTGCTCTTTGTTGTCGCGCCCGCGAGTGACGGGCGAGGAAAACTCCACGCGCTCGAGGCGCGGGGAGTTCTCGAGCAGGGGAATGAGCGTGCTCGCGGCGGCCGCCGCTCCGGTCAGCTCGACGCCCTTGGCGTCGAGCGAGATCGTGGTGAGCCACGCCTCATTGGGCAGGAGCTCCGTCAGATCTCGGAGGACAGGCAGCGGCCGGATGCCGGCCGACTCGATACCCTCGACGGTGGTGATCACCTTGCGCTTGCGCTCGAGCTCGCGCACCACGCGATCCGCTTCCCTGACGGTCGGCTCCAGTCGCGCGATCTCGGCATTGACGCGCTTGAGGTGACGCTGCTCACGCCAGCCGGGGGCCAGCAGCGCCAGGATGGCGAGCAGCGCCGTCGCGCCCGTCATGCCGAGCGTGATGAGCTGCGGCCGCGTCAGGCGTCGCGGCCGGACGCTGGCCGGCAGCAGCTCGAGTGGGCGTACGCCGCGCGCAGAGACGAGCGCCACGGCCAGCTGCAGGGCGCCGCGGTGCTCGGTGGCCAGGTCGGCCAGGCGCTGTCGAGCGGCCGGGGTCCACGCGGGCTCCGTGACCGGCACGCCGAGCGAGGTCAGCGGACCCGACGCCAGCCCCTCGGGCGAATCGTCGCCCGACAACCAGATCGCGTTGCAGTCACGCCACCGCACGGCGGGGATCGAGCGCTCGATCTCCTCGGCGATCGCGGCATCCTCTCCCGACGGCAGGCTGCGACTGAGCAGCAGCGACTCGCCTTGCAGCAAAAGAAGATCGACGGCATCGCCGGCGCGGTGAATCCACGCCACGCGGCGGTTGCGATGCAGTCGCGCGAGCAGCGGGAGGTTGTGGGCGGCGACGGTGAGCGACAGCGGACGTAACCGCGCTTCCTCCGCGAGGCGCAGCGCCGCGTCGACCACGCGGCGATCGGCCGCGGTGATGAGCACGCGCTGGCCGGTTGGAGCCGTTCGCTCGCCGGCTTGCTCGGGCGGCAGCGAGACGAAGTCGTACGTCGCATCCTCGGCGGGAAACGGCAGATGGCGCTCGAGCTCGAAGCCAACCATCTCGCGCGTGTCGCCGGCGACGGCCGGCAGCTCGATCTGCTTCACCGAGACCGCGCTCCGGGCGACGCCGAGGACGGCCGCGCGGGCGGGCAGACGGCGCGCGTCGAGCTCGGCGCGCAGCGCCACGGCGGGACTCTCGGCATCGACGACGAACGCCTCGATGCGAGAGCCGTTCTGCACGGCGACGGCGAGACGGTCGCCGAGCAGCGCGACCGCAACCCGGACGGGCCTGAAATTCACGCGTGTAGGGTACGAGATAACCCCGCGATCTGCAAAACTTTGCTGGTCATCGTACGCCCGACCATTCCAGCACGGCGATGCTGCCGTCGGCCGCGTCCGCGCGCCGCTGCAGAATGGCCGTGAGCCGCGCCCGCACTTGGCCGCCGACGAGCCCCTCCGCCTCGACGCGGAACGTCCTCGTCGTGGTGCCGAGGCCTCGCCCCCCGAACTGACCGGGCACGTTGGGATAGGGACCGTTGCGGCGCGCCTGATCGACGGCGGTGCATTCGGCATCGCCGAAGCCCAGCGCCTTCAGCACGACGCAGGGGGCCGTGTTGACGTTCACCTGGCCGGGGCTCTTCACCGTCACGTACGCGGCGAGGCCGGGCTTGCCGTCGACGCCGTTGAAGATGGCGGAGGTCACCCCCTTGATCTGGAGCATCTCGGCGATCGAGTCCAGCGCGGCATTCTTCGATCGGTAAGGCAGCGGCAATTGTAAATAGGTGTCCTCGCTCTCGGCGCCGTTCAGACGGTGCTCCTCGTTCGCGTCACGCCAGTCCTGAAGACTGTCGTTGATCTTGTCGCGCTCGATCTTGTCGACGCCGAGCGACTGCAGCAGACGCTCCACACGGTCGGGCGTTGCCGCATTGAGATTCAACCGGGACTCCTCGTCGGTGACCCGGTAACTGAAGTGGCCACCGCCGAGTGGCACGTTCGTGCGGGGCAGGCGCGGGAGGGCGCGCCGATCCCGGGTGTAGAAGGTCAGCGCGCCGTCGTCGTCCGTCGCGACGAAGGCGACGTCGCCGGCGATCTCGCGAATGGCCTGCTCGACGGCGGCTTCGGCCAGGTGCGCGGCGATCAGCGTCTCCTTGAACGTTCGCACCGAGGTGGCCTCGAGCCGCATCGAGTACGCGAACTCCGCGCCCAGCACACCGACCACTGCCAGCACCAGCAGCACCGCGATCAGCGCGAAACCGCGCTGCGTTCTGTAGCGCCGGCTGTTGGTGCGGCTCGAAGCGTGGGTGGCCTGATCCAGATGGTGGGCGGTCGTCATCTCACCACTGGCGCGGCGCGGAGGGTGACGGTCATGGGGGGCATCGTGTGGGGGCGGCCGTTGAGGCTGACGCTGAGACGGAGCTCGACGGCTTGCGGGATGGTCTTGGTGTCCTGGCCATTCCAGCTGTCGACCCAGTTACCGTCCTCGGTGAGATATCGGAAGGCGAGCGCGGTGACGCTCGGGTCGCGCATGACGACGGTGCCCTCGGTGAACGGCTCGCGGTTCGGCAGCGCGCGCTCGCGCACGACGAGGCCCGGCGTGTCGCCTTCCTCGAGCGCGATGCCGACGGCGGTGAAGGCGATCGGAGCCTGCAATGGCAGCGGCGGTGACTGGGTGACGAACTCGAGCCGCTTGTCGGTCGCGTCGAACAGGACGACCGCCTCGGGCGACGTCCCCGTCGTCGCGCGATACGGATACGTGGAGCCGAGCGCGCGGGTCAGCGTGTGGCCCAGGGCGCGCACGTGCTGGTGGGCCTCCACGCGCGCCTCGCCCTGCTGCCACGCGGCCACGGCCACGCGGAGGCCGCTGAACGCGATGAGAAGCAGCGCGCCAACGATCGAGATCGCGATCAACACCTCGAGCAGGGTGAAGCCGCGTGAGCGGCTCACGGCCGCGGCTGCCTCGTGCGGTCGCTCTCATCGCCGGCGACGGTGCGGAGGGTCGCCACCGTGACCTCGCGGTGATCGCCCCACCGCACGCGGACGTCGACCTCCCACATGCGCCACTTTACCGTGCGGCCCTCCACGTCGAGATCCGGCGTGGCCACGATCTTCACGTTGCGCTCCCACGTATAGGCCCCCTCGGTGCCGCTCTCGATGCCGCCGGACGTAGGCGCCACGATCTCGCGTGCCTTCTGATCGGCGAGCAGCATCGCGTCCTGATGCTCGCCTGACAGCTTCAGCAGCCGCAGGCCGCCGGCGAACGCCTGGATCGACACCACCACGGCGAAGCTCAAGATTGCGAGGGCAACCAGCACCTCGAGCAAGGTGAAGCCCGCCTGGCGGCGCGCCGGGGGCATGCTCATAGGCGCGTGTTCTTTACCCGTCCGGTGACCGGGTCGACGGTCACGCGGTAGACGACGTCGCCGGCGGTGACGCGATACTCCGCGCCGGACGATGTTCCCTCCGGCTCGAAGCGCACGGTGAGCGCCGGCGGCGGGGTGGCCTGCACGGTGAGGCGCTCGGGCAGCGTCCGCGTCTCCTTCAGCTCGCCATCGGTGCCGCCGGCAAACACGGTCATCTTTCGCGCCGCCGGATCGATCACGACGGCGTGGCTCTTGCGCGTGGTGATCGCACGCTCGCGCGCGTGGCGCAGCACGGCCGAGAACCCGGCGACGTCGGCCCGCGCACGGATGGCGCCGGAGCTGCGGCCGACGACGGGCACCGCGAGCCCGATCGTCAGCACGATGATGAACAGCGTGACGATGAGCTCGAGGAGCGTGAAGCCGCGGCTAGCGCCGCTCCACATCCCACGACACGACGTCCGCGTTCTCGCCCTCACCACCCGGCGCCTTGTCGCCGCCCTCGGACCAGATGTCGTAGTCGCCGTGCTGACCGGGGCAGCATCGGTACTTGTACGACTCGCCCCACGGATCGCGCGGCACGGATTTCTTGAGATACGGACCATTCCAGTTCGGGACGTTGGGATTCTTCTGCAGCGCGTCCAGCCCTTGCGAGCCATTCGGATAGGCGCCGACGTCCAGCCGGTACTGATCGAGCGCCGCGCCGAAGAGCTCGATCTGCGCCTTGGCCGCCGCCTGTTTCGACTTCCCGACGTTCTGGAAGAGCCGCGGGCCGACCAGGCCGACGAGCAGACCCAGCACGATGATCACGACCAGCAGCTCGATCAGCGTAAAACCGGCGTGCTGGAGTGCTCGCCGCGGCCGGAGCGAGTGGCGCCGCTGGAGCGGACGCCGCCAGCGCGGAGAGAGCCGCAGGTGGGCGGTTCGAGAAGGGGTGCGGAGCCGAACGCTCACAGCGGCATCTCGTTGATCGAGAAGATTGCCAGCAGCATGGCAACGACGATGAACGCCACGAGCACCCCCATCAACAAGATAATCGCGGGCTCGAGCAGACCGAGCACCCGCTTGAGATCCGTGCGGACGTCGGTCTCGAAGGTGTCCGCGACCTTGAGCAGCATGTCCTCGAGCCGGCCCGTCTCTTCGCCCACGCGCACCATGTGAATGGCCAGGGCCGGGAAGGCGCCGTGCTGCTGCATGCCGGCGGCGATGGTGCCGCCGCGCTTGACGCCATCGGCCAGCCGCGACACGGCGAGCCCGACCGCCTGGTTCGACATCATGTCGCCGACCACCGCCATGGCGCCGAGCACGGGAACCCCGGAGCGCAGCATGGTGCCGAGCGTCCGGGCAAACCGCGCGGTCTCCACCTTCATCGTGAGTGGCCCCACCAGCGGCAGCCCGAGGAGCATGCGATCGGCCGAACGACGTCCCTCAGGGTTGGCAGTCCAGACCCGCCAGGCCAGGACCCCGATCAGCGCGATCAGGGCGCCGCCCCACCAGTACGTCTGCAGCGCCGCGCTGATGCTCAACAAGATCTGCGTCGGAAGGGGGATCGTCTGGCCCAGGTCCTGGAAGATCGTCGCGAATCGCGGGATGACGAACGTCATCAGGAACACGATGGCGCCGGCGCCGACGGTGGTGATGACGAGGGGGTAGGCCAGCGCCGAGAGCACCGCCTCGTTGAAGGCGGCCCGGGCTTCCAGGAACTCGGCCAGCCGCCGCAGCGACACCTCGAGCACCCCGCCCTTCTCACCCGCGCGCACCATGTTGATGTAGAGGCGAGAGAACGGGCGCGGATGGTGCTTCGCGAGCGCCTCGCTGAAGGAGGCGCCGCCGCGGACACTGTGGAGCAGATCGCTGACGATGGCCTTCACGCGGGCGCCGTCGGCGAGCTCCTGGAGGATCGACAGCGCGCGGTCGAGCGGCAGGCCGGCCTCGAACAGCGTCGCCAGCTGCTGGGTCAGCGCCAGGAGTTCGCGTTGGCGAATCCGTGACGAGCCGCCGAACGAGAGGAACCCGGCGCGGTCGCCATGAGGCGCCACGCGGATCGGGTAATAGGCTTCCTTGTGGAGCCGCTCCACGACCGCGCGCGCGTCCGCCGCCTCCATGACCCCGTCCACCGTCTGGCCGCGCCGATCGGCGGCCTTGTAGACAAAGACGGGCATGGTGTCAGGCGTCTTCCTGCGTCACGCGGAGGATCTCTTCGACGGTGGTGAGTCCTTCGCACGCGCGCCGCCAGCCGTCCATGCGCAGCGTGACCATTCCCGCTGAGATCGCGTACTGGCGGATGTCGCGCGATGCCGCGCGCCGCAGCATGAGGCCGCGGGCGTCTTCCGTGATGGGGAACAGCTCGTAGATGCCCATGCGCCCCCGGTAGCCGGTGCCGCGACACTCCTCGCATCCCTTGCCGCGGAAGAGGCGGGTGCCGGGCGGTGCCGTCACCCCGAGCGCGTCGAGGTCGGCCGGGCTCGGCGTGTCCTGCACGCGGCAGGCGCCGCAGATCCGGCGCACGAGGCGCTGGGCGAGCACCGCCTCCAGCACGGAGGCGACCAGGTACGGCTCCACGCCCATGTCTTGAAGCCGCGTGATGGCGGCCGGCGCATCGTTGGTGTGCAGGGTCGAGAAGACGAGGTGGCCGGTGAGCGAGGCCTGGATGGCGATCTCGGCCGTCTCCAGATCGCGGATCTCGCCGACGAGGATGACGTCGGGGTCCTGGCGGACGATATGACGCAGACCGGTGGCGAACGTCAGGCCGATCTTCGGCTTCACGGGAATCTGGTTCACGCCCTTCAGCTGGTATTCGACGGGATCCTCGACGGTGATGATCTTGCGGTCCGGGGAGTTGATCTTGTCGAGGGCCCCGTAGAGCGTCGTGGTCTTGCCCGAGCCGGTGGGCCCGGTGACGAGGATGATCCCGTGCGGCCGCTTGATCAGCGACTCGAAGCGCTTCAGCGTATCGGCCGGAAACCCGAGCCGGTCGAGCGGCAGGAACACGCTCGACCGCTGCAGCAAGCGCATGACGATCGACTCGCCGTGCACGGTCGGGATGGTCGACACGCGGATGTCCACGCGCGTGCCGTGCAGGTTGACGCGAATCCGCCCGTCCTGCGGCAGGCGGCGCTCGGCGATGTTCATCTCCGCCATGATCTTGATGCGTGAGGTGACGGCGGCCTGCAGGCGGCGCGGCGGCGCCTCCTGATCGTACAGGATGCCGTCGATGCGATAGCGGATCCGCAGCGTGTCCTCGAAGGGCTCGATGTGGATGTCCGACGCCTCGGCGGTGATCGCGTTCTCGATGAGCAGGTTCACGAGCCGCACCACCGGCGCCTCGAAGGCCATGTCGCGCAGGTGGCTGACGTCCTCGTCGCCGTCGCTGCCGCGCTCTTCGTCGATGCCCTCGACGATTCGCTGCAGCGCGGAGGCGTTCGCCCCGTCGTAGGTACGATCGATTGCCTCCGTGATGGCCTCCGGCGAGCTGATCACGAGCTTGACGCTGAGGCCGGTCGTCTGTCGCAGGTCGTCGACGACCACCGGGTTGCGCGGGTCGGAGGTCGCGACCGTCATCAGCCCGCCCTCGATGCTCACGGGACACACGGCATAGGTGCGCAGGTACTTGGCCGAGAGATTCTTGAGCACCGGCAGCGCGGATGGCATCTCGTCGCGCGGGAGATAGGGCAGGTCTTGCTGGGCGGCGACCGCACGCAGGACTTCGTCCTGGGTGACGACGCCGAGAGCGACGAGCGCCTGGCCGATGAGCTCGCCCGTGGTCCGCTGACGCGCGAGTGCGCGCTCGACGGTATCTGGGCTCGTCAGTCCTTCGGCGACGAGGATCTCGCCAAGGAGACGGGAACGGGCTCCGTTGGCCATGCTATGCTCCCGCCAATGTTAGCATACCTGGCGCTCGCGGCCGTCGCAGCTGCGGCGGACGTCGCCGGCGCCGTCATCGTCACCGCCGCCCACAAGCCCAGTCACGCCCGTCTCCGATACTTCGTGGCGGCCGGCGCGGGCTTCATGCTGGCGGCGGCCTTCGTCAGGATGCTTCCCGAGAGCGTGCACGTGCCCCACGCCTTCGTCTTCGTGGTGCTCGGCTACTTCGGCATCCACCTCTTCGAGCACACGGTGGCGCCGCACTTCCACTTCGGCGAGGAAGTCCATCACGAGGCGCTGATCCGGCCGTCAGCCGGCTGGCTGGCGCTGGTCGGCTTGGGCGTTCACACGCTCTTCGACGGGGTGGCCATCGCGGCCGGCTTCATGGTGAGCCCGGCGCTCGGCGCGGTAATCTTCATCGCCGTGCTGCTCCACAAGCTGCCGGAAGGATTCACGATCGCCTCGATCATGCTGGCGGGCGGCCACTCGCGCGGGGCGGCGCTCGGCGCCGGCGCGCTGCTCGGCGTGCTGACGTTGACCGGCGCCCTGCTCACCGGTCTCTTCGCCGGCGCGCACGTTGCTTACGCGCTGGCCCTGTCCGCGGGCGTAACGATCTATGTCGCCGCTTCGGACCTGATCCCGGAGGTGAACCGCGAGGACGACAAGCCGAGCCTCGCCTACACGGTGTTCGGCGGGCTCGTCTTCTTCATCGTCGTCGACTGGATCTTCTCGCAGTACCTGACGCACTAGACGCCATGCCGGCGAGCGCGGCGCTCGTGCTGCACGGCCCGAACCTGAACCTGCTCGGCACGCGGGAGCCGGCCGTCTATGGACGCGCGACGCTCGCCGAGGTGGATCGGCTGGTGCGTGAGCGCGGGCGCAAGCTCGGTCTCCGCGTGGAGAGCCGACAGTCCAACCACGAGGGGCAGCTGATCGACTGGCTGCAGGGCGCCCGCAAGGAGGGGTTTCTCGGCATCGTCTTCAACCCGGGTGCCTTCACCCACTACTCCGTCGCGCTCAGGGACGCGGTGGCGGCCATCGACGTTCCCGTCGTCGAGGTCCACCTGTCCAACATCAATGCGCGTGAGGAGTTCCGGCGCCACTCCGTGATCGCGGCTGCCGCCCGCGGTCAGATCTCCGGATTCGGCCCCCACAGCTACCTGCTCGGTCTGGAGGCGCTCCTCAGTCTGCGGGGACGCCGCGCGTTCAAATAAGTCGGCGCCTTGTCGCGTCTAACCTCTGAGGCCGCGTTAGGCTAGGCCGGTGACTGCCGAGGACGACGCTGCGCTCGTCGAGCGATGCCGCAACGGCGACATCGCGGCCTTCGAGCCACTGGTGGAAAAGTACCGGCAGCGCGTGTGGCGTCTCGCCTACAACGTGCTGCGGGACCGGGAGGAAGCATGGGACGTCGCGCAGGAAGCCTTCATTCGGGCGTACCAAGCGCTGCCGGCGTTCCGCGGCCAGTCGGCGTTCTACACATGGCTGTTCCGGATCGTCATGAACGTGGCCTCGGACCGCGGCCGCGCCCGCGCGGCGCGCGGGCGCGCCTTCGGCACCGAGCGTGTGCCCGAGGAGGACTGGGACCGCGTCATGGTCGACAAGCCGGCCGGCGAGCAAGCCCCCGACGAAGCGGCCGCGTCCGCCCAGGGCCGCGAGCGCATCATGCAGGCACTCGCGACGCTGTCGCCGCAGCACCGCGACATCATCGTGCTGAGCGACATCGAAGGACTGTCGTACAAGGAGATCGCTGACGTGCTGGAGATTCCGATGGGCACGGTCATGTCCCGGCTGCACAACGCGCGGCGGCGCCTGCGCTCGGCGCTCGGCCCGCTCCTGGTGCTCGTGCTGGCGATCCTCGTCGCCACCGCGCCGGCGCTGCTCCACGCGCAGCAGGTGGTCCGCTTCGGCGCGCGGGTCCTGCTGGCAACGGACACGCCGCCGGCGTCCGCCTCGCTCAAGCTCGCCCCCGACACCACGCCCGACGAACGCCTGCAGAAGTTTCTGCCGCGCCTGCGGCAGCTCACCGGGTACCGGGAGTTCACGTCACTCGAGCGCTATCGCGCCGAGGTCCCGATCGGCTCCCAGGAGCGCTGGGCCGTGCCGGGGGATCGCACGCTCGAGGTGACTCCGGAGAGCGTCAGCGGCGACACCGTGCGCATGCGCGTGCGGCTGCTGCGCGGCAACGTGACCGAGGTGACGACGCAGATCCAGGCCGCGCGCGGAAATCCCGCCGTCATCGGCGGACCGCGTCACGCGGATGGTGTGCTCGTCATCATCGTCTGGGCCAACGCGCACCCGCAGCCGCGATAACGGCGCATCTGCTTCGTTGCCTCCTCGCGCCGGCTTGCGGCATCGGCGGCCTGCGCCTCCGCCGGCACTTCGTCGGCGCCTCGCATCTGCACCGTTCTCGCGGCTGCGGGCGCCCGGCCGACGTCAGGACGGCGCGGCGGAGCGGTCTGGGGGACGGCGGGTGAAGGTGGCGTTGACGAGGGCACGGGCGCGGGCGGGGTCCACGTTGTTGATCTGCTGGCAGGCGGTCATGTCCTCGAGGATGCGGTCGGGATCGGCCCAGAGGCGGTATTTCTTGAAGGTGTCCTCGAACTCGATGCCGAGGCCGCGCGCGAACACCGAGAGATAGTGCTCGATGGTCAGTCGCCCGTCCGCCTCGAAGCCGCAGATCATGCGCTGGCAGCCGTGATAGATGCAGGCCAGCGTGTCTGCGCCGGCCGCGCGCGCCCGCTCGATCTCGTCACGGACGAGGGCATCCCAGACGTCCTGCCCGAGCGCGACGGGAATGGCCGGAGCGCACGATCGACCGAAGCGCGGCTCGGATTCCAGCTCGACGACCCGCACCCCGGGCACACCGGCCAGCAGCGCGCGACAGGCGCGCGCTTCGCGCTGTCGCGCCTCGCCGACCGCGTGGGCGTGCACGGCCACCGTGGCCGTTACGCGTGCAGTGAAGCGCAACTGCGGAAGGCGGTCGAGGAGGAACTCGGTCGTGTGCCGGACACGAAACGGCACCTCGGCGTGCAGCACGTCGTCGTAGAAGTAGATGCACGACGGACACCACATCACGACCTCTTCCGGCCGGTAGCGCTGGAAGAGCTCGAGTGTTCGCGCCCCCATGCCCGCACCCGCGGCGCCGTCGCCCTGCTGGTGATGGACGATGCCGCAGCAATACGTCGGACCGCCGAGAGCGATGTAGTCGACGCCGAGATGGTCGAAGACCGCGGTCACGGTGCGGATCATGTGCGAGGTGCGAAGCACGTTGCAGCCGAGATAGAGGACGACCTTGTGCGGCGCTGGCTGCGCCTCGGGACGCGCCAAACGCCAGGTCCGCTCATCGGGACGCGAGGTGAGGTCGTGGGTCAGCTTGATGTCGCCGAAGTACTTCGCATAGTCGAAGCTCATCTGCGCGCCTCCGCAGGCTCTAGCCTACAATACCCGCCCATGGTCGACGCGAAGCTTCTCCTGGCCGACGTGCGGACCGACCTGGCCCGGCTGCCCGCGACCCTCCGCGCGCTTCTCGACGGGCTCGACACGGCGCTCTGGCGCGAGCGACCGGTCGCGGACGAGTGGTCGCCGATCGAGATCGTGTGTCATCTGCGCGACGAGGAGGCGGAGGACTTCGGCGCTCGGGTGCGGGTGGTCGTGACGGGCGGGGACCGGTTCACGCCCATCGCCCCCGAGCGGTGGGCGGTGGAGCGACGCTATCGCGATGCCGAGCCGGTGACCACGCTCGCCGCGTTCTGCGAGCGCCGCGCCGCGAATCTCGAGTTCCTCACGACGGTGCCGCCCGATCGCCTGCGCACGACGGTGACCCAGGCGAGCACGGGGACACTTTCGGGGCTCGATCTGCTCGCCGCGTGGGTGACCCACGACCGGCTGCACCTCGCGCAGCTCGCGGGGACGCTGGCGCGACTCGGCGCGCGCCGCTGGACCCCGCTGCGCGCCGAGTACGCGGGCACGATCCCGTACGGACGGCCATGATCGCGATCTCCGGCGGGGCCGGGTCCGTTCGCCGGCGCACGGGCCCGTCGCCGGCATCGCTACAATATCGTCCATGAGCCAGGGCGAGGACCGCTATCACCGGGAGCGCGCGCGCATCGAGCAGGGCCATGCGAAGTATCGCGAGAAGCTCAGAGCCGAAGGCAAGCTCTTCGTTCGTGATCGACTGAAGCTGCTGCTCGATCCCGGCTGCGAGTTCCAGGAAGACTGGCTGTTCGCGCGCAATCAGGAAGCCGACACGCCCGCCGACGGCGTCGTTACCGGCGTCGGACAGGTCGGCGGTCGCACGGTGTGCATCATGGCGAACGACTACACCGTGAAGGCCGGGTCGTGGGGCGAGAAGACGGTGCTGAAGATCGTGCGCATCCAGGAGAAGGCCGCGCGGCTCGGGGTGCCGATGCTCTATCTGGTCGACGCGGCGGGCGGACGCATCTCGGAGCAGATCAAGATCTTTCCCGGACGGTTCCACGCGGGCCGGATCTTCTACAACGAGGTGCAGCTCTCCGGTGTGGTGCCGCAGGTGTGCATCCTGTTCGGGCCGTCGCCGGCCGGCTCGGCCTATCTGCCGGCGCTGACCGACCTCGTCATCATGGTGGACGGCAAGGCGTCACTCTATGTCGGCAGTCCGCGCATGGTGGAGATGGCCATCGGCGAGAAGACGACGCTCGAGGAGCTCGGCGGCGCGCGCATGCACTGCACCGTCTCCGGCTGCGGCGACGTGCTGGCGAGCTCCGACGAGGAGGCGATCGACCTGGCCAAGCGGTACCTCGCCTACATGCCGGGCTCGTATCGTCTGCTGTCCGCCCGCACGACGGCGGCGGAGCCCAAGTCCGGCCGCTCCATCGACGAGATCGTGCCGTACGACCAGCGCAAGTGGTTCGACATGTACGAGGTGATCGATCGCGTGATCGATGCCGGATCGTGGTTCGAGATCAAGCGGCTGTTCGCGGCCGAGGTGATCGTCGGCCTCGCGCGCATCGACGGGCGCGCCGTCGGCATCGTGGCCAATCAGCCGAAGGTCAAGGGCGGCGTGCTGATGGTCGACTCCTCCGACAAGGCGGCGCGGTTCATCTGGCTCTGCAACGCCTTCAATCTCCCGCTCGTGTATCTCGCCGACATCGCGGGGTTCATGGTGGGCAGCAAGGTGGAGCGCGAGGGGATCATCCGGCACGGCGCCAAGATGGTCTTCGCCACGTCACAGGCGACGGTGCCGAAGATCTCCGTCATCGTCCGCAAGTGCTACGGCGCCGGCCTGTACGCGATGTGCGGACCGGCGTTCGAGCCGGATGCCACCCTCAGCTTACCGCAGGGGCAGATCGCCATCATGGGACCGGAGCCGGCCGTCAACGCCGTCTACTACAACAAGATCATGGAGCTGCCGGAGAGCGAGCGCGCGGCGTGGGTCAAGGCCAGGCGGGAGGAGTACGCGCAGGACGTCGACGTCTATCGGCTGGCGTCCGAGATGCTGGTCGACGACATCGTGCCCGGCTCGTCGCTGCGCGCCGAGCTCGTGAAGCGTCTGGCGTATGCGGAGAGCAAGGCTCACGCCTTCCCTGCGCGCCGCAACGGTGTCTATCCCGTGTAGGTCAGGGCCGTAGCGCGAAGAGCCGCTGAACATCGGCGCCGACCCGCACGCGCTCGACGCTTTCGAAGCCCGTTTCCGGCGCGAGCTGCCACACGAGGCCGGCCTCGGTGTGCGGCGTGGACCACAGAAACACGCCGTCGTCCGTGAGCGCGGCGCGGGCAGCGCGCAGCGCGCCGCGCGGATCGCCCAGGCCGCGGAGGCCGCCGAACGCGCAGATCAGATCGTGCGTCGGCCGGGGCGCGAGCTGGTCCGCGGCGGCGGCGAGCCAGTACACGTTGCGCAGGCCGCCGAGCGCTCTG